>Ga0247778_1000071_pt1 | contig 168561 bp, 173 predicted proteins | sample UWRJL049202B5_FD_179939 | JGI IMG/M metagenome (GOLD analysis project Ga0247778, IMG submission 179939) | Plant litter microbial communities from Arlington Agricultural Research Station in Wisconsin, United States - UWRJ-L049-202B-5 | ecosystem: Environmental > Terrestrial > Plant litter >... | reverse complement strand
CAACTACCGGGATCGTAGATCCAACGGGTGAGGCGGGCAGCCCGCGTGTGGCACTTCCAGTAGAATTAAAAAGTTGCAGAACGAGCATTTGCATATGCGAATGCGTTCCTGCATAATCAATACTTTTGCACAGCTCCGAGATAATACTTGATGTCGTGTGTCGGAAGTTCTATGGATAAAGTTGAATCCTACAACATGAGATCAACATTGCAACAGCGATATTCCTTCTTAGTATCCCTACATGTTATCTCCATGGGTTGAGAACATCTTCGACGCGAAGAGCGTCATGTCCTTGCTCTCTTCTCTCCCAAAAATATGCAGATCCTCGTGATGAGGCCCCTTTTTTATGCCTGCTGTCACAAATTTGAGCCCACCTCCAAGAAGCAAGCGTGCGCCAACCCTGCCCTTGGCGAGGATTTTCGAAGAGGCGAAGTTATCACCGCTTAGTGTTTGGACTTGAAGGCGGGTCCAGATGAATGCTACGAGGGCGGCGCGGGCGACAGATACGTATACTATGGGGTTGCGAAGGAGAACTCTGTGGATATAATTCATATTCTGTGCCCTATTAGAAGACCATCATCTAGCCTCCGACCTTGCAAAGTCAAATTCAATTTTCATGAGAACTTCCTCTCAAGATGAAAACCCTCAAGGCCAAATCGTCTTCCACGTCCATGGAGTCCTCCAACCTAGATCAGAGTGACGCCGCCAAAGCCGATCTTAAGCCAGAAGAAAGAAATGTGCAAAGCAAATCGAATCGAGGCTGGCGTTTCTGGGTCATGTTTCCTGGACTGGGCCTTGCTGCTGCGTTGATCGCACTCGACACTACTGTCTTATCTACCGCTCTTCCCACTGTTGTCAACGAGTTACACTCCAAAGAACTCTTCTCGTGGCTTCTGAATTCTTATACTCTTGCATGGACCGCCGTGCAGCCAGTCTATGGTCAACTTGCCGACATCTTTGGCCGGAAAGCTGCAATGCTGGGAGCCATCATCTTGTTCATGGCTGGAAGCATACTGTGCGCTTTGGCTGGCAACACTGGAGTAATGATTGCTGGAAGAGTCATTCAAGGCCTTGGAGCTGGAGGCATTAGTGTTCTTCCCAGCCTGATCATCTGCGACCTTGTTCCTCAGAGAGATAGGCAGAAGTTCATCGGAGTTCTATACGCAACATTCGCTTTGGGAACCGATCTTGGACCAGTCATCAGCGGAGTTATGATAGATCACGTTGGCTGGCGTTGGGTTTTCTGGATTAATCTTCCAATCTCAGGACTAGCCTTCGTCCTGATTGCAGTATCCTTGAAAGTCAACCACGCTCGAACAGGCACAATCATGGAGCAGCTTGGACGTATTGATTTTATTGGCAATGCAATATTGATGTTAGCAATGACATCAATATTATTGGCTTTGGCTGAGGCCGGTTCTCAAAATCCATGGAGCTCTTGGCGCACCCTCCTTCCCCTTATCATTGGTTTCCTAGGCTTAGGTCTGTTCGTTTTCTTCCAGAGCTGTCGATGGTGTAAATATCCAATGATGCCGTTACGTCTCTTTAAAAACTCGACCTCGCTCATTGGGTATACTTTGACTTTCCTTCACGGGGTGCTTCTGTACTGGGTGCTCTACTTCCTGCCGGTTTATTTTCAAGCAGTCTTACAAGATACGCCTCAGCAATCTGGTATCAACATGCTCCCTACGATGGCCCTTTTCGTGCCCTTTGCGATCATCGGTGGAACTCTCATTTCGAGGAGCGGACGTTACAAAATTAACCAATTGATTGGGTTCGCTCTCATGTCTGTTGGGGTGGGCTGTTTTACCTTACTGGACCAGAAAAGCTCTATCGGCGAATGGATTGGGTTTCAGCTCATCTTTGGCACTGGATTTGGGTTCTTGATGACGGCGGCCCTGCCAGCGATTCAAGCCCCACTTGCCGAAGCAGACGTAGCGATGGCTACAGCTACCTGGGGTTTCATCCAAAGCTTTGGATATATCTGGGGTGCTTCAATCCCGTCCAGTATATTCAGCACGCAGTTCACCAAGTTGCTTCCCAAGATCAGCGATCCATCAGCTCGACGACAACTAAGCGACGGTGGCGCCTTTGAACATGCCTCGAGAACTTTTTTGAACTCATTCCCGGAGAATGTCAAGAGCGAGGTGATTGATGTATACGTCTTGAGTTTGAAACTGGTGTGGCAAGTCTGTATAGCCTTCGCAATTATCGCTTTTTTGGCCTCTGCTTTTATTAAAGAAGTTGAACTGAAGCAGGTGCTGGAGACAAAATTCGGGTACAAAAGTGAGAACAAAGGTTCGAGTAGTAGTGATCCCGTCACTCCCGGGCAAATGGAAAAAGGGGAGACAGATGTATCCTGAACAAATTTGGAATTGTCTTGGAAGATTCTTGGGGGTCTTCTGAAGGCTCGTGAGTTAAATGAACAGGTTTCATCTACACATAGCTTCACAGTAGTTCTCCATCAGACCTGAATATCTGAACACATCTCTTATTACCGGCAAACTCTAGTCAAACGTTGTTACGAGAGGACGTAGGACTCTTTATGAGACCTAAGCGGAGATGCCTTTTTGCCGCATTCTTATTGTCTAGGACATCAACAGCTAGAGCTCGTGCTGGTGGCGCCGACGACAACCCTATGATTTCAGAAACTTACCTTTTAGATCCTGTCAACGATCCAATTTAGATCATTACCCCAAATTATGAAGTTTACCGCTATTGCCTTTGTGATTCTAGTCAATCATCCCAGAATTACAATGCCGCATGCAGGTACGTTAGATTTTCGTGCTAAACTTTCCTCTCGGCATGTATTACTCGGACTTCCTCGGTTCGGTGTGCCACCAACTGCAGGTATATGCCGTAGCATGCGACCTTATCATACCAATCCCGAACAGGGGTTTTGCCGCGATTAGGTGCAGGATAAGGCACTGCAAGGGTGTATATAGCGTCGTATTAAACCTCGTACGATAATTTCTGCCACAAATATGCAGGAGCAGGCCTCCCTTGAAGGATAAGAATTCTGCAGGGTACTCTAGGGGTGTGCGTATATTGAAGAAAACACCCAGGCTACGGGGGCCTTCATGCAATACCATGTCCGATAACCCTGAATTATTTTCAACAAGGTTGCCCAGAATCAAGAAACCGTATTGGTAGGAAGGGGCTGTGGAAGTGAATGCCCTAAGGAAGCTCGGAATATAGTGCAAGCCTTCCCCCTGCCGTGGCCGTTGCCGTCAAGAACGCCATCCCACGCCAGCGCCAGCGCTTGATCGCCGCTGAAGCCTCCCCTTTGACTTCTGTGTTACGTCGTTGATGACTTCGCGAAGGAAAAGATGCTATCCATCTTGACTCGATCGGAACGGCCTATCGATAGGCCATATAATCATGGTCCTGTCATTAATGTGTTGGCTTGGTTCCTATTTTTCACAAGTGCGCTGGCAGTACTGACCCGCCTGGGAACAAGATGGGCTATCGCGAGGAAGCTGGGAAAAGATGATGGAATGATTTTGGGCGCACTTGTAAGGCCACTTGAAATAGCGTTTTTGCATGAGTAGTAGTTGCGCTAACATATCACTAGGTATTCTCTCTAGCCCAAACAATAACAACAAGCCTAGAAGTTATTCATGGCCTTGGTAGACATATGGACACACTTTCTTCATCTGATCTGGCTGCTTATCAAAAGGTAGGTTTCCTTTGCTAAGATGCGTGGAAGCTACGAACGCTGACCTGGGGAAGGGGGCTTATGCTGCAGACATCTTCTTTCTGCTCAGCCAGTGTCTCGCAAAATTATCCCTGGTGCTTTTCATCAAACTTATCAGCCCGCTGCCTCGCAATGTAAGGCTCAGTCTTACAGTCGGAGGAGTCGCAATTGTTTGGGTCGTTGTCTCGATATTCCTGATCTTGTTTCAATGCCACATACCGGAAACCTGGAACTTCATATCAAATACCTGCGTTGATCGAAATGCGATGTGGAATTTTATTAATGTCTTCAACATGCTTGTTGATGTTGCACTAGTCTGTTTGCCAATTACAATTATGTGGAATCTACGAGTACATTCTACACAAAAAGCCATTGTCATGGCCTGTTTCGCAGCTCGCTCCTTGTAAGTCCTCAAAATTCCAACTGACGGGATCTCCTTTCGACTTACGCTCACACCTTTGTAGCGATATTGCTGCGATCATTACGCAAATTGCATTTTCAAAAAAGGCAAATCACACCACCGATCCTACATTCGACTTCTGGCCAGTCGCTCTTACGATGTCGACCGTACAAAGCTTGGGGATTGTCACAGCTTGCGTCCCCTACCTGAAGCCATTCTTGGAGAGTTTACAAACCGGGATGCATAGGGTTGACGATATGCGTCGTCGTGGTGGGGAAACTTTTCAATCAACTTATCGATCGGGCAAGTCAAAGAATGGATCCTCAGGACATAAGGGCTCAAGAATGTCCATTGTCGAGGGTCGAAATGTTGAATTGGAGCTTTCCTCTCTTGGCCCAAAGAGTCTCGATACACATGTTCAAAGCCACGGCGCCAATAGTATCGTAGTCATCAGCGCAGACAGAAACGGGAAGGAAAAACGAGACTCGGACGAGAGCCAGTCGAGCAGAGCTAATATCATCAAGCAGACGACGACGTGGGCTGTTAGTAGTGATATAGAAGGAGACGGATCTGCGAGATCTGATTAATTCTGAGAGACAAGTGTTCATTTTCAGGAAGCTCATGTAAAATTATTGAACAGTGTAGAAATCCGTTATGGTTGAGAAGCGAGGTAGATTCAAAAGTTAAGACTCATATGCTGTGACCTTTAAATCTAGCCTTACAACGTGAATAAATACTTCTGACAGCTAACCCCTTGGTACCTGCCTCCTTCATCCTCAAGATAATTTCAGACTTAGTTTGATTCCTTGAAAAAATGGGGACTTACGGCGAAAATCACAAGGGCGACGGATCGATCAGGAAGGCCCATTATCTTAGATCAAGGGCCGAAAAGGTGGAAGCGGGGTAACGGATTCACTATGCAGCGTAGATTGAGATGGCCACTCCGGGGATTTTTTGACAAGCTCGTGAGAATTTAAAAGAAGGAATGGAAGCGACAGAAGATGCTACCAAGACAGGGGCCGCTGTGAATGATGGGAAGCTCGAGCCATACGAGATCAGAATGTATCCGAATCGCAGATTTACAAGCTATAAATAAATTCTAGATTCAAACGGTGCCATTGCATATTTCCTATGCATGTGAAACTCCTGCCTTGTTGGTGGGTGTATTATGCGTTACCACTCGCAGTAGCACCGTGTATATGTACATATACATGATGTACTAGCTCTCACCCCTTCTACCAGCCAGCAGCTTGGGCTCCACCTCAAAGCATAATGGCGCTATGAGGAAAATTCTCTGTTTCGCGAACCGACCAAGAACTTGTGTCCAGAGGCTGGCAGACGGCTTTACAGAAGTAGGGTTCATGATCCTTTTCCTTTCGAATTTGGTCGAAGGCGTGCATTCGAGGCGATCAGAAAATAGGAACATCTCTTAAGAATGCGACGAAAAGACCCCAGCTCGCGGTTCACAAGCAAGTGAATTTTTTTGATATTTCTGCGGTACGTGTACGAGGGAAAAGGGGAGAGATATCGGTAGGTCGTATCAACTTCGAGGGTGAGCAGCGTAGGTACCTTCGTAGTCTAATTGGCCCTTCTTTTAGAAGCTCACAAGTATCTCGATAGCGAGAAAAACCCAATAACCCCCTTTTAAGACGCTATGGTGTGCACGCTAACTCGCGAGAGACGTATTTCGGTTAGTGGAGACAAGAAACGGGGGGGACGCACGTGATTATGCAAGTGCATCCGCCAAGCAGCGAAAGGTCAAGTATGTCGGCCGGACATGTAGCCGTTAAACTAGTGGCTGTAGGGCGGAATCGTGTTCAAACGCGGTTGCAGCCATGCTCGTGAACACAAGCCTAAGATCTGACATGCGCGTAATCTCTGCTGAGACTTTTCTGTAAGAGGCAGGAGGTAAGCCGCGAGGTATAACCATTTTAGCGTCCCGTTTATTCCCTTACATGTACATGCTGGCTTGGAAATTCCAGAACAGAATTAATCACCTCGCTCTATCCCGAACGAGCAGAGCATTTCCAAATATCGGACTCAAATAAAATTCGATATGGCGGGACAAGTCAAAACTTATCTGGACCTGGCACAAGAGTGTGATGGGTAAACATAGACAATCCAGCCAGAGTTTGTTTCCACTCACTGACGAATATCTACAGTCTGCCCTATCCCGACCAGATTTCGGAGTATACACTAGCCACATCGGAGTTTTACCGCTTCTGCTTAAAGAAGTCATGGGACGAAAGGACTCCCGCCCTTGTTACAATTGGCTACATGCTTCCCTCAGTCGTCGCAAAAATGCCATGGATAAGCAGCTTTTTAGTCGACCATGAAAAGAGGATAGTCACAATCAAGTACGCTCCCGGCGAAGATGTTGAAACGAAAGCTATTAGCGAGCAATTGAATTTGGCACGTGCGAAAGACAGCTTCCTTATTCTACGACGCTGGATGGACGAGATTTACCGGATACTCGACATCAACAGAGATGTACGCATAGAACGCGCGGGCAGTGCACTATTTGGAATCCATACTGTTGGCGTGCACATCATGGCTTTCTGCCGGGATAAGGAAGGCGACATGAAACTCTGGATTCCACGAAGGGCGGCTACTAAGAAGACATATCCTGGAATGCTTGATAATACCGTAGGAGGAGGAATTACTGCTGAAGAAGATCAATTCGAGTGCATGTTGCGGGAAGCCGAAGAAGAAGCATCACTACCTCAGCATGTTGTCAAAGATCGCGCGCAGGCGGTTGGTACTATAGCCTACTTTTATATTCGAGATGCAAGAGCTGGTGGCGAGACGGGCTTGCTTCAACCATCAACACATCACCTATATGACTTGGATCTACCCAAAGATGTAGTACCAAAGCCGGCGAGCAAAGATGTGGAAGAATTCTACCTTTGGACCCCAGAGGAAACGATGGCGGCCCTTAGAGAAGGTAAATTCAAGCCCAATAGTGCGGTCGCTTGGATCGATTTCTTCATCAGACACGGTTATATCACTGCAAAAAATGAACCAGACTATCTGAAACTGGTCTCAAGAATTCACAGGAGAATTCATTTCTGACCTCAACAGAGAAACCGCTTTCTGATGAGTCATTTGATTCCACTTAGCTACTTATGTAGGCTTCCAAGAAATACTATGGACCTGTGCCACTGGCGCAGGAATCAGAAAGCGAAAAACACTGGGAAATGCTTATCTTTGAATCCGATACTACAATGTAGTACCATTCTATATCTAATTCTATCTAATTATTTGCTCGTTCCTCTACATGTGCTCAAAGTGTATTATTGTTAATTAGAGGGGGTGTTCCTCTTATTATACTTCAGTACCGCAATCAAAGGCACAATCAAGCACAGCGCCCCCGCCGCCAGCATTGCCCCCGCGAAAGCCTGCGCTGGTGCAAATTTAGCTTTGTGTACGTTTGCTAGCGCGCCCGCGATGGGAGATCCGATGAGTACGCCCAAGCCTCCAAACATCCAACCCATTCCCATACGCGTCCCAATCACGTTCATCGAGGGCGAAAGGACTGGGTGTGAGACGGCTGCGCTGGGAGCTGAGACAAGTACGCCCGAGAGGATTCCGTACCACGCACAGAAAGCTAGAAAACTGGGTGAGCTGTGGATGGATATCCACGAAAACAATACGACGCCGGCACCGACCGTTGACAGGAGATAGACCTGCAAAATTCCCATCCGAGGGGCAGCCAGCATGGGCAATGTTCGTCCAATACCTGATCCAGCGCTCACGACAGCCAGAGCGTCAAAGGCAAATTCCTGGCTCTTGTGCAGTACAGAGGTAGCGTACGTTGGGACGTAGAAGGGCGGGATGTAGAAGGCGACGTAGTTGAAGAACAATGCAAGCGCAAAGAATACAAAATTAGGCTCATGCAGGGCGCTTAGGTCGAAGAGGGCCCGCTTATGAGACTGTGGTGGTGGACGATGTGGGAGGATAATGGCCAAGGCTATTACTGCGAGCACCAGATTTACAAGTGCTAGAGCACGCACGGCCCAGGGAAATCCGATTGTTGGCTCTAGGCGCCGTAGCATGAAGGTGAATATAAGGCCTCCTGCACTGCCGCCTGAATTTGCAACGCCTATGGCCCACGGACGAGTCGACTCAGGGAACAGTGTCGCAACGAAGGCGAGCGAAGGCACATAGATGAGTCCCGCCCCAAGCCCAACACATAGTGCCTGAGCCAGGAACACTTGCCAATACGCCGTAGCCAGCGAGAGCATCGCCATGCCGAAAACGATGAGCGTACATCCGAGCAGCAGCAGCGGACGGAGGTAGCCGGCGTCGAAGAGCGGCCCGGTGAGAGCACCCAGTACGATGACCAGGAAGACCTGCACGCTGCCGATCCATGAAATTGAGCTGGAAGAGACGCCGGGCAGCAGATGGGTAAGGTAAATCTCCTGGAAGGCACCGAAGGTCTGGGTCAGGCCCCTATAGAACGGTTAGCTGAGGGTCATGAGATAGGGACGCGGCAATCACCATGCACTGATAAACAGAAGAAACGTTGCCAGGACGAATAACCAGGCCTTGAGGCCCCCACTCGGAACTGGTTGTTGCGCCTCATTCGCCGGCAGTTCATTTCCCTCAACGCCACGAACGCCACACTCAGCCCCTTCCAATCCGTCGCTGACTTCGACATTCTTCTCAGAAGTGTCTTCGCTGTCTGTAGTTTCCTTAATTTCAGCGTTGTAGGCTCTCTTGTCCTCAGCAAAGGTAGGAACCCCATCTTCGGACTTGGGAAAGATTGTATTCCCGGTCATATTGGTTAGAATGGGAAACTATTCCGAACGAGTAAAAAGTTTTGTGAGAGGCACGCTGGAGAAGAAGCAAACTCACCACCAGTGCAGTATATTAGTATGTGATTGAGACAGCGCTAGGCAGGGAGGAAAGGGAGTCGGGTGCCATTCGGTGACTCTGTTCCAACCAACTCTGTGCAGTGGATCCCATCAGCTTACGAGCGCGAAGCAGGAGGCGGATAGAACGCGTGCATTAGAGTCCAGATCGCATGCATTAGAACTTAGGCCGAGTCGCACAAAATTATCAGATGATCGCCAAATCCCCAAAATTCGAAATAGAAAAGTAAAATGGAGCTGATAGAGCCTGGATCTGCGATCTGGCGCGATTCTCCCTGGATGCCGGACTGTCTCGGGGCTAGGTACCTGAGATCTTACCCAAGTAGGAAGGAGGGGTCCGGCTAAAATATCAATGTACGTACATTGAAAATTACCATAGATGGCGTAAAAAATATGAATCATGAAACACGTTTTTGAATAAATTCGGTTTGACGCTACTTTTGCAGGGATTCAATCCATTTGCCGTACTAGCTATACAATTAGTCTGTCGGGGTCAGCTTGCGCAAGTAGTGTCCTATTTATTACCTCAGGCATTCTATCCGCCTTAGTTCGCTACCTCTCCTATTCTGCTGATGGCGTGACATTCATGGATTCCTCCTCAGCATGACTGTATTGATCCCCGGACGGACATTGATTGTCAGTTCCCATCTGAGTGGAGAGTGCAGCAGACCATTTCAAAGGCGGAGGTGTCCATATTGGGATGAGAGCCTGCTTACTCCGTAAGCCGATCGGCGAAACCGAATACAGTCGCAACGACTTGTTTTCAAGGAGTCGTAAACTGCACCCTGTTAAACTGCTTCAGATTTTAGACCCATCACCAAAAGTACCTGCTACACCTGTCCATCACGCTTCCTGCTTACTAGATTGCGTGCTAAACCTCGAGTGTATGCTCACCGACTTTGCTTGGTCTTTTTTTTATGATAGTGAGATCTGCTGAGACTTCTACTAGAAACGGGCGCGGATTGTCTGGAATCTCCTAAGTATAGACGTAAGTAGCTCGCAGAGGGTAAAATATGCATCATCGGACCGTAGATACTAGCGGGCCCGCAAGCTATTCCTTTTTAGTTTTACATAGTCGCAATATCTTACCATATCGGTGTGACAGAACTTCTCGAGTAAGTATTATAAATGTTTATGGGGTGCTTGACAATCTGCACATCGGTCTTCCCCGCACCAGTCCAGATTGCGTAGTTCTCACGTAAGGCTCGAACGAGGCACAGTAGGGAGAATCAATCTGAAGGGGGATAAGATAATACCTAGCTTCCTTACTCATGGAGCAAAGTCAAAGCATAGCTGGCTATCACTTGCATACCCAAAACAACCATTCCCCTTCTATAATCTCAGCAATGGATCAATTTGCTTCGAACTTTACCGCACTCGGGGCTCGAGAAGAGTCTCCTCTTTCCACGCCGTATGCTTCACTCAATGATCCATACCAATTCTCTAGGGCAGGCAAATGGATGCTTTTTCTCGCCATTCCGACCGGAACGACTGCCCTATGGTTGCTTTGGGCCTTTGTCCTGCGACTTTGGCTGCTGCGTCGATACTACGAAAGGCAGGGTATTCGCTTTGTAAAAGATTGCTATGCTGTCGTGGGAGCAGAAATGCGTGTAGAGAAGCTGCGAGAGAAGAACCAAAGTCATGACTACCTTTATACAGATCGTCCCACAGATCTTTATGGCACAATGCGAGGCTTTTCGATTCAATTATATGCAACAAGCGCAGGATTGTGTGAGGAACTGCTCGCACAAACCGGAAAGCATGTCGATCGGAATACACCCGCACTTTTTTCGTTCGGTCAATTGAGTCCTAATGCGCTGTCATTTTCTCGGACCAACAAAGGCCGCTTCTTGGAGCGGAAGAATACCTTGACTAGGGGTATGAAAGTAAACAAGCGTCTATATGAGATCGTTTCTCGGCAAGCGGAGGAGGCAATGGAACGATTTAAGATCAAGAATGGCTCAGGGGCCACAATCAACATCCGGGAGCTGTTGAACCACTGGACTCGAGAAATAGCGGGCGAAATTGTCTGGGGAAGGAATAACATCAATCGTGACTTGGAAGTGCTCGACAGTAACGGCGAGCTGAAGTCCTTTCCGTTCATGACGGCTTTGAACAACAACTTTACCGATCTGCGTTTCTATGCTCTTCGTTTCTGGAACCGAGTTTGTTTCCCTTTGGCAACATTGCCTCTTACTAAAGAAGCTCGTCGACTGCGTTTCAACGTCAAAGTTCTCCGCAAAGCGATTGAAGACATGATGAATACTCCAGAAGATGAGACTGTTGCCGCAAACGTTCAAGAGGCCAATCTTACGATTGGAATTCCAGATGAGGTGACTCGCGACGATTTGACCACAGGGACAATTGCAGGACTAGACCCAGTTAAAGCGACATTGATGGGGGCACTCTACCACCTTCTTAGGCCCGCCAATCTGTCTTGGAGACAGCAGATCTTGGCTGAGATCAATGAGATCAAGGCGCAGCCTGGTGAGATGTATATTAAGCTGTCACACGCCCCGAAACTTAACGCATTCATTGACGAAACGTTACGTTACGATCCGCCTGGATCCTTACTCAACAATGAGGCCGTGAACGACTTTGACCTTTCCTCCGGTGACCGACAGTACAAGATCAAGTCCGGGACAAGAATCGTCTCGTGTATTCATGCATTGCATCAAAATGAAGGCAGCTGGAAGAAAAACGTCTCTGAGGACATGGCCCCGTTGAGCGAATTCGACCCAAGTCGATTTCTCCTCCACGCTAACGACATTGTCAGCTCATCTTGTTTCATGCCGTTTGGAAAAGGACCCCGACGATGCCCTGGGCAACGTGCTAGTATACTGATGGTCAAAGCTTTCATTGTGGCTTTCCTCACGGAAAATTACAACTGCAAGATGTCCGTGCCGGAGAACCAAACTGACGACGTCACATGGTTCAGCATCTATAGCAGAGCGACCTTTGACATTCACTGCGACGAGACTCCGACTTCCATACAGTCTCTAGTCACAAGTACCGTTTGATTCAATTGATACACTTGATTATTGGCAGTTATGCCACCTATTTCTCGCCAAACTTTTGGAGTCTGGACCGTCTGATCATGGGCGAGGAGCTGTGGGTCCTATACTTTTAGGGGAATTATGTGTGGTATCTGTGAAATTATATCTGAGGATGTTCTTCAGCTTTGAATGATTGAATTGATTATTACAGACAATCAGTTCGGGACATCTGCCGCCTACACCTGTATCATGTGCCCATGTCGCGGGTCTTGACCCCTATTTTAAGCGAGACCCCCCCCCTTTCGGCACGTGATCATCGTACGAACTGAGTATGAATAATAAATGCAGATGCCATAAGGGCTTAGGCATTGGATTGAACTCAACTTATCCGATGATACTCGTGATTTGAATCGTTCGTCGTGAGTAATAGTTCATCAACCTTAGAGTGACTTGGGCATGCATCCAACATGGCTAGATTTTGGGCTAGCTCCGGCTCGACCCGAGAAGCCTACTTTTAGCTTACACTTCCATTTCTATATGTCCTTAGCATTATAAAAGACTTTATGCATAAATTGACTTCGAGCAAGGGTACGGCCAAAACGATTGTCCTCCTCGATCAAGGAGAGAAATCTCCCTCACACATATCGAAATTCGCGCAAGTATTGAAAATCCTCCAGCTGCGAGATGATAACGAAGTTACATTCGCCCTCGTTCCTGCGGACCACAGAATACTCCGAGCGAAAAGCATCCATGTCGTATCTACTAGCATGCTGTATATAAATGCCTGTTCATAATGCTCGCGAATCGCCTTCGCGAACGGTGCAGGTTGTATCTACCGACTACAAGTCCAAGAAAGGCTGTTGCGGTGTGAGACGATGTTGGGGTCAGGGTTACAGTTATCCAGCCCCACATTGGGCTTTGCACAGGTGCACCATCGGAGCTGTCGTCGTGTGAGATGAGATGCAGATTGACTTTCACATGGGGCGCATAATCCCTGTCGGAATATCCAGCGCATTTGGGGCGCATGCATGGTCACATTTTTGTGCTACAGGGGCGGGGTAACAGCCAGGGGTACGACCCTTGACATCCAGCTGATTTCTGGCTGTTTTTCGTACGCACTGTGTCAATGTGCCTCGTTTAGTACACGTACAGTCGCGGAGGAACCAAATGTGCCTCTACTGAACATGAATACGGACTGATGGTTTCGATAATATATTCCTACAGCTAGTGGCCTGCAACTGTTGCCTCAGTGTAACTCCATTATCTCTGCTGCAACAAACGCGAGGGAGCTGCCTCCTCAGGATGCTGTAATATAACAAGTCTTCCAACTGGCGATATTTACCGGTAATGTATAGTCTCCCTTATTGGCGGATGAATTAACACATTTGAAGTTAGATGTGACTGGTATTTGCCAAATCTGAAGCATCCGTGGGCTTGCAGCAATGACCCCAGATCAAGCCCTGTGCACGTCTTACTCGTCCGTGCGTGATCCCCAGACGGGGAGAAGTACCTGCTCTGGCTGATGGACCCTGTTTTTTGAGTCTAGACCTTGGAGAGCTTAGCTAAAGGTATCCCAAAGTGAGCGAGTTACAGTAAATATTGAGACTCCTTGCAATGGTATAATTCTTCCATCTTAATTGCTCACTGGAGCAGAATTCGGGATGAATATGTCCCGGCTCAAGTTCACCGCATTTCCAAATTTAGCAAAGGTCGTCCTTAAATCGAGAGCTACCTTAAGTTAACAATACTTCCAACAAGCCGACTGTGCGAGCCTGTTGATTCGGCCTCAGCTTGGTTCAAAACCTTCGTATCATTGGTTACAAAACACTTTTGGATGCTATAATTACTGGCTGTTATGATACTGGGGTGAACATATAAGCGTTGTTCGACTGACACCACCCCTCTGTCTTATTTTGGGAAATAGACCCATGCACAGCGCATATCAGGAGGTTGGTCGGTCGGCGTGCGGTAGGGTACCAGGCTAGCGTGCCGGCCGGAAGGCTGCATGTTCCAAGGTTGTTGTATGGGTCATTTGCATGGGTTGACTGGAGCCTGGCATTCATCGGAGGAAACAAACGCGATACTGCTGCCGGTGTTTTTCAAGCATCGGGTAGGTTGAACTGAAACGTGTGCGCCTCGGGGAAGATAGAATACAAGAAATTTCTGACAAGACTCGAATGAATGGCTTTGCCGAGAAAACTATTCACTATATTTCCTTGGTCTAGACACCTAGGTAGTAGCACTGGACACTAGAAGTCATGCCTTAGAGAACTGAGAGGCAAAATCCATCAAATTCTGCGAGGGTTCCTTCCATTTCAGTTCTTCTAGAAGGATCAGATTATCTATTGTTGGACTGACCCCTGTGCTGCACGGCAGTTTAACGAGTTGCCCATGAAATTTTCAGTCAAAATCTGCACCCCTGAGATACTGCTGCTGCCGCTGTTTCGACTTCGAATAATGGATGTATGCAAGGATACTCGGGTACATTGATCCCATACGGATCCTCTGCTGGCCTTGTCTTTTTTCGCACCTTGGCCCTTTCAGGATCCCCATCGTCATGGCTTCGGCTTTTTCTTGTAAAATCTAGTCACCACTTCTCGTGTGGAACGGGTTTTTCGATCATCTTCGCGATTATGGATTACGAAATGGATTTCATGAACACGGCCAAAGGGCCAACTGCTGTCTCCGTGGAGCGCACAGGCTCCTCCAAGAATCGTCGAAGTGGGAATGCGAGCGATGAAAAGGTCGATCTGGACACATTCATTTTAGCTCGCTTGGGCAAGAAGCAAGTTCTCAAAGTGAGTTTGAGAACCACCGTTTGGGAATTCTGTGACTAAAAGTATGCCTTGACAGCGAAATTTCGGCTTCATGTCCATGGTAGCCTTCAGTTGCACTGTTCTCGTAACTTGGGAAGGAGTATACTCGTGGGTTCCTTGGTCCCGCTCTGCAAATGTGAAGTCTAATTCCACGTGAAGATCAGTGCCTAATTACATCAAGTAAAAGTCTCCGTTCTTTTTATTTTCTAAAAGTAATCTAACATATTCCATAGTGGAGGATCGGCTGGTCTTGTTTATGGCTTCCTGGTGGTTTGGGCGGGGACATTCGCTACCTTCATATCAATTGCAGAGCTGTCTTCAATGTGGGTACATGTTCAACTTTCGTGAATCTGGATTTTCTGACAGAGCTTGAAGCGCTCCCACTTCCGGAGGTCAATACCACTGGGTAAGCCGTTCGCACTTTGAAGACTTTGGCGCTCGCTAATCTGCACATCTCGAAGGTTGCTATGCTTGCCCCGGCTTCGTCCAGGAAGTTTATGAGTTACATAACTGGTGCGCCTCAAATATATTCTCTGGATCTCGAGCAATCTTTCTAACGTTTAGTAGGTTGGATGACGGTTGTGGCGTGGCAAGCGGCCATTGCCTCGGGAGCCTTTCTCGCAGGAACTATGATTCAGGGGCTCATCATTTTGAACTACCCCAACTACGTTGCCCAGCAGTGGCATGGCACATTATTGATCTGGGGTTGTGTGATTGTGGCTATCTTTGTGAACACGATCATGAGTAGCTTGCTACCTTTCGTGGAAGGCGGCCTACTTCTTGTGCACATACTGGGATTCGTTGCTATCTTCATTATTTTGGTTTACATGGCTCCTCACGGATCGGCTCACGATGTCTTCACCCAGTTCGTCAATGGAGGTAATTGGCCCACCCAGGGACTTTCCACTATGGTGGGATTAATTGGATTGGTATTCGCCTTCGTTGGTAAGTTTCCCGCCATACGTTAACTACGTCCATTCTGCTAATGCAAGATAGGCGCCGATGCAGCGGTTCATATGTCTGAAGAAATTCAGGATGCGAATATCAATGTTCCCCGGTCGATTTTCGCTAGCATGATTCTCAATGGCTGCATGGGATTTGCCATTCTGCTAGCTACGCTTTTCGGCATTGGCGATATCACTTCGGCCTTGAATAGCCCGACAAAGTATCCGTTCATCTTCATATTTGCTCAGGCAACAGGCTCCGCTGGAGGTGGAACTGCAATGGCTATCATAATCGTTGTGATGATTTTTGCTGCCACGATAGGCTTCACAGCTACATCGTCACGGATGATTTGGGCATTCGCTCGAGATCGAGGGCTTCCTTTCTCGCCATTTTTAAGCAAGGTAGCGATGACAAATCCCCTGAGTGCTTGGAAGTGCGAAGTATATCAGCTAATGTCCAACTTAACAGGTGCACCCGAGAACATCTATCCCAATAAACGCAGTGGTGGTAACAACAGTCGTCGCTTGTCTCTTTGCATTAATCAACCTCGGTTCATCAGTCATCTTGAACAACATATTCTCGCTCTCGATCGCTGGGTTCTACTCGACCTATTTCGCGGCCTCGGCTTGCCTTCTGTGGCGCCGATTGAGGGGCGACATTAAAGAACCCACAGAGGCTGATCAAGATGATACGGACATCCTTGATATAAATTCTGGAAAGTTAACTTGGGGTCCTTGGAGGTTCAAGGAACCGTTTGGGACCGCAATCAATGTTTTCGCGTGCGCATACCTTGTTGTTGTCATCTTCTTTAGTTTCTGGCCACCAACAGTCGATCCAACGCCATCGACAATGAATTATAGCGTAGCAGCAGTACCACTCATCCTGATCTGGAGTGTTACGTACTATCTGATTTGGGGAAAACACATTTACAAAGGCCCTATCGTGGAGATCATTTTATAATCTGGTGGTAATTACTGTATAAGGTATTGAAGAGAGGGGGAAAGGTTGGGCGTATAGTACTCTAGAATCTGTTTGCAAACCATTCAGCTGCTGTTATACGTATAATAGTTGTATTCCTATTGAAACTTGCCATCCATATTGTGGTATAAATTATATTGAGATAGCCCTCTTCATTAAATGAAACTTCGATGAATGAAATGCACAAGCCGCACCTGTAGGTAATGCTTTTGGCAACTTTCTCTTGGCCAGGGGACTTCGACGCATTCGATAAGCCTTCAAAACATGTACAAGTTTCCAAGAAGTCTTCCAGTTGCAAGCTGACTACCCTGCCCGATACGGAACCATTAAAAAATACCCGGCTTCTATCTAGGATCGGACGGTGGCATTTTACTACGCACGAAGGTCAGGGAGGGCCCCTGGTATGGAGAATTATTGGTGGTAGAAGAGCTGCTTTGGAAATTAACTAACTTACTACCTATTTTCTGCTACAGACTCCTCCGCACTCTTCTGTGACACGAAGATACATAATGCGGCGGGCATTAAACATCCTGGGCCCATGAAACATCCATTATCCAGATGGAGACTCTATTGTGGATCAATATTTTATCAATGTGGAAGTCTTTCCAAATAGAGTCTTCCTCAGCGAATCGGCCCTCGCAGTTTAGGATTCGATCCTGGCCCCCGTACGCAGTCAGCCTGAAAGTTACACTCTCCTCGTTTCCCGTTCCTCCTGTATGGGGTTAAATAATGGCGGCTGCAGGTAGCCTGCCGTCATGCGGCGTCCAAGCTTATACGTCCACTAATGCATGCAGATGTGGTGCCATATTCTTGTCAAGACCCTGTCATGCATGCACCCCAACAGCCAACTGGAACAACCAACTCGCACCAACAGTACATGCACTGCATTCACACCCTTGTGTGAGCTTCACTTCGAGATACGGCTGTCTGGCCCAAAACCCAACATACCTGTGTGGACTTGAGCAGGTTAAGATATCAGCAGGTTTTTCAACCGTAGCTGCACACCCTACTTTTGTCGTATTCAGCACGATCCTGCAATGGAGCTACCTCATAGGCCATCGACTGATGCCCTCTCTAAATTCTTGGATGCTAACCACCAGGTTGAGTTCCTACGCTATCAGTGGCTTGATATTGGAAATGTTGTGAGACTTATCGTAGTCACAAAGCATCATGCTCTGAGCCTCGCAGACAAGCCCCTCAAGGTCAGCTGCCTCGCGTTTGGCCTTCTGCCCGATGATAGCTTCAACCTTGCCAGATTTGCGCCAGCTGGTTACGATGAGCTGTATCCTGATTGGGGAAGCCTCCGAATCTGTACCTATGTGGGCAATGGCAAAACTCATGCCAGCGTGATGTGCTTTGTGAAAGAGCAAAGTCGCAACTTTCCAGCATGGAAGCGGGACCCACGTTCTATCCTTCTAAGTGCACTTAATCGCGCGGAAAAAAACTTCAAGTTGAGCTTCCTCGTTGGGTTTGAACTCGAATTCCATCTGGCCGACCAGACAAATCGCGAAGCGTCACGGCCTGTCGACAGATTCAACCAATTCTACGGAGCTGCAGCTCTGCGAGACAGTAGAGTACTGGCTATTTTGGAGGAATGCATTCAGTCTCTGTTGAAAGCGGGTATCAAAGCTACTCATTTTCATAGCGAGATCGGCCATGGCATGTTCGAGATACCTACTGGCCCACTTCGTCCCATCGACGCTGTTGATGTTCTTGTCTACTGCAAAGAGGCTATACAGACGATCGCACTCAAGCATGGCTTCAATGCAACTTGCTTCCCGAAGCCCGTATTGAGTCCTTCCCCGATCGCGGTTGGAGGACACACCCACTTCTCCATAGACAACGCTACCGAGAAGGTTGCAGATAGTTTCCTAGCCGGCGTACTGGACAGTCTACCGGCATTGTGTGCGTTCAGCATGCCAAATACCGACAGTTATCATCGCCTCGGTGGGGCTAGAGGCACAATCGGAAACTGGGTGGGCTGGGGAACTGAGGATAAGGATGTAGCTGTGAGGAAGATTTCCGGGAGGACAGGATATTGGGAGATTCGATGCGCCGATCAGATGTCAAACATGTATTATACCTTGGCAGCATGGATCACCGCCGGGTGCGCTGGGCTAAAAGAGCAAAAAGAATTGCGATGGCAGGATCCACCAAGTAAGTATTCTCCGCTTTTGTGAAGCTCTACCTTCCGATTACTGACTTTACTAAACAGGCCTGATTGCAGCCATGACGCCGGAGCAAGTGGCAGAGTTGGGCTGGGACACGAAACTACCTGAATCTCTTGGAGAATCCATTCGGGCGCTCGAGGCTGCCGTTCAAGCCCACAAGCTCGATGAGCTGGGTGTAGACTTCTTGAATATGTACATCGATTTCAAGAAGCTTGAGGCAAAGCAAGCTGGGGACAAGACGGAGAAAGAGAGGTTGGACTTGCTCTCAAAGATTTTCTAACGCTACAGCAGGAAGTTAAGTACTTGAAGTACGGCAACGGAAAATTAGGCGAATAGGTCTGATTAATACTAGACCGAGATTCTAAATAGAGAACAAATCAACTTTGGAAGGCAAGAAGTTCTGAAAGCAAACTTAGAATTCACTTTTATTAATCCTCTTCAAACCTGATCCTGCTGTATCAAACATCTCATAGCTACAAACTTAATGCTCTAAACCTTCAGTGATGAGCGGTGATACATTCTTTCTCGTTTCTACCCCGTATGCTTTTCAGCAATTTGTTGATTCTCCGTGCTTTCGCCATCTGCAACCTTTTCCACCACATCTGAATCTGATCCTCCGCTAGTGAAAGCCCCACCTTGCCCGCCGGAGACACCCTCGATGCCAATTGTTGTCTTCGGCCCCTTGAACCATTTCCTAGCAAATGCGAAATAGTATATCATGCTCCCTCCCCACACTGCCGCGTTGATCACAACGGCGTAGTTCATAGCCGATGGCTCTGGGTCTGGTCCTCCTCCTGGGAACATGACTAGAATGGTCGAGAAAACGAGGTAGATAACTGCCACCCAAGCAATGATAGGAGATAGAACAGGACCAGTATAGAAGGCACCTGGGGTGAACTTGTGTTGACCCCAGAAGACGCGAGAAAATATGGGGATGGCGTAGGCAAGGTTGTTGCCTGTAACTGTGAGAGCAAAGAGAGCACTTGAAGCAGCTGGGGCGATGAGAGACAGAAGCCCGAGAATCAAAGCGGCAAGAACGCAGCCCCAGATACAACGCAATGGCACATAGCCCAAGGTCTTGGAGATAGGTCGAAAGAATGTCGAAAATGGAAGTGCTCCATCCCGAGAGAACGCCCACGTTTGACGGGAAGCGGCTACAAGAATCGACAGGCCCATTGTGAATTGGCAAACGAACAGTAAAGTCATGAATCCTAGGGTTCCGTTTTTCCCGAGGGCATCAAAATATATTTGCGCCATTGGTTGACCAAAACCGGTGCCCAGAACGTCCTCAAGATTGGGGTTTATACAAAATCCAAGTACAATCATGATGATAAAACCCAAAATCCAAGTGGAACCGGTAGCCATCATAATGCCATAAGGAACGGCCTTGGCTGCGTTTTTAGCTTCCTCGGACATGTGGACACACGAATCGAAACCGCCGATAGTCCATATAGGTGACAGCCAAGAGAGCATGAAAGCCCATCCTATAGGCCAGGTAGTGAGATTTTCAGTTTGTGCAAAGGTGAATTTAGCAGTATTTCGTTCTGACGATCGGCCGATTGGAAGGGCAATAATAGTTGCAACAATCAGTATAAGTTGCAGAGCAACAGAAACGGTCTGTAGCTTGTTGAGAATCTTCGACAACATAGATGCGAGGATGCCATGAACAATCACACAGCCTAGGAAGACAGAGTAAATGATGCCGTTCGAAGGAGTCCAGTTTCCGTCGCGCGCTACGACAACACTATATTCAGTCAGTAAATAGGCCCAAACAGGAAGATTGAAAAGCCTACACCGAGCATAACATCAAAGCGAAACCGTAATCGATACTACAAAGTCCAGCGATATATCCTAGGGTGTTCGAGTAACCAACGAGGAAACACAAGGCTTTCCTGTACTTTTCAGAGGCAAAATGAAAAGTCCTGACATGATTAGCTTGCGTCTGCTTAGTCTGAGCGATTTAAAATCTTACCACCAGTACAAACCACCAGCTGTAGGCATGGCAGAACCTAAATCTGCCATTGCGACTCCAACAATGAAAATAAACATAGAAGCCGTAAACCATCCCCACACCATTCCTGCCGGACCGGCAGGAATGGAGAAAGCGAGAGTGGATGCAATGGAAGGGAGTAAGCCGATAATACTGAACGAGATCCCGAAGATTTCGATCCATCTGAAGTTACGACGGAGCTCTTGCGTGTAACCAAGTTTAGCTGGTATCGTGTTAATTGCTTTTCTGGAGCTGGAGGAATAGAGAACTTACCAAGAAGCTCAGCATCGGCCTCACTGGCCATTAGCTCTGGGGCTATTGCGTCCAGGTGAGATCGTCTGGTTGCAGTTTTCTCCAAATCTGGATGGATCTCAGCACCCGTGGTCACAATTGCAGGTTCAACTTTCTCCATGATAGGTGGCATGTTGATTAATACAGTTCAGATCAAACCGAGTTTCTCTGTTCCTAGAGCGTTCAGTGCAATAGAGAAACACGACTCGAGGATGATCGAGAGAGCGTGAGTTGTTTTGATTGAGGTGTGGCCGTCGCGTACCAGGACTGCAGTTGCCACTAGAAGCTCCTTCGAGAATATGCAATAAATCAAACTATAAGACTGATTCGGGCCACTGTCTGCAAGAAGTCAGACCAGCCAGTAACGACCCTACAAAATATTCCACGGTCTCATTGGACGCCTAACTCGGTGGGACTAGGATACAGTCTCCAAATTGGATGCCTGGGCACGGGTGGGGTCCCCGGTGTTGCAGCATGCATCCCAATATCTGTTGTAACCTCCTGTGCATGGTGGGAAAAGTAAAATTGGTCTAAACGAGGCTTGAACTTGCGAAGAAAGGTTCGGTGTGTATGTAACCTCAACCCTGTACGTCCATGTGCCAACCCTGCACGGGAACGAGAGACCCGCCCTAGCATTGCATGCAGGCCGTTGGGGCTACACACCTTATTTAAAGGGATTGCATTACAATTTACGGACGAAATTACGGAAAATCTGTCTCGGCCGAGGAACTACCTCCGGGTAATATGTACGTAAATCCGATACCCAGGCATGAAGCACTTGCAGGAATTCCTATCGTTCGTGCCTTAGAGCTATAAATGAAAGTCCTGAGAATGTAGTATTTGAAAATTCAACCTTGCTGAAGGACAAAGTGATCAAGCTAATTAGAGAACATCAAACTAAGGTTTCTCTTCACTTGTGCTTCCCTACAAACGTTGAGACCTTCTTCACGAAATCCCCAGGACTCTCTTCCGCAGTCCAGTGCCCACTTCCCTCCACCCCCACAACCTCAACATTTTCATAGAATTCCCTCGTTTGTTCCTCAGCCACCTCAAGTAGAAGACTCTCATTCCCGCACAGCGCCGCGGCAGGCATTTTCAACTTCCCCCCTTCACCCAGCATCCTCCTATTATCCTTTGCATCCTGCCCAAACGCTCTATAAAGCTCAAACCCAGCCCTCATACTCCCTGGCTGCTCAAAAGAATCAGCATAAACGTCCACATCCCTCGTCGTAATCCCCGTGGGATTAAAACACAGCCTGTCATAGAAGTGTTTGATGTAGATTTTCTCTCGACCTTGCGTCAGTAGTTCGGGAAGATCCAATACTTGCTGGAAAGTGAAATGCCACATTCCAGGTGAGTTCTTGAAGCCGGATTCATAGGGTGTGGAGCCCGGAAGTGGACATTCTCCCCACATGACCGATTTTGTGTGGGCTGGGTGAGAAGCGGCGTAGGCGTGAGCTACCATGCCGCCTATGTCCTGTCCTACTACGTGGATCGGGCTTTTCAGTCCTGCCGGTGGAAAATCTGTTAGTAATTTGTCGTTAATCAACGGGACTGAAATAGCATGCTCACCTAAGTCGTTATGTACAAGCTTGTAAAGGTCATTGGCTAGGGTAAGCTTCTCATATCCGCTTTTCGGCCTTGAGCTGCCGCCCGCTCCCCGATAATCGGGCGCAATGACCCTGTAACCGGCTTCAGACAGAGGTTTGATGACATGCCGCCATTGATAGTTCGTGTTAGGGAAGCCGTGAATGAGCAGTATCACGCCCTTCTCATCAATTTGGGAGGCGGGGCAATCAATGTAATGAATTCTGACTTCGCGGGCCTCATCTACGAAGAGGTTGCCGTGGCGCCACGTTTCGTCTTGAATTGTTGTGGGGTTAAGAGATGGCATTTTTGCACGAGAAATACAGATTGATGATAAATATGATGTTTATGGAGGACATCGGACTTGAGATATGATATCGTGAGTTCGTGCCCAGAGACTAATTAAGACGTTGTCTATTTCGTCACTACCCCACCACAACCCCTCATTTTAGCCCAGACGCCTAAAAATAAAGGGCAATAGAAACCATACTAAGATAGGTAGAGAACGGACGAGACTTGCAACTAGCCTTGAACGGTTTGACTACGATTCGGTAGAAAGAAAGCACAAATAGAATATGGTTATGGAGCCGACAAAAGCAGCCGAATGTGGGGCAATCGTTTCCGCAACACCTATCAACAACTACCCGCAATCTAGGGACAACTTTAATCCAGTATATTGCTTGATTTCCTCTGTTCCACAGAGACTGAAGGGATTTGTAGATCAAATATGAACCCAGTTATTTCGAATCTGGTATTCATCCGATACAAATTGCATGACCTTATTGAACTCTGCTCAGCCCCGAAGCCTTCTTCTATTAGAAGAGCCGACATTCTCTCCTAAAATACCTGGACTTCGCCACCAGGTATTTTTATTTACTCAGAAGCAGGCCCATAATCAGCCTGGTACCCACCAGGAAGTTCCGGCAACCCTATTAAGACAATTAGCAAGTACTCCAAACCAACATCACAACACAGCAACTCACATCCATCAATATCCTCATCAACCACCGGCTTCTGCGTACAAGCATTCATATCCGCCACCGACTGAATCTTATCCCCCGCCTCCGTACAATTAAAAATACAAGGCGTCTCCAAAATCTTCTTCAGCGCGTCCCCCTCTACAGATAAATCAGCATATGACCCTGCTAAAATTCTCAGGTTATCGAGCAATCCAACCCCCGAAGAAGTTCTCCCGAAGAGCTCGACTCTTGATATTCCACGAGAAGAACTAAGAGGAAAGGTTTCACTTACTCCACCCAAACACATAATCACCATGATTAGCATACCCCGTCCCATCCCCAAACGACCACACAAACGGACTCCGCCCATCCGCCGGCCACTCCAAATCATTAAACGGCTTCGTATCCCACACCACCTCAAACATAACCTGCGCCGTCCTCACCGGATGACTCGCCGGACACGGACCGCCACTCTCAAAGGTTCCGGTTTCGGGGTAGGCCATGTGTGACATGTGGTCAGGAGAATCGAGGTTGACGCCGTCCCAGCAGGTGGGGAAACGTTGGACGACGGTTATGCCGGCTTTGCATTTGCGGGTTGGGAAGTGGATTGATTCGGGGGCGCGCGAGGTCCATTCTTCCATGCATGTGTAGGTTAGTTGGCGGAATTTAGAAGCTTGTTTTAGGGTTCGGGCGAAGATGTCGCCAATGAACATGCGGAAGCCCTGGTTCTAATTAGTTCCCGCAACCGCTAAATCTGGAATTGACACCAACTTACGGGTTGAAAAGGCGTAACTTTAGATTTCTGCCCCAGGTCATAAATAGCATCTTGCATATAATAAATCGTCAACCCCCCATTCGCAGTCTCGAACCCATTATTCCCCAAATTATGCACGCGTTTATAACTTCCATTCTGCGCGCGAAAGTAAAGGATAGCAGTCCAGTAGTTTGAGAAGTCTTCGCTGTATTGGCAAGTTGTGCAGGTTGATTCGCCCGGCATGTCTTTTTTGGGGTCCATTGTTGCGTTGAAGGAGTTCTATAACCGCAATTAGATGTTAGATTTGAAAGTGGTGAGAGGAATGGTTTACGCACGCCGCCGACGATTTGATGGACGTGAGCTGAGGGGATCAGACCGGGACCAACTAGGGGGTCAAGTCTTTGGGTTACTAGCTGTGAACAATGGAGTCGCACTACTGCGCTGCTAGGCACAGCGAGTGCCAGAGCGAGGAACCTAGTCCACTTCATCTTGAAAGCGTAGCTCGTCTTGCCGATTTTGTATGAAGTTTATGAAAATGAATGTCACAAAGATGAGAAGTGTAAGAGACAAGCCGGGAAAACGAAGACTAGGTTAATCTCTCAATAAACCTGCCCCGCGTACCCATAAAGACCGCAAGCTCAGCAAAGACACTCTGAGATCAAGTGCTTGATCACTAGTGACCGAAGTGCCGAATTTAATCAAAAACCAACTGTTGATCAGATAGCTCTTCCAATAAGGGACACTGCCGTTATTGAACCATCTAACCCAAATCAATAAATCCCACAGCTACCCTATCAGCAAGCCACCATACCTCTCCCCATATTAACTTCAAAAGCTTATCATCAATCAACAAGCAAAATTTATTGCTGACGCATCTGATAAAGAGTAAACACTTGTTGAGGATACGATGGCTAAACAAAACGGGGGGCTATTGTGCTCGGTTAATGCCTATAGGGGGCAAGGTGGGGCATAGAAGTGGGGTATCACCAACACCGGCTGTAAGCCTCCTAGATTGTGCCCAATATCAACAAATTCGCTGTATAGAGTAGCGATGTCCGGTACTCACCAAGCAAGCTCAACGAGATATATACGAGCACCTACCTCATTCTTACCTTTAAACGAATCCCCAACCTCACCCTCACCACCATGCGTCTCAAAATCAAGCTCACCATCATCCCCCTCCTCACCCTCACAACCGCGCAAACACTCCCCGACGCCTGTCCTAAATCCTCCTACGACTGCCTAGACGTAATAAACTCCAGCCAATGCCTCTCACTGTTAATATTCCAAAAAGCCTTGCCTCTGACAAAAGAGAATATGGTGAAGTGTGTGGAGTTTTATGATAGTGCTACGAATAGTACGGGTGGGGATAAGGTGCGTGGTTTTCCTTTTCTTTTTTTCTTCTTCCTTTTTCTTTTTTTTCTTTTTGTTTTTGGACAAAAGGGGAAAGGGGGTGTGAACACAAGGCTGATTGATGCGTGAAAATAAATAGTTGTGTCGATGTCCGGGGTGTCATTCCAAGGGGATAAATGATGTTATTTTGCAGATGTTTCCGGCGCCTTGTGGGGCGTCATGAGATGGATGGATGGATGGATGGATGGGGAAGAGGTGAGGGGAAGGTTGTTTTGGAGTAGAGGGGATGGTGGGATGTGTAGGATGTGGTGGTTTTGTGACGAAGGAAGACATATGCCAGAGGGATGTGCCATGGCTTCTTCGCCGGATGAACGCAAATTCATGGGGTGGTGTTGCTAAGATCCCAAGGACTTGAAGCATATTCGCAGAACGTGCTGAAAACGAAAGCCGCAAAGAAGATTTCAAAGTGCAATACCCGTAAAATCGCAGAAACTCTTGAGATAGGCACTTGGCACCTCTGTCAAGATCACTGGAGGAATCAGCCATAAGCCGCCCATCTGTGAAAATAGAATTTCATGAAGTAGAGAGATCCACTCGGATCCACAACACAACAGACACACACACCAGGGGCAATGTTTAATAAAGATCTCATTCCTCACTTCATCACACCCTATATTTCCAACCCCTCTCCTCTCCATCACTCTATAAACACTCCCTATTCCCTCTCTTGCAATCCACCTCATATATACGCTGCCAATGCTATTCACATCACAACCTCATAACGTCATTTCAATGCCTCTCTATGTTCCCCCGCAGTATACCATATACAATTAAAACGCAACTGCCTAACAATGAACAAGAAGGTGCAATCCGACCCCAGGATCCGGCAAATTAGTAAAGGAAGTGTGTGTGCTTTTGACGTTGAAGAAAGAAACCCAAGCCTGAACGCCGTGCTTGCTTGCTTCAATTTGCCTCTTATATGCAGCCCGTCCCTCGACAAAAGTGCCCAGCCGTCTTGGCCGAGTTTGATAATAGGTATCTTTCCCCGTTGGGTCTGTTCAAATAGCCCAGCTGCCTCTCCTGGCCCTGACACCCCATGCAATAGGACTCGAAACCCCATTCGACATGCTTGGGTGCTGGCGACCCCACTCCAGGATATAAATCCTCAGTGCTTTCCATCTTGCACATTGCTCTGCACCATTGGTGCCAGGGGCATCAACGAGGCCAATATGACCCTTCGCATTCTTCTTATCGTCGTCTTTGCGCAGCTCTTCTGGTGCGATTCGACTGATGCGCGCAAGCTCCTCGTCATATGACCATGCGAGGGCCGGGTAGCCCAGGGACAGATAATTATAAACCTGGGTAACAAACGCGTCATTGAACTCCTCCAGCAACAGCTCCTCCGCTTTCGCTTTCGCAACCTCGGCCTTGAGACGCTCATCGATGCCTGCTAACATGCGCACTCCCCCTTCATTGCTGTGCCCGTTTGTGCGAGGGGATTTAGCACCCCCGGGAACCTGCGACGCGAATGCGGAAGAAAACGGGTCCTCGCGTTCGGAATGCGGGGTATGGATCAGGGGCGGCCCACGAGCGGAGGGTGTTATCAACCTGCCTGGTTCGTCGGCAACACAATAGCCTCCCCATAGCCCACCTCCATTCTCGTCTCGTTTGGGCTGCTGCACGTCGATGCGTTGGTCGGATTCGAATTTTGTTGCTTTTGGAGACGGGCACATTCGGAACTTGAGATCACCACCGAGCATGGGGGGCGAGGCGGCTGAGCGCATGCGTGCCATCTCTGCTTCCTTCTCTTTATCGAGTTTGCCTTGACCGCCGCGAGCGATCTTGGTCGTCATGCCGTTTGTCCAGAAGGGATCTTGGAAAGTTGGCTTGGTGGCTTCATCTGCTATCTTCTGGTTCGTCTCATCCTCCCGCAATCGATTCAGCTTCTCCTGATGCTGCTGCATCTCTTTTGCTGCCCATCCAACTTCCGTAGATTGCCTTCGTAGTGGCTTGTGATGGTCGTGCATCAAGAGCCCAATACCCTCAACCTCCTCCTCGTCTGAGGCTTGGTCCACGTCCGGATTGTAAAAATGTTCCACAATTTCATGAAATGTCTCATTGGGAAAGGCGGCCAATGCTTGCTCTCGAAGCTGCTTCTCTGCTGCCTTTGCAGCCAGAGAAAGTAGGTAACCTGAAAACCTATCATCGCAACTTTCTCGTGTTCTTGCTAGTTGTAGTTTCATCATAGAATCCTCTGATGACCCCAATGATCCTGAGAGTGATGGTGTATCATCGGAGCTGTCATCAGACTCATCCGAGTTCTCCTGTGACTCTTCTGACTCTATAACTTCCAGCTCCGGCTGGAAAGAATCTTGTCTCGTGCTCCTCCTCGTATTAGGATGAGGACGCATTGAGCCTTGTCTGCGGGGAGGGAGAGGTGGTATTTGGGTGCCAAAGATGTTGAGAGAGCTTGCATTCGGTGTATTGTCTGGGACGGGAAGGATAGGGGGTCGAGGGGCTCTCCGCTTTGGACGGGTGTATATATTCGGGATCCCAGGTGTCAGATCGGTCTGGTACGTAACAATTAGCTAATGTGTCAAATGGAGGGGAAGAGGATAAAATAATTTCAGGTCATTTACCTTATCTGTTGGCAGAAAGGCCGGCCTCGAGTCTCCCGCCTTCTTGGATCTCTTGGTGGTCTCAATCAGCTGCGGGGCGAATTTTCTTCTAGGTTTTGGCGTTTCTGTAGGGGGTGAGTCCTCGGGTATAGAGATAGGAGTTGGTTCTGGTGTAGGCAGAGGGTTTGCAGCTTGGACTTTGTTGCTCTTGAAAGTGGTCTCTACTGGTTCTGGTACGAAGCGGCGTTTTGGAGCCGCAGACTCGACTTCTTTCTCTTTCTTCTTCTCCCCTGATGAAGCACTGCCCTCGGATTTGGCTCCATCATCCTTCTTGCTACTGCGAACTGTGGTTTCCACAGGCTCAGGAGCAAACCGGCGTTTTGGAGGAGCTGCAGCTCCAGCGTCCTTCTCCTTCTTCTCCCCCGATGCTGCACTGTCCTCGATCTTGTGTCCATCGTCCTTCTTGCTGCTGCGAGCAGTCGTTTCCACGGGTTCAGGAGCGAATCGTCGACTCTTCTTGACCGTTGTCTCGACGGGGGTCGGCTTGAACCGCCGTGCAGCTGGCGGGGGAGAGGTCTCTGGCATGGCGTGGTGTTTCACAGCAGATGCGGTATTCAATATTGGAATTGATGGATGAGATGAGGATAAGAGCTGACAGTGGCGTGCTCTCCTCAATCCCGAATCCGAATCCTGTGAATGCTTGGGATTCGACGCATTTGCATTCCCCTCGAAATGATGGGCGCGCTTGTGATCAAAGTACGGTGTGCTGGGAAGCTCGTGCGGGTGGGCAAGGGCAGCATGAAGAGTGACGCCAATGCTGAATTTCAACAAGTGGAGGTTGATTGGAGCTGCAGTGATTGGGCCGCGGGACATCCCAACACTGCAGGTGGAGCGAGAACGGAATTCGCAGATTCGCAGATGGACGGAAAACACATGCAAGCAGAATTCACGCGTCCCAACGACAGGCCATATATATTGTCTCCAGTCAACGAACCACAAAACAAAAAACTCTACATAGCTACAGCTACAAGTACCGATGTATAGCTATAGCTCTATCTCACTTGCATCCTCATGTAGTGTTAACACGCACCTCGATTGCGGGGGAGCAGGTCGGTGGCACAGAAGTACGTAACTCGGCCGAACGCTGACTGTGCATTTTTGGTGCAGCTACCGAAGTATAAACTCACTTTTCCGCAGACCCGTCCAGACCTGGGGAAGATTTCTGGCTGTCACGAGGTGCTACAACACGAGGCACTTATCTTCCGAAACGCAGGTGCCCAGATACTGCAGGTTATGCGCCAATTCAGAAGATCAAAAGTCTTGGGTGCGGAGAAAAAGTAACCATTCTCTCCCACGCCGGCCGATATGACTCGTAGTGATACATAACACAGGTACGAGGTACAGTACCGTAATTCTACACGCCTCGAATTCACGTGGGGTTGCCAATTTAAAGGGGTTTTGGGCCGAGTCTCTGAAAGCCCGTCAGGCTTGTCTCCGGTGGGGTATTTATAGCTCCAGCTACTCGCCTTGTTTTACTTCAGTATGCCATTATCCAGGTACGGTACCCATTTTGGACTTGGTATTAGAATTATCAGCTTCCTAGCTATTTAATCATTTAATTTCCCCCTGAACCCAGATGCTACTGCCGTGCAAGCCCCATCAACGCCGATCCTCTAGAGTGACAGCGGCAACTAAAAAAAAAAGTACATGAACGAATGTAGAACGACTCAAAGATGCGAGAAAGAGCAAGCATGCCAGCTCCAATAAAAATACATGAACGAAAGTTAGGAGCCCTAGGTCCGGGCTTCCAATGTGTCAAATAATGTGCATTGCACCATTGGGCATAGCCCTCAGAATCCCCATGACCAAATTCGCCATCGGTTTCATCCTCACGACCTCTTCTTTGGGCTCTGCTTTCTTGGCAAGCCCGCAGCTCTCCTCATTTCTAGATCTCCCTCGGCCAACCATCTGCTAGCCTTGACCAATTGTACGACGTTGACAAATTGCTTGAAGGCCATAATTGGGAGACTGATACCCGCAACGACCCATGGCACGAACGAGTCCATTTTGTTTGCGCGTGCCAGTTCTAGTGCTGCAGCACTGTGTGGGTTGGCGAAAATGAATGACGATGCAGTACCGGAGGGACTTCCGGGTTGCAGGGTTGAGGCCGCGTCGCCGTTTTTCTTGACTTCGAGGAGGGAGGGGGAGAGGTAGGGCGAGGAGAAGGATAGTAGGTATAGCGCAATGAAGAAAGCTTCATTGAAAAGGCAGCAGACGAACAAAACAGTCTATCAATTATTAGTATCCATGTAACACCAAAAAACAGGCTTGCACAAACCTTGTTCGTGTAGTACAAGTTCAGGATCTTGCTTCTGGACGCATCCACCTTCTTGTGGCTCTGATCGGAACCTCCCATACTCAAAGTCGCATACATGTGGATGTAATGGCTTGCCAAATCCAGGGATATAAGCCCTTGGAATACAAGGGCCCATCGAGGCCAGGCAGACGCAAGGAAGACCAGCAAGCAAGACGTCGTACAGCGATCTGTCACCATGTCCAACACAGCTCCAAATCGAGTCGATTGTTCGAAATGGCGCGCCGCATATCCGTCAAGCGCGTCAAGAAGGCAGGAGATACTGTAGAGACCAGAACAGGTCTTCGGGTGGAGAGGCATGTAATATAGGGATGCGAAGGCGAGGACAATTCTGGCATAGCCTGCAGACTGTTAGCAACGGCGCTGAATTGCATCTGAGAGAATCACTGACCAATAACATTCGGCCAGAACAGGAATATGTTTTCCTTGGACGCTTTCTCCCTTACGACGGCTCCGTGAGCTGATCCATTGCCATTCATGACCACCTGTTCCTCCCTTGGAGCAGGCGACGGAGTCGCCGGAGTCGAGATGGCAGCTGCCTGCCGCCGAGTCCTCACACTTGACATATTTTTCTACTGCAGTTCGTCCTATATCGATGGGGTTGGTGTCGCGTGTTCGGTTTTTCTTTTCGAAATTAGGATATTGGCGGGCTGCGGCTCAGTGACGTTCGGAGGAGAAGAGTTCTTGTAGTCGGGATGGTTGAACGGTAAAAAGGCGTGCGGATACAAGAACAAAAGGCCGGATATGAAGGATCGCAAGAAGAAGTGGGATGGAAGGAGGGTGTACAAGTTGGATGTCGATGTCCTTATCGCGTGTGCAAATGTAGGGAGTGAGAGAGAGGCCGCGCCGCCCGTCAATTATTTGCTTTCGGGTCCTTCGGTTCGCCGTCATTCGTGCAGCAAACTTGCAAGGGTCTGCGATGCATAATCAGTCAGGGGTACAAGATACCTTACCTTACCTTCACTCCACCACAACAACACCACGAGAAGATCATCGTGGGAAGACAACGAGCTGCAGATTTTGAAGAAAAATAAGACTCAAGATGTTGATCCAAGAGACTCACAAAGATGTGCCCACCAAGGCCGATGGGAAAGACGGATCCATGAGTATATATCACGTGTCGATGGCTTGCAGGATAGGGCTGACGTGTGGCAGGGATTTTCCTCTTCCACCCCTCTGTCCCGAACTATCCTAATGCGTGCGTAGACTCCGTGGCGGTCATAAGAAGATCATAGCTGATGCTTCTCCAGGCGCTTCCCTGGTGTTGTTCTATTCAGCGAAATCTATCAAGGTAGGCCGATTTTTCAATCGTATGATTTCTCGAGGAAATCGTTAGCGCCAAGTCAATATTTGAGTCTCCTGATTACTTGTTTACTCTTGTTGTGATGCGATCGTTTTGTGGATTTTTTGACGATTGAGGACAATTATTGGAGATATGCTGCTCCAGTGTCAAGTTTGAATACGCAATTCTTGGACAAGCGTATCTGTGCATGAAAGAAGTCCGAGTCTCAGATTTCAGATACCATCCAGAGCCCGTCAGTCTTCCAGGTACTGACTTATCGCCCCTATAGTTACTGGTCCCGTAGCACGATTCGCCCGTCAAATTGCAGGTCAAGGCTATATCGTCGCAGCACCATCCTCCTACCATGAATTTACCGGTCCCGAGCCCCTAGCCTATGATGTCCCAGGAACCGATGCAGGAAACGACTACAAGATCAAGAAGGTATGTTTCCGTGGTTGTCCAATATGGACCAAGGTGGTTTATCATTTCCCCAATGACTCCTCATTAACAAACACCAGACCCTAGCCGGCTACGACGAAGACTCAACCCTCTCAATCGACACCCTCCTCTCCCTCAAAACTTGCAATGGCCGCATCGGCGCCACAGGAATGTGTCTCGGCGGCCATCTTACCTACCGCTGTGCCCTCGACCCTCGCGTCTCCGCAGCAGTAACATACTTCGCAACAGACCTCCACAGCGCCACTCTCGGACTCGGCAAAAAAGACGACAGCTTAGCACGCGCCTCTGAAATCAAAGCCGAGCTGGCGATGATCCATGGGACTAAGGATAATCATGTGCCTCCTGAGGGTAGGGATTTGATTCGCAAGACGTTGAGGGAGAAGGGGGTGGTGTTTAGTTGGTATGAGGTTGCTGGTGCTCAACGTAAGTTTGGCGTGTTTGAAAATTATGAGTGGGGAAGGGAAGCTGATGAGATACAGATGCTTTCATTCGAGATGAACTCTCGAAAGGTCGATATGACCCCGCAATCAGCAAAATCTGCTTCGAGATCCTCCTGGAGTTGTTTGGGCGTACGCTGAAGTTGGATCTTGGTGCTCATGATGGTGCCGAGCAGAAGATTGAGGATATTTGTTAAGTTGGTGCATATTGGTATAGCTTTTAGCAGAGACATGAATCCGAGCGGTAAAAATTTACACCTTGGTAGAATCTGCACGTTCACAGTTGACTTCATTTGATACTCCGCGATTTTTGTTGCCCTTCAGCTCAACACTTAAGCGAAGCCCCATTCACCACAACCCGCCAATCTTCTATTCCCCCCATCTCCAATCAACGCCATATGTACTTTTTCTTGCACATCCCACAACTGCGAGGTCAAATTAAGGTTTCCCCCTTTTCTCCGCGTTGGCTCGCTTTCTTGTGTCAACCCCACTTCCCTTGCCCAATGCCCTTTCAAACAACAGTCTTATTCAATTGTGTAGCTTAATTAAGAACTTCTGCTTCTCTTATTGCACTTGTACAGAAAAGAGACGACAGATCCAAATTTTCCCTTTCTCCTCGTTGGCGTTGGCTCGCGTTCCTGACTCCACCCACCCCGCCTTTATCTTCAAAGTAATGTGAATAGCTTCTCTTGTATGTCTCGATCTAAATTTAGCGACTTGGCCTTTATTTCATTTCTATAGAAAGAAGTCAGTCGTTGAGTTAAGGTTCAGAGCCCGGCCAATCTACGCAACGACATGAATAAGTGCGCTTCGAGAGAATGGAAGAACGGCAAATCTGATAAGAGAGTGGCTACGTCCTGTCGCGGGTCCAAATCTCGAGCATTTCGAATATATTGGATTTTGACAACCTCAAGGCGGAAGTATAGCCATAGGACCCGATTTGAAGCATGTAATTTCTATACTTTCAAACGCATCACTTAGGCTCTGCTACAATTTTATCAGGTTCCCCATCAACACCGGCACCAGCCAGTCAATTTCAATTTCGTCAAATCGATTCTTAATTCCCGTCCTTCAATCGCGAGAATAGCACTACAATTTAAATCTCCATTAGATAAATATTCTAATCCTAGCCGGTCTTTGAGAGAGAAGTTCCCGATGAGTTTAATTTGGAATAGGACCAAATTTACCACGCTAAAAAAATATGGAAAAGCCCGATCAGCGATCCACAAATGCATATTTGATTTGGACTCATGTTATAACAATACCCCCATCAGTGAATCTTCCAACCGCCATCGCTAAATCATCAGTGGCGATGGCAACCTCCTCATCTGCGCCAGCAAAGAAACCAGCTGCTGCATACCTAAGTGTAGGACATCCACGCGAATGCACGACTCCAATCTGATCCATCGAAACCTGTGGCGAAGGTCTCCAAACTTTTCCACTCTGCCAGTCTTCATCCTTGATTTCGTATCCGAAGATTCTGAAGTCATCGATATAATCTGAGTCGTATTTAGGGGCCTGATATGCCGTATTGAGAAAAGTGACGTCCGCAGCGAGAGGGCTAAAAGATCCAACCAGACGTCCTCCACATCTGGCAGCCATCACTACGCCTGGCTGTCCGTCAAACAAGCTACCCATCTTTGCATGAATAGACCAAAGCTTGGTCGGCGCATGGGGAGAAATTTCTACGACTGATTTCGCACCATGAACAAATTCAAGACCAGTGCCATGACCAGAGTACAGCTCGCCGTCTGCTTCAGCTAAGAGATCGATCACCGGGAGATCTACCAGCATGAAGCTCGCTAGTTCGCGCGGGATATCTGACACTCTCAAGAGCGGTAACGTCAAAACTGAAATTGATCCAGTGACTCCCACCAGACCAGATCTCGATGAAGACTTTGTGTACGCCCGCTGACGCCCATCGTACATAGTAGCGAGTATGTAAAGTAGATGGGTCCGACTGACTTTACCTTCTCTTCGAAGACCATCTGCCAACTGAGAGCACATAGCTAGGAAGCGTGTACTACCGTATCCCCAGATCCCTCGAAAGTAGGCATTCTTATTTACAAGTTCGAAAGAAATCAATGGTTCCAGAAGCTTGTAGTAGAAGCCAAACACTAGTGCTTGATATTGAGTCCACAATTCCATATTTTCCGGCTGCGGGCTTTGGTTTGTTGTTGAACGAGTCGGGAAATCCAGCCCGGTGTGCGTCTGCAGCCATTCGGCGCGCTTTGGATCCATTTCACCAGGAATCAACTGTTCCAGCGCGCTCAGAATGGATTGGGAAATATCAGGAAAGCCATGGCAGGCGAGCATACTCAGGCTCGGAGCGAATCTACTTTTCACGGGGTCGTGGCTCTCGAGAGCATAGTCAATATCTGACGAGTTGGCGTTGTACGGCCCTAGTGAAGATGGAATAAGCTCCATCTTAGTAGCTGCTTTACATCCCAAATCCCAAAACATAAACATTTTGTTTATGGTGTCTCGAGACACAGCAAGAGTGTCGATCATTGATTCAGGTTTACCCATCGGAAAGGCGATCTGTTGTGAAACTCCGCGCGGTCCTCGGCCGGCGTTCGGAGAGTCTTCTACGTCGTTTGGATGCTTGTTAGGCTCGAAAATTCCGATCTGGTCGGGTCTTCGCTGACATACCGAACCATCGGCTCGGCTTCGTATCGTTGGTCCCCTTTGGTATTGAGATGTAGCCCTGCATATTTCAACCAGCTGGCAACAGCAAATACTGTCGTTGAAAAAATCTGGAATTGCGTGTCTGTCCCAGCCAGTAGCCACTTCAAGAACGCTTGCAGCTCCCCGCGCTCGGCTTGATTGAGCTCAGGGATGGCCCCCTCTTGTGTCAGCCTAGAACGACACTTTTGAATACAATTGGGGCTCGTTCGGGTCATGCCTCTGACTTGTCCGGCGGATCTCCAAGATTCTATGTTGGTTGGAAGCTGCACGCGTAATGGTTCGGCCATTGCCTCATCACCATTCATAATATCGACGAAGAGCTCGCCGATAAAATTATGAACGGAGAAAGAAGGCAAACAGACGTCGATGCCTGCAATGATAGCCACCATTGCCCAGGAAAATTCTGTAAGACTTTGAGTGTCCTTTAAAGGATCTCGTCTCTGGTTGTTGATATTGCTGCCTTGCCAAAGGAAGTCTACCTGGGACCATCTCGAGCGCATATGAGCTGCATTTACCAGTCCTGCACGCTTCAGTATCGAGCTTGAGACATCGGCGATGGCCTCGAAGAGCTCCTCGTCAAGTCGAGCGGTGCGCATCCAGTTCCCGAATTTGCGACTCTGGTTTATAATGATCGCTATATCTCCGAGAGATATTCCCACATAGAGGAGACTCTTCACGCCAGTTGTAATAGTAAGAGACATAGTTGTAGCGATGAGAATGAAGCAAAAAGGGCAACGATTGAAGAAACCCTATCGACTGAGGAGATATCAAGCAAGTTATGAAAGCCTCACTGCAGCGTAAAGGCAACGCCGTATGCTTTTTCCCACATGCAAATTCTCGTATGGATGTGGTTAGAATTGCTTTAGCGGTCGAATGGGAAAGCAAAGATTGAGCTTTCGACGCCCGACGCTATTGAAAAGTGGCCGAAACATTCATTTAAATATTTCATACCAGGGGTCAGTCTAGAATTTACAGGCTTTGCTCGATATAGACAGAATCAAACAACGCTTCACTCCCATTACACGACTCCTCAATCTCTGCGATGTTATACTAGGACTTCAGTCTCGTATAATTAGAGTGAGTCGAAGCAGAATGACCATGTATTCAAGTATTTCGCTGCCCTCTCTACCCCTGCAGCCACACTCTCGCGGCCAACCAATAAGCTCGTGGTGTCCCTGGGATTTGCCAGCCTCATTGTTTTGACGACCGATACCTTCTGGAACCATTCTTATCGCAATCTAGAATTATTCCGTTCACTTGGCCGATCCAGTAATGGAGCAAGAGAACCATACAATTGGTCTGCAGTGCCCATACGAGGCGTTGGATCGCAAGAAACAAGAAATTAGGTTCCTCTCTTTCACCGTGGACGAAGACTCCCTCGGCCTCGGCCGCTGCACAACAACTATCGTATCCCTAGCCAGCAAGCCCCGCTTCAAAGCGGTCTCATATGTGTGCGGAAATGCCTCTGTTGCACGAACCTTGATTCTCAACGAGACAGCGCTCCGAGGCCTGTACCTGTACCAGCAAGAGCACGATAACACAGGGCGGTAATGCAGCGAGAAAAGCCGGAGGTCGGCCTGGCTCAATCCACAGCATGTCAATGGTTATATAACATTTCATTTGGGAGAAGCTGGCAGGACCAGACGGTTCGCATTGCCGTGGGCATTATGCATTCACATTGCCATGAATAGCATATGTGTATCAATGATCTATCAGGTGGTATGACCCAACCTTGAAGTCAAGGATATAAAGGAACAGCAGCATTCCATCACGTACGCACGGGATCTGGGAAGGTTGGCTAATAATCATTTCTTAGGGATCAACATTCTATTGTGGAACATGGGCGTCGCCGCCAATCTCATGCAAAAACTCAACCCTTTTATCCACAAGCCCATACGACATATTCCCTCGAGATCCAACTCCAATTCGGCCACCCTGTGCAAGCAAAAACAGCGTCTCTCCAAAGAAGTCCTGAGAGTCGTTCAGGCGACGAAAGTAGGCCAGAAAGTTCTAATAGTAAAGTAGAAAGAGGACGGAATCCAGAAGACGAGAAAGACAATAGGGGACAGGAAATGCGCATCTGGTCAATTCACCTCTCTACCATTTTACTTCTGCTAACACAATTGTAGGGTTGTTCAGGTATTGCAAGTGTTGCGGGTTTGTATAGGCCACTTTAGTTTTGGGCAAAATGTTGCTTTCCACCGAACAATCCTAGAGGAGAGACTGAAAATAATTAAGAGGAGCGTCCGCCAACGTAGCGGAAAGAAACTGGAAGAGCCTCGAGTGGAGCGTAGCGGATCTGGGTTCATGCGTATTTCCTCATTTATGTGTTGTAAATTCCTGCTCTTTCGTATTGTATTTGAGTGGTAAAATGAGAAAAGGTTAATGCATGCCCTAAGTTTTCATTTTCCATAAAGTTATTCACAGCTCGGTCTACCGCAGCAAAAGCAAACACTATGGCATCACTGCCTACATTATTATTATTTTAAATTTTTAAAATGTTTAAAATTTTCTATCGCCCCCTCAACACAGCCAACCGTCCGTTCTCATTTAAAGAACCGTGATATATAATAGCGTGCCATCTTATCTAAGCTACGTCCTGATCCCAGACTCGATCCAAGAGCCATCTTGTTGGATATTGAAACGCTAAAGCAGCAATTGCTCACGTCTCCAGACTAAAACGGAACCAGCGAAAGGGAAAATTAATCCTGAGTATATGGGTATTCAAGATACAAGATATGCAAAGAATCTGAAGGACTCAAAATGGATATGGAAAATCCGGGATCAATACATCCAATACTAGCTAGTCATGTATGGGGCGCAAGACATGGAAGGTAATGGGAGGTCATTCACTGATAGTCTTTCGCAAGCAAGCGAAATCTTAAATTGACTTCTAGCTTTCACTGCGATGTGCAACAAATCTAAATGCATCTCATGAATGTGAATTGATGCATTCAAGCTACTTGGACGCACAATCCACAGCGTAAAAAAACACACTTATCGGGAAAGTCTGAAAGTCATGGCAGCTAAAGTTAACAAAGGATAAAGTTCTAATGAGCCGCAATTAAATTGAGCTGAGAATCTAGCAGCAAGAGACAATTTGGAGGGTCACAGCAGGGGCAAAAACCACGAGGCGCAAAAGAATGCGGATAGGAGAGAACTACCTACATAGCGATAAAATCTTGAAGTAACAACGACATCACATAGATGGCAATGAAAGAACAACAAGCATAAATTGGGACTGCACATATAGAAGGTGAGTAGATAGTGGGTAATTGACCAAGCGATCTTCGATCATTCGTTCTCGGAAAATGACATCGAACACGATGACTACAATTCTATCGTATCGTCGTTGCGAGGTTCAACCACTACCTCTGGGAGAAACCTGAAAGGGTACCCTTCTTTCGCCATTTCCATACATGACCCCTCAGTCCATTTCACAAAGATATCGAATCTCTTCGCTGGCTTGATTCGCTTCAATGGTTCCAGCAACGGAGCGCACCATTTCTTGCCCCCATCTGCGAATGGCTGAATTTCGCTTCCGGTCAGATGTAACGTCAGTTCTTGTAGACCTGTAAAGATCGAAAGCGTTTCGCAAACTTCCTGCCAAGTGGTGAGGTCATAAGGAACTGGGCTGTAAGAACCGGCGGTGCAATACTTGAAGTCCCAAGTAAAATTGAGCATTCGGATTTGGGCCAAGCGCTGTGGTAGGACAGTCTGCTGCATGTAAAAAATGGTGTCTAGGTGATTGATATCGAAGAGGTTGTTTGCATAGAGCATGGAAATGGTCTCTGTATAAATTCTTCGACAAGTCTGCAGAAGAGGCAGCAAGTTGGCTGGCAGGCCGGGATTTTTGCTGCGAGGACCGAAATAAAATCCGGGAGTTGTGCTATGCCCAGTTTTGCCACCCCAACAGCCATGAAAACGAGTGTAGAGTCGGCTTTCAGACCCGGCGTCGATTTTCTGCTTCTCAGGTTCCTTCTCCACACAGTCGATAGCCAGAAGCCTATTACGATCGCGGGCAATGTGTAGCAGATGCCCGCTCATGTATTCGGTCCAGATTATATGGCGGATTTCGCTTGGCAGCTGTCCGAAAAGTGCGGTCTGCGATTGATCCAGCGTCCGCTGTGGGATGGATCTCCTGAACGGATTCCATGGGGGACGTTGAAACGATGGGCTAGGCAGCGGGGAGGTCAACGCCCGTGGGCGTTGTCTCGGCAGGCTCTTGGGTGCCTTTTCTTTACGTTCCTTTTGTGTCTGCTCGATGTCTTCAGCGTTTCCACAGTGGCCCCGTCGCATTTTTTTGGCACGAAAGTGCACCATTGTTGAGGCGCGATGGAAAAAAGGAAAAGCGATTGCTCTTGTCGACTTGGCCAAAGTTTGGTAGAAGGACTATTTCAATCCTTTGGTTATTTTCTCGATGACGTCTGTAGGAGTCGAGTGGATTAAAATTCCAGCAGCCCGAAACCACGATGGCGGATTCAGCCTTGTATATTTGGGGAGGTTGAAAGGATTTGTGGCTGTGCGGGGAAGAAACTACCGACATGGGGCTCATGCGGCAACCCGCGCATGCGACGTAGCATTGAGACTACAAATATTTTACCTTGTTAGGACGACTTCCCTCCGCATCAAGATCCTCTTCGAAACAAGCTATACTACTGGCTTTTCAAGTGAAAGAGATTACGGACCGTGAATTATGCTGCTAGCGCCGGTGTGAGCGCGATTCCGACGAGTTGCGAAGGAAGGAACGCAAAACGCGTACGCCTTTCAACGCGATCCTCGAACTTCACTACTCTGCTACAAGTATGTGTAAGGCGAGAAGCTCTATTCAGGTTACCTCCGCTGAACAGCGAATGACGTTGTTCTGCCCCGTACTAAGTGGGAAGGCCTAGATGACACTTAGTGACTTGTCGAAGGATTTAACGAAAGGCGCAGTTCTTTGAAACATGCCGCGAATCATTTGGATTGAGCGAGCCACATGTGAAGAATTGTCTACAGATCTTTCCGGATAATCTGTTCTGACAACCCAAAGACCGCCATACGATTGGTATAATCGCACGCGCGTCTGTGAAGCTGCTGGTGCTGTTGGATTCTTCTCAGCCTCGCCATCCCATGTACCCCAGCCCATTTAACTGGTCCAAGTCAATGCGATAGTACACCATGTTACTCCTTCGATATTGTCTCCTTTTCAGAATGTATATATGCTTCTGGGACATTCAGTCAGGCCGCTCCAGGCTCTCTGTCATTCATTTTAGACTCTTCGGGTCCTTTCTCTCCTTTTGTCACTTTAGGCTTTTATAACAATTTAGGTTTCCTTTCTTTAAGTATGAGGCTCAGCAACTCTTGTACCGTATTATTGGGCTTCCTTGCTACTAGCCATGGAGTAAGTTGACGACTTCGATTTGTCTCATAAACTCCGGATTCTTCCCAGACATTCTCGCAGGCAATAACTAACTTTCCTCCGTATTTTCTAGTGGATATTGGATGACTCGTGCTCAGAGTATTCTAGCATGGTGATTGCAGGATTCCAAGGTGGTTTTGACCTCGCACAAGCCGGCGCCGATCTATTTAGCAAAATCACGCCTACTGGAAGCGGAGGTAAGATAATTGAGACTCCTTTGCTTCAGGACAATTTGCAGGACGAGAATGTCCCACGATTCTCGAAACATTGATGCGCATCTCTCGAAAGGTCTACTCGAAGGAATAAAGCTAATCTCTTGTTCTTCCGCAGCGACTTGGCAGGCACAGAAAGATCTCATCTCATACATGTTTGCTGAAGCGTTGAACAACGGCAACATTGATACTACGAATGAGAAATGGGAGACAGCCTCAAAACAATTTACTTCAGTCTTAAAGTATAACAACAATAATGGGCAGCCTGAGAATGGCCCTGCCGCTGGTTACCGTTCCCTAAACAGCGACAGCCTTATTGTATTTTGCAACTATGACCGTTTCAAGGAAAACCAGAATTGTGATGGAGTTACCAAAAAGGGTATTACATGCGACACTACTATCGGTATCTCGTGGCCGATGAATAACATTTATTCTGACTGCAAGAGCACCAGTCCCTTCAGTTTCAGTTCTATTGAGGTACGTCCCTACCTCGAAAATCCCCTGCGAGTTGTCAGACATTGACCTGTACTTGGAATAGGCTTGGACATATGAATTTGCTAGTGTCAACGTCAACCGTGCTTCCCAGATACAACTGTGCCCGGGGTTCTTGAAAGAGAACCAAAAGGGCAAAGTTCAAGGCTTGAAGGACCAAGGGAAGAAGTCTAGCTTAGCAAGAGGCTGGAAAAAGTTCTCTGGTTGGATGGATGATCCAAGAAGGACTCCTATGGATGTGGCCTATACTTTTGACGCCACGATCCTTCACGAAATGACACACGCAGTTCCGAATGCTGCAACCGAGGATGCAGGTGGAAAGAGTGACTCGTATGGTGAGATGATTGAGTACCTCTATAGGAAAAGCGAGGCTAACCGCCTCGATCTTCGCAGGTTGGAAGAATTGCAACAAGATGACCAATAGTGGCGGCACAAAAAACGCTGACAGTTATTCGTTTTTTGGCCTCGCCGCAAGGATGATATCCCCAACTAATGGTGGTGCGGCTCAAAGACCAATGAGCGACGGATCGATTCAAGTCCTCACTGCTGCCGGGCCCTCAAAGCGAGATGTTCACTTTGTAGCCCGAGCAATTTCAAACACGGCAGTGATAATCGATAATACAACCGTCCTGTTGAATGCTTCCAATACTGCAGGCTTTGTGGTTGCTCCGCCGTCAACGAGCCCCGTCACTGTCTCAACTGGACGGGAATATACGATTGGCACCAATGTGGTATCCTTGGGTGGCTCTGCTGTCATAATTGATCACTCCACGGCGCTCTTACCCGTCGTCTCAGCATCAGTAACGAGCAGTACAAGAAAGTCCGGGAACAGCTCGTCCAGTATAACACCAATCACTGGAGTTTCCACTTTCAGTACTTTGACTCGTTCTCAAAACTCGTCGAGTAGTATTCCGTCAACCAGTGGCATCTCTACCTCCAGCTCCAGCTCTTTGACTCGTGGTCAGAATTCGTCCACAAGTATTTCTTCCCGCAGCACAAGCAGTCTTTCTTCGTCCGGCTCAAGCGGTGGGTCCTCGGCTGGACCATCAACGGGAACCAAGAGCAGCGCCAGCGACACTGGGACAAGTTCCTCAAGTTCCTCGAGCTCTTCGAGTTTGTCAAGCTCTAAATCTCCCACTAGCTCTAGTACATTGACTAGTAGCCAAAACTCAACCAGTAGTGCCAGTGCCTCGTCATCAGGCTCGAAGAGTGGATCATCATCGAGCTCGTCCTCTAGTAAGCCAGCAAGCAATGCGGCGTCCACAAGCACATCTGGCTCTTCATCTGGCTCCTCTTCTAGTTCCCCAAGTACGAGCAAGTCTGGAAGCAATGCAACCCCGACAATCACATCTGGATCAACATCAAGCTCAGCTACCGCTGTCACGACAATTACGTCTGGATCGTCCACTTCTGTGGTCCCAATTACAGTCATCAACGTATCGAAGTCAGGCACGACATCTCCTGTCACATATATTTCCACTTTCACGAGCTCTGGTGACATAAAACCAACAGGAGCCTGGAGTAAGCAAAATCTCAGAGTCTTCCATCTATTAGGACAATTCACAAGATTCACTATCCTATAAAATGTCTCACACGGTCTGAGACAATGAGTAAGGATAGTGAATATTGAGGATTCCCAGAGAATAGCTTATAAACTTTCTTGACGATACAATATACTGACGATGAGAAATTACAGTGTGTACAGGTCCACTCTGCGACTCTGGCGGTGGTTGCATCATTCCACTATTCTGCGGATCACAAGGTGGCAGCAGCGGTTCTTGGGGCCTTTGCTGTGGCTGGAATCCGCCATCTCCACCTGGCGGCAGCGGTCCTCCCGCAGGAGGTCCTAGCCCTGCCCCCCCTCCACCCCCTGGAAATGGAAACGACCCCACAGGCTCCGGATCAGACCCAACTACGACTGATACTTCCACCAATTCGGAATCCAAGTCCAGTTCCAGCAAGTCCAGCTCCAGCTCTAGCTCCAGCAGCTCGTGTTCAACACAGACGGCAAGCGCTTGTGATACATCGCTCTCTGTATTCACACCAGCTGGTTCTAGCACGGCCTCGACATCCACCATCACACTCTCATGCTCATCAGTGACAGCCTGCTCGGCTACTGCAACCGGATCCGCGACGACAACGACAGGCGGAACAGAGATCACCGCCACGCCTATTGGTGACTACTTCCAGGCATGGGATAGCGCAGAGCCAAACTGGTACGAGGAACAACAGTCCGTCCTCTCCGAAGCGATGGCCGACGATACAGAGCCCTACGTAACCTGGTCCTCAGACGAAGTCTACGTTTCCTATGACCCATCCTCAACATCCAACAGCACAACTCCAGCCTCTACCTCCACCTCGCCATCGACCTCAAAAAGTGCCACACCCAGTGGAACAATATCAGCGCCGGCATCTTCCACCGCCGCGCCCACCTCTAAGTCGGCTTCGCCTGCCTCGAGCTCCAGCACATCTCTTAAATCAAGCAATACCGTCAAGGAGACAAGCTCATTGGTCTCGAGTTCGACTGTAAAGTCGACTAGCACGGCCAGTGCGCAGTGCAAGGCGGCGTCGGATTGTCCGGCTTGTGGGTTGGCCGGGGAGGTGCCGAGGTGTCTAGATACCGGTACTTGTACTTGCTACACGACGATCACTTAAAGTGTGGTTTAAGGTGTAGGACTTTTTGATTCTTGTATTTTATGTTGGGTTGGTTCTTGGCGTTTTGAATTTTGTAGATTTGACCGGTGGCGTTTGGCGAAGGAAGCTAGAGGAAGAGTGCTGAAAACCAAAGGAGAATGTTCTGCTTGAAATGATATATTTTGATGAATAAGTGTGAGAGATCCATGCTCGACTCTTGAAATACAGCGGTGCTGGCATACGACCGTGAAAGGGAGATAGCTAGCACAATTTCCCAGCATCCTCTATCAGCTAGTTTCGGAGCCTTTCACTATAGGAAATGAGACTCGAGCGGATGGTATGAGATATTTTCAATGGTTCCTGAGGTAGATTCACCTCCGAAGTGAAGAATAATGTACTTTTTGAGTAGATTCCAATGTCTCATTTCGTGTGAGAGATTGTATTGAAAGTGAATATAGAAAGGCCCGCTTGATTCCATGACAATGTCTCAAAATCTGAGAGACATTGTGGGGGTCTCGTGTTCAATCTTCCAACAGCAATCCTTGAGATTGAATCCATGGTGAGGTTTTAGAGAATTCGGCTGAACCGAGAAGCCTTTTGTCTGCAAGAATAAACCAGTAAATTTTCCCAGTATAATCCTGATTCCAAGAGTTGCTCCCTCAGAATATGCTACCCCACTATCTCCAGAGACCAAAGGTCAAGATGACAACTTGAAACAAAACTTTAAATAAGACGCAATGAAACAAGTAGATTCATATTCTTGTTGATAAGCTACTCTAGGCTGGCGGCAAATAGACTTCAAGCCTTAAATCAGCATCCTCGACCTGGAGATATACAACAAATCCGAAGTCATTGATTGAGGCACACAAGCGAAGCTATTCACATTTCTATAATGTGACCGAAAAGAGACCATATAGTACCGAAACTTCAAACCAGAGTCTCTCTTCTAGACGTACTACAGAAAGTAGAGAATATATCCAATCGAGGTATACAATTGAATAGCCATCTCAGGTGGATTAGCCTTCGTCTTTCACCCTCGGAGCTCTCTCGTGCTGGAAGCGTTTCAATCTACTCTGATCAATGTCAAGAATCAATCGTATATTTGGTGGATCTCAAAACTTCTTGTCGAGTGAATATTCTCTTGCCCATATCGCGAAGGCGCTACTGTTTGTAATTCATTTTGAATTTAGGATGAGGCAAGTAAATATTCCCGGTAATCAGATTGAATGGATGTTTAAAGTGCTTCTTCAAAACTATTCTCTACATTTATGAATATTTGTGTTTTTCCGATCAGCTTGCCAAGGGGGCTTGTATGGGGACCACTCCAACTATCACATCCGTAGAACGTTAAAATGAGAGGCATCAATAATGGAGTCCAATAGAATTCACATCGTTCTCATCTAAATTATTCTCCCCAAATATTGTCTTGTTTTTGGACGAAGCTTCCCTAGTCCGACCTTCAGCTTCTCACTAACCCCCTTCTCCTATCCTCCCTCAAACCAGCCCACTCTTTCACACCAAGAACAAATATAATCCACGCCATAAGCATAGCCGCCATACCCATGGTCACCGTCGCTACAAGCATGGCATTTATCTCATCATCTATCATAGCTTGAACAGTATCTTTGTTCTAAATTCCATCTTAGCATTCGAAACACTTAATGCGGGGCAGTTTGAGGACTCACGCTCGCCATCAACATGATACCTCCACACATTAAAGAAAACGAACAGACAAGTTCAGAAGGGGGGCGTGACGGGTATTCTGACGTTGGAAGGAATATATGGAGGAGGAGGTAGGTGATGCTGCGGGCTGCTGAGGCGGCTGTGAGGAGGTTGCCGACCTACGATTGTTAGCTGAGCTATGTAGGTGATTGGAGGATTGGTGTTTACCTGGTTGTGCATCATGGTAGATTCTTTGCTCTTTTGATGATGGCCCGCAAGTATTAGTCCGAGGAGGAATATGATCATAGCAGGTATGGGATTGATACGAATGCGGGGTTGAAAATTTGCCGGCTTCGAGAACTCATCGTTTTGAAGATGCCCATCCGTCGTAGGCTCGCCGAAGCTATGAAATGCTTTCGATTCCACCATGAGCCCGCACTGTATTCGAAATTAGAGTGGTCTGAATGCCTAGAGGAAATTTTACTTACAAGTCCACCGCCGATGAATAGCAATGAAATGGCAACATGTTCGAAATCCGAAGGAATCCACGCCCCTCCCCAATTAGAGAGATGCTCCAGGAAAACATTTGTGATCCCGTAGAGAAATATGATAAAGCACTCTAGCATTTCCATAGACACTGGGTTCTTTCGTCCAAATGAGGGCGAATTCCACGCCCACCCCCTCGCAGAAAAGCAACCCATCCAGCGGCCGAGAGTGAGAATGCCGAACCAGAAAATGACACCGCCTTTAATAAAGTGGGCCAAGCCGTTGAACACATGCTTGCCGTGCTACTTCCAGTTAGAGAGGACAAGGCAGAATGTTCCAGGCACGTACGAAGATTCCAGCCATGGTCACAATGCCAGTGCAAATTTCAACGAAGCCAAGAATAAGGAAGAGTCGAAGGGCTATATCGTAGGCAGTATCTATCACTTGGATGATCAAATGTGGTTCTGAGATATTCAACCAACGGCGTTTCCAGGATATTGGTTCGTCGTAGCGGTGCTCCCGTCTTGAATTGTATTGTAAGCGGACGTCCAATAACGTTTCAGTATCGGTTTCTTCGGAGGAACAGTTTGATCGCAGCGAATTTGGGGATTTATTTCTGGGCGACGAACCTTGATGGGGGCAATCAGGGTCTGGACTTTCTCCTTCGGGGATTTCGGGAGAAATAAATGGTGTAAGTTCGTGATCAGTATCAGGTTCTCCATGTTTTGTGAAGGATTTCGTGAGCCCGGCTAGGAAATGTGCAGAAACCAGGGCTGTCAATAACCATCCAAGATTATTGTGCGAATTTCCTGTGTATAAATCTGGCGTCCTGGATGTGTAAATGATGCCAGGAATGATGCCAATCACATGGAGCGCTAGGAAGGCAACATGTAAAGGGTATCGCAACTTAGAGCCTGCAATATGAAACATCATGCCTTGTCACAAAGGTTAGACTCAAATATTATGCGAGGACGAATGGAAATTACGAACAGAGTGGTAGAGCGATGACCCAACTTAGGATCATAAATACGATATGCGCATAGAGAAAGTGTAAGGCGGTAGGTTCTCTGAAATAGGTCTCTGGTGAAACATTGTCTCCAGTACTTTCTGTGCTTGCGTTTACAGCAGATGCTGTTAAAGGCAGTGCTTGGGATATAAATGCCGCTGCTGACAAGGCAAGTAACCTCATCTTCTGAAATTGCAAATCGAGAACTCAAAACGGATGATCGCGAACAATCGGAACGCGGAAGTTGACAATTCAAGCAAAGCAAGAGGTAGTAGTGACAGAAAATAAAAACAACTTCAATCATTTCTTTAATAGAGATTATTCCCCAGACCTCTTGGCAACGACTTCGTCACCTCGGAAGATCCGGCTGAGACCAACACTTGGATTCGTAATGTGTTCCCACCTCAGCCTCATGTCTTTCCTACATCCAGTCCCATGCTGCGAGTATGGATAGTATCATACGCGTTGTTCGGGCAAAAGAGGCATGAACTTCCCGACTCAAGAATAATATGTCGTTAACAGAAAGACGGCGCTTGCCCGAATTGGTGCCATGCTGCGAGACTAGAGCCCCTGTAACCGATCAGCACTAACCTCCCCCAAGAGATATATTTCCCTTTTCAAGAGAATGTCATGCAAATTCATACTTTCTTGTGGCGTTTTCATAAGCATAACCAGTAATAAACATGGTTGGCGTCCCACTGAGTCGTGGCTGCCAAGCTTGCCGCCGACGAAAAGTCAAGGTCAGTGAGTTGAAACAGCCTTTTTGAAATTGCCGAAATAACCGATATGACTCAGTGTGATGAGAAGAGACCTGCGTGTCTCTCATGTACGAAGAGGGGATTGGTATGCCCTGGATATCCCACGCGGCTGAAATTCATGGACGATGGTGTGAGATTCAAAACCCAGTCTAACAAACAGAGCCCTCCTCGGACGTTCCCTGCTTCCCCATCCGAGAAGCTCTCACTTGAGATCTATCAGACATTCGAGCCAAGCTTACCAGCGATCAAGAGCGTGGCGTCGTTTAGCAAGACTATCTTCGTCTCTGAATTGCCCCGTCACGTAGGGTTGAGCCTGGCTTGTGATCTTTCCATGAAAGCGCTCTGCCTTGCTCATGGCACTTTACTGAAATCGAGTGGAGACAGATTGGTTCAGAGTCGCGAGCAGTATGGCCGTGCTCTGGCTGAGCTGCAGCTCTGTATTGCCGATCCGGAACAGGCGAGGACGACTGGGACATTGTGTGCCGCCATGGTACTTGGTATCTTCGAGGTTCGTCAGCAGCTTCAGCCACTGCAATTTTGATGCTGATATAACTACAGCAATTACTGTCTGCGGACTTCAGTGCCTTGATTCGGCATGCCGGCGGAGCTGCTCGGTTGATCGAGGCCATTGGCCCCGAACAGTTCAAGGAGCCGTTCGCATATAGATTGCTCAACGCCCTGCAAGGCGTAATCGTAGGTGTCCTGCGTAACATTTCAGCCATCCCCTAATACTTACATCTGGTAGATCATCGAATGCATAATCCACCGCCGAAGCTGCTTCCTAGACTCACCACAATGGCGCAGTGCATGCCGAAGCACCGAAACAGCATACAGCCACCTGAGCTCCATAGCTACGTCGCTCCCGAGTATCCTCAGCGTGATACGAGAGCTAAGTTTCTACCCCGTACTAGACGCAGATGAACGCAGTCTTCTCCTAAATCAAGCAACTCTCCTTCGCGCCCTCCGCCACGACCTCCAACTATGGAGAGACACCCCCTCCTACGCCACCTCATTCCACACCACTACGCTCCCATCACCAGAATCACCTTACACAAGCCTAATCTACACATCCAACAAAGCCGTACAATTAATCTGCGCATACTCCGCGATAATGATCCTCATCAACTCTGCCCTGATGCTCATCTCCCGGAGAGAATCAGATACAGTCTTGCATCTGCTAGAGGGGAATAATCTGCGACTAGCAAGACAGATCTGTCAGTCGTATAACTGCAGTAGGAACTTCTGCCCGGTTGGGAATCCAGCTACGGATTTTGCGTTTCGAGTTGCGTATCTGGTGCCGGATGAGGGGATGAGGGAGTGGATTTTGAAGAAGATGAATGAGATGGCGAGGCCGCTGGGTGGAGGATGTGAGCATGTTGTTAAAGCTGCGGAGTTGGAATGTTTTGATTATTTGAAATACTGAGTATTAATTGGATTGCGAGAAGGGCTATGTGAAGTAATGACGACGTAAACAGATCAAGGAAATAGATGGGTAGTAATACTCAAGATTTAAGACGAAGGCCACAACGGTATGGAAAGAAAATGCCGAACTATCGGCGAGGTACACTACTGTATTCTTTCTTCACGCAATTCACGCAAGAATGGAAACCATGATTCAAGCAACTGAAGATTCCAGCATTCATCTTCTAAGAGCAAAACCCAACACCCAACCAAGCAGCGAGCGCTTCGCATACTGGTGAAACGCCAATTATCCGTCCTATTCTAGTACAAATGCCTACCCATCAAGCCAGACGAGAAACCCAACACAACGCAATGCACCTTAACCAAAATGCGGTAACCGCGCAGGTATGAATTCCTGACTCGGCTGTTCTTCCTTTGCCGGTTTACTCTCTACGGATGGCCCTTCATCATTCGCTTGCGCTTCTTCGACATTAATGTCGTCTGGTGGTGGTATATCCTCCACAGCAGGCTCAATAGCCTTACTTTCTGACACGGTTTCTGCGTCTTCTGATTTGCGCAGTCCGCGTTCCATTGCCAATTTCGCGGCTGCTTCTCTTTTCCTTTCTACTTCCGTATCTTCTTCTAGACGTATTCTTTCCTCCTCTTGTTGTAGGTCTGTTAAGGATGGCACTTCCATAATGTCCGGTGATGACAAGTCCGGCGTTTGTGGTAATGAGGCTCCCGAGCTCGCACGATGGACACCTAATGATGGCCTGGATTGTGATGATACGTTTGTTCTCGAAATATTCCGTGAAGTAGTCTTCGAGCCGGCGGGTCTCTTTCCCTTGCTGCTTCTAGTTTTCCCACTACTTCTATCATCCATGTTCGAATTGGTGGTTCTCCTTTCCAAAACCATTGCAAATTCGTCGGGCAAAGGTACTGCATCTTCTTCATCGCTGGGAAACAGGTCTCCTCTTGACCGGAACGAGTCCGACGTCTCGCCAGAACTTGTAGTAGAGCTCCTCTGCCTCGCATGCCCCTTCACAAACGTGTCCTCATCCCCATCCTCGTCCGGAATCAGCGGCTCGCCCTCCTCCTCCCGATAATCCGACCTCAACGCCCCAGGATGCTCCTGTAAATCTGCCGCACTAGGTTTATACCTCAACGTGCCTCCTAATTTAAAGGGCAGCCGTCCCAAGAACCCCAACGCGCTCGTACTAGGAATAACCGTCGGATCGGGGTCCAAACTCTTCCTCCGCCTCGTTCTCGGACCAGAAGTCCCATAACTCATGCCGCGCTTCCTTCTGGGAGCTTGATCGATGCCTTCACTCCCACCACTATGCGACCCGCTGCCCGCCAGCAGCCGATCCAACTCATCATTGCCCCAGCCCCCCAGTAACCCCTGATTGCCAGCAACCTCGTCCTGATCCCAATCATCATAGAAATCAAAACTCAATTCCGCGCGTCCTCTCGTTCGCCCTCTCTCTCGGTGTCGTCGCGCGCGCTCGTCGCGGTCGGGGAAGCATTGTGCGCAGCAGTGCTTGAAGCTCTCCGCAACGGAGGAGAGACAGGGAGTTATGTATCTATGTTGAAAGGTCCAAATGCCAGCTGCTGCGCTCTCGGTCGCTGATTCTGCGTTCTGGGAGATTTGGTTCCAGGTCTGTCGGATTCGGGGGTCTTCGAGGAGGGGTGCCATTGCGTCGCGTGGAGGCTTGGGTAGCCTTGTGTAGCTTTTGGATATGGGATTGGAATTGTGGCTCATGCGGTGAGCAGGATCAAGGGCAGATTTGTGATTCTTTGCGCGCAGGTCGACATGACGTTTTGAATGGATGGAGGGGTTGGTTTTCTGTAACGCTTTAATGGAAGTAGATGTCGAGGTCTGGTCGCTTGCGCCCGGAACTTTAAATCTGGCAGGCCGAGAAAATTCCGGGGGTTGGGGCGAGGCTGAGAAGCGAGGCTGAGCATCTGTTCTGTCGGAAATGGCACGAAAAAAATCCAATTGGAGGCCGGCAGATTATGGTTCTAAGGCTCATCGAACCCAAAAAAAAATTAAAAATTGATACAGTCCTAAATCTGATCCTTAGCGAACTGGTAAAAAAAAGAAGTTAACAAGCTGAGGTGATCTTACAAGCAGGACTTATCTGCGTCCTGGCCTGACCATTTCTCATGCTAATTCTTATGATTCTTATTTCTTATTTCTTATATCTTTACTTCTGTCTTCATCTTATTTTCTAGATTCTGTCGCCCGGGATTTAGCTCCCCAATTAGAGCATCCAGCTGGGCCGTATCTTTTGTCTTTTCTTTTCTTGCTTCTTGCTTGTCGACAAAATTTCCTTTTTAAATCTTATACCCCTCAAGTCCCAAGTGCCAAAGATCTGCCTTGTTGACAAATATGTTGTGATTCAATTTGAATTTATAGCAAAGTCCTGACTCGTGTCCTATCCCTTCAAAAGTACTCTTCTATTTTGTCATCTATCATTACTTTTTACCATCTAATTCTATCACTCTCTGTGCCTCAATCTTGTACCTTCCCTAAATCATACCCACTAGCTCCTTCCCTTCCAGACTTCGAGTATTTTCTCCGTACCCAATATAACAAATCAACCCGAGCTCATACCCGGTGACAGTGAATCAACTCCATCAGCTCCTCGCCTAACCAAATACACCTCTCACCCTCTCAATTAACAGTATAACTGACCCTACTTGTCCCCTTACTCCTCGAAATCTTCTTAACTTTCGTCTCCCCACACGCCTTCGTAGCATCAACATGCGTCCCCCCACACGGGTAAACCTCAGCACCGACGATCTCCACAACCCTCCAATTCTCCCCTCCCTCCAACTTCCTCTCAGGAATGAGTCTCTCAAGACCCCTCTTCCTGAAATCCTCCTCATCCCACCACCCAATCTCCACCGGCATATCAGCATCCAAAAACTCATCAACCCTCTTCTGAATTCCCTCCTTCCACTTCCCCTCAATCACACCCTGGAACTCACAAGCCGCGGAATCAGGGAAATGAGATGCTTTCAACTCATCGAACCCCTCGACTTCTTTTTCGAGAAGCGAGCGCACGGCAGCGCCGAGGACGTGACCTGCTGTGTGCAATCGTGAATACAGCAGTCGTTTTTCGACATCGATAGCTTGCTCTACCTCATCGCCCGCCTTGAAAACATGTTCATGATCTTTGAAGCGACCAAAATGCAATACTTGGCCATCATTGACGGCATCCATGCGTACAGCTGCTACATCAAATGCTGCGGAGGAGTTTGAGATGGTGCCCACATCTGAGGGCTGGCCGCCGCCTTGGGGATGGAAGATTGTGCTGGGGGTGATGAGGACGTGATCTTGATCAGTACCGGATTTGTAGAGTTGGCGATTTGATTCTGGCAGGGTGTCAAAGGGAATGATTGAGGTGATTTTCGTGGGGAGGGTGTGTAGTTTTGCGTCGTGTTGGAAGGCTAGGTAGGTGCGGGCTGGGCTGGTCATTGTAGGGTGGGATGAGGATGAGGGCCTCACTGTGGAGAAGATCTTTGTAGGATATTTACGGCTCAACGGTGATTCCAGATTATGAGGACAGATCTGGTTTGAAGTTTTAGGAAGCGCTCCGAGGTACTTTCTTGAAGTGATGAGATGTTTTGGACGAGATGAGAATGAGTGGGATGGATTGATGACCCGAAAATAGATTGGCGCTTTGCTCAATCGAACTCTTGGACAATACTGGTCAAATCGTCAGTCGAGAATTTTTATATGGAATGAAATCTCCGAAAATGAGAGTTCTTCACCTGAGTGATCATTCGAAAATGGACGAAAGGTGTCGAAATGCTAATGAAGGGCGCAACATTGACTTGATCCTAGCCGAGCGCCTTCCGCATTAGTAATGACCCCTATCTAGCTTGACTCATTTTCTGGACCTACTACTGGGGAGAAATGGCTACAAGATTTACGTTGGCGAATACGTTTTTAGGTTCATTTTTGTTCATGGAATATTTTACGGGATTCAACATAGGCAGTGCGATACGGGATTGGGCCGTATAGCTGGTGGAGGTTAGGTCACGGAAGATGAAAATGAACTGAGTGATGTTTGATTGGAATGGCCACCGTACTATTAATGCTTGATGCCATTCGCAGCACTCGTAAGCCCATTCGCAGTAGCCAAAGTAGGTGGAAGCGGAGGACCAAACGGTTTCGGCCCTTCGACGTGCAGCTCTTCCTCGGTATCCTCGTCATATTCCCCTTCCTCACTCCCTTCTTCATCTCCATCCTCAGCATCATCATCCTCATATTCATATTCACTTTCCGTCCCTTCCATATCGCCTTCCGCGTATTCGCCCTCCATACTGCCTTCCGCCATCCCCGCCATTCCACTAGGTATTCCTCTCCCCTGCTTTTGCATTTGGTTGATGATGCTCGTCAACTTCTCGTTCTTCTTCCGCAATTGCTCCAAGCTTTCCAAGTTAGTTTTACGTTCTTCTGCCATTTTAAGAATATTCTGGTTTGTAAGATCGTGTTTCCTGGTAAGGTTCATATTTTCCTTTTCCAGTCGCTTGGTTTTCTTGGACATGTCTTCCATTTCTTTCCGAAACGTGAGAAAAAGATCATTGCTGTTATTAAGTGTATCCTCCACCTGATAGATCGTTAGACTGAGTGGCATATAGATGGCGATATATCGCTCAGACAGAAAAGAGTCCTGGTAGGAGAAATATCCTTACCTGTTTGAACTTTTCCACATAAATATTCAACTGATGCCGCAATTCCAATTCGGTTTTTGAGAACGTTAGAACCTGCGCATTCAGAGCTTTGGATCGATTATTTTCCGTCTCCGCAGCCTTCTTTTCACGGTCGAATCTGGCCAGATTGTACTGGACCTCTAGTTCCTTGGATCGCATGAGAGAATGGAAATGTAGTTCGCGCAGCTCGTATTGCTCGATTAAGGATTTGAAGCGTTGTTTGAATCTGAAGTAGTCAGTGGCACAACTTCGACATTTGGACGAGTTGACAAACAATTCCTCCACCTCGATATTAACGACCTGGGCTTGAGGATGATCTTTCGATTCTTGGTATTCTTGTAGCTGCCACAGAAGGTGGTGGAACTTATCATCCCACGCCTCGTGGTTGCTTTTGTCGGCATCTTTCAGCTCTCGATTCTCGGTCTAGTCGAGCTATCAGTACTGATGACTTGAAAAATGTGTTTGGATTAACTAGCGGACCTTGAGTCGATTGCTCTCCTTCTGCAACTCCCTGCAAAGTTTCTCCAGTTTATCCCGCATGCCCCTCTCTTTCGTGAGCTCGCTGGTCCTCTGGTCTTTTTCCTTCTGCAGCTCGTCTAGTCGCTTCTGGTTCTTTGAGCTTTTGCGCTGCCACCTCTTCATATTCGTGAGGTGCTCAGTGACCTGTTTCTGCAAGTAATCGATTTTATGCAAGTCGTCCATCTTAGAGGTAAGACTGTTCAGTTCGCGATTGGCTTTCTTGACTTCGCGCTCTATGGAATAGACCCGTCAGCGAAATCATTCTGCGAATTCAAGGCTCTCCAATAAAATAAAGATGAGCGCATGGGACCCCGGGCTATACTGATTGGGAGCTTTCGATCCGTGTTTGTAGGTTTTTCTGGGCCATGTAAACCAGCTCAGTTTGAAACGGTGCTTCTCCTTGACTATCGGATCCTGTTCCAGTAGAGAGAACAAATAAGAAACAGTGGCATCAACGGTTCGTGGCTATCCAGGATAAGCTCCTCATGGCCTGAATCGTCCTCTTTATAATGACGCAAACGATGACCCTCGTTTTAGATATCGTCACTCCTAAATCGCCGCCTAGCTTCAAATACTTCACACAACCCCATGGGTTCAACATAAAACATATGATGAAGAATTATCAACGCATCTACTCGTCTAGAGTGGCAAAATTGTGTTCGTAATATGTGGTGCTTCGTTGGACAGTTCTTGGCCCATCGTGCCGGGTGGAAATAACAACATTGCAGCGTCAAAGGTCGTTCCTTTCTCTCATAGTCCTGGGAAGCAGAAACGAAGGTAGGAGTCGCAACCGGCAGTCCAGAATTCGCAAATATTCGAGCCAAACTGCCGTCGGCAGGCACGATCACGGCAAAATTTCAAACACAGGGGAAATCAAATGGGCAGAACCAACCAATTTCAGCTTCCTGCTCCTTATCCTCCGCAGCACCCAGCTCCAGTTGTGAAATCTTAGCCGCGATCAGCTTCGAAGCCTCGTTCGGGTCCGTCGCTTTCTTCTGCTTGCCCTTCTTCGCAGCATTTGCCGCTGCAGACTGGTGTGTCGCACCACCATCGTGGTGGTGGTTGCCATTCGTATACGCAGACTCGGGGGCAGGATGGGCAGCGGGAATCGAGGAGGCTCGAGAAGGCGCAGGTATCGAGGTATGAGTCGGATTATTGGCGGTCGACATGATGCATTACAAGAGGTTAGGATGGATCAAATCGCTGGATCGCTGGATCGTCGGGGGGGTATCGAAGCTAGCTGGCGCAGGCACAGCTGCTGGGCGTGAATGTTGTTACTCGGGACAGGGTCGTTCTCGTGTTCTGGCAGCTTGTATGACCGATTCTCGTCCGGTTTGCCTCCTCTGGTGTTTCTTTGCGGGAGTGTTGCAGCAAGGCCTTAACGCAAATCAAGACTAGCGGAACCAGTTTCAAATGAGGAGGCTCGACGGCGGCCGGGATCAAGAGCGTCTGGGTTGCAGTAAGGTTATGTTCGGGGTAGCAAAAGGGGAGACAAATAATTAAAACAACGATGCAAGAATGGAAAAATGGAATCAACGATCGTGAGGCTATTATTGCTAAGGTATATTTCGCGAGTATATGACTCGCAATTTCCTCTGATGTTGTCTTTAAGAAATAATGGCTCCAAACTCAAACCCATGTCTCTGATTGGCCCCTCCTGACGTCCTAGACTTATGCAACCCGGCCACTGTTTTTTATGCTACGGTATGCCTGCCTTTAGGCGAGGCTCTGACTTTGTTCGGCCTTGCATACAGATTTATTCCTACACCTTCAACTTTTTATAATCCATTCTCTTCCCTTCTCCTGAACTCCCATACTGACAAGCAGGATGCTACGGAACGCATCCAAGGGAGTCATCCGGAAAGCAGTCACTGAACTCGCCCAGTATCCCAAACCTGGCGAAAAGATTCATGGCTTCACTCTCCTCCGATCCAAACATGTCCCCGAACTCGAGTTAACAGCTCTGCATCTGCAGCACGACAAGACCGGCGCAGATTATCTGCATGTTGCGCGAGAAGATGCGAATAATGTCTTTTCCATCGGATTCAAGACAAACCCGCCGGACGATACAGGAGTACCCCATATACTGGAACATACAACATTATGTGGCAGCGAAAAGTAGTTAGCAATCCCCGGCGCATAGAAATTTACTGAATGTTTGCAGATATCCCATTCGTGACCCATTCTTCAAGATGTTACCGCGAACCCTCTCGAATTTCATGAACGCCTTTACGGCCTCCGATCATACCTTCTATCCTTTTGCCACCACCAATGAACAAGACTTCAAGAATTTAATGTCTGTATATCTCGATGCTACATTACACCCGTTGTTGAAGCAGAGCGACTTTACACAAGAAGGATGGAGAATCGGTCCCGAGAATCCAAAAGCAGCTGTGGAGGGAGACGCTGCGAAGCCAGAAGATAGCAAATTGGTGTTCAAGGGCGTGGTATACAACGAGATGAAAGGCCAAATGTCGGATGCTGGGTACCTTTATTACATTCGATTCCAGGACCACATATTTCCGGCGATCAACAACTCCGGAGGAGATCCTCAAAAAATGACAGACTTGACATATGAGCAGCTGAAGAAGTTCCATGCCGAGCACTACCATCCCAGCAACGCCAAGGTCTTTACATATGGGGATATGCCCTTATTCGACCATTTACAGGAGGTCAATGCTCAATTGAGTGCTTTCGATAAGATTCAGGGCGATATTGAAATTCGAAGGCCCATCGACTTGAGCGGTGGACCACAGAACGTCACGGTGGCTGGACCAATCGATCCATTGGTGGATAAAGATATGCAATACAAAACTTCCACGTCTTGGCTGCTAGGCGATACTACGAATGTTCTGGAAAACTTCTCTCTTGGATTATTGTCTGCCCTCTTAATGGACGGTTACGGATCTCCATTGTATCGAAATTTAATTGAGGCTGGCTTGGGGACTGAGTGGAGTCCTAATAGCGGATACGATGGCTCAGGAAGGATCAGCATATTTTCAATAGGGCTTACGGGTGTCAAGGAGACAGACGTTCCGAAAGTCAAGGAAGCTATCCACAAGACATTCCGAGAAGCCCATCAGAATGGATTCGATAAATCAAAGATCGACGGGTATCTTCACCAACTAGAATTGAGTTTGAAGCATAAGACCGCCAAATTTGGTATGAGTCTCATGCAAAAGATAAAGCCTCATTGGTTTGAAGGCGTAGATCCCTTTGAGGCTTTAGCTTGGAATGACACGATCTCTGCATTCGAGGCAGAAATGGCAAAAGGAGGTTACCTTGAGGGACTCTTAGAGAAGTATTTGTTGAATGACAATACCCTCACCTTCACAATGACACCCTCGACAACGTATGCAGACGAGTTGGTTGAAGAAGAGGCGACTCGACTTGCCTCAAAGATTTCGGAAGTCACGAAACAAGCAGGGGGCGAGGCTGAAGCGCGTTCCCAGTTGGAAAAGCGCGAACTGGAACTGCTTGAAGAGCAAGGGAAGTCCAATACTCAAGATCTCAGCTGTCTACCGACCGTCTATGTCAAGGATATTCCTAGACAGAAAGATACAGCTGAAGTGAGAGATTCAAAACTTGGAGATGTTAATGTCCAGTGGAGAGAAGCACCAACGAATGGACTGACTTATTTCCGAGCTGTTAACACCTTTGATAATTTACCGGACGAGCTGAGAGCTCTAATTCCACTATTTACGGATTCTATAATGCGTCTAGGAACGAAAGATATGTCGATGGAGCAACTAGAAGATCATATGAAGTTGAAGACTGGCGGTGTCGGGGCCGGATATTATGCATCTCCCTTGCCACTTGATTTCAAGTCCTCAAGAGAGGGAATGAGCTTCTCCGGAACAGCATTAGATCGCAATGTTCCAGATATGTTTCAACTACTTCGAAAGTTGGTTCTTGAAACGGATTTTGATGGTGCTGAAGCACAGCTCCGAATTCGACAGCTCTTACAAGGTACCGCAGATGGAGCTGTCAACAACATAGCTTCCTCCGGACACTCCTACGCAAGAGGCTACGCCGAAGCAGGCATCACAAACTATGGTCGCCTACAAGAGCAAATCGGCGGCCTCTCCCAAGTCCAACTCGTTACATCCCTAGCATCGCGTCCGGAATCTGAAGGCCTGTCCGACGTAATATCCAAACTCAAAGCAATCCAAAAACTCGCCTTCTCCTCCTCCAGTACCTTCCGCACCGCCATAACCTGCGGCACCGAAAGCGTCTCAACCAACGAATCGAACCTTCAAACCTTCCTCTCCTCACTTCCTACATCCACTTCCTCGTCACTTAAGGCCGCAGTTCCGGAATTGTCGAGAAATTCGAAAACTTTCTTCCCATTGCCGTACCAGGTGTATTACGGCGCCCTCGCCCTCCCCACAGTCTCCTACTCATCTCCAGCGTCCGCACCGCTTCAGATCCTCGCCCAACTACTCACGCACAAACATTTGCACCACGAAATCCGCGAAAAGGGAGGAGCGTATGGTGGAGGTGCCTATTCTCGCGCTTTGAACGGCATCTTTGGCTTCTACTCCTACCGCGATCCAAATCCGGTGAATACGCTTAATATCATGAGACAAGCGGGTCAATGGGCTGTGGATAAGCGATGGAACGACAGGGATATGGAAGAGGCGAAGCTCAGTGTTTTTCAGGCTGTAGATGCGCCACAGAGCGTTAGTCAGGAAGGCATGACGAGGTTTTTGTCGGGGGTTGATGGGGCGATGCAGCAGGAGAGGAGGGAGAGGATGTTGGATGTTACGGGGGAGATGGTTAGGGATGTTGCACAGGAGTATGTGGTTGAGGGGCTTGAGAAACAGCAAGAGAAGGTTGTGTTCTTGGGGGAGAAGAAGGAATGGGTTGACGGGACATGGAAGGAGGAGAAGATGAAGGTTGCTGCTGGGGATGTAGGGATGGAGCAGTAATAAAGGGATATAGAATGTATATTTAGTATGTATAAAACTGTATTCCACTCCATACAATCTATGGTTTAAATTGGAAAATATCAAGATTCGAGGATCGTTCTGTGAAAGCGCTCCTAGAATCAAGAGGATTCAATCCCTTCCAGGCCAAAAAGTGATGAGCATGAAAAGGCACGATCTAATTGGACAGTTCTCTGAAGGCTGACTAAGCCCCCCCCCCCCACCGGGGAAACCCGAAATAAATTTCCAAAATATCGCAGTCCCTGCAAGGCAACTTCACACATAAAACATAATTTTCAACCACAGTTCTTCAGTGAAGCCGTGTATTGCCTGGTAGGACCCTTTGATAGCAAGTGCTATGTACAGTTTCTCCTTCTACCACTATAATTATCGCCAATATAACGCGTCAGACAGACGACCCAGGTTGCCTAAAAAGGCTGGCTTTGTATTGAGCCAGTCCACGCCACCACAACCTACTGATGGAAGCAGTTCAGAGAGGTCGTCTGTTTCATCTTATTGATCTGCTCTCAATGCAAGGCGTGCTTGCTGTCAACACTTGCGTTGCTTATCTCCAGCATCTACCCGTCAATTCATCTCAATCCCTGGTCTGTATTCCCACACCCTTCATCTATTTCATTTATCTTGTATAATCAGCGCTACGAACAGATAACACGTCGACAGCCTCTTTCAATGGCTGTCAGATCACAAGCAATGCGCAAGAGCGAAACTGCGTCCCTGAGTAACCTGACTGCAAGGTCTTGTGTTTCGTGGGGAGTGCTATCTCCGTCTTATTTCAGAGCTGTTGTCCTGGAGTTGTGGGATGGCGGACTAAAGATGTGAGGACATTACTCGTGCTGTATTTCTTCTGATGGTTTTTGGAGGGTTCGATCGCGGTGATGACTTCCGGGCTTCTCGAGTAGGACTCGCTGGGGAGTGCTACAGTGGTGTCTTTCGTGAGAGTACGGTAGTGATCCAAGACGTGTACGACGCTCATCGGCGGCCAGGTTCTGGGATTAACATCCGTTTCATGAGATTCACGAGAGGACGATCCCCAGGGGGGGGGGAGCGGTAGCGTCTTTTGAGGTACAAATGCTTCGTCAGTAGTGGATGCCCCTAACTTGACATCGCCATGGCAAGCGGAACTAAAAGAGCTAAGAGAGATCTACACTATATCCCCAGATTGTCGGGTCCGTTCATCATGAATTCGAGCGCGCCGGTAAGTCAGGAGTCATCTGCCGAGCCTTTGGCGTACGGCATTTTGATCCTCGGGGTCTTTTGGTGAGACATTCTTTGGTTCGGACTTTTTTGAACCTACTACTTGCTAGTGTCAGAATGCTTATCACTATATCTAACTTGCAATTTTGATCGAGATGTCAAGTTGTGGTTCGGACTGATCCGAGGCTGTCGCGTGCTCTTGATTCCTGTGAACATGAAGTTGCGTCATGTGAAACAAATGCAGGTACACAAAGAGATCTGCGGTAATTCTGCTTCCCCAAGTATACTTCTATCTCGACCTCATTCACAACTACTGCCCTTGAAATCTTCACAAGCATTTTGAAGCGTCGTAACAAGTTTATAGAGCTCGTACAAAAATAACTCATACAGGCAGAGACATACTAGTATGCGCGGTTTTTTGACAGGCGCAAATGGTTAGGCGGGTAAATCATTCTTAGCGCGGTTTTGGCCGATGACCACACAGCTCGAATTTTTTGCTCCCCCTCCTTCTTCTCGCCTTCCAACCTTCCCCAACACAACTTGGACATATCGCAACGTCCCTTTTGTGCTTCCACCATCTGGACGTCTTAGACTACATTTTATGCCGCATAGTTTTTCTAAATCTCGCTTTTAGTCATAGCATCTGCTAATTTGCGCTGGTAAGTGGATTGTGCCCCAGCCCACCAAAGAGGCGGTGATGGTTTGATTTACTGTCAACTCCACCCCTCTGCTTCTAGCCGTCTGTTCGTTGGCACGAAATTACGTCTGCCAAGTTGAGATATAAACATCTAACAAAATCCCTCTCCAGATCCCCACGGATCACGAAACTACCTCTCGACTGCCTTTGGTCTCCTCAAAGGCAACCCCATTCACCACGGCTCCAGCAGCCGGCAGCTTAGTCTCTGATCAAGATTACTCTCTACGACCTAACAGGGACATCCTCAACACACGACCCCCTCCTTTTGCTGCAGTCTACTAGACAACTTGAGCGATTTTTGTTCGACTTGTCTTATAACACCCCCATTCCGTCCCCAACTTCTCAGCTGCCGCATAGGACGAGTTTAGAGGTTCTTCCTCTCGCAGAGGAAGAGTCGAGCCGACCTCGTCAGATCAGTTCAGGATCTGATCGATACAGACCCCCTTAACATCCCTTCAGAGTACAAAGTAAGTCCGCAGACACCGAATAGATTTGAAGATTCCATGTTGACATGTGAAAGGCTTTTACCACAAACACAATCCTCGACTTCTTACGAGGATATGTCACCTTCCGCCATCGAAACACTTGTATCCACACCAAGTCTCACGAGTATTGATTCGTATTTCGAAAATTCAAAGTCTTCATACCTCGAGCTCAATGGCGTGAACACTCCTAAACATTTGATTGGAAATGCTCTGAAGGAAAGGGTCCAAAACATCGATCATGATGTCTGCGAGCCCGGCGACGAGGACACGTTCTTCGTAGCTGATCTCGGCGAGGTCTACCGACAGCACATGAGATGGAAGTTGAACTTACCAAGGGTCAAGCCATTCTATGGTAAGATAATCCTCTCTACGGATATATGATTTATGCTAAGACTTTGAAGCGGTCAAATGTAACCCCGACCCCCAAGTCATTCGCCTTTTGTCGGAGCTTGGAACTGGCTTCGATTGTGCCTCGAAGGCAGAGATTGAACAAGTCTTGAAGATGGGCGTCGACCCAAGCCGCATCATTTATGCTCAGCCATGCAAGACCAACTCGTATGTGCGCTACGCGGCCAACCAAGGCGTTAAGCAGATGACATTCGACAACGCCGATGAGCTCTACAAGATCAAGAAGCTCTATCCAGGAGCTGAGCTCTTTCTGCGCATCTCCACCGATGACTCTTCGAGCTTGTGCCGCTTGAGTCTGAAGTTCGGAGCTGCCATGGACACCACCGACGAGCTCCTCGCTCTCGCAAAGCAACTCGAGCTTAGCGTAGTCGGCGTCAGTTTCCACGTCGGCTCCGGCGCCTCAGACCCCCTGGCATTCATGAAAGCCGTGCAGGATGCCCGCACCGTTTTTGACCAGGCCTCCTACCACGGGTTTTCCCTGCACACTCTCGATGTAGGCGGTGGATTTTCGTCCGAGACCTTCGAAGATATGGCTGCGGTCCTCAGCGCAGCCCTAGACGCCTATATGCCCTCTCACATTAACATCATCGGCGAGCCCGGCCGCTACTATGTCTCCTCCGCTTTCACGCTCGCCTGCCACATCATCGCCCGCCGTACTATCACGTTACCTGAGTCCGGACAGAAGAGCTACATGCTGTATCTCAACGACGGTCTCTATGGCAATTTCAGCTCCATTATGTTCGACCACCAGAATCCTGTGGCACAAGTCCTGCGAACCGGATCACGCTTCCACTTCGACGCGCTTTCCGCTCAAGAGAGCCGCGATGCAGACGCCACAGAATATAGTATCTGGGGCCCAACATGCGATGGCATTGATCGCATCGCCGAGAGCATCCGCTTTGAGCATACGCTTGATATGGGTGATTGGCTGTACTTTGAGAACATGGGCGCGTACACCAAGTGCAGTGCTACGCGTTTCAATGGTTTCTCTGATGCACATGATGTTATTTACGTTGCGAGTGAGCCAGGGGCTAGAGCACTTTTGGGGATGAAATAGTTTGGCATCTTGGGAAGACAGCACAACGGACGAATTTTGGAGAGAATACGGTGGGGCATGCGGTGATAGATTTCTATTCCCCCGTTTATATATTGAGACAAAGAGAAAAAAGAGTATACCGATGAGATACATATGAGAGTGGACTTCTGGGTTATATATTTTGAAGAGAAGATGCATACTGCGAAGTGCGCGTATATAGAATTTCTTTCCCGACTCTCGTTAAGAACCTAGATAGGTTTTCACCTATAATGGATAGAATCAACGCCCGCATTCTTCTGTCTTGACATGAGTGATGAATAAGTTGTGAATTCCATGCATTGAAAAATCGCTATCTATATGCGTATGCGTAGTTGTTATATACAGCACCAACCCCACCCATTTTAACGCCATTTCCATGTCATTTAAACCTCACCACGTAATGCAAAGCCTCACTCCTGAGAATTCGGTAAGACCGGGTAAGACACCTCCGAGCTCTCACCCTCTGCAGTCTCCACCTTCCCACTTTTCTTCATATACGGCGTCGTCCTCTTCCTCCTAGGTGTCTTCTCCTCAACTTTAACCTCCTCCTCCTCACCCCCCTCATCATCAGTCGCAATCTCCACTCCCTCTGCAACCCTAATCGGGCGATTCAGCTCCGCATGCCATGGTCTCGGCGGCGTGGGATTCAATTCCTTCCTCTTAACCTCCATCGTATCAAACAGCTGCACACCCGCATAACTATCACTAGCCGCATACCTAATTTGCTCCATATTCAAGGCACGGCTCCAATCGCTGCTCCTGACACCCTCACCTTTATACAAGGGGAGATGGAGATGTTCTTGCACTTGTGTGGCTAAGGAGACGAGTTTCTTGTTGATGAGTTTGGGCTCTTTGCTGCTGGAGAATTTTATCAGTTTGTAGAGGTGCGAGAGCTCGAAGAGGCCTTGTGGGTGGATGTCGAGGTTGTTGCGGAGGCGCGTGCAGTCGGATTTTATGGATACTCCTACTTTTGTAACATTTGGGTCTTCGAGCACTTTTTTCAGACTCGGTGCTACGAGTTCGGAGATTTTGGAGCCCGAGTATAAAGCGACGTGGAAGAGGGCAATGCGCTCTTCGGAAGCGATTTGGATGAGTGAGACGTTGTGTTTGGGGGATGCGGAGCGGTAGGCGTTTTGGAGCCATTCGATGTCGAAGCCTAGGAGGGGAGTGGACATGAAGTAGGATTGCATGACGCGCTCAGAGGTGTGTTTGCTTTTGCAATAATGGATGGTTACTTTCTTCTCGGGAGAAGATGTATTGTTGCGGTAGAGAGTGTAGGACCAGTAGGACTCGGGGGAGCTTGAGGGGGCGTTTTTGGCGGCGCGGAAGAGGGACTCAGTTGCTTTCCAAGAAGAGGTGGAGGTGGGAACAACGTCGTACTTTGGGTCGAGGAGGGCTTCGTCCGCTGCTGTATTGGCAGGTTCTGTGGGTTTTGTGGTCGAGTCTTTGACCGAGTCTCTGGCTTTCTCTGCGGGGTCTGGGGCGCTGGACGTTGTTTGCAGAGAACCCAGTACATAGTTGTCTTCGGCATTTGAATGTATCATGAGATCCTGCTCTATTTCCACTGCCGCCGTGCTCAATCGAGGTGTGCTAGGCCCTGGACTGAATCGGATTCCATGAAGTGGACTCCATGTCTTTGGTTGCGTGGAAGGCTTTGGACGGGCGGCATTGGGTGTTTTGGGACTGTGTTAAAAAATCGAAATTAGCATTAGCTATCAATTCCCTCGAGAACTCACGAAGCGCCGGCCATTGCGCGTGTTGACCTCGATCCAAGTGAAGTCAAAGATGGGGTCTTAGAACCACTTTCTGAACTCATCTTGCTAGCAATCGGTCGTCGCAGTGTCTTGCCCAACGTTGATGCTCCATGATGGCAAAGGAGCATGACGCGAGCAATAGACACCCCCAAATATAAAAGAGAGACTGGTGTTGTTGTTAGGTTGCATTGGTAGTCAAGGCAGACGCGCCTTAAGATCCAATCGTCGCGGCGAGTCAACGAGGGCGCCAGTCCAGGGCAAACCGAGCAAACTCTTCCGGAGGTTCGATATCACGAGAACTACGAGAATACTCACAACTTTGCGAGCAACAACATAACCACCGAAAGAAAGAAGAGGAAGTGCGATAGTCAATTCCCTTCTCCTGCTTGAGACCTTCGACCCATCTGCTTGTGAGTAGTCTCTCTTTGTAGCCTCAACTCCGGTCCTCACGTGCCTGCTTCAAAGCCATCTTGAAGCGCCTCCTCTTCATCGCATTTGAGGCTTGTCGCAGCAAGAAGCTCATCTTCAAGACTGCAATTCGTATAGAGTTCATATATCTGACCAGCTGCTACTGCTAGAATCGGCCAAGCCTCCTCATCATGGCGTCTCAATTACTTCCCCTCGGTATGTTGCCCGACCCCTGCACAAACGTCCTCTCCTGACTTTGGGAACAGAGTTGATCGACAAGTGCGTGGGACAAACAATTTGGGTTGTGATGAAGGGTGAAAAGGGTACAATTTTCCTATCTAAGTCGCTTTGACCCAGAGAGATGGTCTAACTCTTGATAGAATTCAGCGGCACGCTCCTGGGTTTCGATGACTATGTCAGTAAGTATATGGACGTCCTCGCTTTTCTGAATCTACTCTAACCAAATCATAGATATGGTTCTTGAAAATGTTACTGAGTTGTATGTCGCTCAAGAAATTGTGATGGAAGTCACATTTGCTAACATGCCTTATAGCGACTACTCTGGTAACCACACCAAGCTCAAGAAGATCCTGCTGAATGGAAACAACATTTGCATGGCAAGTCCTCTTATGAATTTTCATTGCATTTACTGACTTCAGCTAGTTAATACCTGGTGGCGAGGGTCCAGTGGCAGCAGCTTCATGATGAGGGTGGAGTTCGGGTTGCTCGAAGTTTTCGCAGAAAAAGTATTCGATGTGGACGCATCAAGTAGTTGCTGAATTCATCCAAATTTTCGACCCAGTTGTGTCCCCAATTTCTTATGCATTTTCCACGGTGCAAGCTTCCTCTTTGCAGATTCATGTTGCCACTCAAGTGAGGCCACCCTGCTTTCCTTGCCTATTCGTTCCCCCACAAGTACACTCCTCGAGCACGAACCCTGACCCACCACCCAAAGCACCCGAAAGATAGAAGGCACGCCGCCATCAGACTTGGAGGATACAAGATCGCCAACACGATACTCAGCACTGCACACAGAAGATGGCCCAATGCGAACCGATTCGCAATTTCCTTGTTCGTGTACTCATTGTGAGATTCTCCTCGGGTTGCAGCGCTTGGGACTCCCAGTATTTGTTCCACAAAAACTAATTTGGCAATTTCCTTCCACGTCTTCGGGTCTTCAAATATTGCCGGGAGTGGTTCCTTCCCATACTGAGGCCGCTTTTTGGGGGGGGTTTTTCGTTGTCGCATGCCTCCTGGACGAGGCACTGGAGACTGTATTGCTTCTTTCGACATTTCTGGGTTGATGGTATGCCTGTTAAGGTCGGGACTGGTAATTTGGTCGTAAGGATATGCCCTTTTATGGTTCCATTGTCACAAGACGTTGCAGTGGCCTCATTCTTGAACGGTTTGGATTCACCTAGATGATGCTTCATATGTAAGACCTTTGTCCCCTATTGTGAATTTTCTTAACTTCAATACTTGGGAATATTTGAGAACCTGATTTCCACAAGCCATTCTGGCATCGAGACTCAGGGTCTGTGGGACCAATTGCCAAAATCCATACGCGATGGAGTCAAAGTGACAACAGGGCTCTTCGCTGGCTTCTCGGGATACATGGGAATGTATCACAGAGCTGTCACTGGTTTGAGGTTCAAGGGTCCGAGCATGAAGCCATTGAGACTATTTAAGGACGTAACGGGTAGGGCAAGTAGGGGATACTCTCTCGTGATTCAACCGCAAAGTGGTTTTCAATCTAGTGTTTACCCATCTCATTCTTTCTGAGGCCTCTTTGCCGCCTCAGTAGTAGCCATCCAAGTGAGATAGACGGTTTACTGGTATTTTCTGCTGTCTTTCTTCTTTACGATGCCTCAAAGCCAGGTTCTTTCACATTCGTGCGGCTGCTTTCAGGACATCCCAACGCCACAATGTCTTTTGTCGATGTTTACTGCCCAATAGTTCATTTCTTTATTACTCAACGCTATGCATTTCTAACCGATATCCTTTCCAAGCTTCCTACAATTCAAGGTCACATACGCACGATGTTCACGATAGTGCCATCGAGGCCGGATCATTTGTTCGGGGTCATCCTGCTGATGGTTCTAGCTTATTATGGTCTACTTAGCATATGGACGAGATGGGGAACTCTGTTGTATTTGTGTTTGAGTGAGGATGGTGAAGAATGGTGGGGTGGGTTTAGGGTTGGGGGAGGGGTAGCCTTGTTGTGCTTACTTTGAGAGAATATTACGCAATAATTATCGCCTAACGCATCCTTTCTGGTCTTGGTTATATGTTTGAAGGAGTATCATATCGTTGTTTTCGTTTTGGACAATTTCTGTCAACATCTTCTTCCAGTCAGTGGTTCCCAACTGTCGAGCCTCTGAATGCATCAGTATGACGTTAAGCAACACATCAGAGATTAGCATTCGGAGCACCTACTTAGCAGTGGGACTTATTCCGTGGCTAGATCCTTTCTTTTTGAATGTGTTCTTGATATCAGTGGTTCGATATTATCTCTGAGCGGCTGATTCAGAAAGTGCCTACAAGTTTTTTAAATACGTTGGTGTACCAGTGTTTGTCGCTTGAAAAAATGTTTTGAGACTCTTTCGATTATTAACTATTGGATGAGAAACCATATGGTCATTTCATTGCCGTTTTTGTTTCAGTGCCCTGAGCGACTGAGACGGTGGCTGTCGAGTAAGAGCATGATTGGTTGCCTAGCTAAGCCTCGTTGGGGCGCTGGCGCAGCACGCAACAAGAAAAATGGTGTAAACTTAGTGACTTCGCCCCGCCAGAGTCGAGGGAAAATTTCTATTCTTCGACCTGTATCATGTCAGCTTGGGCGAGACTTGCGTCTTCTTCTGCAAACCCCTCTCCAAGCGAACACAGTACTACAGCATGCTCTGCGAAGCTTGTCAAGAAATATTTTCGCGCCCACGAGAACTCTCGTGCGGAACTTATTATCCTTGGAATCAAACAGCAATCTCTTTTGTCTCAGCTTTGGCGAAAGGGTGTCACCTTTGTTGTCTTATCGAAGAGAACCGATCAGGCAGTCGCTATTCCGATGCCGCAACTGGCAAGCCGTCCTTTCCAGATGAGATCAAATACTCTTTCAAAGCACTAAATCCAAATTGGGCCCGAAGTGGAAATGGTTCGCAATGGATGGTGCCTCAAATTTTCGGAATTGAGAATGAAGCAGCAGAGATAGCCGCATATAATAGGGCCGCAAAAATGGACCCTACTCCAAACAATCTTGGTCATCTCCTCGCCACCGACTCGGACGATCTTTTGAACGACTCCCCTGGCTTCTGGCTCGTTCTTGAACTCTACGGCCCGGCTGCTCATCTTGTCCTTCCCCTCGAGCTTGCTGAGCGAGGTAGATATAGATTGGCCTTCCCTCAATTTGCAGTTGCTAACGAAAATAGACCGATTGCCACAGCTAGAAAAGATGGCCCAGCGTGAACTACTTAAGCAGGTGACCAGTGGTTCTACAGAGAACTTGCAAATCGCAAATGCTTGGTTAGAAAATTGTAGGCATAACCACATGTCATGCAAGCCACAGAAACCCGAGCACTGGCTCCCAACTCGTTTATTGTATGTTGGAACAGAAAACATGCCAACACTTCGTCTGATAATGGGCTCTTCAACCAATATAGAAACGGAGTATGCTGCTCTGAGCCATCGCTGGGGAACGAACAAAAGCTTTGTGTTGACATTGGCCAACAGAGAGCGGTATTTGCAAGGTATTCCCCCTTCAAACATTTCTTCAACTTTGCAGGATGCTATCCACATAACTAGAGGCTTGGGGCTTCAGTTCTTGTGGGTGGATTCGATGTGTATCGTGCAGGATGACGCTTCTGACTGGGCTCGTGAATCGGCCACTATGTCTAGGGTCTATGGATTATCGACTTGTACAATTGCTGCCGCAAATAGTGGATCTGGAGATGCAGGTTGTTTTGCGACTAGGAATCCGCATCGCGTTCGCCCTTGCATTATTCCCAATCCGTTCAAGGCAGATTCGAAATACTCTTTCTACGTGAGGTCACAGTATTTACATACCATCCATCGAAATGAGGTCAAAGACTCCCTCTGGTACAACAGAGGTTGGGTGTTCCAGGAGCGGACACTTTCACGGCGTTTGTTGCTATTCGGCAAAACACAGATGTTGTGGGCTTGTGAAGAACTACAGGCCGCCGAAACTTGGCCTTGTGGGAAAACCAGCAAGAACTTCATCGATCAGTTCGAGTCTTTCGAGGTTGAGAGGGCTCGGTTTCGCGCGCTTTTGGACCAGTCCAGGGGTGTCGCAACTGATAATTACACTTGGATGGCTTTCATCCAAGATTACACCAGAGCAAAGCTGACTCGAATGACTGACAAGCTTGCCGCGCTTCAGGGTCTGGCTACTCAAGTTGAAAACCTTACAGGCCAGCAGTATTGCGCTGGTTTCTGGTTGAACAATAACTTAGCTACTTCTCTGCTTTGGGCCGCCGTCAAGCCGCCCTTTCCGTCCCCGCCGGAATACAGAGCTCCATCCTGGTCCTGGGCTTCAATTGATGGCGCTGTCAATTTCAACCACGGCCGGTTTCATGGCACTAAAATGATCCAAGTTTTAGGAAAGCACGAACTTTCAGATCTTTCACATAACAAGAGTTCTGATAACAGGAAGCCCCCCAGAACTGCCTTGCAACTTTCAGGTAAACTGCTACCGATCACTCTGCTAAGATTGCACGACGGAACCCCCGACCGCTTGGTAGCTCAGAGAGTCATGAAGACCGAGCCTGGGCCGGTGCATGAACCTAAGCCCTTGGGTACAGTAAGTCAATGAACCATCATATGACAGGATCATGGCTAACCAAGGTAGATCCCTGCTAAGCGAGAGTTAGCCTCTTTTACCGAATCGCTGAGGCAGGCGCAATGTACCAACTCTTCACATAATACAACATCAGTAAGTGACTCAGAAAGAGCCTCAATCATGAGAGCATGTAGCCTGACCAAAATCCTTTAGATTCACTCTGCACGCAGATTAAAGAGTCGAGCTCCTCTGAAATGCATCAATTTGCTTGAGCAAGTATTTCAGAAGATATCAGGCTTGACAGATACCGAAAAAGAACTCAGGCGCCGCCGACAACGGGTTGAGGAAGGACTGGCTCTGATAGGCACCCCTGGCTGGCAAACTTTAATGACCCCGAATGGGGAGCAAATTTCAGCTCCAGAAGCCTCATTAGAAGAGGATAATTCAAGATTAGAAATACAGTGCTTCTATGATGCACCTTTACCAGAGTCTCAGATTATAGAGATGTTTGTTTTACCCGTCTTACAGAGCGGGAGCATTCAAGCTCGATGGGCAGAGGTACAAGGTCTTCTGGTCCAGCGGATAGACGGCGGTCCCAAAACAAGTCACTATCGACGCATTGGAATGTTTGAAATGTACAGATTTGAGCTCAAGAAATTCATGCTCATACCGAAAGAGGAGGCATTTTTCTTAATTTAATTTGGAATTGGGATGAGAACTTATACTACGCCGCCCGCATAGAGCACTGAATGAACTAGGCGATGTCCTGTATTCATTCAGGTGCTTATATTTGGGGTTGAGCAGCTTTTTCTTTAGCTTCATGTCCGTCTTAGCTTCGGGTGAGGAATCTTAATATTGGGCTGAGGCCGGGAATGGGCGAGGGGCAACTTCTTTATAGCTATTTGAAATCTACTTTCATATTATTTGAGATTACTTTCCAGGTTACTCCGTCCAATTCCAAACCCCTTGGATTTTAATTATACCCATTATCAGGCTTTCACAACTCCTCAATCGTGAACAGGAGCAGTCACATGAGTTTGCCCCGAGATCCACTCCTCTATTCAATACAAGTGCCATATTTTCTTCCTGCATGTGCATGAAATATGAAGCTGACAAAGAAAGCCAACTGTCCCACCAACGTTGCCAGCCGAGTTCCAAGAGTGGTAGAGTTCCGCTAAAGTGTACTCTCCCGCAACACGCTGGCTTCTGCGGAAAACTTTCAGCAACGTTTTTGCAGCTACTGATCATAGAATGGCCGAAAACCCCCTAGAAATTATCATGGTATGTAAGCATTCCTACTGCAAATTCTATCAAGACTAATTCAAAAGCGTAGGTAGGAGGCTCCCTTGCAGGGCTTATGAATGCCATTGTACTTGAATCCCTGGCCCACAACGCCCATATTCTCGAAAGATCGTCGCAAGACGTTTTGGAAAGCCAAGCTGCCGGTATTCGTGCTGGACCAGATGCGCACTCATTCATTGAGAAATCCTTCAAATGCTACGAGGCATACGCGAATACTGTGGACATCATAGAAGTTGTTGACAAAAATGGTGATGTGACCACAAATTTCCGCCTACTGAAGCAGCACATTTCACTACTTGGAGTGCACTATATGGTATGTTCAAGGAATGTCTATTGGGGAGCGCGGAGGTACATTTGCAGTATACGAAACTGGCAAGCTCGTTGAAAGTGTGCGGGGAGTCGGGAACAACATGAGCGTGACTTATTGGGATCTGGAGGATCAAAGCTCCAATATCCTTGCGGCAGATATTGTCATTGCTGCTGATGGAGTCCACTCGACTGTCCGAAAGACCTTGTTCCCGGATTTAACGCCAGAGTATGCTGGGTATGTGACATGGCGTGGTGTTGTTCCAGAAAATAAGGTGTCAGAGAATACTACGTGAGCTCTTCGAAACGGGGTAGTTTTGTTCAGGACTGAAAACGGACACATTGTATCGTGAGCTCTCGAGGTTTTCAATACTGACAAGTTTCAGCTACTATGTCCCATCGGACGATAGAGTCAGCTCCGCTGGCGCCTGCGATTTCATCTGGGTTTCGTATCAAATGCTCGGAGCTGACTCAAATGATTTCCAAGAGATCTTCACAGACACCAATGGGAGAAAGCACATCACCACGATTCCGCGGGGAAAGATGCAGAGGGAAGTGCGGGGGAAAATCTTGAAAGATGGAAAGACAGTCTTAAACCCTTCGCAGAACTCCTCAGAAAAACGGTAGATCCGTTTGTGTCCGCCATAAGAGATTGCCTTTCGCCAAAGGCTGTTCATTACAAAGGGAAATTGATGCTTGTTGGGGACGCCATGATGCGGTGTCGTCCACATACTGCCATAAGTACGAATCAAGCGGCGCAGCAAGGGCTCGCTTTGGAAAGTGTTTTTCAGGGGAAGAGGAGTTTGGAAGAGTGGGAGAACGAAGCTCTTGGAATTGCGGGGAAGAATCATGCTTTTAGCATTGCTTTTGGGGAATTCTGCTTTACGGAGAAAGCACCGGATTCGGTGCGTTCTACTGTAGAGCGAGGGAAGTGAAAGCGGAGATAAACCGCCTCAGTTGGAATCCTTGTGTAAACAGGGTTAATTTAAGTTATTTTCAAGTGTGCAATTGATTTTTAAGGTTGCTGCGACGAAGCGGTCTACCACCACTCGCTAAACCCCCTGACTTCAGCCTTCGGACTTAGCGAACTCCTGACTTGCTCTGGCGCTGAGGTGCAGAAAGCAATAGTAGAGAATTATGAAGACCTCAAAGGGAATCTGAAATGACATTTTGGAAGATTCGATTTGATTTAATAAGTTAAACAATAACACAAGCCTGATGATAGCACAGAATAGTAGTACAGCCGTTAAATCGAGGGCATTGCCCTGTTACGCAAAACTCCATATAACTTCCTAGCTCCCTTTTCCCTCACTCCTTCCATGCAATGTCATACAGTCTTCATTCCGGGTCGGCGTCATCTACCAGTCGCTTATGCGACATAGGGCAGCAAAGTCTCGTCCACAATCTCCCAGGTCATCTTGTTTGGGATTCTTCCGGCACCACAGTTGGCTGTACCCGCGATGTCCCCGAAAACGGTGCTGCTAAAATCAAGTCCGTCGTTTTCATTGCATTTCTCACATCCGTCCCAGATGAAGAGGGGCAAGTCATCGCGCTTCTTGCCTTCCCATGTAACAACGACCTTCTTTCCGCAGTATTTGGAGGGATTGGCCGCTAGGATGCTAGAAGGCATAGCGACAATGTTATTGGTACCGCGCTGCTTCAGAGTCTTGGCCTTCGAAACATCGCTGGGCTCGCAGAAGGTATAACCGCCTTCGATGCCAAAGTCTTTGATACCCTGGGAAGCACCGCATGTTCCAGGTCCATTCATATCATAGTAGAACGTAGCGTCAATAGCCTGACCAGCAACAGAGGCGAGGAGAACATTTTTGGAAGATGTGCCTGGAGTCGATCCGCCGGTAGGCTTGGGGGCCGTTGCAGTACTCGAGGTTTTCTGTTGGAATACGCCTCCAGATGGAGCCTGCGTGGTGGCTGGCGGCGCTACCTGCGTTACTAATGTTGTTGGGGTACTCCCAGAGCCGCCCCCTGTTTTGCATGATGCGAGAGTTCCGACCATTTCACATCCGCTTGCGCATGTATCCAAGGCTACCCATCCAGTGGCATAACCGTTCGCAGTCGCAACACCGGATGTATAGATGCATCGTGAGGGACTGTTGCCTTGACAGCTGTAGGCTCCGAAGGTGCAGGAATCGGCCCTGGCGACTCCAATAGCGCCGAGAAGAAGTGCAGAAGTTGTGAGTTTGCTGAACATGATTGTAATGAATGAATGTAATATGCCACTGGCAAAAATGGGGAGCACAAAGTTAAAAAAAAAAGAATGTGGTGATGTTTAGAAAAGAATGTGTTGTTGGAGTAACAAAGGAATGTGACGATATAAAATCGAAAAACTGAAGCGAGTTGGAACAAGAAACAAAAAGAGGGCCAGGCAAATGCCCTTTAAACAAACTCTACGATACTCAATCTCAACTGGCTAATTTTGGATTTGAAACGAATCCTCCCGGTAGATCCTGTGAGGCTTCGAGGGATCGAATCCCTCTCGTTTAGATGCTCAGCTGGGCTTGGCTGTCGCTGAGTGGATCGCCAAGCGAGACGACTGCGACCGCAGCTTCCACTCATTGGACGAGAAACCACGAAAAAAGGGGCGTACCACGGTCAACCTCACCTGAAGAAATAGAATCCACGTGAAGGGGATCAAATGAGGCCATCTGAGCCGCACATAAACTCAAGATTATCTAAAAAAGGAATTGAGGTCCAGATGCGGTACCTGTGGAAGGACTGGACAGGAAAGGGCAGGGGTGCTTCGCAGTCCCTTTGGAGGAACAGGATAAGATGGGAGTAGAAGAGGATAGAGCAGCATAGAGGAACATAGGATGTATGATATCGAAGGGTTTTGGAGAACCCGCATCGTAAGGCGCGTGCGTCGCGTTTGCGCAGGCGTAGGGTGGCGGCAACATTGACAACCAGCCTCTGCGGCCAGAACAAGCATCTCCATACATGCTCAGGCCGTATTCAAGCAAATCGATGCTTGCTACCGTGCTGTACGTCTTTACGAAGTATTTTGTTGGTATGGAAGATATTTTATGAAACTTGAAGATAGTTTTCTTCAGCAGGATGGCGCCAAGACATACAGGAATGTACCCCCTGAACTAGGCGAAATCTGGCACCCACGTGATAAGCCTCGTGGACCTAGATCCTGGTTTACGATGCCCCAGCTAGATCTAGAGAAGCTGTTGGAAGCACTTGCTTAATCTCGGAAACTAAATATTCTGAAACATTTCCGGCAGTAGGAAGTGCTGGCTTCAAATTGAGGTCTGGCTTTTCAAGTTGACCAAAATCGGAATCTACTATTCCTAAGGAGGCTAATTTATGGTAGCAAAATTTAGTCAAACCTCACAATAAGATAGCAGTAGTACATTAAGAGAAAGAGACCTTTCGAGCGCGACAGAGGGACTACATGCGTACGTACGAGACTTTGCAATCAGGCCATTTTTGGCGCATCGATGTACGACCCTGAGAAGTCTTTCCGTCTCTTCCTTCTGAACTCGTAAATCGCTTAGATCTGAAACAGTCATCTGCTCGGTGAGCATTTTCATTATTGTTGAATCCTATGACTTCCCACGAACTAAGCACGTGGCAAGCAAAAAGCCGCCAACTAACAGGAGAGAGGATAGCTGAAACTCGCTTCTTGGCAGGTAGGCGGCAAATGTAAGCAGTAACGAAGCAACGCGAGATTGTCTCTGGGGCAAACCTGGAGGAAGATACCCGAGATTCATCATACGTAAGAAAAAATGTCAGCAGGTCACTCTCTGACAGCAAAGTTGGTGGGGAAAGAGCGACCCAGCTAGGCGGGGCCAGACATATATGTATCGAGAACGAGGCGAAGGATTTGGATAATTTTTCGAACTTCAGCACTTCGAATTACTTGTGATAAACTGACTAGATTTGTTCAAGTAAAAATACCAAAGGCTAAGAAAAAACGATGAGGATAGAGATCCTTTGAGTTTCAATAGCTTCGGCAAAACGGAGGTCGAAGTTTTTTTAAAAAGAGCAATAGAGATGAAAGGGCATGACAATAAAGCTCTGACTGACAACAATTGAAAGGTGAACGACAACACCTTTCAGATGGACCCTAAAGTGAGGACGGCTAACAAAAATCGTAAGGAAATAAATAGAGGGGTAATAAAGGGGTAATTGAGATAGAAAGTGGTCCCAATGGCTCGACTACACGGAGAATGATAATTGGAGTATTTAACCAGGAAATTTTGGTTGGTGAATGCTAAAATGGTCCACCAAAGGTCGAGTATTCGAAGTATGAATTTCTAATAAATTCACAGCAGCACAGATAGAACAGGCAACCAGGATCAAGCTCGTCATACATAGGACAGCAGCTGGACTCCAGAATCCAGCATGCGGAGACTAAAACAATACTCAGTGCCGAATCAGACAGACTTTAGGGAGGTATGAAAATCAACAGCTCAGTTTTGATGACACCAGGGCAAACTTGACAGCACACCTTCACGCAGAAAAGCTTTGAGCTGAGCATCCAGATTTAGATGGGAATAAGTTGAGCTTTAAAGCTAGCAGAAAAGTGAATGTATAGAAAACATCGCGCCACCAACCTGCACAACCTACAGATTATCATTGCCGTTGCTTATTTCAAGCCTAAACTTCGGAAAGAGAGAAGGGAAGCCCTTTAAACTTCAAAAAACGACTTGGCATCAAAGTTGACCCACCTCAGATTGCGACATTGAGATTTGTTGAGTGGAAGTGAATTGCAATCAAACCCGAGCAAAGTAAAACTGCCAAATATAATATACTAATGTAGATGTTTTCGCAACCATCTAAGAATCTTGACAAACAAGTCGTATCTGCAAGAATGATGACAGCTTTGACTTCCATGTCTGTCTAGTGTTTGTATGGAATCGATCAAGCAATCTTATAGATAGAGCAGGACAATTAAAGGTAACTTGAATACTTGCTGCAGGCTTGACATGGTTGATCAAAGATACTGGGTAGACGTGCGATTTCTCCCAAAAAGTATATCAGCACTCCCCAAATCGAGACTGACAGAGTCAAAAAAGTAAAACCCGTCAAGAGCATCGCAGATCTCGGGAGGATAATTCGTAGGGGGGTAAGATGCTTGTTGAGAATCCAGAAGCAATACCAGAAGGCGGAAGACGACTAGAAGCAGGTTCAAGTAGGAAAAGCAAAAGCAGTAGTGAATGGAAGGAATCGACAGTAATTCTTCTCCCGACAATAAACTGCATCTAGGCCTTGATTGTGAAGGATAAATAATTGATAGATTGTCACAGCGAGGTGCACCGTAGCGCACGCATCACGGGCCTAGCCTCGCTTAAACGCTTAAAGAACATTCCTCGTATATAAGGACTACTACCCATCTAGTTAGATTCTTTAGACCTTGATATATCCTCACTTTCAACCTATCCTCTAGGATCCATGAGTCTACTTCCTCTTTAATCTACGTAATATAGATTTTCTATTGTCATTTGAATTCGACGGTCGAACGCGGTGCTTTAATGGCCGCCACTTCCGTATATGGGGTGTAAAGGAAGGCAACACCGATATTTTTGGGAAGTGGGGACAGTTCGGAGAAACCTCCGGCACTCAAGAGTAGAACCCTGATAATAAAGTCAAATCAAAACTCAATCTTTGCCAATCAGACGCAACTCAAAAAACTATTCGAGAAGGCAGGTGTACCGATACCGATTAAGCCTCCCGTACTCGGAGAATTTCGCAACTCGGGCAAGTTTCCCGGACCCCCACTTCACTTTGTTCTCTCACCCCTCCTTTCGTAAAATCTCACCACACACCACGTCAGACATCGCAAGAAAATAACGTGCGTTGTTGACGATAGACGGCTCGTAAGTGGTCCTTCACTTACGAGGCCCGAATCGGCACGCATTCTACCGAGCCTTACACCTCCCGGCAACGTTCGGTAACACGAGCAATGGAACAGCCCTCGACTATAAAAAAACACTTGACGCGTCTCCTCATATGCCACATGAATCTCAAGATCCAATTTCCTCGAGGCGAACTTTCCCTTCTATCAAAGACGAGAGTTTGGCAGTTGAAGAGGAGGGGCCCCGCTAAGTGCCGCCCCCACTTTCTCTAGATGGATCATGGCTGGTTCAGGGTCTCTGTTCGTTCATGCTCAAATGAGGGTCAGATGAGTAGTCTCACGCCGCAGACTTACAGTTTTTGTCAGCCCAATTAATTAATATTTACCTTCTTGTCTATAAATGAGCAAGTTCCTCTCTTTCTCTCTTTCGTTTCGTGTATCTTTTTCACTTGGGTGACTTTTGCGTCATTCTAGCGGTGTGACAAGTGAAAGGCCATCGCAATGGCTATGAATGTGAAAGGCAAGACGGCAATTATTACGGGCGCGGGCTCGGGGATCAATTTGTGCTTTGCGAGGTTATTGTTGAGCAAGGGTTGCAATGTTGTGATTGCGGATCTGGCGTTGCGGCCCGAGGCGCAGACGCTGGTGGCTGAGTATCCGTTGCAAGATGGAGGGGAAAGAGCGAAAGCTGTGTTTCAAAAGACGGATGTGATGGATTGGAAGCAGCTGGAGAAGATGTTTGAGGTTGCGACGGAGCATTTTGGAGGAGCGGACATCGTGACGCCAGGGGCTGGAGTTTATGAGCCTGTACGTATAAGTGATATGTAGGCGAGCATTGCTGACGGTCAAGCAGCCTTGGTCGAATTTTTGGATCCCACCGGGGACTGGAATATCTAAAGATACGATTGAGGGTTCTAGATATGCGCTGCTGGATATCAACCTCACGCATCCTATACGCGTTACGCAGATGTCGATAGCACATTTTCTGGCTAGGAAGAAGCCAGGGGTTGTGACGCATATATCTTCAGTCGCTGGGCAAGTTCCTTACTTTCCGACGCCGGTGTATGTTGCTTCGAAGCATGCCTTGAATGGCTTTGTACGTTCTATGGACCGGCTTGAGGACCCACCTGCACATATCCCGATAATAAGAGTGAACGCTGTGGCGCCGGCGAGGATTTTGACCCCGCTATGGACTGACCATCCAGACAAGATGGCAATGGTGGGAAAGGATGCTCCAGGGTGGGTGACGCCTGAAGTGGTTGCCAATGTGATGTTGGATCTAGTAGAAAAGCAGGAGCATGTTGGGGGTACAATTATTGAAGTTGGGGACGTGGTCAGGAACGTGGAGGCGTTTAATGATGGAGGACCGCAAAGCGTGGGGAACTCTGTGAAGAATGATCCATCGTATGAGAAGGATATGTGGGCGAGTATGGAGAAGATGATGGAGGGAAAGTAGGGGGAATATATTACCATGAAGACAAAGAGTTTAGAATAGATGGACCAAGAAATGACACCAAATTTCCCCACGTCAAGTACAATCACATGTCGTTACACGTGCCAGCATCTTCCACTTGCACTTGCTCTGGACCTGGTGGACCCCTGCCTTGGCAGTTCGCATGTTGCCGTCGCATGTTTCACTCCCCTACGCCACTGCCTACCGAGCCATTCACGGCTCTCCCTCGCCCTCTCTGCATCGGCCTCTTACTGCTTGTGGTGTCGCGATAACACGGTTCCTTGTTTGGAGGCGCACTAGAAAGATAGGCTGCTGGTTTTTATCGACAAGCAGACAAGCGCATCCAAGGCCCGAAAGATATGGATCCTCCTATTTTGGGTGCGGCAAAAATGTCTAGAATCCGGATAAATTGACGTTTCCTATTCCTACCCTTGCTACCGGAAAACATCCAATTTATTTGTTGACGGTGCTGTGCCTTGATTATCATCGTCGACTGTTTGCTCCCTGGTTCTTGCAGGAAATACCATCCAAGCGAGTCCAACTCTACATCTCCATTCCGGACCTCATCTGTCTTGCGCATTTCCTCCATCTCCACTCTCTGCCCCAGTCAGAGATTGCCACCTTCGTTTGGCCGCTGCTTCACTTGTTGCTGAGAGGAAGGAAGCTGCGATTAGTCGAGGATCAATTACTCCGCAGAGAGGAATTCACATTCGTTGAACAGCAGTCGCTACTAACAGGGAATATCGATAACGTCAACAAACACCACATTCGCTGCATAATTGCTCCTTCTACGCGTCTCAATACAACCTCAAACTCTCCCCGCACCTGAACAATCATTATCAAAGCTCAAGGATGTTCGCAAAGGCGTGGGCGAAGGCTGCGCTGCTTGCCAGCTTCGCTATCGGTGCTACCAATGCGATAGCTACAATCTCTGCAGTCGGAAACAAGTTCTTCACGAGCAATGGAACCCAATTCTTCATGAAGGGTAAGCTTGAATTCGGTCACGTAGGAAGACATTGCTGATACGGACCAGGCATCGCGTACCAATTGACAGAAAAGGATCCCCTCCTCGATAAATCCCAATGTCAACTCGATGCCCCGCTCATGAAGGAACTGGGCGCGAATACCATTCGAGTTTACCACGTCGACCCTACCGGTGATCACGATGGATGTATGTCTGCCTTCTCGGATGCTGGCATCTATCTATTGGTAGATCTAGATACCTTCACGACCGCAATCAACCCAGTACGAGCCCCTCCTGCCTTCCTCAATAATGATAGCTGATATGTATAGACTGTTGCCTCATGGAACCAAACACAATTCAATAAGTTCTCCGCAGTCATGGACGCGTTTGCAAAGTACGATAACACAATGGGATTCTTCGTTGGAAATGAAGTGGTGGCGTTGAACAACCAATCGCTCGCAGCACCGTACATCAAGGCCGCCGCGAGAGATTTGAAGGCATACAGAAACAAGAAGGGCTACAGAGAAATTCCAGTTGGATATTCCGCCGCAGATATTGCAGAGCTTCGACCTATGTTGCAGAACTACCTCGCATGCGGTACCAATGCCTCCGAAAGCATTGACATGTTTGGCCTGAACGCCTACGAATGGTGCGGAAACAACAACATGCAGACCTCCGGATACTCCACCCTGAACAGCTACGCGGAAGTTTACAACATCCCCATTTTCTTCTCGGAAACAGGCTGCAATACCGTCAAGCCCCGAACTTTCGAAGATCAGAGCGCCATCTTTGGCTCAGAGATGAACACTTTATGGTCGGGTGCCATTATCTACGAGTGGATTGAGGAAGCCAACAATTACGGGTTGATATCCTACGGCACTAGTGTCTCCCCAACCATTGTAGCCTCCAACATCCAAGGCGGCTACTCTCGCGCTGGAACCCCTACGCCCGTTTCCCCAGACTTCTCGAACCTACAAGCTCAATGGAAGACCCTGACGCCCACTGGTGTAGCTTCCTCTGCTTACTCGGCTAGCATCACCGCACCTCCTTGCCCAGCCTCTACCGATGGGGGTTGGCTCGTGGATGGAAACGTGAAGTTGCCAAGTGTTGGTCAGACGCAGGCAACTGGTACCTTGACTGCTCCCGCCGCCAGCGGTACCGGTACCGCAACAGGCAGTGCGGCATCCCCAAGCAGCACCAAAAAGGGTATTGCGAATGGCGGCAAAGAGATTACTGGAATGGGCGTTGGTCTTGTGGCCGTGATGCTAGGGTTCATGTACTGGCTGTAGATTAGTGAGAAGAGGATTGTACATATTATGCATGATTCATTGAGCGCATGATAGACGATAGCGCGGCGTTCTTTGGGGTTGAATTTTGAGCTTTGTGGCATCGCTTGCGTGGCATAACACATGAGGAAGATGGCGGTGGATTATAATGATAATAATGGAATAGATGATAAAAAGCGTGACAGATTCTGTAGAGTACATATGACAATAAGGATAGATTGTTTGATAGGGTCCGGGTGTTTGTGCTGTGAATACGAGTGTAGTTGTGCAAGGTAGATAATTGTTATTTGCTTCTATGGTTTCTTTTGTTATGATTTTGTACTAGTCTTTCATCTCATTTGTAGGCAAATAGTCGGTAATTGCGTTTTGTGTCTCGGCGTGGTTCCTTTTGCTAATTTAGTTCAAAGAATTGTGTTGCACTTCTGAGGACTTGGAAACCCTACAAATCCTAAGCTGACAATTCGCAATCTCGGTCACTAGAGAAAACTGTGTCTTTATCTTACAGGGGGAGGAAAGGGATTTGCACATGATGAGTCTCGTGTGGTTCCGTCTTCAGAGTTAGGGAGGCAATTGCTACGTGCTTCAGTGAAATGGGTGAAGTCTTCATTTGATGGATTTTCTTGAAGCAAAGAAATTCTGAATGAAATGGTGGTTATAAGGGTATTCAATTTCGCTGATTTTCGGTAAAGGGGTCGCTTCAATACCTCCAGTCATTGCTCACTGCCGACGTTCCGATTTGGGGAATACTTTCTTCATTCTTGAACGTCTTCTTGTTGAGATTCTGTACGGAGGTGAGAGAATAAGGATGAGAGAGGTGGAGTCGTGCTTTTGAGGTCGATACTACCTGCATAACGGCACCTTTGAAAACCGTTCCGCCCAGATTCGATGCCGTCGATTCTTCAATATTCCTGGCTCAAAGAAGCACCTCTCTTAAGGTACGACTGTCGTTCTCACTGGCAGTATCTTGTAAGAATTTTCCGATGTCATCGCCTCAGGTCTCAATTGACCTCCCACCGCCTTCTACTCCCCTCAATGGCCAATCTACCTACAACCCACCACCTCCATTCGCGTCCGACTTGACGGCAAGCAGCTTTGATTCTTTTTTACCATCGGACTTACAACCTACAAGTCCGGTATTCAGCCCGCCTGCATTCGACTTTGAAACTCTGCCCGCCAGCCCTGGTTTGCATCTTTCGCCAATCAAGGATCTAAAACACACTGAATCTGGAGACAAGACTCTCCTTTCTAGTCCACGGCTGTCACCTTACACATCGATTCCTGCTTCAAGTTGCAAGCCAGCTGAGGATTCACTTTCCGATACGGGAACCTCTTACGTGCCGACGGGAAGCTCTCAGTCGCAAGACCTCCCAGCAATTCCACCACTAAGCACTGATTTCTTCTCAACTTCAACTTCAGGACAGCTTCAAACTCATCAGCAAGACCTTCAGCTGCCAACACTTACTCCTAGTCGTGAGCAACAGGCACTTAATTCACTTTTCAACTCGGTCGCTCAAGGTCATACCCTTAACTGCCACCCAGGATTCACTCCGTCCCCGACACTTCACCAAGTTGATCTTTCACCTGTCAAGCATCGTGAGATCAGACGAGACGGCTTTCTCAATTTCATCTCAGCTGGATCTCAACCTTCACCATTCCAAGGTGTGAACACCTTCAATTCACCCAGGGCTCTAAAAGTCAACAACCTCTACCAACCAAATCATCCAGGTCTGGGCAATAACACCACTCACCATCTCAACATCAACAAAATGGCACCTTCTACCACACCTTCCTCTCCAGAACCCACCAACCCCTTCCTCTCCTCCCTCCCCACCATGGACGGCACCAGCACCCCACCACTATCCACAACAAGCTTCCCAACCCCCCTCCCACCACCAAATATCCCCATCCGTCTCCCGCCCCTCCTCGACTCCCCCATCCTAAGCGGCTCAGGCCTAATCCTCAACTCCGCCAACGGCGCCTCCGACGACGAAGCCCGCAACAATGAAGCCTACCGCACTCTACTCCGGCACAAATCTGAACGAACACCCTACGTCCTCAACGCCAGCGAACGTCTGCAGGCCGTCCTCGGAATGCGAAACGAGACCCCCTTCACGCTCCCCTCTGCACCCTCCCAAAAACTCTCACCTTTAGCTCCTGCTTTAAAGGGGCTTGGGATTGAAGGCTTAGATATTCCCAGGGGAGTGAAGCGGGATCATGATGGGACGCCGACAACGACGCCTACACCTATGGGCATGGGCGGAGCGGTAGCTGAGCAGGGGTTGAGGGAGTTTTTGCTGCAGAGGGGAAAAGAGGAAGGGATGAGGAAGCTGCAGTGTAGTACTATTACGATTCATGATTTTACGCCTGATTTGAGGACGCATGCGCATCAGAATCGGGTATTGGCGCACTTTAAGGCGGAGAGAGGGTGCAGGGTTGATTATTATGAGGTTGATTTGTAGGGGATCCCTTTCTTGATGAAGATGTCGGATGCAAGCTGATGAGTACATAGGCCCGCGGAGCATACGGATCCTACGACTGGGGCTGTAAGCCAGACGAGCGAGACGTGGATTTGGTTCTTGCTTTCTAGGCCATTACTCACGCATTTTGTTCCAGTCCAGCCCAAAACGCCGGCTATGAATACCGAGCCCTTCACGTCCCCCAAGAGCGGTTACACGGAATTCTACACCCCGCCCACATCTTCTACGTCCCAGCTGCAAGTCCCCGATCATTTACACCCAGCACATCAACAGCAGCAGCCCGTCGAGCAGCCAAACCTACCATACCCGATTCCAACCTCAAGTGTCATCTTCGCCCTGCCAAAAGCACACTGTACTACCTACCCAGTTCGTACCGAAGACTTTCACAGCCACTCTTCACCGAAAAAGGAAACCCTGCCATTTAGACACACCTACAACAAACCCCTCCCTTCCACATCCAAGCCCAAACCCAAGGAATCGAATACGATCAACAAACGCACAGACATAGATCTCTCCTTCTCCGGTCTCCCCATTTTCGAATTCTCTCCCAAATCCACCGAATCCGAACTCTCAACCTGGTCTTCCTACATCACCACTCTCGCCACGCACCCATCCATCGCATCCCTCCCGACTTCTAAATACGAAACAGAACTTCTGCGGTTGGAAAAACTCCATTCTGACGGTATTGATGGGTTTTGGCTGAGTGTTGATGGAGCAGAGAAAAGGTTCAATGAGGGGTTGATCAAGGAGGTGGAGAAGTGGCAGGAGATTAAAGCTTGTATGGGGAGGGGGAAGTGTAGGTTGGTGTTGAGGTGGAGTGAGAGTAAGGTGGAAGCGGAGGATGGGGAGGCGTTTGAAGGGTTGGGGATGGGGTTAGGTGGGGAAATTGGGGCGACGGGGGGGTTTAAGAGAACTACTAGGAGTCAGTCGAGGAATAGGAGTGCGCTGAGTAAGGAAATTGGGGTGGGGAATGGGGTTTTGATGGGGGTGGGTATGCCGACTCGGGGACGGATTGCGTTGGCGGAGAGGAAGCGTGTGGAGACGAGTGCGGATGGAGAAGCGATTGAGAGCGAGGAGACGAGGAAGACAAAGGCACCTGCTAAGAACGTGAAGGGAAGGAAACGATAGATTGAAAGCTGAGAGCTGGGCTTATTAATTTGAACTAGCTTGCGGGGAAATGCACTTGCTTGTGCGAAGCCTGAGACTTCACTTACAGGGAAGCATTTCTACTTATGGACAGGCCCCCATTACAATTGTTCAAATATACAAAATTGACCAAGGTCTGGAATTTTGCCATGGAGAAAGTCAGCAAACGTGCAACAAAATTCCGATTTTGGCGGGAGAAAGGGGCATCGCACCAGATATCGCTGGCTTTGGGAGCAAAAATTGGAAAATGATCCAAAATAGAATCTTAGAACACTCGCTGTCACTCTGCTCGACTTCCCACGTCAGAATGTTGACCCACGAAAGATAATGGTTGTCCCCTTAAATCTTTAACACGAAAAGTTGTGGGGGAGGAGGATATTTCGAGTCGAGAGGTCCGCATGCCGTCACTGTTCTTTCCTCAGTGGGACAACTTCACGAACGCGTTCCTTCCACATGAATCTTCACCTGCCGTGACTGCCTTTTGACTTTTGACATAATATTGCACCTCTCGCTCCCCACCCCTCTTTCCTCCCTTCATCACCCACATCTCTTCATCACGAATCCCATTCAACCCAACTTCGAAGAGAATTCAACGTCAACGCGGCACACTTCCCGATGCTTAGTTCATCGTCCAGCGACATACATAATAAGTCATCCCATTCCCTCGCCACGCTTCCTTGCTAACATTCCCAGAGCAGTTTCTATTCCATAACTCTTAACACTTCTCTACCGACCCTGCAACGCGACAGCTGATGCCAATACAATGCTACTCCAGGACTCAAAAAAGGTAGGTGGTACCTGCTCTCCGTATCTACGCTCCCTGCATCAGGGAGGGATCCGGCTCCGGGGTAGTGCTGGGACGCCAGAAGAGTGGTTCGACTCCACTTGGCTATGGGCGGACGTCAGGCGGGGTTCTTTCCTTCGGGATTCTTTGCCGCACCCTATTCAGCAAGACGTTGCTGACGAAAAGAACGGATTTGTTGTAGGTTATTTCCACAATAACTGTTGTGAGACTTGAGCACCTCGCCAGCGTTTGAGGTTCGTCCTAGCTTTTGTGCCACCTTCGATGATCATATTCGGAAATTTGCACGACGTCCCTACCGCCGGCGTTGCTTTGCAGATTCGACTTATCGAGACTTGGGGAGAGGAGAGATGGATGGAGAAGGGGAACTATGGACACTCTAGGCAGGTACTCACGTAGGACGAGAACGAGCTCCACCATCACCATATGCAAAGAACTAAGAGCAATCAGGTCATTCAGTCCTCACGAACTCGCTCAAACCTTCGAGTCAGCTATGATAAACTTGAAGTTCTTCCCGTCTTGGTGCTATTAACAGGTGTCAACGATCCGTGACCCCGCCTGGACAGACACAGTTATTTTCTTTCCCCGCAACGCGAAATGAAGCTAGCGCCGACTCTAGCAGTAGTACTGCACAACATGTTACTTTTGGCTTTTCCTGGGTCGGAGGCAAAGACTTTGTTCCCCTCATGTGGCGTCTTTGGAGCCCTGAATACATGACCAGATAGATGTTGAGAAGTTTTGATGAATCTACTTTCATGCAAGTAAAAGCCTCCAGCCAGCCATGTGCTGTGCTAAAATAGGGTTCTACACTAGACGCGTAGCACGCGTTCTGGACTTCATACCCCACAGCAGAGCACTTTATGAAATGTTGATGAGTCTTTTCATGCAATCATTTGGTTTCATTTGGTTTTGTGGCTTGCTGATAACTTTTGTGGCTCTCCATGGCCTGCGTGGTGGTGCGGACACTCCGAGATTTATAGACTGTCCAAGACTGGAAACACCACATACCAGGAACGCCATGTTATATTGTAGTTCTGAGCCAGAATTTGTGGCGCTTGAAGCTAAGAACTATAAGTCCTGAGCGATCAGCTGGGAGTCCGAATGCAGAGATGCCACAACACGGGCATAGGTCTTCGTGCTTGTTAATGCTGCAATACCAAGCGTATAGACAGAGGTATACATTGAAAAAGGGTGGATTGGTAGAGTGGCTCGGGTCAGTGGCCTCGAACATGCATTCACTCATTGTTCTGTGGCGGACTGAATCCTTTGGAAGAAATACATGTTGGTGTGCCGGGTTCTATAAATTAACCCATTTATTCCCCCTGCAAAAGGATTACACCTCCACATTAGCTGGCCTTTGCTTTCCCTCAAGTCACGGTCTGAAATTTCCCCCAAAATGGGACACAGCGCTTTTCTGAGTGGCATTTGCCTCATTTCATTTCCTCTGGTAAACGCAGCTAATCTACCTGACGTATTCCAACGAGCCGCCTGCAATGCCGACAATTGTCTTCGTGCTGTAAGAGGATATTGAAACATTGATTTCAACTTGACTGATTGTGCTTCTAGGTTCGAGCAACCGGCACAACACCTCGTCTGGCTCAGGCGAGTAGTGACTGTTCGTCATTCTTCAGGACTACTGTCACTCCATGCCCAGTGTACGTTTCAACTCGAAATGATATCTAATTTCCCTACTGACCGTTCCACCAGAACTTCAACGATAACCCAAACCCAGACCTCAACAGCGCCAACTGTCGTTACAATTACTAGCAGCACAACCCTCTCCACCCAAACTTCTACCGACTTCACCATAGTCTCTTCTACTACTATCGTCACACCGGCCAAGCGCGCAGAAGGCATCAAAGAGCTCAACGAGCGCGTCACTAGCGCTGTCACATCTTGTCCTGTCACGGCCACACCCTCGTCTGTTCCGACCTATGCTTCCGCCTGCTCGGGAACTGTCCGTTACTCTTCAGCTTGTTCCTGCTTAGGTGGTATCGTACCACAAGCAACCACCCTTTCCGCAGTAACTGTCTTCGTCACCGCCACGGCAACAGCAATTACCACTCCAACTATTACAAGTACAACAATAGCGTCTAGCTTAACAACGACCACGAAAACCATAACCTCAACCTCGATTAGCCAAGCGACCTGCACCCCAAATTCACTTTACGAGCTGAACGCCGTTGACCAAGACGCTAATGTCCCAATCGACATTGTCATCTCCATCGATCTTACTTCGACCTCCTGCGCGAATGGCGGATTCCACATCACCAACATCTGCGGTACTTTCGATAGCAAGACGGTGACATACAATCCGGCCGATAACCTTGGAGGAGGCGACCAGTGCTTCTATACCGGGACGAAAACTGTTGATGGTGGTGGCTTGGTTTTCAGAATTGGGAATGACCAAGTCAACATCTTCAGTAATGACAACGATTACTTTGATTCGGATGGGGTTTACTCGAATGCTTTTGGTGGCAGCTGGGTTTCAGTTGATTGCAGTAGCAGTAGAGCAGCATGCATTTTCTCGAGCAAACCGCTGACTTGAGAAACGTGATGAGATTTCAGAAAAGGGGGTCTTGGGCATGCACTAGTACTGTAGTCATCGGAAGATAAGAATCAGGAAAAATTATATATATGATAGTCTCAGATGTTCAACACAGATATCAGAAAGATATGAGAAAATCCCAAGGAGCTCGTATATGGGCTAGCAGGTATTGAATAAAAAAGGGGTGAGTTTTGACGAAGGCTTGCCAACAGCCCACACTTAGGATAAATGAAGTAGGAAAGTGGAATACCCACCTGACATGAATTTTAAATGAGCCTATATGAGTGATTCGGAAGTAGTATCGTCGGCCAGTCGAATACGGCGATCTCTAGAGCTCTTGGCTCCAAGCAGGTCTTCCAAATTACCGTAACCCGGGCAATATATCTGGATCATGCTACACCCACACTTTACCAGACTGTGGGATTTGCAAGCATTGGATACTATGGTCCTTATTGGCATATCGACGATGTGACAACGCCCACCAACCATATATATCCCCATTTAAGCTTTGCGGTAGCGCCTGGCGCACAATTCCTCTGTGAGCTACTAAATGATATGGTGGATGTATTTGCGGTCGTGCAACCGGACTTTACGATCGGGGACATAGGACTAGGCGACGCTATTAACGTGTTGTGTACGGGTTCAGATGATTGAAGATAGATTTCTGGGTGATGCAAAGGGTACGGGCGCATGGCGTTTTGTTCAAACTCGTTGAGGCGTGTATTTTCAAGACTGAATTGGTGCATCTCGGTGTTTAGCTGCAAGTGCTGGGGTTTCGTCTCCTTTCTCCTGGGTATCGCCAAAATATATAGCGAGAAGGGCATGGCCCCGAAGGATCTGTGAATTTGACCAGGTCTGGGCCTCGCGCACGATATTCGCTTACCAAATGAACTTTAGACGGGGATTCACTACGTCGGGTCGAGTATTAGATGCTGTATCATAGCAAGTAATGTTCATATGCCGATACACGCCATTGAGGCTCGTCAGGCGCCCCGATACGTAGTGCCGTACTGTCATAGTCACGACCCATGACCAATCGCTCACCCCACGCTTGAAATTCTCTCCGATCAGCTATATAAGTGCTTTCATCGCCCCGTTTTCTAATTGATTCTGCAGTGCGAACCCAAGGCAAAGTTAGATCGGCAAAGAAGCGATTCAGTCCCCTTTCCCGTAATTTAGATAATGGCTTGATCGCCCTCTCGTATGAGTTGACGATAGTTTGAGCATCTTCTCTTGTCATGTTGGTCCTGTACTCAGGAGCATCTTCGGGGTGGAGAGCGATATCCGCCATGTGAACACGTAATGTAAGCACTGGTATATTGGCCAAGTCTCCGAGGTGATTGATTGTCTGAAGCCAGTCCTGATAGGCAGGGTCATCATCGCGAAGATAATCGTCGTAGAACGGCGGAAAGACGATGTCCAAGAATTTCAGGAAACTAAGACCTTGAGGAGGCACGGCATCTCTCAAGAAGATAGAGATGTCAAGTCGCTCAGGGGTGCTTCTAACGGGTTCGTAGCACTTTTCCGCGGGAGGGACGATGACAAATCGATTCTTAGAATAGAATACCATCTGAGCCTCATGGTGAAGGTCCTTGCAGACAAGAAACAGCGACGTAGGTGGGGCCCAGCATTGGCATATAGATGAGAATGCAGCGTGATGCCTGTGGCAGAAACAGCCTGCATTATCGCGGTTCAAGTGCCAACATTTTCGGAACTGGCAGGCAGGATAGCGGGGGGGTAAGCATCGTCCTAGCCATTGAAATTTGATTTTCCCACAAATCAGAGCGCTGAAACGGAGGCTAAATTTCTTCTCGGAGCTCCATTCAACTTCTCTGAGAGGAGTGATAAGATCGGTAAACTCGAGGACATTGAGGCGAATCTCCTGGGGTAGGTCCAGAAATCGAAATGGAGTCTGAGACTCAGTAGATGTGTATCCTTTGGCTCGCATTGAGACCTCGCGGGCCAGCTTCTGCAATGAATTGTTGGGCGACCGCGCTAGACGAATCCGACAGTCTGCAAGAGTTGGAGTAGTACGGAGTGGTTCAATCACCCTTTGCGCTGTCGCAACGTCGGCCGAGTCACAGATAAGAAATAGGCGGAGAATGGAAGGCTTGATATGGTTTACAATGTGAGATGCTGCCCTTTGCCACTCGATAATCGTTGCTTGACAAGAATTTTCCAAAGGATTTTCGGACCATAAAGGGAAGCGGATGATCCCATGGTCCGGGTGGAAATCTCGACAGGTGTCTTTGAGATGGACGGTGAGTTGGGTCAAAAGTGCGATGGCACCTGGACTCAGGACTCGGAGTCGCTCCAGATTTCCCTTGTCGCGGTACTGGATGTAGAAGGCGTTTGTGGAATAAAGAATGGGAAGGATATCGGCGTAGAAGGTGCGGCATGTCAAGAGCAGGTCATGCGAGACCTGGAAAGGACGTTCGGGACTCCAATCGTAGTCAAATCTTCGACCTCCATTGAGATCAATCTCCTCGTTAGATAGCAGACCCGCATCGAGGTAGATTTCTTTTCTGATAACAGCAGGGAGGGAAAGAAACGAAGAGTGAACGAGTGCAGGTTTATGATTGTAAGAAGGAACAGGAGCTGTAGGGCAACTTGGATGGGAGGCCTCCATATCCATGTTTATGGTGGTGTGCTTGGTCTTGGTTGATCTTGGTTGATCTTGGTTGATCTTGGTTGATCTTATTTTGAAATCGATGCCAACGAAGCTAGACGTTGTTGTGGCGCTTCATGTTGGTGAGGTGTGGATGCATTGAAAAAGACGACGGAAGGAGCTGAGGAGCTGAGGAGCTGTAGACGGTTGCTGCCTCAGGCATCCAGCACATCCAGCACACCATCTGGAACGTTTGAAGAACTTGAAGCTCAATCAATTTACTATTATGTAGGTCTCACTGACAAAATTATGGGGTCCTGTATCTGTATACAGATCTCATGGCTGTAATAACGTGAACAGAGAAGTACTTGGAGGAGATGTGCAACTGGTGCTCTCCACTTACTAATGAGGTTTTGTACGCACGATGCACAAGTACAGTACCATATCTAGGTATAGTAAAGGAGCAAGATAAAGTAGTGAAACATGAGAAATGTACTTGTATAACATCATCTTCAGCTTCCAGAATTGAGACTACCTTATTAAGCAAAGCAAGCCTGGGTCCACGTGCACGTGCTATCCCCAGCTCCACCCCGCCATCGTCTCTGATGCTTCTATTGGTTATACCGATGTTCTTCCTTCAATAATAAAAAATAAAAACTAGAACACCAGAAATCATGATATTCATGTCTTTCAAACAATCAAGCATTCCAGATTGTTGAAAGACTTGACGTCAAAGCCAAGGCGGATATCGAGATTATCAAGCTTCGTGGATGCCCCCTTCAAGCTTTGCCAACCCTGTCAACCCTGTCAAAAAGCTGTCAAACACGCCCGCCAAGAGCCCGCCCACGAAGATCTCCACCGCCGTCGAGTGCGCCTTTGCGAAAAGAGGGTGATAACTGCTGCAGCCAAGAAAGCCATTGAAGCCACACCTTCAAACGCCGTTTTGCACCTTCCCCATCGAGAAGACCCCTGTTCCTCCACAACGCTCCACGTTCTGCCATCCCCACAACATATTCCCCGCCTCGGTGGCACGGAATTGTTACACTTGTGATTCGTGAGAACGCGAGAAAATACATGGGGAGACAGACCCTGTGAGCAGTCGCTGATCGAGCTTGCATTGGGTGCAACAGGGTGCGTCGCACTGGGAAGTCCGCGTCTTCGGTGCTACTTCTCTCGAGCTACAAAATTTGAGGTATCTGCACTTTTTTTGGTGATCTTCCTACTCTGCTGCTTCCTGTTTCCCTACCTAGGTATCTACCCCACCTTTCTCCCTCTCAAAGTTTTCGATTTTTGCGCCCTCTTCTCTCGCCAATATCTACCGATCTACAATCTTCAATAACTCCTCGCGCTTCAAGAGATCCGATCTGCGAACAACGGCAAGATGGGAGGCGGTGGACAGCCCGTTGGGCCTGGCATGTTTAAAGCTGCCCTCGCGGATACGCCTCGTGAGGCTTTCAATTGGCGTCTCGTTCTCAGTGTTGTGTGTTTCGGTCTCATGGTCAGTCAAATCCAATGAATTTACTTCCGAATCACTTCAGGCACTGAATTCAAGCAAAGGGCGCTGCTCGAGGTCTCGATGAAGGTCTTATCGGTACCACTGTCACGCAGGATAGTTTCATGAAAGGCAGGTGCCCGGATTTTCAAGATCATGGACACTGTACTAATTCAACCCAGAATACCATGTAGAAAAAACAGAGAACATGACGAAGGCCCAGTCGACTGCTGTTGCTGCGCGAACCGGAAATATTACAGCGATGGTACAAATTGGCAGTGTTGGTGGCGCGCTCATTGCCTTCATATTCTGTGACAAGATCGGTAAGTCGGAGAATTGCAAGCTTCCGAACCACGCTCATGAAATTACAAGGTCGCATCTGGGCAACTCGCCAGCTCTGTGCTATATGGATCATTGGTGTTGTCGTCTTTATTACTGCGGCAGGAAGCTATGGACAAGTTCTTGCGGGAAGATTCATCATGGGTCTTGGAATTGGACAAACTACGGTGGTCGCACCAGCTTATCTGGCTGAGATTGCGCCTCGAAGTATTCGAGGTCTCTGCATTTGCATTTTCAGTGGTTCGGTCTATTTGGGTATCATGCTAGGATATTTTGTAGGTTGATCTGCAACTTTACTGGCGCTCGGAACTGACACCATCCAGGCCAATTGGGGAACGTCCCTCCATGTCTCCGACAACACTTCTAAGCAATGGATAGACGCCACAATCTTACACATACTCTTCGCTGGAATCATAATCATCTTGAGCTTATTTAGTCTCGAATCTCCACGTTGGCTTATAAGTGTTGGCTTGGATGAGTTGGCAACCACAAATATGTGCAAGCTTCGACAGCTCTCACCAGATCACCCCTATGTTCGTAGCGAGCTTATCGATATCCATGATCAAATTGAGCGAGAGCGAGAAGCCACTCTTGGGTCCGGATTCTTTGGCCCGCTAAAGGAGCTGTTTATGCTCAAGAGGAATAGATACGCAATTCTTCTTGGACTGGGCTGTCAGCTCATGGGACGTATGTAATCTTAGCTCCCCAGAGGTTCATTATTGACATATTTCAGAATGGTCCGGTGCACAATCAATCACCATCTATGCACCCCAGTTCTTTGCTCTCCTCGGCACAAAAGGTCAATCCGAAAAGCTCTTCGCAACAGCGATTTTCGGTGTCGTCAAATTCGCATCAGCAATTATTTGCGCCTTCTTCCTGGTCGATTTTCTCGGCCGGAAACGGTCCCTGTCCACGGGTATCATCATTCAGTTTGTTTCCATGCTGTACGTCGCCATTTACCTGACAGCTGTCCCTTCGATATCCAGTGGCCAAGTGCAAAGTGCCACAGCCAAACACGCCGGTACAGGTGCCCTTGTCTTCATCTACTTCTCTGGCGTGGGCTGGGCGCTAGGTTGGAACTCAATTCAGTACCTCATCGGTGCTGAGATCTTCCCTTTGCGCGTCAGATCTCTCGGTACATCAATGATCATGTGCTTCCATTTTGTCAACCAGTACGGAAACAGCAAAGCCGTGCCTCTGATGCTGCTTGAAGATTCTCCAGGCCTGTCGCCCAAGGGAACATTCTGGCTTTTCGTTGCAGTCACACTTCTGGGCCTCGGCTTCGTTTGGTTCTTCCTTCCCGAAACAGCAGGGAAATCACTCGAAGGGATGGACGAGTTGTTCAGTTTGCCATGGAACGTTATCGGTCGCAAAGGTGCGGAGCTGACAGCTGGTAAGGGAAGCGTTGCGGAGGCTATTGCGATGGGCGATTCGGAGAAAGCAGATTATGGGGTCAGAGAATCGCAGGTTGAGAATTCGGAAGAGAAATAATTTGCTTTGCACTATTGAAAGCGCTGTTAATGGGTTGGCAGGATCGGCGTTCGGTTTGAGAGACCAATGATGTTATAAGATTCATGAATTGAACGAATATTTTAGCAGACTACTTGAAGATTCTATCGCAAATATATCACGTCAAATGGTATTTGTCTACATCTTCTTGAATTATCTTGAATGGCAATTGATCACAACTCTCCAATCACGAGGCTTTCCGGAGTTATTAATAGGGGTTCGCTAATGCACCCTACGAAGGTACAGTAAGGCTCCACGCTGCCTTTGCCCCTCCCTTCCTCAAACTCCATACATAGTGACTAAACGCACAAGTATCTACAAGCAACAAAAATTTCGGCCGTTAGGATACTTTCTACAATACTTTCGTGAGTATATGACCCAAACCCTCATTTCTCCCTTCACTAACACCTCCAGCGCGCTCAGAAATCGTTGTCGTCATCACTCATCCCTTACTCCCCAACCATGTCACGAGTAGACCTCTACATCAAAACCTACATCTTCCGCTTCCTTCAAACAATAGGCCGCTACTCAGACCTCTACCTCTCCCCACCATCACCCCTCTCCCCCTCCTTCACCCTCACAATCCCCTCCACCGTCAGCCGCTTCCCCGGTTCCATCGATCTCCTCTTCTACGCGCCGCCGGATTACCGTCCAGGCCAGCCATCCTCAAAAAATTATCCCCTACTAATTAATTACCATGGAGGCGGTTACAGCATCGGCCACGCAGCCGATGATGCACGTTGGGCCACCGCAGTACTACAACACCACGAATGCGTAATCGTATCCGTGAACTACCGCCTCGCACCAGCGCACCCCTTCCCCACAGGAATCGAAGACTGCGTCTCCGCAATCCTCTACCTCTGGGCCCACGCTTCTGCCCTACACCTCGACATCTCTCTTACCGCACTCTCCGGCTTCTCCGCAGGCGGGAATTTCACATTCACGTCCGCCATTCGCCTTGCGCAAGAACTTGACGCGCTAAAAGCACGAGATGAGCTTGAGGATGTGGAAGTAGGGAAACTATGTGGGATTGTGGCTTTTTACCCGGCGGTTGATTGGACGCGGAGTAGGGAAGAGAGAACGAGGAGCAATCCGAATGCGAAGCCGATTGGGGTGCCGAAGTGGTTGGCCGGAAGTTTTGATGAGAGTTATTTGTTTCCGAGGCCGGGGGATATGAGGGATCCGTTGTTGAGTCCTGGGGTGGCGGAGAAGGGGATTTTGAGGGAGGCGTTGCCGGGGAGGGTGGTAGGTTGAATTTTCCCTTTATTTGTTCTTACTTTTTGAAAAGCTTGAGTTTTCTAGTATCCCCACTGGAGGCTTGGTTCTGCGATGATTCAATGCGGTTCTTGAAACGATATGCTGATTTTGAGAATAGTGTATTATCACGTGCTGGGGCGATGGGTTGTTAACGGAAGGGGAGGCGTTTAGGGAGCGATTGAAGGGGATGGGGGTAAATGTTAGTGGGTACACGGTCCCCGGTGTTGTGCATGGGTGGGACAAATGGCCTAGTTGGGGGAGGCAGACGAAGGAGAGGGACGAGGCTTACGCGGTTGCCGCTGGCAGTTTGGGGGAGATGTGGGGGGAGAATGAGAGGTGAGGTGGATCGAATTGATCTAGATGTATAAAATTTATGAGATTGTACGATTACAATGGCAAGATATAATGAACATCATTGCGCTGTTGCGATGGACAAGGTTGACAGCTCAAGAAGCATTTGACGGTGTTGCTGACATGTTGAGAAATGATATCGTGATGGACATCTTGCTTGCGAAGCATTCTCAACCGGGTTAAGAAATCAGTAGATAAATGCAAGGGCACGTTCGCGCAAGAGAAGTATTTCTTGCGAGGTTCTGGATTAAAGTCACATACCCCGTTCAAACCTCGATCTTAACAATGGCTGCCCTTTCTTTCTAGTTCCAAGTGCGGAAATATATGTTACGGATCAAGTGGGATGAAGTACACAGCCATCACATTATTAACATTCGTGCCAGACATAGATAACATTGAGAAAAGAAGAACAAGGTAAAGTACGCACTTCTGAAATATATTCTATGAAGAAGCAATTGGAAATAGTCAAGAAATTCATAGGTGATCAGTCCGAAATCATGCTGATGTCGCAGGCGCGATGGTCAAAGGTATACCTTCCTTAGATCAAATGCTGAAAATGCGTATCGTGACTGGTATCTAGTTTCCGAGGCTTACTCAACAATGCGGGAAAATCGATGGACCGGCGCAGGAGTATACGAGCAACAGAAAATAACGTGCAGGGGAGATCTTGATTCAAGGAAGGTTCTCCACTGTCAGCTTGACTCAGAAATGGCTGCCTGTTGTTCGTACTCTCAAATGTAAAAAGAATTTTGAGGAAAGGCGGGATGAATACACAGGTATAGCCTCTAAGTTCCAAAACTGTGAAGAGAAAGATTGAAGTCGATCCCGTTGCAAGAACCACTTCGTTAAAACCCCTCTCGTCGCGCAATTTCCAATATTCTCCTTACGTAGGATATTCTGCATCACTGCAGCTTTTCAAAAACAAACTTCAAGAATGAAACTTCAAGAACATCTTTTGGCCGCAGTCAGCCCGGCGACTTTGCTCGGACATTCACGTCCCATGGCTCAAATGGCGAAGGCAGCTGGATCGGGACAGCTGAGGATCGCAAGATCTCACTTAAATCTCGCAATAAAAAGAAACATACCTCTACAGCCTTGGAGGATAGACATCAACCTGAACACTTGAATTGAACTCCTGCCCTCATTTTCGTGCTGGTATCTCAGAATAGTATCAAACCCACTTCAATTGTTCTGCCAATCCAAGAAGCCCCCCACTAAAACTCAAATCTCACTCCACTTCACACGGAATACCTTCCACTGTTGCAGTTCGCAAGACGTCCACATTCCGCTCTCACCTGCTCATGACACGTCTGACAGGTCATAATTTCCATTTGAAGAAATAAAAAGAAAACAATATCGTCTTTGTTGCACGTCGCGATTTTGCAAGAGTCAGTGTTCGACAGCGACTCGCGCACATCTAGCCCCGCTCTGCCCCACTTGGAAGTCAGAAATCAGGTCATCTACCAAGGGGGCTGGACTTTTGCACTACGAGACCACCAATGAGTTTGCTTTTTGGGGTATTTTCTTATTTCTTGTGAGGAGTCTAGTAAGGATCATTTGGTGCTTACTTCGAGGTAGATCTTGGATCGAGAGTCTGGGTTTCAGCTGGAAAACTCTACCCCGCAATGCATACTCCCGCAGGAGGTCCGTGAGAGCTCCAGCAAGACGGCGTGAGTTATTTGACTCTATGATACTGGAAATTGGAATAAAAGTGCAAGGAGGAGTACTAATTCAGGAGGAACGCAGCATTCAGCTCGTTGAGAATCGGTGGAAGGAGCGAGCTGAAATCTTGGTAGCTTAGAAAAAGCAACGAAAGTGGACATTTCGTAGGTCCATTCAAAAGTCTCCCAAGACGCTAAACACTCAGTCAAAGCTCAAAGAGTCAAAGACACGGGACCCCGCACTTGGGGCTGGAATGTGGAGTCGAGAGTTTTCTACCTTCCCGCTCGAATCTCCGAGCCTTATTTCCAAGGCCCCCAACTCAAAACCTTTTCCTGGGTACTTCGTCTAGTGCGGGGTTCTCGTAGTGATGCTACTCAGAAATGGTGGCTTGAATTGTGGACGAAACTCAAGTGCTGAGTCGACGGGCTCGGTATGTCTCGTAGGCTTCCCAAAGACAGCCTCGAGCTAGAAGAGGGATAATTTCAGTGGTTTGTGTGTAACTGCCTGTGTCGACTTCGGTTCATGCCGGTTCTGGTGCTCATTGCGCTCTCCCTCTTCTTTATATCACACAACAAGGATTTTCTCGAAATCTCAAATTCTTAAAATCGTCAAAATGGAAGCTCTAGATAATAAGGCTGAAGCGGTCGGTTGAGAATTGAACATTTCACGCGCTGTATTTTTGATTCGAAGTCCCCCTTGTAAGAAGCGGAAATCCAATTCTGAGGAGAGAGCGCACATCGTAAATGATGACGGAATAGAATCGTTTACGGGCAGGAGAGAAGATTCCATCCTCATTCATTCCGCTAGCTCAAATAAGGTGACACAAAAAGTATGGTTGAAACCAGATGACGTGTACTCGCTGGCATTAAGCCCCAAATGTATAACCTCTCTCTGCTGCATAGTAGAAGTGTGTAAGGCGCGGGTAGTCTAATTTCGACGATTATCTTACGCAGTTACTTCCAGAGTTGAAAGATATTGTTACCCCGAAAGTGTTCGAGGAGGGAATTAAGAAATCGGTCGTGCAGATGGTGAAAGCAGCGAAAAGATCACTCTCCAATAATTCTTTCTTGGAAGCTCTTCAACCTAACATCCGTTGCTCATCGCATCACTCGTACCTCTAGACTCTGAAATGATGCTTTCAACTCGGTATTGACAACCCTGGCGACATTTGCAGAATCTAGAAGTCAGCTTCGGTATCGGTATGATCACTATGGATGGAAACGCCCACATTTTCTGGCGATTAATCCTTGAAAAAATTATGTCAAAGACATTTAAATATATCCGGCAGAGGTACTGATACAGAAGCAAAGCTTGCGTGGACTGGAGATAGAGTCAGGGCGTTAGATCAGTCCGATGAGAAGGGGGAGCTAGCAATTATAGACGCGTCACAGATTACAAAAGGAAACCCCGAAGCATCACTGCTGATGATGAGAATTTGTTGGAATCCAGTATGGCAGGGGAGCTTTTCCATGCCACAGCTCAGCGAGTCAGCTGAGGGCTATGTGGCTGGATTTTCGGATCGAAGATCAAAAGGCTCTATGATATTCAGGCTCTTGCGTCCCTGGAACACCAAAGACAGACGTTGGCCTTGAAGGCGTGGTAGTTTCCGAGGATTTGAAAAGAAGAGAAAGAAATTTTACGATATTTTCGGCAGTTCTCCCTAATGAGTTTTGGTGGGTGGACTAGAAAGGGGGCTTTTGCGGAATGTTTCAACGTTGACCCTTACAACTGATCTTCACAGCTTGGGACTGTTAGCAAATTTCGAGGCTCCGATATATTAAATGGCCAGCAAGTCTAAGAAATAAGAACGCAGGATGTCTTTAAAGTACAGCTCTGAATATGGTTGCCAGGTCATTGAAGAATTCATCGCTTGTCAGATCGTTGAGAGGAAAAGCTCTAGAACGCACTGAATTTGAGCCGCCGAATTCGGTCATGACTGACCATTTGTTGTAAATGCATTTGAATACAGTATTTCTTCTCAGGTGTTGAAAACTCTTATCTCTATTATATGTTCGGCGTTCAACTTTGGCAAAAGAGGTCTAGCGTGTCTTTTTCGGCGACAACAATCGGCTTTCCCGAGTCCGAACCACCTGTTCTTTAGAATACGCCGAGATTATTTTCCTGCAATGTCTGCAATGTGAAAGCTATATCTAGGTGAGGACTTACTGAGAAGGCCATGATCCATTGAATTCTGAGTCGAATATACTCCGCAATATCAACCCCTCATCCCACACCATGCGCGTCCTCCTGCTAGGTGCAACAGGAAATCTTGGGTCAAGATGCGTTCCTGCTCTACTTGCACATAATCATAACCTGACAATTTTCGTACGGAATCCTTCTAAATTCAAGTCAATGATGTCGCCGGCGATCCTGGAGCGCCTGGAGTCCATTGTCGTGGGCGACGTAACGGACTCTCCAGCTCTCGAAAAGGCGATCCGAGACCACAATATTGAAGCTATCATCGACGTTGCGGGGAATCAAGTACTCCCTTGGAAGGAGTATCTCTTGCCCAAAATTGCGAAGGCAGTGTCTGATGCAGCTATACATGTTGGGAAGGAGCGAGGGACGCCGTTGAGGGTTTGGGTCACTGCTGGTCTTGGAATCATGCAAAAACCCGCAACACCTTATTTAATCCAGGAATCGTGAGCTTTCGCTTTCCATGATCGCGTATAAAATTTCTAACGATGTGTTCAGAGCGGGCCTACTTCATGCTGCATTCGCCCAGCATGATGCCACGCGCAAGGTCATTGAACCGATTTCCCTTGAAGATCTTCGCTGGTCTCTCTTCTGCGTGGCTATGATGTATCCTTTGGATCCCAAGCAAACTGTGTTAGAGCTTCTTGAAGCACCCAGACCTCATAATCTTTTGCTTGGGAAAACCTTTCAACCGGGCTGGGTTGACACGTGGTGGAGCAACATCCCGTTCATTGGAAACTTGATCAACATGATGGTCGTTGCTTTGACGCAGTACAATACAACGCTAGAGGCCGCAGCCGATTTTCTCGCTGAAGACCTGGAAAAGGATAGCGGAGAGTTTATTGGATCGAGGGTTGGAATGAAAGAGAAGCCAAAGTCGAAAGATGACTGAGCTTGGAGCGACTCTGGATGTGGAGATCGACACCTGCTGGATTCCTTTTCATCTTTCGATGTATGAGCTTCCTTTCTAGTGTTGACCTGAAGTCTTTCGGTTCAGCAACTCCATTGCGAAGATTCTCGACGTTCCCGGCTACTTGAGGTAGATTACCTAAGTCCATAAGTTGAGAGACATATCCCAAGTCCAGATGTGGGGACTGGCACCTGGTTCCTGGCGTCTTGGAGCAGTGGGACTTTCAACGCTGGCTAGGAATTAATCCCTCACTTCGATGGAATTTGACTCAGTGTGTTACCGTTAGAGATTACTTCGTGTCTCTGGAACTTGCGATTCTGAAGGCTGAAACGGGATATCGTTGCCACGTTGCTCCTCTCCATCGTAAGGAAACATCCTCCCATAGCCAGAATTTGTTTCAACTGAACGAACTTAAGGTGATCCCGTTCTTCCCATACGTGGCATACCACAACGTACAAGCATTCCTTCTCTCTGCCAATTTTCTCCGTCTCCCTCCAGCGTGTTCTTGTTTTGGCACTATATCTGCATATCAACACAATATAAGTCACCGTGAAGATCCCGAGCCCATAATGCCTCTTAATTAAGCGATTCGCTTTCTTCCATACTATTTGGCTTTACCATGGGAGATCCATATGGAGCTGTAGTGCATGACTTGCAGCATATCTTTACCCCTCTTCTGGACTGTGCGAGGCATTCGCTGCATCACAGCTCAGCTGGTTCTCATTTGGGTACAGTCCAGAGTTGAGCCACAGTGTGTTCAGCCTACTTCTCCGTTTATTGCTGCAGCCTTGCTGCGAACTGGCCTCTTGACGTTGCATTACAAGCCTGCATGGATCCGGCCCTTGTACCGCAAGCTTGCGAATGCGTCAAAAAATAATGGCCGAGTCGTGATCACGAGCACCATGCCCGTAATTGGTACCCGCTACATACATCAGTATTGTTGGCGAAATAAATTGAAACCTAGAAACGGGCTGGGAATACCGACAAATTAGACAGACGGGAATCAATTTGAAACCAGAGTATGCACAAATCGGGCATATTTCGCTTTCTGTCCCTGATTTAGACCCATGCAGTCGACTGCCTATACTGGTCATTTCCCGCCACCCGCGAGTCATCTTGGTCCCGACCGGGCATGCGAGGTGCTAAATTTCATCACAATATACCTGGTTGTGGCTGAGAATAGATAATGTGGCGTCTGCAGCAACGATGCTCTCCAATTTCGATGCTTTCTATCTGTAACATGTTACCCGGATGTGGCTTATCGCGCGTACCGGGGTCCGGGGAGAGTCTTAATCGATGCACTCCGATAGAGATCATCCATGAGGCTGTTTCTCCATCTTTGTCTTTGGAACTGCTTTAATTTCTCCAGCTTACCTTCGTAATATTTTGTACCTTTGCCCCGTGATTGCAGTGCGTTCTCATCTGCGGATGGTCAAATGAGATCCATAACTTTGCGCCACGATCCTACCCAGATAGAAACGCCCATCAGGTATCCAAGATTGAGTTATCGAGCTGGTCCCACGTTTGATCTGCTCTCGGGATCCAACATCTGTTATGACGCTTAGTAGACTATGATATACCGAGCAGCTGCCTTTCAAACCTTCAGGAAATACCGGCTCACCTGTATATCGTTTACCTGGTAACGGCCCTGGAGATTGACATTCTTTTGCCTACCTACGAAGCACAATCTTCTCGTTATCCATGTGGGAAATCCTCCGCTCCCGTTCCCGCCGGCTTCCGGAAAGATCTAAAACTGCAGCCAGATTACCACCCTATCATCCTATCGCTCCTTCATCCACTCCCCTGGACCAACTCCAACATCAGCTGTAATATAGCTTTCGCAAAATAGACTTTACAGAATTTATGATCCGCACAGGGCCATACACACCGCTGAGAACCAGGTATCGTTCTGCATCCGGAACTGCAAGCCGTAGACGTACCGCAATGGAAATTACCACGGGAGCGCTCCTTTCGGCTGCCTGCCACCAATCTCCCCTTCGACGTTCACCACATCAACCTCACAATCGAGATGAAACGCCCGTGCAGGCCACGGCCCCGCCATAAAGCGGCTCTTATACGCGGGGATCACCGTTTTCTCAGAGAACGTGTGTGTTTGATCGCCGTGAGCGTGCTCGCTTGGCGCCAGAAGAGTCGTGCTACCCTGGTGGGTAATCTCTGCTTTCGGCATAGTGAGGGGCAACCCCGAGATGATTTTTTGCATTGTCATTTCCTTAATCTTTAGCTTTAGCTTTTGAAATTTGTTCATGTCAGTGCTCGTGAGACGGAATCTTTGGCAGAAAGAGGAGAAGCTTGCGAGAATGGGAAATATCGCGAGAAAAATTGGCAGTTCATTTGTGTTGCTTTTTCTCGTTTGACCAATCCCCGTTGCGCAGGATTACCGTCATCCCCTTCTCCACCTTCTTTTTCCATGCCAGCCGCATGAAGACTCTTCTTCCCCATTCGATCTGCCTTTCCTTCTGTGTACTGGTCTACCTTCTTCCAAGCGGGACTTTTGCCTTTCTTGCCATGCGATAACACATGGAGTTCCCCATGACCTCAACACCGTAGCCAATTCCCTAAACAGAGTCCATGAAGCAAAATATATACAAAGTAGCCCCCGGTATGGAGGCCATGCTGACTTAATCTTCCGTCCATTAGCAGTGGCCGCAGTCAGACAGCCCGTGTCAGTGCCACCGAGATCACGGTCCATAATAAGAAGAAAGATGTAGGGCTTCTAGCCCGAATGTGATAGTAATATGATACAATAAAGGTGGTGGTCCGAAGTGAATAATGTATAAATGTACAAAGGCTCCACTGTAAGCGATTCGCAATTCAGTGGAGTCGTGTCGTAAAATAGTTTCATGAGGAAATTAAGAATGTAAAGCTGCGATAAAGCGCAATAAATGGGTATCTTCTAAATCTTCGAGGCACAGGGCCAAAAAGGGAAGTAAAATGCTGGGACTCCAAGCCGGCTGGAAGTTATATCAAAGGATCCAAACTGATATGAGTTCCAGGGAGTCGTTAGTTTCGTCTCGATACGTTTCGTGTTGGTTATGCTTATTCATCTCGCGTACAGGGTCCATCCAGGACCACAGGGCTCTTTCTGAAACCCATCTAATCTCGACCATCATCTCGCTTGAGAGTATTTGTTCTTCGTGAAATTTCGTCGTCGGGCGTGGTACGTCGTTCCTCGTGCCTCATCTCCGGCCCCGCCGAATAATGAGGGGTTTGTTGATGTTGTTGGGATTGCGGCCGCGAATCGCTATGCTCTAGGAGCGACGAAACAGGATTCGAACCCCCAGAGTGGCGTCGCGGCCCTGTGGAAGCCATTTGCCCTTCTCCCTGTTCAGAAATCTGTACTTGATTTGGCGATGGTACACTCTGTCCGCTGAAGCTGCTTTCGGTGTGACGATGTCGACTGGTTGGTCGGCCATAAGAGTCGAGCCCTCGACCCGACAAGTCGCTCCTCTGTCTTGAATGGCCACGCCGTCGGCTCGACGGGGTGTTCGAAACTGACGATCCCGTCTGGGAGAATGGCGGGGAAGTGTATTGCGGCTGTGAAGTCGGAGGGGGAGCCGGCTGTTGGGGACCCGTAGCCTTCCGCTTCTTTGGGGACGAAGTATGGTCTATACCAGCTATTAGTCCGAGTTTTATTGAAAAGCAGCAAACTACATATGCTTGCCTGAAGGTGTCGTCGGCTGATTACCACTGCTCGTACCTGCTTGTGAAGTGGGAGGTTGCCAGTGATGGAAGTAGATTGATGGCGAAGACTGTGTTTCCTGTTGCTGCGCTGATTGTGACTGCTGCAATGGATGCGTTGGCTGGCCAGGCAATATTTGCATGTTAGGTCCTGGTGGAGGTGGTTGTGTGAGCAGTTCTCCCGTATTCAGCCGAGGAAGGTGAGACGCTGAAGGCGGCTGGACAATCGTACCCTGCATTTGAGCATTCTGTCGAGACCTCGACGCTGGCGACATTTGATAGCTCGGAAGAAATCCAGCAGTCTGTTGAGTGCTGGCAGGCCCTACAGGAGTCGAAGGCAGTGTCATTGGAACCGGGTGCTGTGGGCCACTGAAAGGCTGTGCATGAGCTCGAGAGTCTCTCCGTTGTACTTGCTCTGGAGAAGTCTGAGACTGCGAAGGAAGTAATTGCTGCTGCTGCTGCTGAATTTGCTGTTGTTGTTGCTGTTGAAGATGGTGTGCTTGAGCCATGTAATGTTGAGCCCATTCCAGCGAAGCATTCGGAAGATTTCCACCACCCATTCCTGCAAATACCATTGGGATCATATAAGGCGGAATTCCCCCACTCAACGATGTTCTCAGCATATCCTGTTCGATTTTTCTCTGTTCGAGTCGAAGTGATTCCTGCCTAGTCTTTTCTTCCTCTTGCTTGCGACGATCTTCTTCTGTTTTAGCCTGCAACCAGTTCCTCATTGATTCTTCAGCTCCTTGCCATTGCTGAGGAGGAGCAGGCAGCTGTCCCATAGGCTGGGTTAGTGGAGCTTGAGCTAAAGCTGACTGGCTGATCGGTGGGGGTTGCTGTTGACTTGGCTGCGGCAGTGTCATGGCCGCCGGCGGAGGTAGGCCTCGATGTGGTGTCGACATTGATTGAGGTGTTGACTTACGTCCTGGTAAAGCGGGAAGAGACTTATTGGTAGCAGAAACGGTAGGATATGGGGAACCAGCTGAGGCCACCGCCGGAGAGAAACGAGAAGTAGAAGGTGGTGTAGGCGGTGTATAGTCATGGAATGACTTGTAGCCCTGATGTGCTGGCTGTTTAATAGTGAGCAACATCTCGAATGAAGGTATCGGACTAAAAGAGAGACATAAAGTAGTGGGAGGGTGAAATGACCTTTAAAGAGAGCGTAAGAGTAGGCGAGTGGGTTGGGGGAGACTTTTATGTAGACCGCAGAATCCCCCACACGCGGATGACAGGTGACATTTAATTCCAGTCAGGTACCGTGCGTTATAACAGAATTGGCTGTACGGCTGCCGGAATGGTATATCTTAGATTCTCCGGATGAGACCCGGTTCAGATACGGCAAAGTTGGTGCCTCGCCTGGTGGAGCTTAATTGCTCTCGCAAATCACAATGCTACAGACTGCCGCCTGAGATCTGAATATCGACGGGTGCTTGACGGCAGGGTCGATCTCCTCGCGAGCGTGTGGTGTGTATGAAGAAGTGCTAAAGTCGTCAAGCCGCCGAATAAAGATCCAGATCAGCAGGGACAATGAGGAAGAGGCGTGGGTAGAAACGATCCACTCATGATCCAGCAAACCGAGACTGGGTATTATTACCAGCGGAAGGAAAGATCCTTGGTGTCGATTTTGCTAGCACAATGGTCGTGTGTGAAAAGCAGCAGGGAAGGCATGGGTGACAGATATTACACACGGCGACCCTCTAAGCATGTATCCATATTCGTGATTTCCCCGGAAGGTTCCTGGTTACGGCGAGAAATGTTGAGATCACTTTTTAATATATCTGGATTGTTTGGCCGAAGTGAGATATGCCTGTAAAGAGTAATAACTAAAGTCTTTGGAACACACCGGGGTGCTTTAGAGTCAAGGACCTTCGTGTATAGTGATTGAAAGTGGGCCTTATCCGAAATGTCAGTGGCAGTGATCACAAAGTAGTGCGTGTAAAATGTCGTAGGATGCAGAAAGCGGGCAGAATAGCGTATTATTGTGCGCATGGGTGACGGGTATCATGGTCCTGGGCCCTGGAGCTTGGGTTGTTGGGGCTACTGAAGGGCTGAAGCTTTCGGTTGGAGCGTCCGTTACGGTTAGTAGAACTGTACCGCGGAGGCGTCTGGGGCCAAGGAAGAAGAAGCTCTCCACTGCTCCAGCAGTGGTGCGTGCTGCGGACATTGTTGGTCTGGGCTGATTGGCCCGCGCGGGGAGCGCTGGACTTCTGACCTGGAGCACAAGGACCCCGAAATAGAGGCTGGACGAGGTCTGGAATTAGAATCAAGCATAGTTGACCATTGGCCTGCGGGGTCCGGGGCGGCCATAAGCAACTTTGCAGTATGTACAGTATCCCATACAAGGACGTCCTGCCTTGCGAGCCCCTCTGCTGACGAGCGTTCGGCGGCGGATTCAAAGTGAAGGTGGGATAATAAAGATTGCAGGGGTCCAAAGGATACTCCCAGGGTGACACTTGCATGCTCCACTCTTGGTACTCTAACGATGCACGTCCGGGATGAGCTACCGACGCGACTGGGATGCAGAGGGATAGGCCTCTGCAATCACTGATTCGGTACTAGGCGGATCTTAAATTTCTTGATCGTTCGTCAAATCCTGCACGTTTGAAACACAGGGCGATTTCCAGGCTGCATTTCTATTGGGCCAGACCTGCACCCATCTAAAACAGGCTTTGCAGACAGAACAAGAAACGTAAGCCACGCTGCGCTCCGGTATGAAAGGACCAAATCACCACCAGTGATTTCCCCCTAGCGTGATTAAAATAAATTCGGACTGGAGACTCCCGGGATTCTGGGTTCAGGAAGGAGAGGCACCTCAATAATGATTGAGCCAAATTGGGTCGGATCACTGCAAAGTCTCTAGTAGCGATTCAGTCTTTGGAGTAGTGGAGAAGGACACACCTGTTCAATGCAGCAAGGAAGAATGCCGTCTCGAGTCTCGAAGTAGGACCACCGGTCTGCTGTTCAGAGGCAAGGTTGTTGAAGCCATGGGCATTTCCTTGTACAAGCAAGTGTAAATGTGGGCGCCATGGGCCTAGTAATTACGAAGTAAATGCGTACTCGGTGTAGCTTGCGCAACATCGTGGATCTTGTAAAAGAGCGGGCTGAACGCATCATAATTTAGATGCGGCGCCTGCATCGGACTTGCTATGAAGAAGAGGCATGGTCTGATAAAATGTCTTGCTTCTCTGGATGAGATTATTTGGAGAGCAGCCGACGGTGTGGGCTGGGGCTTGAGGTGGCTTGCGCTTCGCTGGACGGATTCCATGGGATGCCCCTAGTCTGTTGCCCAAAAGGAACTCCAAATGATCTGTTCTGTGACCTTCGAAGCTCTGCATCTCGACCGTTCCGTGGCACAGACCTGGGAAAGTTTCTGGTACCGACCCGATGGCTGGGCGTCAATCGAAAGCTTGGATATTGTTGCCAGATAGGGCGGAGATGGAGGGGTTTGCAAACGTTTCCAAGGCCTGTCAATTCCGTAATGAAGGACTATGAATCATTGCGGGAAAGTGCCACGCGACGCCTCGTCGTTGCAAAGCTAAATAAACAATTTACAGTCCGGATTCGCTTTCAAGACGACTTGCAGGGAAGACTGTCCCCCAAACCGAAGCCCATTCCTGCCGAAAGCGGATTGAGCGCTCACACTTACATATGGACCAGCGTCCATTTTTATTCAAGTAGAATTGTTGCGGAAAGCAGTCAGATACCTTCTTGTGCTGCAGTAATACTCACGACTCGATAATCACCAATACAGGAGCAAGCTGCTACAGGGTTTTGATTTTGGACCAACGCTCGTTGAATCACCTTTGGACCCCGAAATCTCTCGGATGGCCATGAGCAAGGTCTGTCTCCCGCCATGCCGAACGGCTCGTTAGCTACCCGCAACTCCACAGAACCTGTTCAGACCATGTCAATCACTGACAAGCAGTGTCCCTTGGAGTAACCCATTTCCTCTTTGATTACACTGTCGCCAGAAAGGTATACAGCAGGTAGAAGAGCAGCCTCAACTAACTTCACAATTAACAACTTGCTCAACGTGGCCCTAAGCTTAGAAACTCCGTTGGCTTGCAGCAGTCGAAGCAGCTCAATGCTTATTAACGCCCAGCCTCCTCAACTAGGTACAATTGTCCCGCTGTCGGCTGGCTCAAATTGCGTCTTCGTCTCGCAGCCTTCAACTCTGAGACTTGCGCCGCACGGTGAAGCGCTTGGAGGACCGGCTGCATCAGAAATGCTAACAACTTATGCAGATGTTCAATCTACGGTATTCTGGCTTTGATCCCAACCAATCCAGCCGCTTTTGGTCTTGACAGAGGTACTGAACCAAATAATTGATGCTGAAGAACGTCATGTCACCATCCAGCGGCCAGCTGCAGTAGGATGACCAAGGAATTGAAGCCACAAATCCGTGGCTTGCGTGCCTCACCGACATATCCTTGGGAACCATATCAAAGCAAAAGAGTTGCTTCCAATGTAGAGGGGACCATTGTACTTCGCACAAGGCATGCCTTTCCCGTTGATGACATGGTACGATCGACGGTGGCTTGCTTCAACGAGTCCAATGGCCGTTCATCGAAGACATCTGGTATTGCAGAAATGCATCACGCAAGAAACCGAGTCCTGCAGATCTTATCAGATGTGAAAGCTGGTTTTTTTTTTAGAGCCCCGGACGACGACAAGGTGTTCCTCTGACGGTGGCCTGTCTCATCGTAAATAATGAATGGTAATGTTGGTAGTGCTTCCATTTCCAAAAAATCCGCACGGTAGATCATTAGAGCCGGACAATTTTTTCGGGCGCCTTCCTGATAGCTTGATGATCGACAATGCAATCCGAGACGACGTACGTCCGTGTCTTTCTCCGAATCTGCGTGGCAGCGTACAGCTTTGTCGCTTTGTTTCGACGTCGATCACGGTTAGGATTGCTCATGTAGAAGTGCAACTTCCAGATGAGGCAATGCCGCCGAAGCGTGGTTCTTCACTCCTTCTCCTCGCTTCGCTCTGCCTTACGTTCCATCACTTCTCGAAGATCTCCTCCCCTAACCAGATCTCAACCGCAGCTCCGGAAAATGTCTCATAGCTGACACCACCGCGGTTGATTGATCGATCATCCCGTACCGACCGCCATGTGGACCATCCCTGCCCGCCACGACCCCCCACAAGCGAGTGGTGTAGATCTTCAAGGGCTTTGCATCGTGCCATCCTCAAAACTTGATGTTGGCATCTCGATCTCGGCCTCTGAGGCACGAGAAAGGAAGCCAGACAAAACTAGCCCTGTAGCTAAGCCCGCAGTAACGCCTTCCTCGTTGGCCCAGGAGTACTAGCATTGTGGCAGCGGGATGGCCGCTCTGTTACGAATCAGTAACAGATCTGGACCCGGAAGATTCCCACCAGGACGATGAACTCGATACACGAACCTCAGATCTCTGGATTCCCTGTCAAACACGACTTATCGATAACGTCCATCTGAGCCATCTTCGATTTCAGCCTGATCAACACCAGCCCACCTGGACCCCTAAGATCTAGGTCCAAGCGGCCTTGACTGGCTCTCGCCCTATGACCGCCACGACATCCGAATCGAGGCCTGATCTTCCCGAACGGGAAATAAACCATCTGCGCCACCGTTCGTCGTAACGTGAAACAAGGATAAGCCACACATCAGGCTCGAGTTGGGGCAACTCGAGACGCCACGGGCGCTTTTATCGTCGCTTTTCAAACTCTGGTTGAAGCTACTGACTACTTCCTTCTCGCCTGTCACGGCTTGCCAAAGCGGAAATATCTTGGAAGTTGGAAGTAGTTCGCTGCTAGTCTCAGTTAGGCGCTGGTAGGCGACATAGTCTTACGCCGTTCCTGCGAGCGCAGAGAGGCTTTGGCAATAGTATGGCGTTCAGCCTCCAATTATGTACCTAAGTACCTCCCCAATAGTACTCTGCACGCTTTGGTACATCAATAGGTGTTGTGACAGTGTCACCTCTGCGAGACAACCTCGTATTCTTCTTGCATTTCTCCATTCGTACGAAATGCAAGTGCGCAGAGTTTTGATTATTGAATTTTTTTGTGCACTATTAACAACGGGAGGTCGCAGAAATACGAAAGTGGAAAGGTACACATCCACGTGATCTCTACTACTGCTGCCAAGTTCAGCTCGAGGTCCTGATATCAGTTCGCCTACCTAGGTTATCAGCTTGGAACGTTGCATTGATCTTGAGTCAGGGGCATTTTTGTTAAGCACATCTCGATAAAGCACCCCGCTGTCAATCTGCATGACAGGTTTCGAGCCTTCGAGAAGCCTGTTGAGGTGAGAGCGGCTGGTCCAATCCAGTGCAGCTGATCTTGAAAACTATGGTCTAGACTACAAGACTTTCTGAATCTAGAAATACGCGTTTCTTTGACATTTTGAATGCTAAAATTTTCTTAATTCTTGGGGAGCAATCCTTCAATTATTGCCAAGTCAATAAGTCTCCCAATATCGCTCTCAGTCCAAATTTTGCTTCCAATTGAGTACAAGTTCAGCAGGAGATTGAATTTGGTCAAAGCTGCTTTTTTCTTGCCAGTCTCCTATTATAATTTAAAGACCGTCGCTATGAAGTATTACTGTGGCATATTGAGTTCAAAGTCAAGTAAGTCCGGCATGTATTGAAGAGACTTCACCAAGCTTCAAGCCGATCTACATTACAAGTACAAATATTCTTTTCATGGTCGGGCTACTTTGTCTTAGCTCTATCGTTGAAGAGGCGGACCTGGCTTTAGGGGTATAGTTGGCGCTCCCAGTCAAGCCATAAACTTGTTACTTTTTAGCTCCACAGTATGCATACTACTTTCACGCCAATATGTCTATCACTTCTCGCTACACGGCGAATTTTACGTCAATAAAATGGCTATCCGTTAGTCAGTATTTTTTTCCGGGCAGTTACCCCGATCCAAGTAGCGGGGAGTGATCAACGTCCACCGCCAGTCTTTTGCCATCATTTTTCTTCGTATGTCGCATTGAGCACAGTCACTGAAAAACTTTACAGGAGCCTCTCAAATATCCTCAAAAGGAGCACCCTGATCAAAAGATCTAGCGAGAAGCATACAAAATACATCTCTCCCAGGCACCTGTAGCTCGGCCCTCAGGATTTGGACTATCAGCAAAACTCCAAAGCCGTGCATCCTCGTTTTAGCTAGCTGGCTAATAATATATCCTGATTAAGTTATTTTCATGCGTATGGAGAAGTTGTAGAAGATGAACATCGCGCATCGTACTCATTTCGTTGTGCTATTTGATATATTTTCGGCTACCACGCGGGTATTTGCAATTGATATCCACTCCCGTTTCTCAAATCCAACGCAGTGTTTCCTCTTCGTGCCAATCGCTATTTTCTTGCATATATTGACTGTTAGCAGCAGTTTACTGGACAGTTGTTCGATTTCATTATAGGGGTCAGCTCCTTCTGGCATCCTAGCCATTGGCACCCCGAGGGGGGATTTATACACACGCATGTCGCTCAAAATAATTTTGCTCCCTATGATTTTGAAGCTATTGATTTGCATCAATAAGTCGTGTTGCAATTATACGAGCCTTTAATTCAGATAATATTCCCTATGGTACATGGTAGACGCTGGTCTGATGATCTTTAAGACAGTTCACTGCATTGGCTTCGAATAGATCACGTCGACATTATTCTTCGCCCAGTCTTAAATGGGTTTCGGAGCGTCTTCAACCTCCACTGAAGTCGAACACTGGATCAAGCCAAGTGATGACATTCGTTCCCGGGACAGTGATAATTCCGTTACTACTTTGAGGCTCAGAGAGTCAAATGCTCCAGTCGATGATGGCTTGTTTGCCCAATTGCTCAATCCTTTAGCATACTCAAATGTCAGAATCTAAGCATGGAAATCCCTTCTATCCAACATTGCAGAACACAAGGAGCTGCTCTCCTGATTGTGTCTCTCAAGTTACCTCTGAACTCCATTACCTCAAGATTCCTGTTGAATGTGGTTTCGGTAGCAAAGGATAAGCTCCGAGACAATCTGGACGACAAGAATGATTTCCTAAACTTCCAATTGCTGCCCGTTGAAGTCGTCAAATTAAGAGAGTTTGTTGCCACCTTTAAGATAGCAGACCACGCGCCTGGCGAAGTCCCCCAGGTGTCTTCAGGTTTTCTTCCTTTGCAAGTCTGAGTCCTAGCGACTCGGGAAGACCACGCAACTTTCAGAAAAGATAACGCCGTATAACCTTTAAACTCAGATTTACAGATCACATCCCGTACAACTCCACTCATATGCCCAATCAAACTAGACCAAGAAAGTGAGACTAGCTTCAAGACATCTAGCTCAACTGAAAACCGGGTTCAAACTCAACTGGAATATTTCTTTCGAAGAAGCGAAAAGATTTATCATTAAACATCTGTAGTACCGCGCCATCTCATCAGAGTCCTTCCTCGCCGCAAACTCACAGTAAGTCTAGCCCCCAAACCCCTCCAAAAGAGAATAACCCATGCCTTCATCCTCAGTACTCCTCACTCTCCCATCACCAACCCAACCTCAAAGTCCAACCCCAAGATAACCCTCCTTCCACGGCAAATCACCACTCTCCCACCATATCAACCCAAACCCAAACCAAGCTCCCCCACCTGCATTGCACCCCGCAGTGCCGCACCCCCCGCTGCATTATCACAACCCCACCTCGCACAATCCAACCTCTCACACGGCTCGCTCATACCCCTTATGCAACCCCCACTACTCCAAAGCACAAGCCCTCGGCCCGCCATTTCAAAGCCCCAAACCTAAAAAGCACGACTCGCACCGTACATGAAAGAAGCAAAAGAACCTTTTCGTTGCACGTCGCAGAATCTTTACGTATAGACACTTCATGTACGTAAAAGGGGTCCGTCGGATGGGGAAGGTGCGGTGTGCGGTGTGCGGTGTGCGGTGTGCGGTGTGCGGTGTGGATTTGAAGTCTTGGCGCGGACTGCTGAAGGGAGATGGATATACAAATAGATAAGAACAGAAAAGAAAAGAAAAGGCGTTGGAACCTGAAGTTCATCTTCCTATTCCTTCCTTCTTACTTTCTCTCTTGCTCAAACCCAACAAGCTGTTATCATATCATACAATTATTACCCAGCATATAACCTCCTTCCCCGTCGTCTTCCATCTCTTTTTCCCATTCCGACATTATGTATCTCCCTCTCCCCCATCAACCCGAATTACCACCACTCCCATGCGTCCCTTCATAGGAGGCGAATTATTAAACAGGGGCTTCTATATCATACAAGAGAACGCCCAATTCATATACACAAAGAAGAAGAGACCGTAACGCGTGATGGTATAATGCGGCAAAAGCAGAAAAAACCCCAAGATTGACCCATTCCCGGCCCCGAGAAAAACACACAAAGGAGATTATGCGTCTAGCATGTCTGCCCCCCCTCTGTCTTCTTTCAAATGTAAGATAATTACTTCTTCCTGACCCGATGCAGTTTCCACTCTGCTTTCGTGACTTTCATTAATAGCTCCTCGTCTTTCACTGGAATCCAGCTCGTGAGCACTTTCATTGCATTTTCGAAATCGGAATCCATGAGAATCTCCCTCGTGCCATCGATGAGTGCTGCACTAGTTGCATGCAGTACATCTAACCCCCCGCCAAAAGGGCGTTCTTTCGTGGGGGGCACGCTGATTTCGGAGTCGCCCAGCAGCATGAAGACGTCCCATACGCGGAGTTGCGCGGGGAACGGGATCGAGTAGTTGAAGAGTGTGAGGTACCAGCGGGTGCCATAGGATGTGGGTTCTATGCAGAGGTCGGTCTGTGATTGTTAGCCTAGTTCAATTACATCTTTGAGGAGAGCACTCACGAGTTTCTGGGAGACTTCGCCGCCGTTCAGCCATTGCTTCTGAAACTCATCCAAGGCAGCCATGAGGCCTGGGAATCCGGCCTCGTAAAGCTTGTCTAGCCCTCGCAGTGTCCACATCCGCACCAACATGACAAAAGTTTGCTCTTCGTCGTAATAACACAAAAGTGTAGCTGCTAAAGAAGCCATCCCTTGAACATACCCAGTATCTGGGAAATACAACGACAAGGCATGAAGGACCCTGAATAGCAACCGTTGCCCTCCTCGGTACCGCCGCCTGAACATAATATGGCTGTTGATTGTTCTCGGCACGTCGATATCGATCTGAACATCATCCGACGAACTCTGCTGTAATAGCTTATGGAAAGCCTGTATGATCGCCTCATCCGTCGCACTATCCTTCTTCTTTTTCGCTGAGCTGCTGAGAAACGAATGCCACGCCGCAGCTCGCCATCTGTCGGGTATCCCTTTCCAAGTCCGTTCTATTAATTTTGGATTTTTCGTATCGAATTCGAACTCCATGCCTTCTCCGTCTTTTCCAGTCTTCACCACTTTTGCCATTTTCCTCCATTTTTCAGCACGTTCCCACTCTTTCTTCTTTAAACTTTCCACAGCCTTTCCTCCTTCTTCGTCTTCGGCGATGTCTGCTAACCCGGGAGGTAATGTAAGCATATCACCTGCCTCATCCATCCACCGCCGGTCTTTATTCCCCGGTAATCGATTTGTAGCAGCCCTGAACTGGGCCCTGCTGCTCCGTGTTGAGGTTGTTGAAACTTGAGTATTTAGAGATCGAGCAGAAACCTTTCTGCTAGGAGCACGACTAAAGGTAGCCTTTGAAGATGTCGCGTTCGAAGGTGAGCGGCCGAAGGCTCTCTTTTTCCTAGGTGTCTCGGAGGCTAACTGCAGCACCGTAGATACTCTTTGTGGTGGTCGGGGCTCTGGTGTCCCTGGCCTCGAGGTGCGGCGCATGTTGATGAAGCCATATCTATCCACATCATTCCCATCCACATCTTCCCAATCTTCTATCCCTCCGGCCAATTCGTTGTCATTTCTTGCGCTTCTGGTGGATATAACGCTCGCAGGTCTTTCTAGGTGCCCGTTAACATTTGGGCTCAACAGACCGTTCGAACTGCATCAATTAGCCATCAATCAATCCACCTTCCCTCGAGCCAAATAAAACTTACGTTGGTGGGAGCGCTGCTTCTGACGGGCTCTCTTGTATATTCAATTCGGGATTCGCAGAGTATTTTCCATCTTGCCAATCGTACCCCTGCTCATACATAGAACGCACCTTCTGCGACTCTTTCTCCAAATCCTCAGACAGGACTTTAATAGATGGTGAAGCCAGCATCGAAAAGCTTGGTTGTCTGTCAGGCTCATCAGCGACGTTTCCTAATAACTTTGACTGCGCCAATTCGACCCACCTTCGTCCCCCGTATGGTCTTGAATGCCCATTCACACCTTTCTTCCCTCCTAACATAATACTCCCACGTTTCGAAAATGACAGCGAATCGAGAAAGTCCGCATCCAGCAAGCTATCCGTCGGAATCGCAGTAGTAATGGGCGAGAATTCCTCCTCCGCGCCCTTCCCGGCAGATGTTGGCATCTTCGGCGCCACAGTACTCTTCCTCGAGCCGGGTCTCCTCCAGCGATTCCCAGACATGCTATAGCTCTTCTTCACAGCCTTTGGTGTAGTGGGCGGTGTTCGCGCCGGCGTTTGCGAAAGCGATACCGCAGGCGTAGGGGTAGAATTAAAATTTATCGTGAAGCCCAGCACATTCTCTTCAACCGTGGCGCTATTCACACTTCCCTCGGTGTTCTTCGTCGACGCCAGGCCCGAATCCCTTTTATTCTCGTCCTCGCCCGTCCGCGGCCTGTTGCGCAGCGCAGGATGTAAGTCTGTTGGCGGCGCACGAGGCGGTGCGACGGTGACTGGTATTGGGGGTTTTGCCGGCACGGAGTCCTCGTAGCGCAGGGAAATCAATCCCTTGTCGGAGCGCGTCGTTGTTGGCGCGGTGGTGCTGTGCTTCGAGCGAAGAGTGCCGTTCCTCTCTGGTGCCATGCTTTCATGTTCAAGTGATCTTTCAGTGCGTCTTGGTAGGTGCGCTTTCGCGTTCTCTCGTCTCCTGTACCAAATATGGTCTATCCTTGCTGCACGGGGGTGGAGTCGCGTCGTAGCTGACGTCGAGGTCGAGGGGGCGGGCTTTCTGAAATGAGGGTGAAGTGATCAACACAATATGGATGGGGCAAGGGGCAAAAAGGAGAGAATTGGGTCAGAAAATTGAAGCTGGGGGAGCTCGGCTCTTTTTGAAGCAGGAGAGTTACAGAGAGGGTGAATGTGAGGGTGAATGTGAGGTGGCAGTCGCGACATGAAGAGTGAGTGATAGAGGGTGGTGAGAGAGGGCTTAGGGTGCTTAGGGTGAAAATTTAAGGTTTAAGCGTGTTTCTTTTTCTTTTTCTCCTTCTTGAGTCTTGCCCAACCAATCCCAAAGATGCCCTCGGGAGGTATAGAAGTGGCAGATGCAGGTGCTTCGCGCTGAGCACACGAAGGGAATGTTTGGTGGCAACAGATGGCGACTCCTCATTTGTCCTCATCTGTTCTAGTGCCAGCACCATGGCTCTCCATCGTGTCCCAATCCAGCCAGATCCAGCCAGATCCAGCCACCGCGATACACAAGAAGAAGTCTGTGTATCTGACCGCAGGTACTTGAGCGGGGGCCCTGATGGCCCTGAAATTTGCAAAACGGAACGGCCCTCCCGATCAAAACTCAGGCACCGGTAATCTGTGCAATAATGACTCGGGGATTTTTTTTGGAATTTTTCTGAGGGGAGCTGGACGAAGTATATGTTGTATATATTTCTCTAAAACTGTCAACTCATCCGGATGTCTCATCTCCCTGCCGTGTCGCGACCCTAGGGCTCAATTTCAGGGGTAAGACATTCAGAGATCGATCTGGAACATCGGACGAACCGCTCATCTTTCACGTGCCGTGCAGCCGCCCCCACCTCCACAGGGCTGGCACAGCGGCCCGCGGAAACGATTCCCCCCCTGAGCTTGGGCGCCAATGTACGTGATGTGATCAAGGACCTCATTTTATATATGAACACCAAACACGCCGGTCCAGTCAAGTCAAAGCAACATGGAATAAGGCAATGTGGTATACGAGCTACTACCTAGCTATGAAGATGATATGCTGTCTACTGATCATAGGTAGCAACTGAAAAAGTCATAATCTGTCCCGAGGAATAGATTGCACAGCTAATCTAGGAAACGCCTCACAACGCCGCGCCAATGCTTCCAAAATGCTTCTTTTGCTCCCGCCATCGCCTAATCCCGTCCTCCCGTATATATCTTCACACGTCTTCATTTTCCCAATCCTTTTCTTCGTATGTTGACTGCGCACGCCCTCCACTCAAATCTAGCTTTGCGAGAAATTCGGGGGGTACGGTTGGTATGTACTTGCGTTCTCGCTCGCGGTTCAATCCCCCAAAGCCGGCGCCGTAGCTTATAAGCATATCGGTGCTCGAAGGAAGTGAGAATGGCAGCATTAATGCTGGGTCAAGAAGAAGATGCTCAGGTGCATCGTCTTCCTCGTCAACTGGTAACTCATCGGGTGGTAAGGGCTTCAGAGTATTTGGAACAATCGGCTTCCCATTCGAATCAGGAGTAGCGGGCGCCTGACCCGTGCCGTTCTTTTTCGGCGTTGTAGTTGGAGAAGCTGCAGCATTTCTCTGTCGCTCCTTGCGTAATTGTGCCTCCCTTTGCAAATTGACCAAATACTTCATAGCACTCTTCGGGAGACCCTTCTCACCAACCTCGGGTCGATAGTGTTTCACAGAATGGATCAGCTGCTGTGGCGTAAGTCGGGTGAGCTGTTGGAGAGTGCCAACAAGAGCTTCCAGGTCATCCATGCCCAGAGACGAAAAGCACTGCAGCCATTGTAGTAATTGAATGACTGGCGCAAGGTGTCTTCGTGCCGCTTCAACAGTCGGCTCTCCACTTGAGGTCATGGAGCCATGCTCGTAATGCTCGGGCTGCCTGTTGTTCGACCGAGCCCATTCCTCAAGACTGGAAATATTCATCCTAATCTGCATTGCCTTCGTTCTCGCGAGATATTTGCGATTCGACATGATGCGATTGAAGAGTTCCGCACCCAGCCAATACAACAGCTGGGCTAAGATCTGGGCGATGATGACAGAATGAATATCGTATAAATCAAGCACAAAAAGTGTCGAGGATAGTAATGAGGTGATGTTTCGTGGAGATGGCTTCGCTCTTTGCTTCGGTGAAGGCGGTCGAAACCTCTTCTCTGCTGGTTCTTCCTTGACCTGATTCTTCCTCTTGAAAATCTTCCATTCATGCTGGAAAGCAATATCCTCGAAGCCCGGAATAGTCTCGTGATCGAGCATGGCTGAATCCAAGACCTTGTCCATTCTCCTCTCCGCGTCTCTGATGATGAGAATAAAGATCTCGTTGATTAGCTCAGCGAGCTGAAGCTGGAATTCAGAAGTTGATTCTGATAGACCAGTATCCTTTTTCAAGTAATGCAGTAATAATGTCGCATTCGAAATCCAGAACGCAAGAATCGTCATGTCCCACTGATTCTTCTCAACCACATCATTAATCTTATCCATAGCAGTAACGAGAAGAGTCGCTAGCAGATTCTGATCTGCATGATAATGTGCGTATCGAGCGCTTAGAAATATCATATTCGCAGGAACGGGCTTTTGGGATGGGGATCTCTGAGGCGTCATGTTGGTAATAATAATGTCGAGAATCCTACCCAATTCGTTCTCCTGGAACACGAACATTTGATCGTGAAGACACCGAGTCCAATCGAACTCTTGCGCCTCCTCTTCGAGTTCTTCCGGTGACTATTTATGGTCAATACTTGGCACTGAACTTAAAAATAGGTTACTTACCTCCGGTTGATCATCTAGTCCAACATTTCCCAAATCGACTTCCAAATCTCGAGCACTCTCCATCATCATTCGCCTCCTCAGCTCGTTCTCAGCCATTTCTTCCTCAAATCGATCTTGCGAGAAACCTGGATTGTAGAAATCATCCGTAACTCCTACACTGCCAATATGGTATCCGCTATCATGCAAGTACCCGGATATTTCGCTGTCGGGAGCCACGAAATCGAACGCCGTCCGTCCAGAAGACGATTTGACTTCCGGAGAAGCTCCGTGGTCCAGTAGTGACTTTGCAATGCCCTTGTGCCTATTCGTCATCGCCCACATCAAAGCACTCCACTGATTCCGGTCCTGTTTATCAACGTTGGCTCCCGCATCCAGAAGTGCAGTAACCACAGCTTCATGGCCCTGTTTTTTCATTAGCAGGATTCGAACCTCTTCCTTTGAAGCTAATACTCACAAAACAACTCGCATAAATCAGCGGACTCGTCCCCTCCTCATCCGGTGCATTAACATCTACAAACCCTTTCGCTTTGCCTCCTAAAATTCTTTGAATCCGCTCCACATCCCCATTACTCGCCGCCATATTCAGTGCTCTCTGTAGGACCTCCTTTTTCTCAGTTTCACTCAGCTTTTCGTCTGACGCAACTGCATCCTCGTCCTCGCTGGCAGATCCATCTCGGTGCGCAGCCTGCGCGGCCAGCATCTCCATGAGCCTGGCATCGCTATCCTCCTTTTCTTTCTCATCATCATAGCCGTTATCGTCGAGGCTCAGGTTGTTGAATTGGAGGGGCTTGGCTAGTACTGGGGTTGTGAGGAATTGTGATTGTCCTAACCAGTTAGTATCAGATCAGGTCAAACCCAGGACTTGGAGGAGAGGGGCCAGAGGGAAGCACGCGACATACCTTGCCATGCATCATACATCTCCGTCTCCTGAGTAAAATGCGACGGCACATTCCTGCGGTCGTCAAGAGACTTGGGTAAGTCGTCGGGAAGAGCCCTCGGCCGCTTCTGCACTGAGGGTTGCTCGTCGAAGCCGCCGCTGATGTCCCCGCCATTATCCAGATCCCCAATATCCATTGCGGAGTGAGGACTGCATGTAGCGTGCGCTCATCGGCGGGTTGTCATAGATGCCCCTAGCTGGGTGCTTCTTATCTGAGTCCGGTGGATTTTCTGTGGTATGAGGAAAGGAACGTTGGATTTTGCTGTTACCTATCTTGCCTTCTAAATGACGAGTTGTCCGGTGCTGTTCAATGCAAGAAGTGTGGGTCCGTGCGCGCCAATATTCAGCCTTCACTTAATTTTATTTCATGCATGCTTCCTTTTTTCCCAGACATCCAAGCTTATCGAATTATTGATGTTTCTTAAATACATCCAGAGGTATGGGTTCCAGTATTACGATCACAACAAGCAGCGGGAGCTGATACTTCTGATTTGGTGAGTTTATGAGAATATTTACTCCGTACTTCTCAAAAAGGGGGTTGCGAATTGGGTTGCCAGCTTTCTATCTTATTGGCTGACGAATCTCTTTCCAAACACCCGAATCCTCTTCACTCCTCCATCAGGAATCATGACAAGCTTGACATAATTGAACGGCTTATCCTTGACCAACGACTCATACTCATGTTCCTTGTCCGCAGAACACTTGCTAGGCTCAACAACAGCCGTCCAACCCGCAGCATCTGGTCCCGGGTGTCCGGACTCGGGCCAGTCGATAGCTTCAACCTTCGCCGCCTGAGGAAAATTGCCTCTGAAGAATGCAGTATCGACAATTAACTTCTGGATTGTTCCCTTGGCTCCGAGTTTGATGATTGCCCAATCCACATGATCTTTTCCTCGCGATCTCGAAGTCTCCCATCCATCGCCCATATCTTTTCCTCGTCCCGGAAGAATCAAGTTGGAAATCACACCAAAATGCTCATCGCTACATGAAACAGCGACTCCTCCATTCTGTGCAGCCGCAAGATCCAAAATGGCTTCTGTGTCGTCTGGGAAAACTGGGATAGCGATACCGTATAGTCTGAACCTCGCAATTCCACCATCAGGGTACATGTTTAACCGAACATGAGTGTAAGTCTTTCTTGGAGGATTCTCAAGCTTCCATCCAAATCTTTGAGATGGTCCGCACTCCTGAATATCTAAGATCGTCTCCCACTTTCCCTTCTCTCCCTTCCAACTGACCACTTCCTCATCGCTAGAGCTGAAGACACCTTCTACAGAGATCGCTGGTGCATGGTTGCCAGAGAAGAACGCAGTGTCGACCTCGACGCCACCAATGACACCAGAAGCTACACCTAGGCGGATAATAACATAGTCAAACGGCGCAGGGTTGTGGCGACGAGTCTCCCAGCCGTCGTACCAGGCGCCGGTGTAGACCATTTTGCCTGGCTGTCTGATAGGTGCCGTAGGCGTAAGGAGGTTTGAAGCTTCGGCGAACCACTCATCGGAGAACGCGAGGACTTTACCTCCCAATGCAGCAGAAATCAGATCTGACAAGATGTTAGCTGGGGATCACATGTTTGAGTCAATGGACTTTGAGGTTCTGAAATTGCCTTGGATCGATGGTGGCTTGCACGACAAAATATTGGTATAACATCTCTAACCAAACATGGACGTTTGTATCCCGATCCTCGGAGGAAATGAACATTGTGATTGAAGTTGTGAAATTTGTACTCACCGATAGTGTTGGAGCGAAATGTCGCATCGATCTCATCCGCTGGGACACGGGTTGCGGCAAGGACAGTTTCTTGCGTGGCTTCTGTTGATTCTGCCATGATTGGAAGTTTGAGATAGGAAGAGGAGGGAATTTTGGAAGTGGGAAAATTTGAAGTTCTTATAAACGCTCTTGTAGTTCCTATCGAGTAATAAACTCTTCATCGGCCCCCTCCGTATCTTTGAAAATACCCCACCTTTGACCTGAGGCGTCAACATTCAAACTCAATCAACTCACCTGATGGCTGGGCAACGCCATGGCGAAGGCTATGCCCGAAGGTTCATGCTGCCATTTGTTTTCGTCCTACGCATAAATGAGGATTTACACGGCAGCAACAAACAATGCAGCAAATACGCGCACGACAGATGGTGCAATCTAGCTGTTTGCTGGTGTCTTAGCAATCTGATTAACATTGCGGAACGCTGATTGGCCGAAGCTCAGCTGAAAGCGTCATTGAGGGGGCTGAAGGACTAGGTACATGCATAATATATGCAAATAGATCAACCACAACATTCCACCTCCTCTTCCGCCATCCCGCTTTCTTCAAACTTCACTCATTCTTCCATTTCCGAAGATTCCAAAGCACGAAAAAAGCACGAATAAATCAATAAATCAAAACAAAATAGTCCATGGCGAGCGCAACAGGTATCCCGGCGGACCTCCCGGAGGCAGCAGAAAATGGCCAGCACGATGAAAGGCTAGGAGAAGACGAGCCCCTCCTCGGCCGAGCAGGAGATGCCTCTCAACCCGAAGGCAGAGCCATCTACTACAACATAATAATTGGTACCCGGTCTCCTCATCTTTCTTTTCTGCCATCATTAATACGTCTCCAGGCACAGCAGTAATCGCCCAAGCCGGCATAATCCTCCTCGTCGCCAGTGTATGGGCGAGCGTCTTCCTGCACGAAGTAATTCTCTTCTCTGCCCACCCTCTCCTAAACAGCGCCGGCATCCTCTTCCTCACGCAATCTATCCTCATCCTACAACCCACACATACACCCAAGCAGAAACGCCAGGGCACCATCTCCCATTTCACGCTCAACAACCTTGCTCTTGACACTCTGATCGCTGGGCTGGTGGTAATCGAATACAACAAGTTCGCGCACAATGGCACGCATTTCGAATCTCCACATGCAATCTTGGGATTGATTACTTATATTTTCCTGCTCATTCAGGCGCTGGTGGGATTCACGGCGTATTTCTTCCCGAAGGTGTACGGGAGTGTGGATAATGCCAAGTCGTTGTATAAATGGCATAGATTGAGCGGGTACATCATCTTGGTGCTGATGCTTGCGACGGTGGCTGCTGCTACGCAGACAGACTACAATAAAGGGATCCTGGATATTAAGTTGTGGGCTGTGTTGATCTCGGCAGTCTTGGTGCTGGTGGGAGTTCTGCCTAGAATCAAGAAGCAGAAGTTGGGGCTTGGGAGCAAGAAGACTCCTATTTCTCTCCAGTGAAGACTGACAGAGAATTTATATGATCATGCAATGAATGAGCAATGAAGATGTGGCACGGGAGTTCTGGAAGCAAAGCATGGATTCGGGAAGCGCGCAAATTGTTTACATTGACACAGTTTTTTCAATGCATATTCAGGTTGAGTTTGGGTTGACGGTACCTATTATTATGGATGTAGCGGGCGTGGTTTGCTGTCATAGGGGTTCATCGCTTTAATATCCCATCATTCTTTCCTACGAGTCTTTTGACCAGATACTTTCCTAGCTCACAGGCGTGTATCGTTCTCCTCGACCGATTTCATGCGTCGGTCAGACATGCCTGCCTGCAGTTCAAGACTCCTTCTGCCCAGACAAGATCTTCTCCTCAATTTTTGCTCTCGGCAAAACCTATGCAATTGTAGTGGCCTAGAGGGCACCAGCACCCAAAGTTGTGGTATCACCTTTCCTTTCACCATTGAACCAATTCACATTGCCAATCTTTACAAATGCGGCACATTCAGATATTCATTTTCCAACAGGTGTCCCTCAAGAGATAGACTGTTCAGGCATTATTGCTCTGCCTCATATCGTTTCATCTGGTATTCGAGGTGCTTCATCACCAATCTGTGCCATCAGTATTAATCTCGAATGCGAGCTTGGTCATCAAGTGAATCACACATCCTCCTCCTATAATCGGACTTCATCTAGCTCTCCTCCTCTCCTCTTCCCCTCCACCAACAACCACCAATATCAATACCATCAACTCTACCATAAACTGTTAGTCACAGCTGTGGCAGCTTCCACAAGAGCCTCTCATACTTTATCGACTTCGCATCTCATTGCCGATCGCATTTCGCGTATTGATAGCTCGCCCTACTTTCGTTACATCGCCAGCTACTGCTTGAATCTTCTCATCCACCGCCTACGGCTTCTTCTACTCCTAACTATCTACGCTCCACAGTCATCGAATGGGGTTTACTGTTCTACCAGACATTTCACTCAAAATCTATTTCGATATCACCTAACTTGGACATCGATTCTTTGAAGTCACCCCCACGCCCCAATACCTTTATCCTTTGAATTCACCGACTACCTCTTACGAAAAATCCATTCTGCTTCAGCCTTATACCATCCCCAATCACCTGCAGGACAACATCACTCACTATGCCTCCAAGAGCCAAGCCAAAGCCTAAGTCCGATCGGCCTGTGACTTCTTCGTCAACACGGTTCACACGCTTCTTGTGGTTTCCACTCCTCCCTCTCGAGATCCGCCTTATCATTTACAAATTTGCGGCGCACCACCCACGTCTTATTCGTGCACGTTGGACACATATTGCCGATGAGACCGACTACAGCAACGTCTACGAGCTCTCTAATTTCGTAAAGCCAGGTCTTCTCGAGGCCTGCAGAGAATCTCGCGGCGTGGCTTTGAAGTCATTTGATAAAGTACCGCACCATGTTCTGGTCAGTGGAAAACGGTTCTGCGAAAGGGATCTCTGGGTCAACTTCGCCGTTGACACTTTCTACTTCACCAATTTCTCGGATAAGCACGGCTTCCTGAGTGCTTTGAGGAAGATAGCGAAGTACAACGGAGTGGACAAGGGGGCTAAGGAGAAAGGCATTCGAATGATCGCGTGGGACAGGAAGGAACTCTGGCGCTTACTTGTGCCCCGATTGATTCATAACTTTGAAGCCCCCCTTCTCTACAAAATTGTGCCAGAGCACACTGCGCTTCGCGAAATTGCAGTCGTTGTCAAGCCCAATGAGAAATATGTGGGCTATCCCAAGCCTCACGAGTACGAGCTTCGCGAACTGGACAAACCGTACGCCGAGCTTAAGCTCTCGAGAACCGCTTACGACCCAGCTGACATTATTCCGAAGGCACTCGACTGCAGCTTTCCGATAGCCAAGGCCGATAAGGAACAGTTTGAGAGATGGAAAGAGGCGCATCCGGAATGGAAGAAGCCAATCTTCACCTACAAGAAGGTTCTCAAGAAGTGAGAGTGGTGATTGATGGCAGGCCTACTCGATAGAGATTCGTTGCGTGCGCTGACTTGGGACAAGCTGCGGGTTCATACCTTCAAATATCTCTCGAGGCAGCGGCAATGGCGGTTGGGGATTGATGTTGCGAAAATCGGGACTGAATATATGCAGTGGTTGCTTGCGGGGTACCCATGAGAGATGCGAATGACAGGCGCAAAGACACTTGACAATTACGGTGGTTCAATGCGGGATCAGAGGAAGCTGGAGAGTCTTAAAAGCAGATACATATAATATGCACTGGTTCTGGGGTGGGCGCTGTAAGATATCTAATAATCTAGAATGCGATGACTTTCACACCTTGATCCAGCAAGGCCGATCCGATCGACTCTCAGCGAATCAGTCAGATACATCACATTTCTCTGTAAGGCTCTCTTGTGTTGAATGCCATCAGGCAAGAAATAGATAATTGACACACCTTTGTGATTACCCGTTTCTAGCGTTCTAGATTTCTCTTAACTATTCAGTATATCGTCTAAACAATCTAACAAGTCATCTAAACCATCACTCCCCCACGTCCCCACTCCTCCAAGTCCCATCCTAGTCCCCTCCACTCAACACCTAATCCTTCTTCCTATCAATTGCCCCCTTAATCGTAGTACTCAAATCAAACACCGGCAACGGCAACCCAAAGTCCAACTCAGCCAACAAAATAACCGCCAACAAATACCAACCCAACATACTCGCCCCAAAGAAAGCGCCCCCGGTAGCCACCAACAACGTCTGCCCAATAGCCATGCCCTTAGCCGTAGTCCAGAATGCTCCTGCAGCGAAGCAGAACCCCAGAGTGGCGGCCGTGAAGATGGCGACGAAGATGGCGTTTGTGCGTAGGGAGCAGACGAGGAAGATGAATGAGAGGACGCCCATGAAGCACGCGTAGAAGGCGAAGGAGGCTGCGAAGCCCGGCGTGAGGGTTTGGCTGCCGTCTTTGGTGTAGGCTGCGATGGCGTTGTAGAAGGGTTGGTATGTTGATGCGCTGTTTTTTTTTGGGGTTTGTTAATTTCGATTCCGGTTCCAAGCTTGTGACTGCATGGAGAAGAGAGGGGGGGAGAAGACTTACAAAGTCAAGAAATGGGCACCGTATCCGAAGAAAACGACGCTGGGAAACGTGTTGCCGAGGAAGAATTCAAGAAGACCGGAGATAATGAGGAGCATGCCGCCGAAGAAGTAATTTACTCCACTGTCTCTCATCAGCCTTCTGCTCTCCCTCTACCTAAGGCAATATGAAACTCACATCGTAGCATTCGTCCCCGACGCCCCCCTCCAGCCCATGAGCTCCACACTGAGCGGCGAAAGACCAACTACGAATCCAACCAAAGCCCTATTTACTCTCCATTAGCATTCATTCATCTCCCTTACTTCCCTTATATCCCCCCAATGATAGAAAAGAGACACATACAACGGCGTAGGATTCCCAAACGTCTTCCTTAAGTCCCCCTTGACTGCATTCTGCGGACTCAAATACAACTTTTCAAACAACTCAGGACTAATACTAAGACTCTCCGTCCTATTAAGAGGAGCCCCATTCCCATTTCCATTCCCGTTTCTATTTGCGTAATTGTTGCCGCTGATAGGCGCTCCGTGATGATCAGACATCTTGAATTGGAAATTGACCTTGTCAAAACCGAAATCTTAAACTGTAAATATGAGGAGAAGTCGATATGCAATGCAATGAAGATCAAAGGTCCCAAACGCAAGACCCGTCGGTCAGGAGCCCAAGGGGGGAGACCAGGCTCCTATAAACACGGATTTCACCCAAAGCAGCAAGTAGCTCCCCTCCACCCCTTAGGCCGTCGATCACAAGCGCACAATAATACTACTCTAGCAATCCCATCTCCAATTTCCCATTCCTCCGAAACAAATCCTCATATTCCGCCGGCAGTTCGAATCGGATTTCGATATTTGAATAACCTCGGGACCTAGAGCGCGTCTAGTGAGGCAAGCTATTTCGCAAGAGGGTCTAGAGCGTACCGAGCGATAGACCAACTGCAGAACACCCCGCATCCCCAGATCTCGCTTCGCAGGCCAAGGGACAATGGCGCGAGAGCTAAGGGGGCGGCTTCTTTGGGACGCGGAAATGGACCGCGGTCGCGGTGCCTGGAGTTGTAGAATTGGGGCACATGGGGATAGGCTCCTCTTCTTACCTGATGAGTATTGTGGACATGTTGAGAAGTCAGCTGATGAATGCGATGTTGGTATTGATAGGTGGGGAAGCCCCAAATAATATAAGAAACATACTCAGCGTGCTTCAAGCAGCCTCAATGCCTGATAATGATACAAATAACAGGCCCCCCATAACCGTTTCATATGCGCTGATATACATGCAATTCGCGTGCTGATACTCCAAACGCCAATTTCAATATTCACCAAAGCTCACAGGTGGGCTTTTTCGCAGAGCATTCAAAACTCTCCAAGAAATCCTTCGAGTTAGCCATCGTACCCAGAATCCTCGCCCACTTCGGCGCATGCGGATCTGTGTAGATGCGATTGATAGCAGTCTCTTTCCTGCTCTTCCCACACCACCAATTCGCGTAACTGACAAAGAAAAGTTGCTCTTGCGTGAAGTAATCCAAACCTGGGAGGTCCTCATTGGGAGTCTCGCCTTGACGTTTCTTCCATGCTGCAAAAGCAGCGCTGATACCACCAGCATCAGCGATATTCTCACCTAAAGTGAGCTTGCCGTTGACGTGCAGAGCATCTCCATCGGGTCCAGGTACTGTGAATTTGCCATATTGGTCGACGAAGCACTCGGCGTGTTCTTCAAATCCTTCAACAGTGCTATTTGTCCACCAGTCGGTATAGTTTCCGTTCTGGTCGTAATGGCGGCCCGTCGAGTCGAAGGCATGAGAGAGTTCATGGCCAGATACCGAGCCAAACGCTCCATAGCTAAGATACTGCGGCACCTCCACGTCGAAGACAGGGAACTGCATAATACCTGCTGGGAAAACGATTTCGTTACCCGGAGGATTATAATAGGCATTGACTGTAGGTACTGTCATACCCCATTCGTCTCTATCCACAGGCCTGCCAAGACTCGACCATTCTTTCGCTACTTCGAAGCGATTCATTGCAAGAGCATTGGTGAAGAACGTCGAGGGCGTGATATTGATTGATTCATAATACGAATGAAGGCTAGGCGGGTCCATTATGTTCGGGCTCTGCAAGAGGTCAATAACGTCCTGATAATAAAAGGTGCGTTTGGCCACGTACCTTGTCCGGATAGCCGATTTTCTGAACAATCTTGTGGACTTTCTCGATGGCTAGTTCGACAACGCTCTTGTCCATCCATTTAGTAACCTTCAGTTTCTCAATGAACATTTCCTTGATGTCAGACACTATTTGATCACCAAAGATTTTAGCTTTCTCTGAGAACGCCTTCTCCACGAAGAATCGACTTAAAATCCAGCCGAGGCCTCCGTCGACGTGGTTGACGCACGTCCTCCAGCGTTCAGTTGCTGAATCGGGATCCTGCAATCACTTAGGTTCTGAACACCATTGTAACAAGGGAAGACCTACCTTGCCTTGGAGCTTGTTGGTAAATCGGCTATATGGCTTAATTTCATCGGCTTCTATCACCGAAGCATATGCTTGAACCAATTTCCACAGGAGGTAAGTTTGCAAAACATCCTTTGGCGTATCAGATAAAATACTTGTGACGTTTGTCATGTAGTTCGGTGACATGACAATCAGCCGTTTCGTTTTAACATCTGAAGGTGCAAGGCTGTTTATGATGCTGGAGAGGTTGATCTGCGGTGTGAGCTTGTCCGCATCCTCTAATGACATTGGATTGTAGTATTTCTGGAGCAGCCGAAATCAGTATCCTTCACGTCGGGAGATGATGCTGGCTTACCGTAACATCATTCCGGTCCGCCTCATCTGGCGTGGCGGCCGCCAGTTTCTTTTCGAAATCAACAACTGCTTGCGCGTAGAATTTGGCGCCACCTCTCGCAGCAACTTTGCTATGTCCCGTTGACTTCATCCAAGAAGAGTGGAGAGTAGCGTTTTCGTCTTTGTGATCGGGGTGGAGTAATCCTATTTCCTCCTCAAGCATATTCTGATACATCTCTACAACGCTAGAATCTAGATAGTAGTCTTTTGCAGGGAGGCCAATGCGTGAAGGATCGGAAGCTACAACAACCACCTTGTCTGGGTCTTTATCATCGGCACTGGCACCAACAGCTACGATTGGCATTACGCCCCATTTAGCGAGTAGAATCAAGACATTCGACAATTCCTTCTTGTCGGCCACTGTTATTGAGTTTCGACCCTGAGATGATGATTCTGAGACGGGGAACATGTCCGCAACTTCGTGAACAAGTTCCATGAGTGGCTTTATGCCGGCCTTCTTGATTGTAGCTTCATCCATGCAGGCATTGTACGCATCTCTCAGTTTATCAAAATTTTGCTCGTCGACGGAAGCGAGGGAGAAGAGGTTGGCAGGAGAGAAGCTTGAATGCTGGCCAAATGTTAGCATTGCCTAACCTAATACACGTCTATGCTAACCTTGGAATCATTCGGGTACGGGGCCTCGAGTATATGTCTTAATAGCATTTGGGAGTTCTCGCTCATTATCGTACCAGTGAAAGCATCACCCTGATCAGGACGGAGGTCATGGCGTTCGTCCCACCCTCCGCAAACTAGCTCTTCGAAATTGGTACATGGATCGATGGTCTTGTATTTCGGAGAGAGATTATAGAGAATTTCGGACGAAGCATGAACGCATGCCGGTGTCAAGCAGACTTGTGCTTTCGCAGGTTTGCTGACTTGGCGGACTGGCAGATGTTAGCCTGGTGTTCAAGACTCGGAGCTCCAGTTAGGTGAACGACTTACCCCCAAAGAAGAGGCAGAGAGCAACAACGACAGCTAGTATGAGGGTGCTCATAAAGACAGTGACAGCTTTCGGTGTAATAAATCTTCGTGCCTTCCTTGCTGGACCACGTTCCTCATGTTGGGATCTCTCCGAGTCTGGCAAGAGTGGAGTTCGTTCCGACTCCTGCGGATGTTCCAAATGCGAGGTCGAAGTGCCAGCCCCCATATCGTAGAACCGAGCTGCAATACAACTAAGAATACCTGAGAGGGGAATCACGAAGTGCTTCCAAATCGGCTCTTTGTCTTTCGTCCGATGCCTGGACCTGGACCTGGATCTTGATCGTGATTTGCCAGTGTTCTTGCTTCGCTTTTTGGAAGCCAGGTTGCCACAATTTCTAAACAAAAATCACAGGAATAAGTATTGGAGGTGACGCGGTCAAGAATCCAAGCACCAGTGCAGAAGGCTTGTCGGAATGGAAGTGAGGTGTCGTGAAAGCTGAAGCGTTTAGAGCTCGGTGATCAGGCGCCAAACGCGGGAGGCGGGGAAGCTTCCAGTGAAGGTGCGGGCCGATCGTGGTGCAGCAGATCCAGGCCAGGAACAACCGAGGATACTTGTTAAGTTGTACTCAGCCCAAACTCGAAATCTAGGCGTGTCTTGTCTTGTTTACCTATGCTAGTAGAATGAGTTGGACATCCAATCGTGAGTTAATTTTGCAAAATCTTTAAGAATAGCTATGAACTGTTTTCCTCGACTGAAGGATTTGAATATGAGACACTCCCTTTTTCCGTGAATCATAGAAGTATTCAAGTCAGAAGTTGCCCCTTCTGTCTGCTGGTAAATCATTACTTTAAATAATAATTCAGATAAAAAGATGAAATGAAACAATAACGTGCTTGCCGCTGGTACTGTACGAGTCGAAGTAGAAGTTCTTGGCTCAGTGGTCCACCAGAAAGGAAGTAGTGAGATGATTTTTTTTGACCTCGAATTTTGAACAATTCGAATAGCTCCATATCTACTGTATTATTCAGAGATCGCTGGTCTTTTAAGTTTTTCAGCCTCTTTGATCTTTTCACGTTTGCTATTTTGAGGCTGCAAAACGGGCCAGGAACGCCGACAACCCCCACATATTCTGTAGCTACCGGCACAATTAAGGCTCAAGATTCCTTGGACTCAAGGCCATCCATGCCAGATAAAGTTGCCCTCGTGGGTGTTCTCGAACTTGAAAGAAATTAAATATTCTGACTTTTGGAAGGTGGTTCTCGAAGTTTGGAGCCGAATGTAACTATTCAGAAAACACGCAATTGGTTATTAGCGGTTATTTGTCATTGCGTAATGTTCCAAACTTCCAACCCAACGATGAAAAGAAAGCGGTGCGGTGGAGGTGGCACAAAATGATTTGCATAGGCCCAGCCCATCAGGGCCTGGCCAGCTGCATGACAATGACATGTCAAGCCATAGATTTTCTTCTCGTCCGCGTGCGCGTGCGCGTAGGGGATAAGTTGCAAGGCGTGAGTGGGCCGATTTGATTGGCCGCGGTATGCTGGCAGCGGACGCGAGTGAAACCAGATGCGATCATTAGTGACAGCGCCACCTACGTCAGAATTCCCAGGGGTCTTCCAAGAGCACGAGACGGTGAGCAAGAAAGAGGAAGAGGAAGAGGAAGAGGAAGAGCCAATTGTTCCCGCATGGGTTTTATAAGGATCACCCGGCAATCGGGATTCGGGTCTCGTCATTTGCTTTGACTGTTTGACAGCCCCTTCCTGCACTCCGGAGAAAGTACTGTACTGTACTGCGGCTGTGAGGGTTATCTGACAGTCCGGCGTGGCTTTAAACTTTTGCGGCCGGTCCCTCGAACGGTCGAACCGCGATTAATGCATCTTTCCGGAAAGTGTCTGGCCAGACCGTAGTCGTAACACCCTCCGCTTCCCAATAATCATCAGACATTGAGGCTTTTGCTGTGCATTGCTGTGCAAATTTTCAAACCGTAGGCTCATAGCCGCTGCGGCTGATCTTCACATTTCAGCCCGTACAGCACGGAGTACATATTCAAGGAAAACATGACTCTGCTTCGTACGACAGCTGCCACATCAGGTGCCGTGAGGATCAAGTGCTACCATTATGTGGTCATAGACCCAGTTATGCCATCCTTCACCAATAGGAGACGTGTGCTGGGTATATTGATCTGTATGGAAATCGTCGTTTTCGTGCGTAGTGAAAGACAACCATGCAACGACTAGGGAGTGCGAGTGATGGAAATCTGTAAACATTCGACAGTACGAAGGTACACTACACTACCAGAAATTCCCCTGAGTAGAATGCCCGAAGAAGATCTGAACCAAACAATTCCATGCCTGGGACTCTTTTTGTGGTCTCCGCTCCTGGCTAACGTTCTCTGGCAAGGGTCCTAGGTCCTAGGTCCTAGGTCCTAGGTAGACTCCGGATTCGTGCTATCCACTTCGTGCTACTTTGGGGAGACAGGATATTCTCGTTTTACACATCAAAACATCATCCAAAACAACAAAACCCTTCTCTTGTCTTTTATTCAGAAGATATTCGTATGCAGAATAGACCGCGATTCCGCCCTACGCCTAATATCGCATTGCATGAGGGCGTCCTCCAGAACGAGTTTTTACAGGAGACGGCTCGCTACGTCATTATCGCCAGACATCAACTCGAACCTTACAAACACCCACCGGAGGCTACCACAAACAAAAGCTCTTTGGATGAGGCACCAGAGGCCGGCGACACGAATAGCGGCGACAGCGACGACAGCGACCATTCTGGATTAACCATAGCCGCTGAGGTTGTGTAGGAGGGGCTGCCAGCGGAGACGAGGCGGCATGCCCACTCCCAAATCACCTCTGGACAGACCATCCTCTTCTCACCACCGGAGGCCAGGCAATTCTCGACGTTCGAGCAGCGAAAAATCAACGACAAAGCATGGAGTAAGGGCTGGGCACGCCTCTCACGGAACCAGCAAGGACTCGATGTCTGACTCGGTTTCTGCGGGTGCGAAGGCGCCAACATCAACATCAGAGAAGACTGCGCGAGATTCGAGACGAAGTTATGACGCGGATACCGAAGAAGGCGCAGAACTGCGCCCTGCGACGGGTGAGTATTCGAGCCCAAGCGTGCCGGGGCCGACTTGGAATGATGATACGGAGATAGCTGGGCCAGGAAGATCAGAGATACCCGAAGATACCTCTCCCCAGGAGCTGGAGCGTTTGCGAGCAGCTGTGAATGCGCAGATTCAGTTGAGCCAGCAGCGAGAGAAACTGGCGCGGCGATTGGGCGAAAGAGGCGAGCAGGCAAATACAGCACCTCGTGCCACAGGGGGCAAGGCTCGAGTATCCCCTATACATGAAGAGACGGCGTCACCGTCACTAGATGAGGCGTTCGCAAGTCCTATCCCCACCGGCCCAGAAACTACGTCGACAGACTCGGTAGCGACAATCCGTGGAGGATTAACACCTGCTGCGGTCGCTGCGAGGACGCCATCATATCCTTTCCCTTCGATGAGGACCCCGCGACAGTTGAGCTACACTAGCCACAGACCATTCACTGCTTTATCCCCTACAGTCAATCCAGCAAACTTCGCGGGAGGTTCCTTTGATGGAGGAATGCAAGATCAAGTTATATCTGGTTCAGTAACACCGGCCTCAACGCTGAATTTCCAGCCAACTGGGACATCTTCCCAGCAAATGGACCCAAACCATGAGACGCCGAATTTGTATGATCTAAGTTTGATGCTCATGTCAGAGCCTGGCCTGGATTCCTGGTGGACTACTGTTTCCAAGATTATGAAAGACGTGTATAAGGCCCATCGAGTTACTTTAACTATCCCGGCAGATCCTACAGATGTTGAGAATGTCCCCTGGGCCCAGAAAGCCACATTTAATGTTGTTGAAGAGGATGAATTAAGCCTTACCTACTTACCACGGGGAAGTAGTTTTGTGCCAAGTAGCGTTGATACAAACGAAACATCAAATTCGGAAGACACAGGAGACTCGCCGCCTCTGAACTTACCAGGTCTCCGTGCCTCAAGACCAGGCCTACAGAGTAGACATTCATTCACCGCATATGAAGATACTAAGCGTGAGCCAATACCGTTCTCCGATGCAAGCAGAGGCTTTGCTTCTCGCCCCAGTATATTGGCCAGAGCGAAGAGCTATGCAGCGACTAAACAAGAGCAGCCACCGCGTGTAGTAACTCTACAGAACCCGGAGCTGAGTTTGCAATCTTTACAACATCACCTAGAATTCGAAGATTCGAAATCCTCAGCCGGCTGGGAAGATTCCGAGATTGCCCAAAGAGAGGTTCGAGGGAGAGTCTTCCCGGTGTTACAAGCTCTAGACTATGAAGCCGACCCTTTGATAGACAACGCCGGCGTCATGAGAGTCTTGGATCGTGGAAAGGGTGTAGTCTTGACACGTGATTATCCCTACATCGAAACACAGGAGCCCACCGACGAGAAGAGCGGGGGAAGTGGAAGCGGAAGTTCAAAAACGAAAGGTAGCAAGGTCTCACAACGGAATGGAAAGATGAAAGAGCCTTCTGCCGAGCGAAAGAGAAGCAAGGCTGCTGATCTAAGTACACGGATTCAATCCTTCCTTGGCAACAAGAGCAAGCACACACGACGATTGAGCCGTGGCCAGACAAGTGATAAAGGCAAGAGCCTACCATCTTCCACATCAGCTCATAGACACGATGATCTCCCACTCCTCGCAGCGAGATATGAGGAATATGAGCAAGGACCAGCGTCGCCTTGGTCACAATCTCCAGCACCTTCGCCCGCGGTTCGCGCTGAAACAGACGAAAATCCGTTCTTTGTCAATACCTCCACAGTGGACGAAGACACTTTCCAACCGAAGCCAGAGTCAAGGGAGTATTCACAAGCCTCGCAATTCGAGGCCATCGGGGTGGATCGGTCTTGGACGGTATTACATATCCCCCTGATGCATCCTTTGCTTTCAAAGCCAGTTCACGCATTTCGACTAGATGCTGCGGCCATGGAGCAAAAGTCTGCTGGCCGAGGGAAGATCCCCGATAAGAAGGACAAACCAAAGGAGACCGAAAGCACCAAAGACAAGCAGACGCCTGTTGCAATTCTTTCACTTCTAAGCCCCGTCATTCCATACCCTTCGAACTTAAAGCACTCTTTAGATTTTCTTGCGCCGCATCTCGCAACCTCTTACTCGCTCTGCCGGCATCACTCTAATCTACAAACCGAAATTGCAGGCCTTTCAAGAAAAGGCCCACGCCAGGCTGGATTTGGACCCGTCGTGTCTGGCAATCGGCCCTTGGATGAACGACTCGGCGAGCCGACCTCGTCACCAGTGGATGATCATGGAACGCAACATTCGACTGCAGGCAGTATGACGAGCCCGAGCGACTATTCCGGTGTATCGAGGAGTACAGCAGGCTCTCCTGCGATCACACCTGGCTGGGAACACACCAATGTTAGCTTCAACCGGGACAAGCGACAGAGCGGTGGGAGTCCAGGATATGCCGCTGGTGAGAGCTACTTTTCTTCCAGGACGAGACCAAATTTAGGCCGCGTAGAGACCGGTTCTGCAAGCAGTGTTACAGGGGCACGACGGTCATCTAAAGAATCATCTCCTGCGGAGACAAGATCCCACCATCTCAGTCGAAGCGTTGATGAGAAACCAGATTCCCTGGAAACGCCGATCAAAGAAGGTAGAGAGGAAACCAGCAGAAGTAACGCAAGTCAGGATGACGTTCGTTCTGCGAATGCAACACCCAAACAAGAATCACGGCAGCGTCCTGAGCGATCTGCTCGAGATATCAATTCCGAAGCTTCTGAAATTCGGGATGTAAGCCCATCCCGTCATCAAGCTGAAATGCCACTTTCACCACGTCGCCAAGCTATACGTATGGCTTCAAGTCAATCTGTTCGTGCGGATAGACCTCATACACAATTACATTCTTACGGGGCAGACTTCAGTGCAACTTACCAGTCTCTTCCCCCGACGACTTCAGCTCAACCTGCGAAAAGTACCTTGCAACGACAAGCTCCATCCCGGTCAGGATCTGTATCTGCACCTACGGATATGCCCCCGCCTTCCGACCGTGTCAAAGGCCTCATGCTCGATTCGTTGCCTGCTCATGTTTTTGTGGCAATGCCCCCATCTGGCGAGATTGTGTGGGTCAACAATCGCTACCTGACGTACCGAGGCCAAACGGTTCAGGATTTGTACCAAGATCCCTGGGCGAGTATTCACCCAGAGGAACGAGAAGAATACCTGAAGGCTTGGAGTCATGCAGTTCGTTCAGGAGAGCAATTTTCTAAACAGGTTCGTATCAAACGATTTGATGGAAACTACCGCTGGTTCTATACGAGAGCTGTGGGCCACCGTGATCATCGAGGTGTGATTGTACAATGGTACGGCACCCACATGGATATCCATGACCAGCATCTTGCAGAAGTGAAGGCTGCTCGACAAGAAGAAATTGAGGCGTCTGAAGCTAAACATCGTCAACTTGCCAATCTTATCCCCCAGATAACTTTTGCGGCCACTGAAGATGAGGGCATCACCTTTGCAAACGAGCAATGGCTTTCATATACCGGTCAAAGTTTCGACGATGCGCTAGGACTAGGATTTATGGACTACGTACATCCTGAGGACTTAGCCAAGTGCCACATTCCTCATAATCAACCACCGACGCCACGGCAAGCCCCTCGAAAGCCGTCTGAGCCTAGTCGATTTCCATCCCAAACATCTTCTGCTGGGAAGTCTTCCTCTAAAGCATCAAATGTGTCCGAGGCTCCGACGGAATCTACCGTCAAGGGCATACATCAATCTCTGTCTCGAAACAACAGCTCAAGCAGTGGATCACTATATGAATTTCCTATAGCTGATTTGACCGAACTAGCGAGGTCTGGCGTTATTAAGATCACTACAGACAGTGATGGACGACAATCCTACGAAACCGAAGTACGTCTAAGATCAAAGACTGGCGATTACCGCTGGCATCTAGTGCGTTGTGTCGAGGTCGAGAATATCACTCTTGGTAGTGGCGATGGATCATGGTTCGGCGCTTGCACTGATATCCATGATCACAAGCTCTTGGAGAAGACCCTGAAGGAGACCATGGACATCAAGACTAGATTCTTGAGCAACATGTCCCACGAAATCCGAACTCCTTTGATAGGAATATCTGGAATGGTCGGTTTCCTTCAAGACACTACTCTCACCGACGAGCAAGCGGATTACAGCAACACCATCAAATCAAGTGCTGATAGTCTTCTCAACATCATCAATGATATTTTAGACTTATCCAAGGTCGATGCTGGCATGATGAAGCTGTCCTATCAATGGTTCCATACTCGATCATTGGTTGAGGAGGTGAACGAGATCCTGTACTCTCTCGCAATCACCAAGCGTATCGAATTAAATTATGTAGTTGATCCAGACGTTCCAGAAATGGTGAAGGGGGATAAATTCCGCATTCGACAAGTTTTGTTGAACGTGGTGGGCAATGCTATCAAATTCACGACTGTTGGCGAGGTTTTCAGTCGCTGCAGAGTGGTGGTGGATGCTTCTGCTGGCGAAAATGAAGTTGTGCTCGAACACTCGATCATCGATACTGGCAGTGGCTTTACACAAGAGGAAGCTGAGATGATTTTTAAACCATTCAGTCAAATAGATGGAAGCAGCACTCGTGCCCACGGTGGAACTGGACTGGGGCTTGTAATATCGAGGCAGCTTGTTGAGTTACATGGAGGTAAAATGGAGGGTAGCTCCGTTCCTGGAAAAGGCTCAACCTTCACATTTACGGCCAAATTTGGCTTGCCAACCGAGGACGATCACCCAGAACCTCCATCTACTCCTCAGATCAGCAGGGATGTATCGACTAAATCATCCCTTCAATCACTAACCTCGAATGATCCGGCTGCTGTCCGTGCCCTCAAGCAAGCAAATCCTGTACTGGCCGGTGGGATCATCGTTCAATCACCTGCAGCTGCCAGTCCAAGGACTGATTCGAGTATTGAATCGCCGACTGTGCTATCATCTGGAAGTTCTGCACCGTCACTTCACTCAGTTCGCTCGCATGCTACCCACAGGTCTTCCAGTTCATCACTTGCACAGAGTCTCACTCACTTTAGTCAAGCAGCGAGAGCTGGTTCGACCGAGCTTGCTCAAATGAAGTTGGCTCTACCAGAGAGGCAGTCGTCAACACCATCGATGCAGGCTGCTTCGTTAATAGACGGTGGCCCGCCATCTGCTCTCGGTGGCTTGACCCCAACTGCGCCTACCCTATCACGACAAAGCAGCCCTACTTCCACCGAACTGAAGAATTTCAGACCACCAATGTACTCAATTCTCATAATCTGTCCGCAGAAGCATAGTCGCGAGGCCACGACTCAGCACATCGAGATGACTTTGCCCAAAGACATCCCGCACCAAATCACTCCATTGGAAACCGTAGCTCAAGCTCAAGAGATGATTGGCGGTGATGATCCTGTGGTCTTCACACACATTGTGATAAATCTTGGCTCCAATGAGGAGATTGTTACATTGATTGACCAGATCTTCGCATCTGTCTCGTTGCCGCAGACATCAGTAATTGTGCTCTCGGATCCAGTGCAGCGACAGGAAATAATCAAGATGGCTACGTCTTATGATTACGACCAACTCGCAAAAGACCACCGTGTTATATTCGTTTTCAAGCCGGTCAAACCTTCTCGCTTCGCCGTCATTTTCGATCCCGAGAAGGAGCGAGATTTGAGCACAGATCGCAACCGCTCTTCCGCCCAGCAGGCAGTGGCAGACCAAAAGCAAAGCTATCTTGACATCACAAAGCGTCTCGGAAACAAAGGGCTAAAGGTACTTCTCGTCGAAGATAACCTCGTAAACCAGAAAGTCCTCCTCAAATTCCTCAGCAAAGTGGGAATCGGAGTCGAGCTCGCTCTCGATGGCGTAGAATGCATCGAAAAGGTCTTCAGCCGCAACCACTCGTTCTACTCCCTCATTCTCGTACGTGCCTTCCCCTTTGCTCTTCCTACTCCACTAATCCATGCAACAGTGCGATCTCCACATGCCCAACAAAGATGGCTACGAAACGTGCCGCGAGATCCGACAATGGGAGAAGAAGAACGCGTATCCGCGCATGCCGATCATAGCGCTGAGTGCCAACGTCATGGCGGACGTAATGGACAAGTGCGTACAAGCCGGGTTCAATAGCTACGTGACGAAACCTGTGGATTTCAAGGCGCTGAGTACAACCATGGGTAATCTTCTTGATCCTCCTGGTAGTGTTTGAGAGTTTGGCGCTGTGAGATCGAGAGAACATTGCATTTTAGGCGTTGGGCTGGGAAGAGGAAGGGGTTAGGGAGGGAACTGTATATTATGTATGACTTGGATTGGTAGGGATTTTTATCTTCGTTGGTGACAGGGCCGTATACGTACGTCTGGCTGTATTTATGAAGTTTTTTTCTTCCCTTTTTTGTGAGCGGAGCTTTCACTTTTTTTCGATTGATGATTCATGGGTATGGATTGAGCGTTTGCATGGATGGCGTTGGGTGGGGCATTAGTGGTGATAATAATGATGAGATGAATTCGGTGCAGTTTGAAGGGAATTGTACTGTACTCTAGATAGTAATGAGAGAAGGTAATGGGCTATATTACTTCAACTAAGATCTTGAGATCTGGGTGGGGCAATACTCTGAGGGATTGACCTTGTGAGTATATATTAGACCCTCTATAGCCTCCAACGAGAACCTTCTTTCAGCCTTGTAATACCTTAGATACTTCCTCGCCTTTGATTGTACTAAAGTCAATTTGTCACAGCGGGGTATGATCCATCCAGTTTGACAAACTTCCATTTCCAAAAACAGAATTGAGTGTAACTATCTGCGAACCTCCAAGATTTACAGCTTGCAATTGTTTTTCTCCCTGTGGATGACTTATCCCAGATGCAATATACTGAGTTTCTAGAATTTCGAGCCAGTAATCATCCATTCTGTCCAGGGCTGTCAGGAGCTGGGATGGTGGGATCCCATCTTGAGAGCTTTCTATCTCCACCCCCTTTCCCCGAGAATGTAACATAACTAGATCATCAGTTTGTATGAGACTCATGATCAGACTTCACTACGTCCTCGTATTCCTCATAATTAATCAAGTCTAGGTTCAAATCCATTGTGCTCTTCCTGAACTTCGTCCCACCCCAGCAACTGCGAAGGAAGCCTCAAAGCCGAGTACAGCGACAGATAAGGCGATAAGAGCATCTATACTGAGTCACCCCCAAATGTAAAAAATGCAATATTCCGTTGTTATGGTCGTCACCCACCGTTTTCTTCAGGGCCCACCAGTATTCAGACAATGGCTTTGTTGACAGAGCCGCATCCACCCCCAAAAAAGTAAACAAACCCTACATACAACTGTGTTTTTGCATCCCAATCATCCATCCGCAGCTTCACCTGGACAATAATTGAGAATCAATTGGCAAGATTTGATCTCTACAACATCCATTCACCTTGGCATTGCATCTGCAGGACTCGAGACACGTACAACGCAGACGTCAATCTTTGACAAGGCTGAGTGATTAGGCGCTAAATTTAGGTGGCCCGTGCACCAAGAATATTTGGATCCCCTCGACCATCATCAACGTCTTCTTTTCCCTTCAGGCAGCCCCCATTCACAACTTGTCTTCCCCCGCTCTCCAGACTCTTGCATTTGCATTGTTCTACATTCTCCTCAGTCTCACGAGCATTTTGCATCTTCTCACATTGTCCTGAGAGCACATTCACAACCCGCGCAAGCGTCACCTCGACACCATGTCGTCCCGACGTGCCTTGCGCTCAACGGTTGACGCCGACCTTAACTCACCCCTCAAATCTGAACCGCGCAAGCGTAGTGCCAGAAAGAAGACTCCAGCCGTCAACGACGCGCTCGCATCTTCTGTCGAAGCCGCCCTCGAAGGCCAGACCCCACCATCAATTCAATCCGAAGCAGAGTCCGAAATGCAAGCCACAGCAGAATCGAGATCTACTTCACCTATTACCACCTCACAACAACCTATGCGCCGCCGACTGCGCTCCGCGTCGCGCGAGCTCTCTCCCGCAGATATGCAATCAACCGCCCCTTCGAAAGTCACCAAAGGCCGCAATGCGCGCACTACCTCTTCTACTACTAAGCAACGAGCTTCCCAACCCAGTGCTCGAGGTGGTTCTTCCCGTGGCCGTGGCCGAGGAAAGAAAGCCGCACCATCATCGAGAAACAACTCTAAGAACCTTAAGCGACCTGCAGGCGAAATATCCGACCAGAGTGCAGACGAAACCGAGAACGACAACATGTCGCGCGCTTCTAAGCGTGCTCGAAGTGACCAATATTCTGGAGACGATGATCGAACTTCCGTCGCGTCTACCGAAGCAGATGAGCATGACTCATCCACCTATCATACCCCTCAGGCGGAGCGCGCTCTCCAGCCATTCTCTCCAATTGTCGAAGTAGACGAACCCGAGACACCTATGGGTGCTGCTAGGTCTACCAGCAGATCCAATGAACAGCAACAATTTCTTGCACAGAGCTCCAGAGAGAGCATTACCATGACCGCGAGAGAGGGAAGTCTCGAGATTATCGAGCATACCCAAGAAGTCAACGTCAGACAAAACAGCATGGAGGTTATGCAGAGCACGGAAACCAATGAGGACGTCACTCAATATGCGGAGGATATGGGCATGAGTGACGCGGAGGCACACAGTGATAGCAGTGATCTTGCGGATTCTCCAAGTGCCCAGCTTGTTCCGCAATCGGCACAGAACGAACAACAAGAAGCCGACAACTCCGAGGAGGAGGATACCTCAGAACCAGAATCATCTGGAGTCACTACCACAACGGTCGCAGGCCCAAGCGCGTCTGCTGCAAATGACCAAATCACGAGTCCCAAAGTGGTCTCGGTTGCCCAAGCGCAGCCAAATACACCTATTACCCCCAAAGCCGATTCTTCTTCCTTCTTTTCAAAATTCAACTTCTTCCGGTCTGCACAGAAGCCTGCGCAACCAGAAGTTACTCGGCCAGCACCTACCCCTTCAGCACCTACCCCTTCAATACCTACCCAACCAGAACATTCCCAACAAGAACGCGCCCAGTCAGAGGGTGCCCAAGAACCTGTGCTTAACTCGCTTACCCGTGTCGGTGTCCGGGCAGTCACTCCGCCACGACCTTCTAGCCCAACAATCTCCAGAGCCCCCGCTACCGTTTCATCATCATCAGCATACTACTACCTCGAGGCTAGAGGCATTGGTCCCGGCATGTACAACAAGCGACTTGCCGCTTATAGACCAGGCCAGCCGTCGCAACCGGTCCAACAAGAGGCCGAAGACGAAGAAGACTCCGAAGATGAGTTCACGAGACAGTGGGAGGCGAGCCAAGAGGCAGGCTATAAGCCTCGTCCAATTTCTCTCAACCTGGATATGACCGTTAGGAAGAAGAACCACAAGTTGGAAATGGAGATGGTAAGTCATCGTCCGAACATCACACCTAGACTTCCATTGCTAACTGCAGTATAGATCAGCATGAAGAAGAAGGATAAGCAGAAGGATAAGCAGAACTCCCGTACCATCAAGCAGCTTAAGGACGAAGCCGAGCAGATGAAGCAACGTATGACGCTCATGTCCAAGCAAATGTTTTTTCCAGCGACTTCAACCAGACCAGAAAAGATATTAACAGATCCTGCCGAAATAGAAGAAGCTAGAGAGGTTTTCGAAAACCATTTCTCACGAAAAGCGGAGCAGCAGATTGGCTCAGCTTCAATGGCTAACAACACTCAAATGTTGGCTGAGAAGACTGGCCCTGCTAGCATTCCTCACGATACCACAGCAGCTGTCTTCACCATTGACACTGTCACCAACCCACCATTATTACACCCTGCACCTAATTCCCCAGCAGATGTTCCCGCCATAAGCTCTACCGTCAATCTCAATGAGGGTGGCCAACAATGCAATACTGGCGCCCCTCCCATCGACAGCTCTCTAGTCAACGATAACATGGATGTTGATGACGGTGTTGATGTTGCACAACCTGTGACTCCTACACCAGCCACCGAACCATCAAAGAAGGGCTATTGGTCTGCTGCTACGGGCAAGATTAGGAATCTTGTCACCCCCTTTATATTTGGCCGAGGCCAGACCGCTGCAGATGCAGCGTCAGCTAACGACACTGAGGTAGATACTCCCAAGTTCACATACGAACAACCTATGGATCTCGGCGATACTCCCACCAAGCCTCACAACAAGAGACGACCTCGCAAGCCTCGGCAGCAAGCCACCACCAGTCATCAAAAGCGACCGGAGCCCCAGCCAATCTCAAAGTCACACACACCTTCCAAGAACGCGAGTGCCAGCAGATTTGGGCGCAAGAATCAGGTTTTCGAGAAATTACTCACTCTCGAGGAAGCTGAAGCAGCCGAGAAGGCCAGACTGGCAAAGGTCCGCGAGAAATTGGACAATATGACCCCGGAAGAGAAAGCAGCTCGTGAGCAGAAGGCTCTTGAGATCGAGAAGAGAATGCGGGACCACAAGGCGAAGCATGAGGCTGCTATGGCCAACAGCAGGAAGCGAGGATCCCAGTCAGCTTTCGGCGATGACGATGAAACTCCTTCCCGTTCGCCAAGTAAGAAGGTCTTAATCAAGAAGAACCATGGAGAGTATAAATTTCCATCCCTTGACGAAGAACAAGCACTCAATGCGCTTGTTGATGAAGAAGAGGAGGCGGCAGCCGCGGCAAAGGCAAAGTCGCTTGATAAGGGGAAATCGCCCATGAGACACATGAGTACCACTCCTCTCTCCAGCCGAGGATCACCTATGAACATCGACTCCCCAACTGCCGTTTTGAGCCAAGATCTCCCCGCCGAGCTTCAACACCCGCTCGATCGTGCCCCCGATGCTCTCTACTTGAGAATTGTTGAGCTTGTTCAAGCGCTCATGACCGATGAAGAGCGCCTGGAGGATGAGAACATGAGAGTCCGTGACTTCAACTGTTGGAAGATAGTCAACGCTGTCTACGGCCGTATGACTGTAGAGGAAGACCTGGAAATTTGGGAGAGTCATTGTACTTCGGTTAGAAAAGTGTGGGGCGCTAATGGTACCGAAGCCGGACTCCAGTCACAAAAGGAGGGCTTTTTGAGAGAACAGAGGGCGGAGCGTGAAGCACGTCAAATTGAGGACATCGAGCGACGCAAGAAGCGACTGTTCGCTAGGGATCCCAATAACGTCTTTCTCAAAGCCCAACAGCAAGAAGAGGCGCAGATCGTTGACCATGAAGAGGTCAATGTCTCCGGAACCTTCAGAGTCCCAGATACCATCTTTGATGATGACGATGATGATGAAGAGGAAGATGAATCTAACACGGCCGCCACGAATACTCAACAGTCGGTTGACGATCAGGCTGCCAATACCCCGCCCCCACCACCTCGCCCAGGAAATGCGCAACTCCCTCAGCAAGGTGCCGGTGTTTACGGTTTGTCGAACTATCTGAAGCATGTGCCCACCGTTCCCAGCAAGCTCCGACACGTGGAGAAGATGTCGCCACTCCAGATTAAGGAGAAAGAGAGACGTGAGAGCACAGGCGTTCAGGATAAGGAGAATAAGCCTCCGGGCCCTCTGGAGCAGTCATTCAGAAATTGGGCTGCCCCGTACATGAAGGATGGTGTGCCAGTGCCAGGCGGATGGCAGGAGGAGTACGATTATGGCGAGGAGGACATTGAGATGGACTTGAAGGAAGCGTATGAGGAGATGCAGCAGCAGATGCAGCAGGGGATGCAAATGCAGATGCCGTTTTGAGGAGATTGTTTTCGCAGCAGGAATTGAAGTTTGACACAGCAGCACATGGATGGAGTTTTGAGGAGATTGTTTGACATGCGATGAAGCATTGATACAAAGCACATGGATGGAGTTTGAGGAGATATTGTTTGGCATGAGATGAAGCATTATTGTAGAATACGCATAGCGCGGCGTTCGTTGGTCTGTGTTTGTTTGGAGTCATTACGAAGTCATGAAGAAAGTCTCACAACAAGTGAGCGTTTGTAGGATAGATTACATATGCACATAGCGGCGGGAGCGGGCCCCCTTTGGCAAAGGGGTCTGCTCTGCCTGCTTACGTAAATACCCACACGCATTAAATATAATTTAATAAAAAAATCACTGCTTCCCGTGCTGACTTGGTGATTGTAGCAGATTGTACGCCTTGGCCGAGTGGCTTGTTAGCATTCAACAGAAGCCCATAATGTCCAGGTTCACGTAGAACATTCTCCTTATCTGCGCTATGCCACACCAGAAGCTGCTTCTACATTTCTAGCAAGTCTGCGTCCTGTTCTCAAGCTTGAGCCACCCATCGTTGCGGATTTTGCTGGACCGCGGAACAGTCCTGGTATCGAGGGAGGAGCTTGTCTTGGAAGGTGCGACTGTAAACATTTCCGAATTCTCGTGTTGGTCTTGTCGAATGTGGAGCAGTTCTACCTAGGTAGTCTGAGACGGGATCACATTTTGGAAAGCACGATTCAGCTAGCTCAAAAGTTTTGACGGATGCAATGGGTCGGGAAGGTGCGTTGTCCCAAAACTGACAGCACTTCACATGGGTCAGCGTGCTTCGACTTCCTTGCAGATCTCACTCATAATCCTACTAAAATAACTAAATGAGCGTGTTTTCCTAATCTATTTTGCTGACATCGAGTGCTAGTGTTCTCCCAGTCTCCGAAATCCCCACAAGTCTAAAGTAAACCAAACGAATGAATCACAAAAGTTGTTCTCGTTTCCATGAGCAAAAACGGTTAGAATCGAAATGCTTACGTCCGCCCCTCATAATCCTCCATCGTCCACCTAAGGCAGAAGATCCTGCCCCGGCATGAGGCTTCCATTATGCACTGCCGCCCTATGGGCACGGGCAACCATGCCTGCCGCGGGGAAGTATCTGTCCAAATACGGCCACATCTCTAGAGCTCCAGGGGTATTACGCCAGTCGCGCATCAGCTCTCCAAAAAGGGCAAAGAGCGATACAACCTGCACACCCGCGCTTCTCATACGATGGTTCGCTTCGTCTCGGATGAATGTTGACGTCGTTGCTGACGCTTCCTGGTTGGCCCAGACGCTGTATCCGGCCTCGCGGAGAGAAAGGGCGAGGAAGGTTGTACCTGGGTTTGTAAGTAAGAAACTAGGTCCTGAGCCTCGCAATCCAAGGCCGGTGCAGCGGAATGTAGGATGGCTTTTACTTACAGACATCGGTCGCAATCCCGCCAACAATTATTTGTGATTTATTGGCTGCCTTCACGGCCTCGCGGAACTCAGCATTATCCCAGGCGTTCACTTCGCCCTGGCGCTGAATTACCGGGGAGTTGGGATACCAGTCAATGAACTCTCCCGGCAGCGGCCCGTTTGGACCTTGCAATGGCATCGTCAGCGACTACATTGCTGGTCGAGTGAGAAAGTGGGAAAATACCTGTTTCAGCAGAGGTTGTCATGATCACGGGGAGGTTGAACATTTTGCCCAGTTCCCCATGTGCGAGGAGTGCATTGCCATATTGCGTTGCATCGAAATCTCTAGCGAGACCGAACAAGCCGACCTGGATGTCAACAATCAACAGCAGCTTGGAATTCGTCAGTCTATGAAGCTGGGTAGAATCCGGGATGTCTCACAGTATCATTTTTGTTGAGCCGTTCGTAGGTGTACTCGCTCGCTGTGACGGCAGCGGCAAGAAACAGCCAAGGTGCAATTCCGAATATCATGTTGACGGAGGGGTTGGATATTTTCTTGTTGGTAAAGAAGCAATGCTTGAAATCGGATTCTTGTTGATTGTTGGTCTTTTGCTGTGAGCTCTTTCCAAGTATCGAGACGGCCATGCCCTTTATATACCCCTAGATGTTCGCCACTCCATCAGATGAAAATCTAGCTACTTATTTTCCCTGTAAAGTGTACACCGAGCTTTCCTAACGAGATCATGGTGACGAGGGGCGAGTTTCCAAGCATAGTAGTCGATCAACCTATTCAACAGCCTTAGCTAATGAAGCAATTAACTGACAAATTACCAAGAGGATTATCTAGACTTCTTTAGCGCTGATCAACTATACGATAGTGGATAAAAAAGTAAATTAAATGATCCATTGAGTGTGTACTGCCAAGACCAAGAACGGTCTTAAGAGCAGCTTGCATTCTTTGCGGCAGCAAAAGTCTTTACACCCATACAATAAAAATACAGTTTCTCGTAGAGCCAATCATATAGCAGCTTCAGTACTTCCGGTACCTGTATGAAGCCTGTAAGACAAGATTGAGTCAAAATGAAATTGAAGTCCTGATGCCTTTAGTGGGAAACTTGGTCTTGGCAGCATAGGTTCAATGGATCGGCTGTCAATCTTTTTTTGACTCCCTTGAAGTAAGAATGTGAGCTGTAAAACACCCTCCCCATCTTCCAAGAAGCTACAAAAGTCTGAATGACCAAAGAGCCCAGAAACTGGGTACCAGTTTAAAGCCATGGGCTATTTTCAGAAGTGGTCTACTGTAGATAAGTTTTCAAGTGACAGCTTGGTAAATAATTCAAACTTGAACGACTGAATGATGGCTAGCAGCCAGCTGATCGGCTCCCCGGATCTACCTTATTGGCCAGTCTGGTATTATATAAATGCATTTCTCCCTTTATCACCGATCTTGGTCTTGGCACCATTGAAATCCAAGCAGGCATCCAAAGCGCTCACCGTCTAGATCAATGTTCCACATGATCTCAAAAGTGTGGCAAAGTTTGTAAGCTTCTCACAATAATTGCTCTTGATGCCATAATGGCAGCATTGAAGAATTGTCAGCTATAGCTAAGCGCCAAGCTGCAATGTAAAGTTACTCAGCATGTCTGCATGACTTCAACATGTAATTAGCTCGCTTATTGTAGCTATTGCGGTAAGAAAGCCGGGAGTTGCTCGGCTGACCGCGGACGGGACTCCGGAGATGCACAGAATAGGGGCTCGCTTGTGAGAGTAACGTCGTGACTGAAGGAATGAGAGTGCTTATAGCAGCCAATACAATTCATTTGGTGTGGATGATAACGAGCAATAGCTGCATTGAATACATGGTATTTTCATGGCGAAATGGTGAAGATTCTCTCAAGGCCGATGCTTCTATGAGACAAGGCACTGCATGAGACCACTCGTCTCTTCACTCCATTAAGGTGACTTAGGTAAGTCGAGGTTGAAGTCGTACAAAAATCAAAGTTTGTTCTCTGGTGCCCTAGGTCTTGCATGCTCTCGCTCAATCTTCCACGAATGAATGGCCCTTGCTAAATCCACTTATTTGCCGGCAGTGGCTCCATGGCCCGTTCGGGGGTGGTGTGGAACCCTTTCGACACCCGATAGGAGGCACGAAACGGTCGGTAAGAATTATCAATATTCTGGTATAACAGGTGGGTAGATTACCTTTCCTCCTAACTTGTCAATTTCCGCGACCTAGAATATTGACGAATTCGAGAAGGCACTTGGATGACATGGTAGAGAGCTGAATCTTCTGCGTTGACATCAAATATCTCAGCATCTTGGGGCTCTGTTGAGTGAGAACGCCTAATGCGGCAGACTCCAAGGTTAGGCAAGTTCACCCCCATGACCGTACGTGTTCGGGGCCGCAAGTTCTCTTCTCGGGAACACGTACCTATCTTGACACGAAGTGAAGCGTTCCTGACTTCGATTTCACGACTCATAGTGAGAAATCATAGTTCCATCGCCTCTGAATCGAACGTAAAACCTGTGAGTGTGCAAATGGAAAGAGCGACCCGATTTTTGGCATCATTTGGTACATGAAGATCTTGTTACCAGCCAAAATTAGTAGCCGATTTTGAGTGTCTAAGAATAGAATCAATAGAAGAATGGACAAAAGGGCGTTATCTCTTGAAGTCTCGAAGCCTCCAGGTACTGTTTCTCGTAGAAAATGCAATGCTTATTGGTTCTTTCCATCAGGTATGTGATTCGACAATAGGCGAACGCCCAAAACGCAACTCGATCACCTGAACGCAGCCTCGTTCGAAGATGATCTTACCCGTAATTTTTCTTGTGTCTTGTGCTCTAAATTCTCGGTTTCTCGAAACTCAAGTGACGCAATGGAGCCGTTCTCTGCCTTGTCCGTAGCGGCATCCGTTATACAATTCGTCGACTACGGGACACGAGTGATAGCAAAGGCTCGCGAGATGTATACTTCAGCTGATGGGGCATTATCTGCCAATGTTGAGATCGAAAACACTACTAATCGTCTGCAAGAACTCAGCGGGTCTTTGAGGGCCTCGCTGCGCCAGGGTGATGAAGGCTTTCAGCTGGCCCCACTGGACCAGGCTGAAACTGCGCTGGACAAGATATGCAAGGAATGTATTGAGATATCAAAGAAGCTTATAAGCTCATTGGAAAAGCTCAGACTTACCAAACCACATAAGAATAAGAGATGGGAAAGCTTTGGGAGGACATTGAAGGCTGTGTGGGAGGAACAGAAGATCAAGGCAGTTGTGGACAAGCTGGCAAGACTTAGGAGCGAACTGGATACCCACGTCCTCGTATCAGTCAGGTATGACGTTTCTAATCCAGGTTTAAGCTTCAGAAAATTTATTTGAATGTCCCAGGAATCAATTGAGGTCCGCGACAATCCAGCAAGACAAACGATTTGACTTACTGGACGATGGTGTGCAGAAAATAATTCGAAGTTTGTTGGAAACCAAGCAAGTGTCACGCCAAGATATGGACACTGGCTTCAAGAAACCAAGCATGGATTTCTTGGTATCTCATAGTGGGAGCACTTATCAAGAGGAGGAACGTTGCAAGAGAGTAGTCGAGCTCAGCCTCCTTGAAAGTCTCCGGTTTGAGACCATGGAACACCGCCATGATTCTATCCCAGAAGCGCACCAGCGAACTTTTGAGTGGATTTTCAGTGATCCAAAATGGGAAGGAAGGGTATGGAGTGACTTCGCAGAATGGCTACGATCGGGATCTGAAATCTACTGGATCAATGGAAAGGCGGGGTCTGGAAAATCAACTCTCATGCGCTATATAGTCGAGGACTCCCGGACACGAAAGAACCTTGAGTATTGGGCCCAAGGCGATGTGGTGGAATTACCATCCTTTTACTTCTGGAATAGTGGTGCGACAGAGCAGCGATCACAATCAGGTCTGCTACGAACGATGCTTTGTCAAATTTTGGAGCAACACCCTGGACTCATACCTGCTGTATTTCCCGACGAATGGAACATGAAAGTCGCGCATGCGAAATACAGTATGCCAATAAATTTCGGAAGCTGGTCACTGACGCAGCTCCGAAAGTCCTTTACGCACTTGATCCAGCGGACTTCTGAAGACCTTCGACTTTGTGTATTTATTGATGGATTTGATGAATTCGATGGTGATCATGAGTCGCTTGCTGAATATCTCTTGGGGCTTTCGACATTTCCATCTGTTAAGTTCTGCATCTCAAGCAGGCCATGGCAGGTTTTTATCGAGATGTTCAAGGATTGGCCATCTTTGAGGTTGCAGGATTTAACACATGATGATATCAAGCTCTACATCGAGGATAAACTGGGCAGTGACGAAAGAATGAAGCGGTTATCAGCCCCAGCGCTTTTTCAAATAGAGATTGATGAGCTTGTCAAAGAGGTCACGAGAAAAGCCGATGGAGTCTTCCTTTGGGTCACTCTAGTCATTAAGTCTTTGTTGAGGGGCTTTAGAAATCGAGACCGGCTCTCGGATTTAATGCAAAGATTGGGGGAACTACCCCGAGACCTTGAACCTCTCTACTCTCATATGCTGAGCTCAATTGAGCCAGTGTACATAGAGGATGCGCTGAAAACATTCCAACTGCTTCGAATCGTCAAGGGATTTGGTTTGACTCTGCGTAGCGAAGAGTTGTATCTCGCCCTCACGACCAACTTGGCACGAGTCCTAATAAATTCTGAGACGGACCTCGAGCTGGCGCAGAGTGAATCTATTCCACTGTGGGATAGGAACCAAGGTCAACAAATATATCATTCCATCTATAATCTCGCGGCTCTAGATGAATACATGAGTATTTGGTTGAGGACTCGCTGTGGTGGGCTACTAGAGATTAGCCACGGGTGTGTGTCGTACATCCACCGAACGGCCAGAGACTTTCTGGAACAAGACAAACTGTTGATCGAGGGATCTGGTTCCACTTTGCTGGCCTCTAGGATGAGATATGATCCATGGACAGCTCTAGGGATATCCAAGACGCTGATACTCAAAAGAAACATGTTTGACTCACCGTCCGATATATTACCTTTCCCAGCCAAGCTTAGACCAGCTCACTGGTATGCCAGAGGAATGCATCCATCAAATTCAGACATTCTGATGCGACTATTGGACGAATGTGATAAGATTCTATCCATGCACCAACTGAAAGTCTCAACCAAAAGACCGGATCGAATCGAGTCAGATCTACATTGGTCGAATCTAAGGTGGCCACGGACATGGAAGACGGACTTTCTGTGTTATGCAGTAGAGAACCACCTTCCTGAGTACGTCAAAGCAAAGCTTGCTTCAAACCCTTACCTATTGAAATCTAAGTCCGGTATACCGTTGCTTGCCTTTTGCTTTCTGTCGGTAGATCTGAATGATGTCTTTGACTTATCTACTCTCGAGTTCATCGAGATTTTGTTAGAGCAAGGGGCAGATCCAAATGAGCTTTTCGAAGGTCATAGCGTGTGGCAGTACTGGGTACATTTTGTCCATGTGCTAGTTCACCGAAACTCGGATTGGTACATCGGCCACGCTTTGTCTCGGTTAGAGAAAATATTCAGACTTCTACTGCGTAGCCGCGTTGATCTGAGTGTCTGCTGTTTCCAATATTCGCGGATCTGGGAGTCTGTGTACAATATTGAGGGTATTAACGGTGATCTCGATACCAGCCTCAGAAAACGACGCAGCGCGCTAGCGATTCACGGAGAGGCAGTAAGACGTTCGAATACGAATGAAGTTCGGTCTCCTTTGTTGGCAGATAATATGGAGCAATTACGGAAAGAGCACCACAGCTTGGCAGCTGTGATAAAAGATGTCTTCAACACCCAGGACAAGCCAGAGGGTGCCAATGAGCTATTAAGATTGTTAACCAAGCTAGAGGCAAACGATCACTACCCTCGAGCCTGATGAGAATTGACCGTTGGCGCATATGTTGGTTCCAGGTGGTGGCACTATGCTTGAACATGTTCTGGGATGCCAAACTCAATTGCAGTGTATCTGGCTCCAACTATACCGCAGAGAATGCGAAAGCCTTTTAATGACTTGGATTTAAGGAGCAAGTGTGGACTCTGGAACAGTGGAGCCCCGCAATTGTTTGAAAACTGTTTACTTAGGTCAGTAGGAAAACGTAAAGATGGGAACTAGAAATATTCTGATATCTACCATTCGCCCTACCGACTGCAGGCACTTGCATAGACCAAAGAATACATGGACATAGTGTAAAGCTAGCGATTTTCAGGGCTTACAAGTACGAATTTTTAAAGTACGTCGATAGCAGGCCGAATCAGTTCTTGGAATCGTATCTTGTTCACCAAACGACGACCGCCCATTATCCTTCTACTATCAATGCTTATTTTACAAAAGATGAGGCTTTTGGCTTTTTCAAATTCTCATATAGTATTTGCACCCTGAGACCACATCTCACAAAATCGTCCCCTCGTCACCTCGACACAATTTCCCGGCTGACTTTGCCCCTAGAGATCAGATTAGGGATGCCTTACCTAGCTAACCTAGGTTATGCAAAGCCCTTATATTCTTCTTTAGCCACCATATTCTCAAGTATCGCCTGCTCTTGCCGTGTCTGAGGAGTCGGAGGCAAGATTGCTTGCATGGTGAATCGCAAAGTTCGAATACACGTCCTCTTCAAGTATTTTACTGCCCCTTTGTCATTTCATATTGACATTCTCGCGCATTGTTAATCTTAATTATTCTTGTGGTTATACTGGAACATGCTGATGGCGACTCGGCAGTACACCAGAATCTTTTGACCCGGTACCCGTATGATCAGGGTATTGATCCACCTTTAAGCTCTCTCAAAACAGTGAGCATGCTTTTAGGCCACCACCGGTCAGGTCCCCAATCTTCTTCAGGCTGCAGGCTGGCCACAAACTCGTCTCCATATCTGTCTATCATCCCGGTGAGAATCACAACCGGTAAAGCACCGATCCACCACTCAACCTCCTCAATTAAAAACACGAGAACGCACCAATGTGCGTAAATATCTAAAGCAAGCACTTGCTCCACCGTCAGTTGAGTCGGCGAACCGTCCGATGAAGCGGTACTAGAAGCATCAAGTCGCTGATCAAGCAGTGGCATTAGAATCACGAGGTACGATTGTGGAACCTGGGCGATGAAGCTTAGAAGCATGCGCGTGAGCGATTTCGCTGGCGATCTTGCGAAGCCACGAAGCCATGAAACCACTCGCGGTGACCAAAGTTGCTTGAGGACCAACGGTGCCCTGGCCTTGTTCGTCGGCGATGCTAGAGCTGGCGGATTGGATGAGGAGAACGTCGCAATTCTGATATTGTCCAGAATTTCGAAAGCGGCAACGCAGGCGGACAATGGCTTGGGGTATTGTTCGTCGGAGGCGTTCCTCTCAGCCAAGTCTAGGCGCGCTTGAAGCTGAGCAAAAGCTTCTTGACTCGTTGAAGCGAGTATGGGGAACATCACATGGGTATGCCATTTGCTTAAAGCCGCCGGCACAGCATTGAATTCCAATGGCCCCGAGTCATCTGTCGCATGCTGCACGTCTTCGGTCCCTTCAGGATCAGGTTTCATATCGGGACGATCCAGGGCTTGGAGAATTGTTCTCATTCCTCGCATAATGACTATGAAGTCACTGGGCGTGGAAGATAGCTGTCCTCGTAATTTTTTCGACCCATTCCTACTCGACATCCAATGGATTATTTGCTGGATTGCAGCAGAAAATGACACCAGCAGCATATTACTCGCCAAGAGTGATTCCATTTTCTGATTCACCTGCGAGATTAATTTTCTCAAGTTTTCACTAGCCAGATTGAAGTGTCGGTAACCGCAGATCACAACTTGATTAACGAAGGTCAAATCTGCAGGAGGATATCTGGAGATCATATCGCAGCCTAAGCAGGCTGCGGAGAGTGCTAAAAGCGAATGCAGTACAGCTTCGTCCCTCAATGCTAGCGTGGGTATACCGGTATGCATTGCCATTTGATCTCTTTGGCTGTAATTCGATGTTCGACTGGCATGCTGTATGTAGTGTTGAAATAAATCCACATCCGAAAGCCGCAAATGATCATTCTCGGCATGGCAGTAACGATTAGATTCGACGCCCAGAAATACCAGAGGAGAGTATGGTGACATTCTGGATTGTAGAAATTGTTCCAGATTAGATCTAGGGTTTGTAAAGGGAAATTGAATACGGAGTGGCGGGGTTGGTAGACACGGCTCGGTTTTTTGCTTTCTTGACACAGTCATGTCAGACATGCAAAGTGATGCTGGCGGGTAGATGCACTTCTGGAGCATCGCATTACAGCGTCCGCATGATGGTTTCGTTTCATCGCACTGGAAGGCATGAGCGATGTTGTAGCTTAGGAGTGAAGACGCAGAAGGGGCTACCTTAACTTTCCTCCTCTTGCACTCAAAACATCCATTTCTAGATTTTTGGTGCGTTCGTCTTGTGCGGAACTTGGCCAAACTCTCGCTTTGACTTTCAGAGCTCGACATTATGATGATGGCTGAGTTTTGACTGGACTGCAGAGCTTTATACTCCAGTCTCCGCCGCTTCACCGATAGCTGCTTCTGCCTTAGACACTTCTTAACCTAGGAGTAGGAGTTGGAAATCCCTATCTACCTTCAAATCAATAACACAAATAATTGCGGTTGTCACCTGTAGAACTTTAGGGCCAAGACCCAGCCTAGCACAGCCTCAAAGTAATAGCGTCGTCGCAGGAGGAATCCACGGATGTATCACGTCAGCTGCACAGATACCTAAGGAAGAATTCGACCCAAAGACTTTCTCCCGATTTGAAATATCGGCCCGTATTTGCAAATCGAGTAACATCGTACCTATATTTCTCGCCGTTCACCGACATAAGCCAGTCTCGGCGGGCCATTAGTTCAAGCGATGTACTAATGAAGTAAGGGTGAGCGATGCTCATTGGTTCTGCCACCCCTGTTTCCCCTTATCTGGGAGTACTCTCAGGGACCAAGGCTTCGCCGCCGTACTGAAATATCCAGCCCAGGTGCACGCATATCACGTCAGCATTCCGGATGAAGATATATCTCAACCTTCATATTCTTTTTCAATTTTGCAAATCGGCCCATATTCCTGCGTCGAAAATTCTTTCACTTATTTTTTCCGCCGTACACCGACATAAGCCGGTCCACGTCCACGTCATAAAGGGGGGTCGAGATCTAGTTTATTTGAAGAATTTGGACAAAAGGAGTGTAACCGTCACTTGTTCTTTCTTCAAGAAATAAATCCTATCCCGTTCTTCCTTTTCTCTCCTCAAAAACTTAGTGATAGCCCGTCCTAAGTGCCTCTTCTGCTGCTTAACGATATATGAACAAGTCTATAGCGTCAGCAACACGGCGGTTTGTATTGTTTAATCCCCCCTGTGAATCTTCGTTGTTCGGATTTGTCTTCCCTTCGCTCCTAAGATAATCTAATAACTTCCAATGCTAGCGCTTCATGGAATTCACTCGTGCGGCTCAGAAAGTCTGAAAACGGCTAAGGATAAGGTTATTTTTCCGGCCATTCACATTGTCTATTCTTGAAAGTTGTGCGTCCGCTTTTGCAATTGGCGAGCAACCTTATCCTTAGCCGTTTCCAGTCCTCTGGGCCGCACGAGCTCGGACGAGTACGGCACCAGGGGGCGTACTCGCTTAAGTAACCCATGCGACTCACTGCCCTATGGCGTGCAGCGGATCCCACAAGTATGCACAGAGCAGGAAAGGAACAGTGACAATAGTTCCTTCCTCTAACTCGAAAGGAAGATATTCCAGCTCTCCGCAGCTAAATTCACACGCCACCACAACAAACTCATCACGGCGATTCTAACCATGAAATTTGTGGCTGAACAAGCTCTTAGTCTCTTGGATTAGATATGTACTTCTCTAGGTCATCCTTCTGCTACCTCCTTCATTCAGACCCTTGATTAGCTCAATGACTTTCCAAAAGTAACCCCTGAGACTGATTTGCTGACAAAGAAACCCACCAAGGTCGAGGTTAAGAGGGAAGGATAATTTTGATAATCTACAGACTTCCTCCGATCAACTTTCACTCCCGACGACGCCGGATTGAGCCTACCCACATCTTCAGCCAAGTCAAATAGTCCTCGATTTAAAGTTAAGTAGTTGACAGGGGTGGGAGGGGGGCGGCGTATTCGTTACGCTGACACTTCTAGTATCTAGGTATCAATCAAATAATTGAGTCGGGCGAAGCCTCAACGGATGACGACTATTGAATAAGCTGATCACGCTGAAAGCAATTATAGCGCCCTTCAAATTATAAATAGTCAGGATGTTGCCCAATTTTGAAACCTCACAAGAACAATAGTTATTACCCGTCACTCTCTTGACCGACAAAATGAGACTCTCAATCCTTTCAGCCCATCTTGGCGGCATCTCCATTCTTTCGCTTCTCCATTATTCACTCGCACAGTCCTCTTCTGTCAATCAAAGCACCACCTGCGACCAGAAATGTCAACAGCTTGCACAAACCGCCATCGCTTTTGAGATTGAGTCTCACGCGCACTCGCCATTGGACCAATTCTACAGTGTTCCAGACAATTTCAACCCCTCAGTGAAGCCTGGCACGCTTCTACGTGTAGAATCTCACACCGATTTGGGAAATTATACTGTACCTTCTGGTCTGACAATGTCTCGCATCATGTACACATCGCAGAACCTCAACGGAACCGTCGTACCCGTATCTGCTTTCGTCCTTTGGCCATATGTCCCGTTCCAATATTCCGATGGACATGGATCTCAGCACGCCTCATCAAAATTCCCTCTGGTAGCTTGGTCGCACGGCACATCTGGGACGTTCGTAAACTGCGCACCGAGTAACTACCGCTCACTTCAGTACCACTTCATGACTTCGTATCCTCTCGCCTTGGAAGGCTTTGCGGTTGTCGCGCCCGATTATGCCGGGCTCGGTGTGACGACTCGCTCCGACGGATACCAAACGCATGAATGGCTTGCTGGCCCAGCCGGAGCGAACGATGTTGCATACGCTATCGAAGCGGTGAGGAAAGCATTCCCAGCTCAGCTGGATAAAGATGGTCTGTTCGTCACAATGGGCCATTCGCAAGGTGGAAACGCCGCTTGGTCCTTTGCAGAGCGGCAGGTGAAATTACCGGTGACTGGCTATCGCGGCACAATTGCCATCTCTCCCCCCACGAGGGTTCTTGAATTGGTGGACAACGCTCACAAAATCAAAGCCTCGACTCCGCCCTCTTCGTTGCCGCTTTGGGTCCAAGTCGTCCTCGGCCTTCAGCCAAAGATGATTGCCTCCATCACATCTAGTTACCCATCCTACAACTTCTCGGGCATGACACCGATATCGTACGATCGGTGGAACAATGTTTTGAAACCCTTGCAAGGCTGTCTACCAACAGATAACCTAGCCTTTGCTGATATTACTCTCGATCAGCTAGTTAGGCCCGGGTGGACAAACGACAGCGCTGCTCAACAATGGCAGAAGAAAGTTTCTGTGGGCGGTAACAAATTCAAAGGTCCGCTTCTCGTCATTGGCGGTGAGAACGATGTTCAACCTATCGAGTTCGTTGAGCAGAGCGTTAAAGCGAGTTGCAGAGCGAGTGGGAGCGAGAGCCTAGAAATGTTTACTTATCAGGCCATGAGCCACTTTCCCATGATCCAGGCGAGTCGTATGAAGTGGATGGGCTGGATAAAAGAGAGGATAGGCGGGGTAGATGGAGACTATGCGCGCGGAGCAGCGACAGAATGTGGGAAAAACAACTTTGTAGAAGGCTTCAACACGAATTACACCTTACAGAGTGTGACTCCCAACTGGCTAACTCAGTGGGTTCCTCAACAAGAAGGGTGGAAACTGGCACTATAGACATTGTTGGTTAAAGAGGCAGGGACAGATTACTTTATCTTGAATCTAGGCAGATTAAATATTTGTATAGCGTTAATAAACTTTAGAGCTTTCCGTTTACATGTGTTGGCTTTTTGCAGGGGGTTCCCTCTTTGAAGCCTGACTTCTGCTTCTGCGATAGAGACTCTGAGCACCTTTATCTTGAATCTTTTAAATTAATACACTCTACCAAAGAATCATATATCCAAAGTATGCAGGCTATCTTTATTTGGACGTCCTTCAATCCTTGATGTGTTTGTGACTCTTCTTCTATTAATTCCTGCGCTATTCGTGGCCACTAATTAAGGAGAAACATCTGGAGATAGAAGCGATGGAGTATAAAGGACGGAAACCTGGTATCCCTGGGATGGCATTTGCCCTCATTAAGAAATAAAGGGCTCTATTCTTATGTATCTATTGTCAAGATACAGGTAGGATCAAAGGTGTTAGTAAGGGCCATATAGGAGTGTGAATAACACTTCAATTTCACTCCTAATTCTATAGGCCCGGTACTGAAGATAGATCTGAGGTAAAGAGTAAAAGTAGAAGGCCCCGAGATTAATATTCTGTAGCGCCTCCCCATCAGTCTACCTAGGCATTTTACAGTCACGTTAATACGAAGTATTAGGATCCTATCGTGACAAAATCTCCTTCATTTATCAAAACTACAGTACCTGCACCTTAGAACCGTCATAATAAACAATCGAAATCAGGAACCGATAATCTCTCAATTAACAGTAATTGTACATATGTTGAATATTAGAATCTTCACATTCGATCCAAAAACTTCACTGCGCCTCCGAGCCATCAAATAGGATGCGCGGCAAACCGATACCCTCTATGTTGCAACCACAAAATCCGACCTCGTCTACAACCCGTTGCCATCCAAATAGGTCAAGATGGCCTTGAAATGTCCCGTCGCATTTGTATGTAAGGTCAGACCATGACCACTCCCCGGCTGGATATGCACCTGCATATTCTTCGCTTGCGGATACAATGAACGCATAAATCCCAAGTCAAATGTTCCCGGGCAGTAGCCTCCACAGACCTGCGCATCGCTCTCACCGTTTGGAAACTAGCCATTGACTCAGCGTCAACGAGGTGTCTCATAGTGAATCATGACAACTTACAAATAGCGGACCTGAAAACTCGGGCGCTGCTTTTGGTTGCGCATAGGTTCCATAGGCTACAAGTTCTCCCACTGTGTTCGTATCCTTGACACAATCTGCGTACGCCAACGCGTCAAGCTCAAATTGCCCGTACTTGAAAAAGTCATGTTGTATATCACTTTCAGTACCCTGAACAACATAGCCATTTGGGTACTTATGGAATCGTTGGTTTGCGCTAGATCGAGCGAGCTCAAGCCCCCGCGGTGGAGCGGTGGTGTGCTTTTGGCTTAGAAGAAAGCCAGTCAAGACAGCGCCGTCAGCAGCGTTGGGATACTGCGCAAGGAGCCTTGAGGTGATAATGGACCCGATGGAATGGCCAACAACTACTACCTTATTGATCTTCGGCAATGTAAGGCTCTGAGGTTTGATTGACGAAGCTAGCTTGCCGGCGCGAGCATACACAACAAGCTGGTTGAGTATCTCGATCTGAGAAGGGAATTGAACCATGTCGTATGCATCTGGTTTCTCAGATTGACCAGTTCCCAAACGATCGTATATCAGAATTGAGTATCCAGCAGCAAGAGCAGCATCAACATAAGAATACTTCTCGGGCTTCAGCTCAGGATCCCAGTAGCTGTGATACACTGTTAAAGATCTCTTTGTCAAATATGGATGTTGGAAATATGTCTTACGTTTTACTAAATCCACCACCATGTGTCGCAATTTGCAATATGTCGTTCTTGGCCCCCTTTTCGGGAACGCATAGTCGTGCACTGATCGAGAAAGTCTGCTGCACATGAATATCTCCCTTGGTAAAGTTCGGCGCGTTCCAGGCCTCGAGATTCAGGACCATATTGACAGCTTCGACATTGCTGCTCACCCCTGGAGCCTCCAACTTTTGGTTGATGGCATCCACTACCACGGGAATCTGGAAATCAACGCATGGTCGTCGAGCTTGGAGAGGCGTTGCAATAGAATAACTAGATAGAGATAACAAGGACAGCACAAGCGCGACCAGAGGAGCCATTTTCAATACTTTGGACGTTTCAAAAGCAGTAAGGATGGAGTATGCTATTTGATCTTGAAGGGAACGGTGCCATCTATTTAAATATCTTTTGGATCTCTTCGATCCGGCATATTTGCACTCGTTCTGGCGTTCAATCTAGTCAGCCCGTTCGATAAGTACAATACGAGGAAGGCTTCTGCAGTGCAGAGTTGACGAATACGTCCCTGGTGAGCTTTGAACGCAAGTAAGACGAAGCTTTTGATGTCGAGGGTCCAGTTGTCCGTATTTAAAATTTGAAGAATGCTATTGAAATAATTTGCCCAGGGGCGTATGTCAGGAGATTGAGAGGATTTCCTTCCATGCCTGAAGGGCGCTGGGCCCGCATCCACAATTCTGGCTAGCAAAACCCACCGCCGCCCTTCCCATCCTAGAATCTGAAGGTGAGGCATGATACGGCCTTCTTGACCTCGTCAGTGCTTTGTTCTGGCAAGGTCGAGCTAAGGGACTGCGGATGAGGCAGGGGTCCGTGAGATCTATTGAATGAACTTGACCGGGAACGTATTTATGTAAGCGATTACTACGCCACGCATTCCGATTACGGTACTGCTTATTTTACGGCACGACGAGAGCAAAGGCAACCCCAACCGGAGAATTCAGGATAGCTGATGGACTGCTGAACAAATGGCCGTCGTGATGTTGATGTTGATGGTCGAATGATTTGAGATTCGTCTAACGGTCTTACCTAAAGATTTAGGAGCATCAAAGTAAGAAAGATCAAATTCCAAATTATTGAATCCTATAGTAAAGATACATAGCCTCCATGATGCGTCATCAGGCTCGGTTCCTGGTGCACGGTCAATTCACAACTTCTGGGGGAGGGAAGAGTCTGATTCTTGAATTCTCCAGCCGTAGCAATCAGGTCAACATCGCAAATCTTTCAAACTTTTTTACATGTTGATCTTTAAGTTGACCTGTCTGAACTTCTATTTGCTCGGATGCAGTGCCAGCGCGGGTTCAACTGAAAGAGCTTGCCAATTTCTATTAGCTGATCCAAATATTGCGGCAATCTGCAGACTGCGGCCAAAGAGCTTGAGTGCACATAAGTGATGAAACGGGACAAGCTCTAGGAGTTTGAAGATGAGCTTCAAGAGTTCTGGGATGCTGTGATTGAAGACTCGCTAGTACTCCAGCTTTGAGAACAAAACATATCAATCAATGTATTCAATTCTGCACACTCCAGAATTATGGCTTGATTTCATTAAGAGAAGAAAGACTGAGCATGGAGTTTTGGCTTCATCTAAACGTTCTTACATATATACACGTGATGACATGCAATTATGTCCGTTTTCTGTAGTACCAAGCTCTCTTCTAGGTTAACAAAAACATCCCATTCTTGGCTACCCCCAATCTCAAGCCTATTCTTCATTGAAGTCTTTGACGGTATCGGCCAGAATACGATGCCGCGAATCCCCTATCCTCTCCTCCAAACCTGGAAGTCCACCATCGCTGCCAATCCCAATTCCTTCCTCACCCGCCTTCCAAAATTAGAATTGCACCTCCACATCGAAGGCACCCTCACACCAAGTCTCCGCTTCAAACTCGCTCAGCGAAACAATATTTCCCTAGTTTCCAAACGACTTAATAAAACATTTACAACTATCTCCGAACTAGAAGAAGCCTACCAGCTTCTGGAACCGCCATCAATCAAGGGCCCCGGACTTTCTGCATTCTTTGAAGCTTATTATGGCGGCATGGAATGTCTACTTCAAGAGGAAGATTTTTACGAGCTGGGAATGGAGTATTTCACTCGTGCGAGTAACGTGAACGTTAGGTATTGCGAGGTTATGTTCGATATTCAAGCTCACACTCGGCGTGGCATCCCAATACCTACCGTAATGAATGGACTTCGGCGAGCACAACTAGAAGCTACTTCAAAACTCAAAGTAAGACTCTCAATCCTTTGAACTCCTTGAAACGAGAGCCTGAAAAACACAGGTCAAAGTCCAATACATCCTTTGCTTCCTCCGCGACCAGCCCCTCCAATCCGCACTTGAGCATTACGAGGCTACAGCTCTTCCCTACCGCCATATGATCGCAGGAATAGGATTAGACAGCAACGAATTCCAACATCCACCTTCACTATTCACAGAGCTCTTCTTATGTGCAAAAAGCGACGGGTTTCACACGACGGCTCATTCCGACGTTGCTCAACCAGATGCTCATATTCATCTCCGGGAAATCATCACCCCACCTTTGGAATTGGATCGGATCGACCACGGTCTTGACGCTGCTTCATCCGAGAAGCTATTAGATTTGATTAAGGGAAGAGTGGAAGGCTTTGGCCTGACGATATGTCCTTGGGCTTATGTGCGGCATTGTAGTGAGGAGGAATTATTTGGTGGGATTGGGAGACTCAGGGATGAGGGGGTGAGGCTGGCTATTGCGAGTGATAGCCCGGCGTATGTGGAGGGCAATTGGGTAGTAGATAATCTGGCGTTACTAATGCTCAAAGGCGGTTTCCAGGAGGAGGATGTGGTGCAGTGTCAGAGGGATGCTGTGAGGATATGTTGGGCGGGCGAGGAATTGAAGAGCGAGCTACTGCAAGAGATTGACGATTTCTGGGAGATAAATATGGAGCATGGACCTTGATGAATCGCGGATCAAATTGTACATGGTACATCCTGCAGTAATGAGACATTCTCCCTGAACAATTCAAGTAAAGTCACTGTGTGAGATATCAGCGTAGACCCAGGACGACAAAGCTCGACATGGTCAGATTCGAGTGTTGGCACCGCTCCGTCGGGGAACCTGCAATACCTCTCAAAATCATCCACTTGAAGTTGCACATTCTGCCAGATCTGTTGAGATTCGCGATTGCAGTAGCGGCCTAGGTCGACTTGATTACCTGGCAACTTCTGGTGCTGGGCCGACGGGTCCTATGCTGCTGCATCCGGGCACCCAAATACCTCTCAAAATCACCCACTTGAGACTGCACATTCTCTACACGACCTGAAAGCCGGACAATGGCCCAATCCTCTAGTATTGTACAGCTATTTGATCTATGTCTAATACCTAATCCCGACTGGCAGCGATTAGCTGACTCATCATTTCAGCAAATCTGCTGGGGAAGTTATCCACATCCCTCTTTGCCTGTCCTACACAAGTCAACACTTTCTTAATACCCACACCGATCTGATCCGTGCCCGTAATCTCTCCAAGTTCGTTCAATGATTGTGCCATTTCAGACTCGCTCTCAAAAGCACCAATTTCACGCAAGACAGCTGCCAGTTCTCTGTGTGTTTGAATATTTGGGACAGCAAGTTCGCGCTCGAAGAGTGGCTGGAGGTCTAACTGCTTCATAATGGAGCGCTGTGATGTGGTGCCAATGACTAGAAGTCGGCGATTCTGTAATCGATTAGAATCTTCCACACGGCGTAGAGTTTTTTCGAGGCCCTTGTTAAGGGCTCTCGTCAAGGCGGTAGAGAGGGTGATAAGAACTTACATTTGGAGGCTTGGTCCCGAAGAGGACCATGAGCGCTTGCAAGACCGAATTTTGGAATCTCAATCCTATCGGACTCCATTCGATAATACGCTCGATATCGTCAACAATGACGCAGTTCTGTGGCGATTTGTACGCATCTTCGAAGACTTTATTGAGATGCTGAATCTTGGCCTGCTCACTGAATCCAATCATTGCCTTAGCACGGACAAGCTTGACGAATGGGAAACCAGATTCCATCGCGATCTTCGCTGCAAGAGCCGTTTTGCCAGCACCCTGAGGACCATACATGAGGACGGAGAGTACGGAAGCATCAGGTGAGTTCTTGACGTAGTCGACAGAGATTGCTCCGTCGCTGAGAATACTCTCAATATGGGGGCTAAAGTTCAAGATCCCTCTATCCATGGCATCTGACAGCTCCTCTTCAGAAACACCAAATGCCGGCTTCACTTCTTCGAGCGCATTCATAAAATCATCGCGATTGACTTTCATATTTTCGATGTCATCGCTGACACCTGCGACGGTACCGACCTTGACGTGACGGTTAAAGGCGAATGAGGAAGCTACGGCAAAATTAGCAGGTGGACGTGAATGATCCAGAAGCTGTGGAACATTCTCCCGATAACTTACCTGACTTGACCAGACCACCGATTTCGGCACCTGAGAAGTTCTTAGTGAGGTGGGCAAGCTCTAAAGTATCCACATTCCTGTCCATAACATTGTTCTCCCGCATCTTTGAAGTATGAATCTTCAAGATCTGTGCTCTGCCAGACTCATCAGGCAGAGAGATCTCCATATGAACCTCCAAACGTCCGGGACGGAGCAGAGCATCATCGATCATGTCCTTTCGGTTCGTCATCCCAATGAGTAGGATATTGTTGAGCTGATCGACACCATCAAGCTTGGAAAGCAACTGATTGACGACACTGTCGCCAACACCAGTTCCACCACCGGCTCCGCTGCCTCTTTGCTTGCACACGGCGTCCAATTCATCGAAAATGATGATGTGCAGGCCACTCTCTTCTCCCTTCTCCTTGTACTCTTTCTCGGCATCCGCGAAGAGTTTCCGGATGTTCTCTTCTGATTGACCCACGTATTTATTCAGCACTTCTGGCCCATTGATGACCTTTGGCTCTCTAGAATTCAACATCTTTCCAATTTGACGCGCAATAAGAGTCTTTCCAGTACCTGGAGGTCCAAAAAGTAGAATACCCTTCACGTGCTGAATACCGAGCTTCTCAATCAAGCCAGGGGGAAAGATACGGGAGGCAAAAGCTCTTCGGAAAATAGAACTAAACTCGGTGTCTAATCCACCAATTCCCATATCTTCGAATTTGAAATCTGGGGCAATGATAGAGTTGGCGGCAGGCCGCTTTGAGGATCCTTTGAGCTTGATCGGTGATTTGGCATCCTTGTAGAATGTCATGACAGTTGGAGGTTGGAATGTCAATATACCCCTCGCATTTGGGTTAGAGATGGTTGGGTCTGGCCCGGAGGACTTTTCCGTGAAGTTAAGATCTGTCAACTGCACAGTCTTTACTTTGAACATCAAGGGGATATTCTTGTAATCCATAAGGAGAATCTGTCCTGGTGCGAACACCTGGTTTTGGTATTGTTGGGTGAAGATATTGGCCAAAACATCCTGGTCAAATGGGACATCGGTGATCTTTTTGGCGGAGGCAAATCCTACATCCACGTCCATTTCCTTCAAATAAGCCTTGGGTCCTTGAGAGAATGGGTCGTAGATTGAGGCATCTAGAATATCCATCATCGAGATGGATAGCCATGTTCGCTGAGGGTCCGACAAGCTTATATGACCTGGGGGAAACGAGCTGACTGGTCGCGCTGTGACGACAAATTGGTTGTTCAGGAGTATGTAGAGGTCGGTTCCATCGCGGTTCGGAGGGAAGTCTTGGGGTGAAACGGCGCAGCTAGAACAGTCCGGTCAGTATGATTGTTTCAAAGTCAGCGAGACACTTACAGATTCCCAAAGATGAGCTGCTGTGCCAGTGTCTTGTCATCAACCTTAGCAATCCTCAGTTGCACCCGTCGGCCTGGAGATGCTGGCTGTTGCGCCCGTCCAACAGCTGGTCGCTGCGGTACTGCTTGTCTAGGAGCTGGAGCACCGTAGCCAGATCCGCCATATCCTCCTCCTCCTCCTCCTCCTTCATATCCGCCCATAGGCGTATCGTCTCTTGGTGGAGCTGGCGGGCGCCCATATTGGTCTCGCCCGGCTTTAGGGCCCTGGCCGAAGAGGTTTTGACGAATGTTCATAATTGCTGATCTGAAGTGGAACAATCTCCTGGAAGCTGAATCGGACGAATATCCGGCCTTAAAAAGGTGGTAGCCTTGCGGGTTTCGTGGCCTCAAGAACTGTCCTCACGAGAATGACTCACAAAAGAACAGATATCCTCCCAAATGGTATAATAGTCGTGGAATTCCGGCCGGATCGTAAATCGTCAAGGTGTAATGTCAAGATGAAGTTGCCCAAATGGAGCGTTCCTTTTGCGTTGCGTCTATTGTCTCTCGCTGGTTTGGCATCAGCTGCGGGGGCCGACAAAGCGCTTTCCGTTGGTTTCGGGCTTGGTTTCACCCTGTCGAATCCCAGCCTGGAACTAGCCCAGCCACAGCCTTCTTTACCCCCGGATCTCAGCCTTGACGTCGATTTCCTTGTTCAAATCGCAAACCACGAGCTGCGCATTCCCATCATGCCTCTGTAAGTTGTTTGATCTCTCCAGTCTCACAAAACAAGTTGCTAATGATTCATGCAGGCATTTATTGGGCCATAAGTCGTGGAATGTGTACAACAAGGATAATATCGAGAAGGTCAAGCGCGATGAGTCGAGGGCCAAGGCAAAGGAGGAGGCGGAGGAGCAGCGTATGCAAGAGTTAGATGCAGAGCGGCGGATACAAATACTGCGTGGCGAAACACCTACGCCATTACCTGAAGTCGAAGACAAAGCCGATGATGGTGAGCGACGGGAGCGGGGTTCTGGCAGGGAGCGCAAGAGACGGAAGAAGGCTGGCGAAAATGACACCGATTTCGAAATGCGAATAGCCCACGAGCAAACGGTCTCGAATTCTGAAAGACAGATCGTGTTGCGGAAGCCTATTGATGCGCCGTTAGTAGATGAAGCTGGCCACATCGACCTGTTCCCTCAAGAGCGACCAAATAAGCCAGAGAAGAACGCGGAAGCGGAAAGGGAACTCGCAAAGAAGAAAAAAGAATACGAGGACCAATATACCATGAAGTTTTCGAACGCAGCGGGATTCAAGCAAGGCTTGGAGAACCCATGGTACTCAAAGGCTGGACCATCGAAGGAAGTCGACGAAGATATGCCTGGAAAAGATGTATGGGGAAATGAAGACCCCAGACGCAAGGAACGGGAGGCAGCGAGGGTAGTTTCCAATGATCCCCTTGCCATGATGCGCCAAGGTGCAGCTCAAGTGAGGCAAGTAGAGAAGGAGAGGAAGCGTTGGAGAGAAGAGAAAGAGAAAGAGATGCGTGATCTTATTGAGTCTGAAGAAAGAAGGAAGAAGCACAAGAAAAGACATCGAGAAAAAGATGATGACTTAGAGGATTTCAGGTTGGAGAGAAGCTCCTCTAGGAGGGATGAGGATGATCGGGAGAGAAAGCATCGGCATAGGCATCGAAGCTCACATGGCGATGAAGATAGGAGCCATAAGCGTAAGCATAGGAGGCATCACTAGGTTTAGTAGAATATCAGGAATAATTTATCAATGCTATCTTTGCCTTTCATGTTCCGGACATCGTCATTAAGTATCACAGACCTTTAGGGGGCATACACGAATTATGTCCACGAGTTGCGACCACCCATTTTCGAATTTGTAACCTTTTCAAACTGTGAATCTTTTTCCATACTCTTATTATACTTCCAGTCGATTCTTCCGGTTCTTCCAGTTTTTGTTGAATCTCTATCTGTACAGCCCGCCAAGCAGCTCGGACCAAGTTCTCAGCAAGCCTTCCATTCAGCAGATTATGAATCTAATTTCGAATGTGCCACACCGAATGGAACATTCAAATCCGCAATAATTAGTGCCGCTTTGTCTACCACGAGCTGGTGAGCCTAATCAATCAATTATCACAGGGAACATAGTCCCAGCCAGTTCTCCCACCTCCTTAACACCCAACCCCTTCAACGCGACCTCAATCTCCCCATACAATCCGGCACTAATCCCCTCCTTCTTATCACAATAAATATCAATCCCCGCCGGCGTAAACAGACTCGCTGCAAACCACGTAACAACCCATCTCTCCCCCCCCT
>Ga0247778_1000070_pt1 | contig 168852 bp, 159 predicted proteins | sample UWRJL049202B5_FD_179939 | JGI IMG/M metagenome (GOLD analysis project Ga0247778, IMG submission 179939) | Plant litter microbial communities from Arlington Agricultural Research Station in Wisconsin, United States - UWRJ-L049-202B-5 | ecosystem: Environmental > Terrestrial > Plant litter >... | reverse complement strand
AAATTTGGAGTAACTATTAATAATTATAATAATAAATTATAAAATTAATATTGATCTATTTTTTTTTATTTTTTTTCTTAATATTTATTTACAAATATAAAAATAAATATTATTAAATCCTAATAAAAATTATTTAAATAATATTATTTAATTATTATTAGATCTAGATAATAATACAAAAATATTTTTTAATATAAAAAAAAAGATTTAGAAATTAATTTTAATAATATTATTTTAAATCAATTATTTCTAGAATTTTATAATCTATGAAAAATAAAAATAAAGAATTTTATTTTTAATCTAATATTTAAAATTTTTTTTATTAAATATTTAATTTTTATTGAATTTAAAATATAAATTTATTGATTTATATAATTTGACGAATTTAAATTATATATAATATATATTATATTAAGAATTTGATATTAATAATTTCTAAATTATAAAAAATTATAAAAGAAATAATATTAAATAAATCAAAATATCAAATAAAAAATAGAAATAATATTATAGATTTATAATATTTTATTTATAATATATCAATTAATATAAATTAAATTATATTAATCAAATTTATTCAATATTGTTTTTTATATTTAATTAGATTTATAATAAAATTTTATATTAAATCTATTATAAAATTTTTAATTAAAAGTCATATATTATAATTTCTTTTAAATATTATTTTATAAAATTCAAATTAAATTTATAATTGATATTTATATTATAAAAATTGATATTATATTAATAATATTTAATAACAAATTATAATTCGTAAAATTTAAATTAAATTAAAAAATTAATTAAAAAATTAATTAAAAAATAAATAAAAGATCTGGTTTTATAAAACTGATTCGGACTAATAAATTAATATAACTATAATAATAAAATAATAAATAAATTTTTAAATATTATATTTTGGTTTTTTATAAAAATATAATCTTAAATTAAGATTTATAAATCAAATATTTAAAATTTTTTTAATAAAAATAAAAAAAATAATTTATATATTAATTTTGATAAATTAAAACTAGATTTTAATTTCTATTTATAATTATAAATTAAATAATTATTTATATATCAATTATATTTATATCAATATATTCAAAATTTATTAAATAATAAATTTATACAATTTTTTTAAAAAAATCTTAAATCAAAAAATAAAAACAAAAATTTAAATAAATTATTTAAAAAAAATGATTTATTTTTATTAAAATAAATAAAAGTATTTTTATATTAATAATTTTATTTAATAATTTATAAACAATTTATTTCAATATTTAAGAATTTTCAATAATATAAAAAATAAATAAATATAATAAATAATAATATTTACAAAAATATAAATATATAATAAATTAATCAATAACCAAATGATAATAGTATTTTTTTTAAATCTTAAAAAGGTGAAAGGGAGGATTCAATATATTATATATTCGACTTAATGATAGCAACCTAAATATTATATAATATTATAGTTTAAATATTAGAATTAATAAAATTTTATATTTTGAAAATGTTTAATTTAAATCTAATCTTAGGATTTCAAAAGATAATGTTCAACATTGTTTTATAATATAAAATGGGTTAAATATATCAAAAAATAAAATAAAAAAATTATTTTATGATAAAGTTATAAAAAAAATAATTGAAAATAATATTTTATAAAATATTAATTTATATATTTAATTAATAATAATAATCTTTTTTTTTCTTTTATTTTTGATATTAAAAATTTTTGTATTAATTATGAAAAATATAAAAATAATATTATTATTATTTTTAGAATTAGAATCGAAATTAATAATATTTTTAAAATGAGAAAAAAATCTAGAAATTAGATTAATATCGAAAAAGGATTTTTTATTATATTTAGATTTAAAAATATTATAAATTTTTATATTAAAATTATTAAAAATTTTTATTATATTTTGATTTTATTCGCTAATAATAATATATATTGCGATATTTGGATTTTTGATCTAATTTTTGCCAATTTTTAATTTTAAAATAAAAATCTTTGATTATTTTTAATTATTAATTATAATATTTAATATATTATAAATATTGAGAAAATGATTTTAAAAATTGTTTAAATTGAAGAATAATTCTATATTACAGAAAATTATTATAATAACAAATTTATAAATTATATAATTTTTTATAATATTATCTATAATTTAAATAATTAATTAAATATAATATTTTTTATTAAATTTTTTTTTTATTGATCTATATCAATTTAAAATTTTTAATATTGTTCTTAATTAATTTATTAAATATAATATTATAAAATTATATATAATCTATATAATTATTTAAGATCAATAATTATAATATTTTAAATTTATCAAAATTAATGAAAATTTCTTTTAATAAATATTATTTTTTCTCGCGTAATTAATAATTAATAAAAGATTTGTTTTTTATATTTAAAAAATTTATAGATATAAATAAGAAATCTATCAAAAATAAATAAATATGATTTTTGATTTTTTAATAAAAAAATAAAATTTTTAATATATTGATTTATGATTTATTTTAAAAATATATAATAATTTATAAATCTAATTTTATTAAATATAATTTCTATATAAAGATTATAATATTTTTATTTTTATTTTTGATATTGATTATTCTGCTCCAAGTTATTAAAAATAATAAATAATTTTGTACAAAAAATATTATTTATATAATATAGTTTATTTTCGACCAATTAAAATAGGTTTATTATATAATAATTTATTTAAATCTTTTAATAATATAGATCTTATTTTTTATTATCTCAAAAAAAATCGGGGTTTAATTTATATTATAAATTTTAAATAATTTAAAACAATTTATAATAAATATACCAGGTTTACAAAAAATTTTATAAATTAAACCATCTCGAATAATTATATTTGAATAATTGATTTTATTTCTACCAATATTTTCTAGGCATATTTAATATTTATCTATCACGAAATATTCTAATATTTATTGAATTTTTATATTTAATTTATAAAAAATCGAAATTTTTTAAAATAAATCTAATTTATAATATTTTTTTTTTTATAATTAAAATAAAATTGATTATAAATAATTTTTATATATTAATAAATCCAATTTTTATCAATTTTTATATTATATTTTCGAATATTTTTAAATTCTATAAAAAATTATTTTTTTATTTTATATTTTTAATTTTTTTATATTTTCTGGGGATTTTATATTAATTTATAAAATATATTTATAATTTTGGTTTTATTTATATATTATTTATTAATTTGGTTAATATTATAATTTTATTTTTTAATAATAATATTATTAGAAATTAGTTTTATTTTCCTATTTTTATTTTTAATTTATAATTAATTTTTGGTTTATTTAATTATTTTTAATTTTTCTTCCCAAGATCATATTTTGCAATATATATTAATTTTTTTTTTGATGCAAATAAAATTTATAATTTATTTTAACAAAAATATTTTTAATAAATCTCGACAATTGGAGTATTTATTTATATTTATATTTTTAATTTAATATAAAAAATTTATTATTCGAAAAATCTTTTATATATAATTTAAAATTATAGTAATAATATAAAAATAATATTTAATTAAAAAAATTAATAATTAAAATTCACAATTATAAAATATTATAAATAATATAAATTAATTGATAATTTATTGATGCAGTAAATGCTGTGTGTGTATGTATATTAAGAGATGATGGTGCCGTAGGGGCAGGAAGTGAGGTTATTTACATATGTGGTGCCTCAGGCACCAAGGCAGCCAGCACGCAGGTGCAATACGTGCAACAATGCCACCTCAAAAGAAGCGTACTACGCCCTCGTAGTTACTATAATTAGACCTGAAACATATAAAAAATGGGCCCAACTGCGATTGCAATTGAGGCTCCAAATACACTATCAAATACAAATAAATCCAGCCAATCAAAACGCCTCAATTGAATTCCAAATAAATGCTAATATTGCCCAATTTATCAATCCAATTCTAAATCCCTGCTAGGGGTTCGATCAATAATATCTTTGTATTGCTTGTACCATTTCTGAGCTATAAAATAAACCATGTCAGTTTTGCCAGCCTTATTAATAGCCTCGCCAGTTTTATTGTTAACCAAATACGATTTTTCAATAAGGTTTGTTGTTAATATTCTAGACCTAGGTTTCTACTGTTGATTGACTCATTGGTAATTTTCCTTCGGCCGAAAAAGAATATTTATTGTATTACCGAATCCGGAAGAAGGAGGAGGCCTAGTCTTATAAAATTCGAACCATATATTATAATAATTCTCGAATTGATTAATGAAATCAACTTTAATTATTAATATTGTAAATACATGGAGATTTCGACATAAATAGGTTTCAAATCTTTGATAAGTGTAGATAAACTAATTAAAAATATTATCAAATCTAGCTTCCTATAAGATTTTAAATATTATGTAAACGAACTCGATGGGGGAAATATACTTTTCAGTATTATGGCGGCGGTAATAAAGGTTTAAAAACCTAGTAAAAACCTCATATTATAAAGGTTTAAATCATTCTTTAAATCGATCAATTAGATAATCAACAAAAATATAAAATAAGATAAATCTATCGTCAGGTTTTAATTCAGTTATATACCAAGCTAAAGTGCTTTTACACAGGTATTAATTTCAATTAGCTAAAATTAAAACTTTTCCTTTGATTCTAGCTATATTTGCAAGTTTATTTACAAATAGTATCATAGTCCTATAATAAACCCTATCATCAAGCACTATTTAGTCTTCTTTGTTATATAAATCGTCAAAATAAAGGTCGAAAAATCCGATCTTTTTAAGGCAGAAAATAATATAACTTATAAAAAATAAAAAAAAATATTTAACAAATTATGATTCGACAAAAGAAGGAGAACGAGACTTTGGAGCTATAATAAATAAAATTGTAGATTCGGGGTGCTGTAAAATATTCAATAAAAACTATAAAAATGCAATCAACTGGCTCGAGATAAAATTAGTTAGGTAATCGATTTATATATCAGAAAATCCTGTTTAAACTGTAATAAAAATACTGTCGTTAGTGGGAGATTCGTACTTTTATATAATAGATATATTAATATCTGAAGTATTTGAACTAATGATAGTTTTATCAAGATCTGGAAATATTATAGACTATCGATCAGTTATAAAGACCTTCTTATTGCTATATTTAAAAAATATATCGAAAAGCCGAGTGAACAAATCGATGATTTACTAGAGATTATTTGTTGTATCGTATTAAAAACAATTATTAATAAATAGACTATTTGAAAAGGGCCTAATTAAGTAGATATAAAACCGTAGGATCGATATAAATATAGGTGCCGTTATAAAAAGATTGGCATATTGAATAAGGTTTCGCAAATATATTTAGAGGCAGATCTTGTAGGTCATTGCTATTATTGATGCAATAAATGCTGTGTGTGTATATATATTAAGAGATGATGGTGCCGTAGGGGCAGGAAGTGAGGTTATTTACATATGTGGTGCCTCAGGCACCAAGGCAGCCAGCACGCAGGTGCAATACGTGCAACATTTATATATTTATCGAATTTTTTTAATTAATTATAATAAAAAATTTATAAATTTATAATCGAAATTTATATTATAATTTTATTAAATTTTATATCAAATTTAATTTTATATATTTCGGTGATATTTCAATTTTAAAAATTATAATTTATTATAATTATTTGTTAAATATATTTTTTTGATTATTTTAATAAATTTATATAAAATAAAATTATATTATAATATATAATTAGATTATTAATTAAATTAATATTTTAACAATCTTTAATTATAATTGGACCGATTTGAAAATAAATTTTTAAATCTATATACGAAAAATATCATTAAATTCTAAAAAAATCAAATTATATAATAATAATAATAAAATTAAAATAAATATATTAAAAATTAGATTTAATTGATTAAATATTTTTAAAAAGGAAATAATATTAAATAATAATTATAAATTTATTATTAATTAAAAATAAATAAATTAAATATCAAAAAAAATTATTATTTTAAAAAAATTTGGCCGAAATATTAAAATTATTAAAATAATATTAATTTTTTGATTTTTGAAAAAAAAAAAATAAATAAATTTTTTGGATATTGAAATTTAATAATTTCAAATAATAAATATTATATTATTATTTTCTCGAATAAAAATAAATAATATTAATATATAAAAAATTATTTTAATTTTTATTCAAAAATCTAATATTAAAATTTTTTAACAAAAAATCAAATAAATAAAATTATATTATTATATTAAAATAATAAATTATAAATAATTTAAATTTTATTAAATTTTTAATTAAATTTTTAAAAATTTTAATTATTTAATTCAAAATTTTTTTGATTGATTAATATAAGGGCAGATATACAACCATAAATAGAGGGAGTTCAATTAGTGTAGAATTGACTAAAGAACAAGAGCCTAGCTACAGGAAAACGCTTTATATGCATGTGGTCACGTGTCTGCGAACCACGTGCCACACCCCCTTTTCCGCTACTACAATATTTCCATTCTTTTAAATATTTAATTATAATTAATAATTTTTTATCATAAATATTATAATTAAATTTGGCAGATATTATTTTTTTTAAATAATAGATTATAAAATACTAGTTTTTATTAGGATATAATTAGCTAAAAACCCCCCTTATAATCTTATTTAATATATTTAACTCAATTTTCGATTTAAATTTTAATTAATAATTTTAATTAATAAATTTTTTAACAAATATTTATTTTAATTTATTTATTTATTTATTTAAAAAAATTTTTAGGTTATATCTATTAATAATAAAACCAATTTCAAATATTTTTTAATAAATTTTCAATAGAAATTTACAAATTTTAAAAATAATTATATCTATTTTATTATATTTAATATTTTTTAATTAATAATTTTTTTAATTTTTTTAAAATTTATAATAATCTTTTTTAATATAATAATATAATTTAAAAATTTTTTTTTTTTAAATATAAAAATTATATTTTAATAGTTTTAATCGAAATCCCTTTTGTATTAATATATTTAATATATTTTGATTTATTATTTGAATAAATATAAAATTTATTTAAAAAACTTTAAAAAATGTTATAATTAATTTTCTAATATATTATTAAAATATTAATTAATTTAAATAATATAATTTAATATTTGTAATAATTATAATAAATTTGAAAAATTATTTTTTATTTTTTACTTTTAGTAACTCAAATAAAATAATATATATTTTATAAATCTAATTATATAAATATAATTATTAATTTTAATTATTTTTATAAATTGTTTATTTTTAAAAATAAACATTAATTCTTAATTATAATTTTATTTAATTTTCAATAATCAATATAAAATCTTAATAATTTTTATTTTTTTTTCGCGAATAAAATTATTATTTTAATCGGGGAATATAATTTCTGAATTTTTTTTTTTTCAATATTTTATCAATATATTTTTTTTATAATTTTATTTTATTTTTATTATATTTTTTTAGTAGAAAAAAAAATTTGTTTTTTTTTTTAAAAACTTTTATAATTTTATAATTAATATTTAAACAAAATTTTTTATTTTTTGGATTGTTAAATATTTTTTTATATTTTTTATATTATATTAATATTTCTTTCTTGGTCTAACTATCGACCAATAAAGGGTTTTAAGTTATATATTTTGATATTTTATAAAAAATAATATTAATCTTTTTATTATTATATAATTATATTTAGAAAATTTTATTTTTAAATTATATTATTTTATTTAAAATATATTTAATATTATTTAATTTATTTCGATTTTGATAATATCTCAATTTTTTTTTAATATATTCTAATTTTTATTTATATAAAAATAATTTCGTGAATTATTATTTCTTTATTTTATTTTATTATTATTCTATCAATAATATTGAATGAATAAAATTAATTTTTTTCTTGTATTAATATATTTATCTATTTAATTATTTCTGAGGAAATAAAATTTCCCTGTATATTAGAATTAAATATGACTTATACTCCTTTTCTTTTGATATTAATATTAAGAATCAAATATTGGTATTTTCCGGTTGTATTAATTTTTCTTAATCTAATACAAGATTTTAAAATTTTATATTTCGTGATCTAATTTTTTATAATTTATATCATAATTTTTATTTGATCAATTTATATAATGTATTAAATTTGAATATTAATCTTATATTTCTTCAGCTTTTGTAATAATTTTGTTGCATAAAAATTATTATATTAATATTAAAAAATTAAAAAATAATTTTTTTTAAACTTTTTTTTTTCCTTTTGTTACTATTTCCTATATATTTCCTAATTTTAGAAGATTCAATAATTTAAATATCTATTCTCCTATTATCCTAAATATAATTTATAAATCTTATTTTGATGGTGTGAATATAATCCAAGTTATATTTTTATATATAATTATATAATAAATCTTTAATTTTGCCCTTCTAATATTTAAATTTATTATTTTTATAAAAAATCATTTATTTTTTTTTAAATTTTTATATATTCTATTTTTGGGTCAAGATTTATTTTTTTTCTATTTCGGGTAGTTTATTATTAATATTTATTTCTTAATTTTTCGTAATAAAATTTTTTATTATAATAAAAATAAATATTTATTCTTTTTATTTGATTTTTTATTATTATTTTTTTTAACCCTTTTAAATTGATAAAATACAACAATAATAATTATATCCTATAGTTCCATTTTTTTAAATCTGGTCTTAGGATTGTTCCTATAAATCGGGTTGTTATATTGGCATTTTTTTTTCTTATTAGCCTTTTCTTTTCTTATAAGAAGATATTAAATATTCTAATAAATTACAGTTATAATACAAATTTTTTTTTTTTTCGTTTATCTTTTTTTATTTTTAATAATATTAATTTGTAAAATATTATATCGAGTTGCATAAGATTTTTATAATCTTTTTTATTTTTTCCATATTTGTGGTATTAATAAAAATCTTTTTTCTCGAGCAATTTTTTATAAAACTAATTATTAATTTTAATAATTGCCTCGATCATGTTTTCGAAAAATCTGGTTGATTTATATATATAATCTTATTTTTTATGAATTTCTTAAATCTTTTATAATATATAATAATTAAAGAACAATCGTTCCACCCAATTTGATCTATATATTATTGGAATTCCACGATATATTTCGAGGTTAATATTATTTGTTTGAATTTTTATATCTCATATTTTATTATTTGTTGTTTATTAATATCGCCAAATATTTTTTTTATTTTTTTTTTTAAAATAATTATAATTAATAAATATACTAATAATTACTTTCCTAACTTTATTCGTAATTTTTTTTTCCAGGTTTTTATTATTTATAAAATCGATTAAATAAATTTGTATTTAATTAAAAATAATTCCTTTAAAATAATGGATAATATATATAATTTTGGTTATTTCAAATTCGAATAAATATTAATTAAACAAAATATATATATTTATAAATATAAAAAATAAATTGAGTTTACTCTGATTTTTATAATATAAATTTAATATTTTGATAATAATAGATTTTTCCTAAACTATAATAATATTAGGGGATATAACCTCAAAAGTTATACTATCCTTGGACAAGAATTTTTTATCAATATAATAATAATTATTCAAAAAATAATAGAATGTTCAAAATATAACGATTATTTTAATTTATTAATTCAATATATATATTAAAATTATATCTAAGATTTTTTAAAAAAAAGTTATTATAATATCGATATAACTATTATAAATATAAAAAATATCAATATATTAAAATATTATTTAAATTAAATATAAAATTTTTATTTAATAAATAAAATTTTATAAAATTTTTATAATATTTTTATTACCAAATCTTAGGACCATATTGTTTATACTAAGAATTACCTCCCACCTAGGTACTATTCGTAACACTTAAACATAACCCCAACGCACGCGTTGAGTCAGTAAACCAAAGTAATCGTTACACGATATATCGATTAATTTTTAGAGATATAATAAATATATTGACGGATTTATTTAATAAATATCAAATAAAGTTTCGGGGGTTTTTTTTTATATATATAATAGTTTTTTTCTTGGTGGAGAATATGTCAAATAATACATCAAAAAAAAAATAGTTTTAGAAATAATTTATTATTAAAAAAATTTATTATATTTTAAATTATATATTATAATATATATAAAAATAGGTTATTTATTATTCTCTTTCTAGGGTGGAGAACTAAATATAAGATCATTATTTATTTTGAATTATAAAATGATTGGGATAATAATTGTTTATTAATTAATATTCTAAGAAGGAGGGTGGTAAAATTGACGCGAAGACGCGTCTCGCTTAGGTGGGCCGTGTGTGGTGGCCCCTACTCTTACGTCTATATTCTCTCCTTAAACTCGTTCAACTTCTCCATACTCTCTGAGCTGCTCAGGGTGCTCAGGTGAGTTGCTCCAGGTTGCTCAGGCGAGTTGACTGAGCCGAGGATGATTAGCGCCTGAGCAAGAGCGGCAAGCTCACTAACCGAAAGCGAAGTCAGAGAGAGAGAAAATTAATCGACAATACCCAGGAACTCTACACCAAACGACCATCCATCCCCCAAAGAAGGCCCAAGATTCCCATGTTCTCGTCAAAATCCACGCAGCAGCTCTCAATCCAGTCGATATCCAATTAATGAACCTACCTTCACATACATATCCCTGGTCTTCCACGTACAATACTGAAAAAGGCACAGGCTGTGATTTTGCGGGCACGGTACTCTCCAGCGGCTCTACAGACTTCTCAACCGGCGATGAGATATGTGGCATGACCCTTGCAGCATCGAAGCCCAATGGCGGTGCACTTGCCGAAATTGCAGACTTCGATATGGCGACGACAGTGGCAGTGAAGAAATCCAAGAGCTGGTCGTTCGAGCAAGCCGCCGCGATACCTTTGGTTTGGCTCACGGCAAAACAGTGCATTGAGAGCATAGCGCCATTTGTAGAGCAAAGCAAAAGTAAAAAAGTTGCTGTGTTGGGTGGGAGTTCAGCGACGGGTATTTATTCGGTGATTTTGGCGAAGGCGAGGGGCTGGAAGGTTGTCACTACGTCTTCTGGGAAAAACAAAGAGTTTGTGACCGGAAATTTAGGGGCGGATGAGCATGTGGATTATACCACAATGGATGTGAGAACGGGGGTCAAGAATTTTGAACCTGTCGCTGTTATTGATTGCGTCGGCGGGACGGAGTGTATAGGGTTGCCGTCTTCGAAACGGTATACTACGATTGTGGGTGACAAAACAGGGCGTACGAGTATGGGTGGGCCCTATACTTACTATGATTATTGGTCTCCAGTTCGAGCTTTATCGCAATGTAAGCAACTCTGGGCCTTTGTTCATACTCCCCAGATCCCATTGGTTTCATCTTATGTACTCTGTTTTACTCCAATTGCCCCCTAAAGAGGAAAAAACACTCCCGAAACCCTCTTGATTAGGATAATGCTGACTCCCCGGTGTTACAGGGTTCCGGTGGGCAAGGGGCCAGGTTGGACTAGGGGAGAGCTACGACGTTGTCATTTTAGCTATGAAGAAGGAATGGCTCCAGGAAGCGACAGAATTGTTGACGGCTGAGCAGGTGTTCGTCGACTCTGTTTTCCAGTTTGATGAGGCGAAGAAGGCATTTGGAAGATTGAACACTGGTAGGGCGAAAGGAAAAGTTGTTGTGAAGATTGCGTGAGATGCTGGATCTTTCTCAAAAGTTTCATGTTTAGCTAAAGATCATTCTCAAATTTGATGTATGCATAGAATCCCGGTCACACGCAGGCTGTGAGCAATAAACGCACCGTAACTGGGTAGGGATTTGTTACCCTAGGTTGTGTTCAGCCGTGAGAGGTCCTACTGTGCTTTCCATAGAATTGTCGATATCTCGAAGGATCGATGCTCCCTGAACGAATGTTCTACAAATACTTTTTACTATTAAGATCACTCTACTAAACCTTTAAAGTACGATTATGGTTACTGTGTGATGTTTTGCTCTTGACCAAATTGCAGGCGCCGGTCCCCAGAATTTCAGCCTGTACTTTCATTCATCACTTCACAAGTATTGAACGACTCGCTGCAAGGTTCTTTAGAGACACTAGTGATTAATTGATTTACAGTATTCATAAATAAATAAAGGTATTTGAATCCGATTGTTAGCAGTTTAACTTTACCTCAGTTGCACAAGCGTGCGTTCGGGTCAGCGTCCCTCCCATATCCGCAAAGTACAAATTCACTCTCTCCTTGCTGTGTAATTCAAAAGAGAATTGTAGATTGTCTTTCATAGCTCCTTCCGAGATAAGACATCAGAACGAAAAATTTCATTTTCCTTCTCGCCTTTCTCCAGCGAAGTTGGCTGTGGAATATCTTCGGCTAGGCTTCGGGAAGTCAAGCGCGGGGCAAAGAGATCGCCACTGCCAGTCCCTTTTTAATCATCCTTGCTGCACCCCAACCACCCTCAACGACGCATAGAGGTCTGACAGCCAAGCTACAACCCAGTTATGTCCCTGTGAATTGTCAGATGCCCTCGAGCCCCTGCCATTGAGGGGAACAGAACAGGACAGGCTCAGCGGTGGAAAAATCCTGTCTCGTCTCCTCATGTCAAACGTTGGTAGCAGTGCATATGACCGATCCGGAAAGAGCTTTTAATGCTTGCAGGGGCAGAGGCGAAAATTTAGGTTGTACAAGCATGCGGGTCTTCCAATTTGGCAACCCCAGATTTATTTAATGTGTACGGAGATTCGAAATTTCATATTTAAGATCTCTGCCCCTCGAACCTCGTCAAATAATTCTCGCGAAGCGTTGTCTTTATTCGACATGCACAGCCTTTGATCGTCTCCCTCGGAATGGTTTCACTACGTAATTTGAAGCTGCTGGGCATCATATGCCATTCAATCTCCGCAATGTATGTCAGAGCTCATATCAGACTCTCTGCTCTCCTCCGCTCTCCTTTGCTCTGTGAAACAACGGTCGCGTTGAGCAAGTGCTCAAGATTACAATCAACGGCATTCAAAGGCGAAATTCAGAATCGAAAAAGCACGTTTTGACTGCGAATAGAGCTGGTCCAACCCACTCCCACCGGAATGCTGCTGCCGACCAAGCTGGGAGCGCGACGTGGCTTGAGAACTACGAATACGTGGTAGTTGGTTCAGGCCCTGGTGGTGGGCCGCTTGCGGCAAGATTGGCAATTGCGGGGTTCAAGGTGCTCCTCATTGACGCTGGAGATGATCAAGGATCTACATATCAGGAACAAGTTCCGGGGTTGACATTGCAATCAACCGAGTATGGCCCCATGAAATGGGACTATTTTGTCAATCACTATCAAGATGAAGCGCAGCAAGAACAAGATTCGAAGATGACCTGGAAAACGCCGACTGGGGATCTACATGTTGGAAAAGGTGCGCCAGCTGGCTCAACACCGCTTGGTATTTTGTACCCTCGAGCGGGCACTCTGGGTGGATGCTCTGCCCACAATGCGCTCATCACCGTTTTATCACATGAAAGCGACTGGACAAACATTGCGACCTTGACGGGAGATTTTTCATGGTCTCCGGATAATATGCAGAAGTACTTCGAAAAGCTGGAGCGAAATCGATATCTTCCAAGTAGCATACTTGGGCATGGTTATACAGGATGGCTAGGAACCGCTCTTACTAGCTTGACAATTGTTGTTGAAGACTTAAAACTCCTGTCTCTAGTTGTATCCGCAGCAACAGCGATGGGAAAGTCTCTACTGGGGATTTTAATCAATACAGTCGCGGGTCTTGGTCAGGTTCTGTTGCGCGATCTCAATGCACCTGGTCAAGTTCGGAAAGAGGGACTCTATCAAGTGCCTCTCGCCATGGCGGATTCTACTCGAAATGGTCCTCGGAACTTCATTTTGGACACGGCAAGTGCAACAAATTCTGATGGCTCACGAAAGTACCATCTAGATGTGCGTTTAAAGACTCTGGTTACGAAGATTCGATTCACCCAGAACGAGACAAGTCCCAAAGCCGTTGGAGTTGATTTCCTGGATGGCCAAAGTCTTTATGGAGCTGATCCTCGGTCTGGATCGGCTTCGCCCACTGGATCCGGAAGCGTAAATGCCACTCGGGAAGTTATCATTTCAGCTGGGACGTTCAATACCCCTCAGCTACTCAAATTGAGCGGCATCGGACCCAAGTCGGAACTTGAGAAATTCGGTATTCCGGTACTAGTAGATCTTCCTGGCGTTGGAACCAATCTTCAAGACCGATATGAGACTACTGTGGTTGGACAGGCAGACTCGGATTTTGTCGTCACAGCCGCTTGTACATTTGGAAAAACGCCTGATCCATGTTTAGACCAGTGGATAAATGGTCCGATTCAAGCTCTCAAAGGTGTTTATGCATCAAATGGCATCGCCATCGCCATCGTTAAAAAGTCCTCAGTAGCTAGTGGCGACCCAGATCTGTTCATTGCTGGGGCTCCTGCATTCTTTACGGTAAGAACCTTTCCTAGAGAGTGTGGGGAAACGGTGCAAGTCGAGAGTGTCCCACGGCTTCTGGCTCATTTATATGCACCTCCTGAAATGGCCCCGAAGACGTGAAGGCTAACTCCTCGTTCTTCCTACAGGGTTATTATCCAGGATACTCGGATTTCGCAATCAAAGATGCGCGCCATTGGGCCTGGATCACTCTCAAAGCTCATTCCCGCAACAACGCTGGGACAGTCAAGCTACGCTCGAGCGATCCTCGGGATGTGCCAATCATCAACTTTAACTCCTTTGACACCGGAGTCACTACTGACAATGCAGCCGAAAAGGACTTGCAAGCTGTTTACGAAGGAATGCAGTACTCTCGACAGGCCTTCAAAGATCTCGTCCCTCTGGATGGATCTTTCACCGAAGTCTGGCCTGGTCCAAATGTAACGACAGAAGCTCAAATGAAAGACTTTATTAAGGATGAGGCCTGGGGTCATCACGCGAGCTGTACATGCCCCATTGGCGCAGATTCTGATCCGATGGCGGTGCTGGACTCAAAGTTCCGAGTGAGGGGTGTTCAAAGTCTGAGAGTTGTCGATGCTAGTGTGTTTCCCAAAATTCCTGGATTCTATATTGTATTACCGATCTACATGATCAGCGAGAAAGCGGCGGATGTAATTATTCAAGATGCAGCTTGAAGGAAAGACTCAGTGCCATTGGAATTTATGGCTCTCTCTCTCTCTCTCTCGGGTTGATTGATTGCATGAAATAATTAATGTCTAAAAATTAATCTACGCTCGATTAATCAATGGCTGTTCCACATCAGATTAGTAAACTTGAAAGTGTTATAAGATGCAACAAATTGGGAGGCGACAGCATATTACACTGAAATTGCTGTCGAGGGTCGCCAATTCTTAGCGGATATCCGCTGGAGTTTTAGTGGTCTCCTCACTAAACCTCGACTGCAACACTCCCAACGAGCATCACAATCTTTGATCGCCCCAGCACCCTCATGTCTTCGTAAAATCTGAAGTTCCTTCTCACCCTAGCACTCCTCCCCTTTAATTTTCCGTAGCTTTTCATTTTTCGAAGGGCCTCCGAGCAATCTCAGTCGGATCATGTCGTCAACCCCGCTCAGCAGCAGCCATAGCAAAATTTGGCGTACAAGTCCATAGAAAGTTTCTTCTTCTGATACATTCACTCAGTAAATGTCAGCTCATTCAACTTAATTTTATCTTCCCATTTCTTGTAAGACATTGAACTTTGTTGAAAGTGAATACAGCGGTTGCCTGTTGAGACTTTGCGAGAGCCATGTATTGCAACCTTTAAGTTTGTTCCATTTCGTTGTCCAATTCGATATAGTACACCGATCAGTGTTTAGATGATAATTTCATCTGACAGCGGAGAGAAGATGTGTGGGCCGGATGACTCGAACATTGTGGCAAGGACGAACATTTACCACGCCAATACAGGCAAGCACGCTTATAACGCCCAACTTCTGAAGCTTGGCATCAAGGAAACTGCGCCCGAGTCTAGGTATTGGTGTTGTCGTTGAAGTTCTGGCTGAAAAGTGATTTCCGTATCTGTGGTGCAAGTGGCTGCGTCAGATGATACTTTTTCCGGGTGAAGAGAAGCAACGGCTTCTTAAGCAGCCGCAAGCAGCTCCAATGGCTGTACAACAGAAGAATACACTGCCTGTGTAAACGTCGTATCTGCCCAATTGGGTTTCCCTTCAAACAGACAGAATATGCACCACTTGATAATCGGTGCCATTTTGGGTTCTTCCTCCGCGACCTTGTCTAGCCATTCTATCGCGGTCAAGTAATCTGTTCCTTCGAGGGCCTTTCCATCAGACGATAAGTGAGCTTTCCGCATTTCTGTCTGATTTTCAATCGCATCACCGAAGCAAAGTTCAAGCAGTATTATGCCGAGACTGCTGAGGGTCCGCCGTGGAAGTATGCGGGGCGCGTCAGGGTTCTTCTCTTCTGGGCGTACTTTGGTTGGAGTAAATGGATGATTGATGAACGGTTCCTCAACAAGTACGTCTGAACCGTTGTGATAGAACATAATATTTTTCTTTTCGAGGTTATCAGTGAGCCAAGGGGTATTCTGAAGTTGCAATAGAGACGAGGCTACCACACTGGCGATTTTGTATCGCTTTTGTCTACTCAGTGTCATTTCCCCCTTGTTTGCGAGCAGTTCTTCAAGGCTAGTCTGTTCTAGAGCTTGCGATGAGCTTGTTGAGTTATTGATCAATCGAAGTTCGTGTTGCTGCTGTTCGTCATCAGATAGATAACCCAAGCAGTCGTCGATGTTGAGATCTGTGGTTTTCAAAGTGGAGCATAAGCTAGCGATTTTTACATTGGTAGTGGAGATCTCTTCGGGCGTAGATGGCGGGGCAGCTTGACGATTCTGCTCTTCAGGGGAATTTGTACAGGTTTTCACGATGCCCTGGTTTCCTCCCTCCGGGGGCAAATCAGAAAGAAAACGAATCTTTTTCTTTGCTTTAGCTTTTTGCGTAGCTCTCCAACTACCGTGTTATTTTAGTAAATGGTCACGAAGTCTGACGGGGGTCTCCGCTGAAAATTTACCTTGATTGGCTGTCCATTGAAATCTCGGTCACATTTGCGGTCAAGGTGCTTGAGGTATTCGCAGTTTTTGTCTCATTCTTTGTGAAAATGCTTCCCAGGCTGAAAGCTGACAGAGAAGACGACGCTGAGCTAATACCAGATCGAATAGGAAGGGTTATTGTGCTGGACTCAGATGACAACTTGGCATCAAAAGTGGTCCTGAGGCTGGCAATGTAATTGTCTTGAACGGGAACCGGTTGCGGTCTTTTTATTCCTTGAGTCTTCTCTTTGAGTTGTATCATAACTTTGCGCCGTAGGATGTGGCCGGGCGGTGCCGGTTGTGGGAGGGGAAAATTCATGGTAAAGCAGGGAGATGAATCGCTGGCTTGTCGCTTTTGCAATTGAAGACCTGCCAAATGAGTCGCTTCACAATGGCATTTCCAGCCGTTTTTGATGGCAGAGTGGAGGCTGCTTGCCTGGCGCCTGATATTCTCAAAAAGTTTCCCCAAGGTGGTGTCTTTAGGAGTTGTCTTCATCTCGTCCAGGGTGTCATTAGTGCTATCCAGAAGGTCCAGTAAGTTCTTCAAATCTTGGATCTTCTTCTCAAGTGCCTGAATAGTCCTGGTTCCATTCTCCGAAAAGGAAAGTTGTATCCTCTTTGCTTGGTACTTCCACTGTTTTTCTCCTGGGTTTGCCCAATCAATACTTCCATCCTTCAGAGACATCATCGCTTGCAAGTCCATCAAATCCTCGCCCATTGCCTTCAGGAGATCCATGCAAGCCTGGTATGAGTCTCCTAGCCGCAACTTCAGGGCTTCGACGACGTCGTCCCGGCGCCAGCCTTCGTAATCCGCTCTTGTTAACAGCTTCTGCTTCTCTTCCGGCTCAAGCTGTACCCTTATCAAAAGCTTCTTCAGTACAAGATGAAACATCTGTCGCTGAATATCTACTGAGGTTATGAAGTCCCGAAAGACATATTTGAACCTTTTCCACCTGACGAGGGGCTCAAAGCCTTCTTTGTAATGCTCAGCAAACGAGATAATGAGGGGTAAGCCCCCGAGAATAAGTCCAATGACCTCGACGCCAGACATTTTGAGAAGACAAGTTCCCGGAGTGCAGGACTCGATGTGCCCTTGATATGGCGTCTCTTGCAAGAAGAATTCATCCCGTTGTGAGGTTGAACCCCTGCTGCATAATCGCCTAATGCAGAAGGCAAGACTGTTCGGCAGGCGGCAGCCCACTATTGGCGCACCACGCGAGAGCAGCCGAGTTTGGATAGCTTCATCACAGCCTGATGGCTGATGGTGACAACGACTGAAATCTTCAAGTCGATTTTGACAGCTTTGGATCATAATATCTAAGTAGCGCTGGGGCATTCGTCTACCCCTCCCGGTCTCTGAGGCTGGCGTATGCACCTAGCGAGCAAGGCCAAGGACCGCCTTCGACGGCATGATTGATACCTGCAGCCCTCGAATCTGCCCCGAAAATACTCGCTGAACGCCCCGACGTAGAGTACAAGGTCACATAGTTACTAAGTATGATTATGACCGCCAAATAATATCTGTCTTACGAAGATGGTCGACCCAGGCTCGCCATTCGAATTGTCCGAGGGTTCCCCGACAACTTTCATATTCTCGCTGGCACATATTTGCCATAAGCTTTTTGAGGCTATATGCGATGAGCTATACAATCTGGCGCCAGAAAGCTCTGCTCAACAGGGAATCAACAGGAGTTCTGTACTTTTAGCAATGCAGGACGGACGTGCGAGGTTTATGGCGTGGGGAATTAACATTGCTGCCTTTAGAGACGGGCGCCTTTCCACGTCTCTGGATTACCGGCTGAGGGATGCCCCCGAGATCCGGGGTAGACTCTTGAGTGTGCTAGGATATCTTCAAGAATATCTGAACGATGGTCATCTACTATTTCCACAGAGTCATATTGAACTTAGCTGATACCTTTTTAGCCTCCCAGATCATCAGAGGAAACAAGCCCAACCAGATGTGGAACGATGGCATCGATAGCGATAGCGACTCAGAGGTAGCAATAGAAGAACAGACTGAAAAAGCAACCTCCGATTCAGCTCCAGAAACATCTGAGCTCGAGGAGTTATGTTTAGCAATCGGATCCTCCAACAGCAATCTGATGAAGCTTTCGATGCTTATTCGTGACTCATCAAACCGTGATGATTATCTCAAGGCTGCTTCTCGATACAGTAACTGGGATCCCAATCCTTATATTGGGCATGTTAGAGAGAAGTATGGGTCTGCGAGAGGAAACAGTGACTGGTTAGTCGACAGATTGGGGAAGTCTATCCTACGACGTCGTCAGTTCTTGAGATACCGCGAGGAGCATCACGGAAAGCTCACAGGGGACGTAAGCAACTCTGGGTCTTTTTTCATGTGCCCGCCAATCACTTTCAATTTCATTTGATGTATTTCGATTTACTTCATGCATTTCTTAAAAAGGACATGATACTCCCGAAACCTTCTTGAATAGCAAATTACTGACTCTCCTGTGTTGCAGTGGGGAGAAATACTCAACGAAGACAAAGAAGAGAAAAGCGCGCAGAGGATCAAGCCCGCTAAAACGGTTGCATCGACCAAAGCGACAACATTCGTGGTAGGAACTGTTTCCCAAAAGGACGGGTCGGATTGTGGGGGTTCCTTCGGGTCCCAAACTTCTTACGAGGCCACCGAGTTTGAGGGTGACGGTGCTGCTGCTAAGCTTACAGTTCCTCCACCTCCTAAAATGGCTTTTGAAGATATCCCCTTCAGATATGGAGAGCCATTCCGTTGTCCGTACTGTTACATGGAGCAGGAGGTAACAAACAAGGCAGCATGGAAGTAAGATGCCTAACCGCACCATGAAACCCGCCGTTATTGACATTGAATTAGAAAGCACGTCTTCCGAGACCTGAAGCCATACGTGTGCACGTTTCCAGGATGTGGAATGAGGATGTTCCGCAGCCGTAACGAATGGTTTGCTCACGAGCTTCAGTGCCACAGGCGAGAATGGGTCTGCCAATATTGTCAACACAAGGCGTTTGGTTCTGCGGCTGCATATTCGACGCACTTGGAGTCATCGCATCCAACAATCCTAGAAGGTTCCCAGCTCGAATCTTTGCTCCTGCAAAGTGAAGAGCCGGTCGACAAAATATCTTCAACCGCTTGTCCCCTTTGCGATGAATGGGAAGCGAATTTGAATAATTCGAGGCAAGACGCCAAGAGGTTACTGCTCAACAACGGGAAATTTGTCGAGCCCTACGGAACCACAAAACAGTTTCGGAGGCATCTGGGAAGACACATGGAGCAACTGGCTCTTTTTGCTTTGCCGATAAGAGAAGGTGATGGATTGGAGGACGACAGTTCCGACGATGATGATTCCGAGCAGAAAAGCGAGAATCCGCAAAACCCCATCGAGCTTGCAGACAAGGGCCCCTACACGATCAAATGCATTTGCGGCTTATCCAACGATGATGGAAACACTGTATATTGTGAGACGTGCGATACTTGGCAACATATCGAATGCTTCTATCCGGGTCAAGTTGCCGATGTTTCGAGAGAGGACTTCCATCATTCCTGTGCCGACTGCAAACCCCGAGCTTTAGACCAGCGCAGCGCGAAGGCCATAACGGCGAATTCGAGCAGAGAGAGACGCACTACGCCTCTTTCTCACAGTCACAGACCCCGCGGTGATCGATCATCGCAGTCGCAGTCGCAGTCGCAGAGTAGCGGTAGCTATCACGATGACAGCGGACGACGACCATATGTTTTCCCGCAGCCCCCTTCAGCGGAGAATCCATTCACGCCGCTTTCAGAACGCGGCTCTGCGCAGCAGCCAAATGTGAGCTATACGCCTGCGACGACGGTTACTTACTCGCCGGTCGCTTACTCGACTGCTCCTACTTTTGCGACGAGACCTGCAGGGTCTAGAGCTAGTGGGGGCCGTCAACATAATTCCAGTGATAGTAATTATCACGCTTATCCTATATGAGCGATACGGGGAAAGGTTCGGAGGAAGGAAGGAGCGAATGCGTATCTTTCGATTTCGCGAGCTTCGCAAGACTAGACGAATATTGGACGAAAATTTCAGACCTAGCTGAGCGCCGGAGAATACGGAATAGGATAGCACAGAGGAGCTATCGTAATTGCCTTTCTGTCGAAGGGGTCCCATTCGCAAACAAAGTAACAGGCCAGAAACTGAAAATTCGTCGTGATGAACTTGAAGCAAGCGGGGCCGAATTTTGCTTCATCGGCTCAATCTTCATCATTGGGTCAACAAGTCAAGCCCGTTGATATGTCGGAGTTTCTTGCTACAAATCTGCCATCTGAGGACCTGGAAGAAGGAAGGAGGCGCACACGAATCGACTTGGAGCAATTTGCTGAGAAACGCGAAATCGACGAAGTGGCGGTTCAGAATCTATCTGGTGCTCCAGAAGATATTATGGTTCAGCCTACAGTGATGGAGAACAATTTGATACAAACACCTACTGCTAAATATGAGGCGGCTCCGGTAAAGATAAATTCGGAAGAGCCTATTATCAAGCGCCGGCACCCTAGCGATGTACTGCGGGAGCAAAAAATGGCGAGCTGCCGGGGAGGAAGACAAGCAAGAGACCTCCAAAGGTCCTAGAGATACAATGCACGAGCGAGGACATCCATATTCCAGGCGTATAGAGCAAATGGCGGAGGATGCAACAGATGGAGAATATGTGCCCGAGATTCCGCCAGCAATTCCGAGTGACTTCGACCTGTCGCCGCTGCTGCTGATTATAGAAGATATACTCCCCCGAAGCGCGAGGCCTTTCAACGGGAACGAAACCCACTAGACCAACCGGGAAGGGATTCTGAACCACTAGAAGCTCGTAAAGGCAAAATGCGCGAGCCCGAGAGACCGCGTGAAGATCTGGTGCATGTTGAACTCGGATCAAGTCGCGAATCACAATCTTCAAGCAACAGACCTTCTCCTCCTACGGCTGTTTCTATCAATAACAGGATCTATGATGATGTGGAAGAGGACGAGCTTGATCGATATCGCCCATTAGAGCGTACCCGCGCCCACCCCCGCTCGCGAGCCCGGTCACGTTCGAGAGACAATTCCGAAAGCAGAAGGATAAAGGAGGATTATGAGATTGACGAGGCAAGTGATAAGGCGCATAAAGAAGACGATGAGTTGGAGAAGACACGTAGGGAGCTCGAGGCGTATAGACTTCAACAAAATCGGCTAGCAGAGATACGTATTGAGTTGCAAAAACAAAAAGAAGCGGCGGTCGAAGCATACAAGAAACAGCAGATGGAAAAGCTCACAAAAGAAAAGCTGGAAAAAGAGCAATCAGAAAATGAATACACAAGAGTCCGGGAAGACCTGCGGAAAACCGGCACGGACGACAAGCAAGCGCCTGCAACGACCGAGGAAGAAGGGCAAGTCGACGAAAGGACCACCTGGACCCGAATGTCACGAAGGCATATTTCGATCGAGACCCTCCGTACCTACAAGGTTGACTACGATTTAGACCAGGTAAGGAGGAGCCTAGAAATTAAATAGCAAACACTAAACTACTGATAGGACCCTAATTATATTCTCATCAAACGATGGGTCCCTGAAAACGAGCAGGAGCTCCTTTGGACTCATACTAGGAGACTCAGAACGGCTCGAGGGGGTCAGAAATGGCTTGATCTGGGCGAGTGGTCTGAAATCAAGGCCAAGGGGAAGGAATAGACGGATAGCAAGTATCTTCTCGTAAAAAATAACATCGAAGGATATGTACGTTCCAATTCAAGCGGTTGATCGAATCAAGCAACCTGATATTTGTTGAGCGCGGTTGAAGCTCTCGTTTTGAATCATTGTTGATTCCAAATAATATCACACACAATCTGTTTATCTTTTCGAATATCACTTCATGCTCGTCTATGCTCTTGGCCTTGTGGACCCTGGAGATTTATTCTCGGTGTTGATTTGAGGGGTTGTCTTCATACCGCTTAATGTCAATCAATATCTCTTGTGCCAATGCAGATAAGAGTGGCTTTTGTTTCGATGATTTTAAAGCATCAGTCAAAGGTGTGGAAAGGCATTCAGAAACTCAGTATACACCGGTATTGTAATACTGTAATACTGCTAACCGGCTGTCCATCTCATGTGTTTCATATATAACTTTTCGGTCACTGGCGCATGCTTTGATTGCAGCTTACAGAGTGGCGCCTCAAGAGTTCCTTATTAGCTTTTGTGCTTTATTGTCTAATATCAGTCAGTAGCACAAATGGAAGAACTGGGACCAGTTGATTTTCTATTTGATCCGCCCTTGCGTTTCAACCAGTTTCAGGTTCCTAAAGAGCATTGTCGTACTTCAACATATATTTAGTACTAAAAAATACAATGCCTTACCACGTCAAATTTCAAATGCGTCCATGAGCCATGAAATCTCGTGATTTCTCCTTCTGGCTCGGCTAGAAGCCAACGTATAGCACTCTATATTTTTGCAATACAGCTCTCCTCCACTTTGCTTTCATGCCTAAACTATCAAAACGTAGCGTCGCTACGAATGTCCTTCCCTCAGTATCTGCTACATCTCGAGCTATGATGGGCGCTTTCACTGTGTCGCACGTTTCCGATTCGTAAGGGTTATAAAGGTCGAAAGTCGACTTGAAGCGTGGAACCCTGATAAGACAACAACGTGCGACTGATAATCATGATATCAGATTGTAATCTTAAATAAGAGGAAGCTATGAGACTTACGATCAATACGGCTGGGGTCTTCTAGACTAAGGTCTCGCAGTTTCTCGTTCCAAAATGGGACCAGGCTAGGCGAGGACGCAGAGAAACAGTCGCAAAGCATTTTCAATCGGCGCAAGAAATTTGTTGTAAGCTGGCACTGCGGCAACTTAACACCGAGGTATAAAGCATCTCTTTATAGCGTCTAGTTAAAAGCTCAGCTGATGAAACGAAGCAGGTGCCATTCCAACTTAGAGAAAGTGGCTGGGAGTCAGGCTTTCTCGGGGCGAACTTATTTGAGATGCTAACCACCTGGCGATCTTATCCGCTATGAGTGCGGCCTTAGATGCATGACACATTCCGCCGTGGCAATGTGATGACCTAGCCAATTGGGGTATCAAATGGCACACCCTCAGCCTCGAATTGCGCAGCCAACAGTCGCAGCCTCGTACACTTTTGCCATCGTCTTTCTCAGTTTAAAACGTGAGAGTTTCGATTTCATGGGGATACTGAAAGTCTAATGAGTCTAAGAAGAACCTAGTACTGGAATGTTTGTAGTCTTTCACATGTACTTTCTTCAGAGTGTTGAGGCTCTTAATGGGAAGACAGGAATAGTTTCTGTTACTGTGTAACCACACTTCCCATCAGGCCGTGTCTCAAGAATTTCAGGCCAACCTCGGGGCTGACTGATTCAGGCATCACGCAACCGCCAACTTGCTCTGTGGCTTGAACAATAGTCGCCTATCATCTGCAGCTTACCCGTGCCACCCCTTTTTTCTTCGGGCCATTTCGCTAAATATGTTCAGATTAGGCCCACACCTACTGTTGATCAGCCTTTCATTGGCAATATTTATGCGCGGCTATTACTAGAGGCAAGTTTCGGTAAGTTTTTTTTCCCAGCCTTTGATTGCCGTTGTAATTTAAAAACGCATGTCATAGTGGGAGGATTCAATGAGGCTCTTTAAAGCCTCAGTAATGCGGCCACTCGTGAGGCAGGCTGCAATATGAAACGTACATATTGAGCTATATAACGATCCTGACATTGTCAGGCTTTTTATCCTTTCCATACACTTTTCGTGATGGCCAATCATGCCACGCAGAATCAGTGGGCCTTGAAGTATCGCAAGAAAAATGACCGACCGCCTCCAGAAATTTACGAAAAGGCCAACACTAGCCTTCTTGAAGCCCAACCAGAGCCAGCTGGCCCAGGGCAAAGCCTGCCACGTCTTCCAACAGAGAATGATTTCCCGAAAGCCATTGAAAATCGAATTATCTCTTTCATCGGAAACACCGCGAAAGAAGATGTCCGGTATATTATCGTTGTCCTCCACGGATATGCAGCAAATCAACTTGCGTTACAAGAATTTGCCACGAAACAGCTGCTTGGCCCGAGAACGGCCTGTCTTTTCGTGCAGGGTCCAACACAGGTCGGAGAGACGGGGACGTATTGTTGGTCGGATACGGACAAGTATATTGGCGGCCCTGGAGGCAACGATCGCAAACTCAAACTAATTCGCAGGGTGGGGACTGGCTTTTCCTCATTACAAAGTGCTGAATTTGCAGGCCCCAGCCGTTCAAACACAGCAAATACCACAACGGAGTCCCTCGATGGTGGTACGAGCGTTGTGGGTGGCGGCAATGATGAGGACATTAGCTGGCCCACATACGGACGCTGTGTTGAGCAGATCGGAATTGAAGTCATTTCAGATGTCCTCATCAAGAAATGTGGTTTCGCGGCCCGAGATATTGCAATTGTGGGTCATGATCAAGGCGGTACCGCTGCTCTTGCAGTGGCTGCGGCTTGTTGGGAGACAAAGTTCGGAGGAGTTGTGTCGATCGGCGGACCATTACCGAACGATTTTCCGGACAGAATTGGATCTCAAACCCACGTTCTGCTCCTCGGGGGTACGCTTGGCGACCTGAAGGATCGAACAGAGTGTGCTAGAATCAAGAAAACGTTCGCTGGAGTGACTCAAGCACTCAAGGAATACGAGTCACCGGCGAGTGGAGATGAAGATGATACAATTGATATCGGCGGAGACGACTACAACAATATAGAGGACGGGGAACTCAAAGAATTCGTGGCACATCAGCTCCGAAGGGAAGAATGGGAGAAAGAGGCCGTAATAACCTTTGGTGAGTCTTCTCGGATCAAGAGGTCTTGATGCCACCGGTTGCTAATCCCTGTAGATGGCGGCGGAATTCGGGGCTATGGAAGTCTGTTAATATTGAGAGAGCTTGTGCGCGAGATAGCGAATACTGAACGGGATCTGGACAGAGATGCGGTCTCGAACGGTAGACCCCAACTTTCGGAGTCAAGCTTCTCCCCTTGTCAGTACCCTGCTCAGAAGCTTGGTCAGCGCACAATTCGGGAGTTGGATGATGAAGAGCGATATCTGCCATGCCATTATTTTACCTTTGCCGGGGGAACAAGCACGGGAGGGTGCGTATTGCATCCTTCATCAACCATAGACCAAGTTTTCTGACTCTGCTGCAGACTTATCAGCATCATGTTGTCCAGATTCCGAATGACCGTTGGGGATTGCATAAAGGAGTATGAAGAAATGGGAGAAAAAATATTTGGTCATCCTCGGCCACCTGGACCAGCAACCGTTCTGATGCCCTGGCATAAGTTCGATGCGGATAACCTTAAAAGAGCAATTACAAACGTTATGGATCGTCATAACGAAGACGGTGCTACCAAGAAGAGGGCAGATGGAACTGATATAGTCCCCTTTCCGTCCCACCCAGATCTTTGCAAGACGTTAGTCAGAATACCTTGAAGTATAATGCTTAAAACGCAAAGATGAATGGACTAACAATTGCAATAGCATAGTCGCCGCTCGGGCAGATAAGGGTGGTGCTCTGGTACCATTCCTTTTTCGCACATATAATTGCAGAGATGATGACCCGGCTACATCCAAAAACCGCCCGCAAAATGCTGGTCCGGCTGCATCCTGCTGTATCACAGAAGTTGGGAGAGCGACCAGTGCGGCAACTAACTATTTCAGACCTATCGATATCAAGAACTGGGGCATCAAAGAAATCAAAAAGGACATTATATCATTTGTCGATGGAGGTTTCGGCCTCAATAATCCCAGCCACGAGGTCTTGAGAGATATCAAGCTTTTGCGAAAAGCACCCAACGAAATTATTGATGTTTTCGCTAGCTTTGGCACAGGGGTATCAGATGCAAGTCTGAAAGGGAAGTTGTCCAGCTTGCTTCGCATGGTTGAAGAGATGAAGAAGGAGATTACTAATGTTCTTCCGGCCCATAAAGCTATGGAAGATGCCAGTGGGATTCATGATGAACGAAGGTTCCATTATTTCCGGTTTGACGGTGGTGAAGTTCTCGGGAAAATCGCGCTGGATGAGTGGAGTGGCCGACGCAGAAGCCAAATGAAACTCAGAACGAGACCCACGGGGGAAGAAACTTTGAAAGCCATGGAGATTGCCGTCAATAAATACCTGAAGAAGGAGAATGTCAAAAACGATCTGAATAGTTTGGCTAAGATCCTCGTTCGTCGCCGTCGCTTACGCACGAGAGATGAAAATGCCTGGAAGCGTTACGCTTGCGCTGAGCGATACGAATGTTCTGTGGCAGGGTGCGGTACGTGGCTTAATACGCCTGAGCAATTCGAGGATCATCTCAATACTCGACATTCTGACCTCTCTGAAGACGACCGTTCAAATGCTCATCGCGACGTTGGGTCCAAAAAAATGTGGACATATAAGATAGTAGAGAGAGATTAAATGGAAAATTTCAAAAGCTTCTCACACGCTTGTGTAGGTCAACAGGTATCTCTCTTGTACTCGATGGCTCTCCGCACCGGTGGCTTAGAAAGATCAATGTATTCTGACATAGCTAGCTACGCTTGATGGCTAGAGCTAAGTAACGCCTGTTCCCAAATCCCGTAAAACCCTCTATGTACACCGCGCCGCGCAAATTATCAGAATATTTCTACAGGAGAGCATCATTCGATACTCATCTTCATGAGCCCATCATTAGTATCCACCATTCCCTGAAAACCGACACGTTTCGGGGGACCACCATTCTTACTGGTTTCCCCATTGCTCGGAGGCCGTGCGCCCCAAGGTGTGACGTCTCGCTGCATAGGGCTCTGCATCACTGGGCTATTATGCGCGCTCATTCCTGGACTGACTGCCCTGCGCTTGAAGCTACTTGGGTCGAAGTCATCGTCTCGTCGTCGCTTCTTGTTCATCTTCTGTGTAATCTCTGCAGCTGTAGGACCATTTCCTGGCTGCGGTGTTGCTGATCTGGATGGCGAGGACATGAGTGGATCAGATGCGCTGAGGGTGCCAGGAATAGGAGGTGTAGGCGAGTCAAGAGATATATCTTCGCTCATTCCTGACGAGGAAGCGTGAGGGAGGAATGGTGGCGGGGGCGTTCGGTTCTTTTCGTCTGTAAATGTTTCCCAGAACTCTTTCCCTTTCGAATTCCTCATAGCATGTTGCTTGAAGCTACTTGAAAGCCCTGACGAGATGTCCATCATTATATCATCCTCTGGTATTCCTTCCAGCGAGTCTTGTGTAGGGCCGAGGCTGGGCGATGAATGTGTAGTTGTTAAGGAGGGGTTTCGTGTTAATTCGAGATCGACGTCGCTTTCGCGGGTCTGGCGGACGACTTCAGCTTCGCGACGAACTTCGGTCTCGACAGGGGCACTTTCTTCTGCGAGGGCGGCTCGAATGCGGGCAAAGCCTTTGGTTTTGGGCTAGTATTATCAGCAACGACTCATAGAGACATAGAAGCCTGAATAATAGTACATACCAACATATTTCCACGCCGCGTTACAGCCCTCCGAATGACCCCTCTTTGCCCATCTCGACCAGGAGTGACTGGCATCCCATCAACGTTCTCCAATGTGGATTTCAATGTACCATCGTCACTCTCACTGCCAGATATGTGTAGTTGGTTGGCCGCCCAGCTTATGCTTTCTCGTCTTGACTGGAAACCTTCCGACTGCATATCCTTACCAAGATAGTTGTTGTTCATGCCTTCGATACTTCGCATGGTGGGCGGTGATTTGGATGTTGGGCTAACCATCGAGTTCCCACTGCCACTACTTGAGCTCTTTCTACTCTTTCCGTGCCGTAAACGCGCTCGCTGGAAATTCATGAGGCTGCTAACTGCTGGTGACTGTCCGATCCAACCGTTTCCTGGGCTCCCTTGCGTGATCGCACCGAACGGCGTGCTCATCTTGCCTACCTGTGGGGTAGTGAGGATGGAATCGTCGATATCGTCGGCGTCCATAAGATCATCATCATCAGAGCTGCTGCCAGAGGACTCTGACCCCATCATATTCACACTGCCCAAAGAGCTGGATACCCCCACCCTGTCTGCGTTTGCCATGGTTGACCACAACGAGCTTGAAGTATTATTCATAGACTCGGGAATCCCAGAAAATTGCAGGCCATTCTTTCGGTTTGGTATGTTCATCGCCCGGCCTGTTATGGTTGGCGACGAATCCGGGGATGATTGCTCGGCGAGCGTCGAGTGGTGAAGATTAGTAGCCGCACGAGAAAAGTCTAATCCTCGCGACCTGCGTGGTAGAACACTTGAAGGTGAACCATATGTCTGCGACTGGTCTAGTTTTGGGGAAAGTGGCACCCTGCTGATATATGCGGAGGTATTGGGAGACATCAGGTCGCGTGCTGGCATCTGCAGACTTAAACCACGCACTGGAAAGGCAGGCCGCCGAGGGGTCCTGGGACTGTCGCTGATGGCGCTGTCGTCTTTCGATTTGCGTTTTTCGGGTTCTCTGAACTTCGGAGATGGGGACAGGGTCGGCGGTGCTCCATCTGACAGCGAGCGCGCTTTGGAAGGAGATCTGGATGCTGTTCGACGTTCTGCTATGCCGAGCCCTTCGTTGCGAGGGCTGCCATCGCCTAGCTCCAGCGAGGGCGTGGCATTCTCATTCAATTGACTCCGCAACATGATCGTCCTCGAAAATAAGATATACAGTACATTCGAATTCGACAACAAGGCTGCTTGGGTCTTCACGTCCAGGTCATCGTGGCTCGGCGGAGGATGGTTTCGAATCCTTCATGTTTTCGAGTTTGACGAAGTTGCAAGAATTGTTGGTGATATGACAAGATCGAATTTGTCTCGTACAACCTGGAGGATGTTTGACTATTCTCGATATACTGGGGGCGCGATTGAACTGATGTCGTGTTAGAGGGTGAGCCAATTTACAAATGCACAAGGCTTCACTACTTCACTAGCTGCAGCGGTACCGTACTTGGGTCGCCTTATCAATTCATGAAGCAAAGTTGTTATTCCCACTCCGCGGCATTGTCATTGGTGCGGATATGAAACGTCCTTCGTTGAAAGACTGTCGCTTTTGCAACCTTTCACCTTCAGCCCTTTTTTGCTAATTCTCGATTTCATTGGTACATGTAACGCTTTTTCCTCCGCTATACCATGGCTCTATGAGGTGCAAGTTTTTACTTTTCAGATATCTGTCGAGAGCTTTGAGCCTTGCCAGAGGTACTCTCAATTTCCCGCTCTTTTCACATGCTCCCCACCACGGGAACACAACACCACTGCGGTACGTACTCAGCTACAAGTGCAGCTTGTTTCATTGGTTAAGAGGTATTCTATTTAAAACTAAGAACTGAGCTGCCCTCGATTTGAATCCAAATCTTTGACCTCGTGGCATCTTGGTATGCCCGAATTGGCCAATGTAACCAAGCCACACAGCCTTGCCAATGGTACTTCGCACCCGCACCCGCACCTCCAACAAGATTTCAGCTCAAAGTTCAAAAAACACCGACGTAATGCTTGGTTCAAATAAAGATGCTGCCCTCTTTTGGGTTGCGTCTGGGTCATTAACCAAATGGCAGATTCCACGAAAGACGTGCTCCGAGGCAGGCCTTGGTAAGTTACCCTTGATTTTGCAGTGCTTGGGTTCCCGAGCTATGTTTCATAAGTTGAGCATACCACTAATCCTTGTAGGGTCGATTATGGTGCCGGTGACTCGCGGCTACTTGGTAACCCTCGCTATTCCTAATCCTCAACGTGGCTACGAAAGTTCTACTTCGGAGAAGTAATTGTCACTAATTAGGATAGGCCTTCGGATCCTTCTTCCCGATTCCCAAGCATTTTTTGTGGTTTCATTATTGTCTGTCTGGATTAGCGTTTGGTCTCCTCAATACTGGAAGCTTATCAAAGGGGCGTTGATGCTATTGGCCAATTGGTATACAGTACATATCCAAGGCAAAGACCATCCAGTAGTCCTCACTGGCGCCTGGGAAAATATTCTTGAACAACGAACTGCAGAGGATTCCGCGATTGAAATATTGCGCCTACTCTGGAAACGGCAGCAGATTGCTGTCGCTGTCACATTCTTGACTGGCCTATTTTGTGCTGCGACATTTATTGCTATTGCGATTGCGGCTACAACAACTAGCTTGATAACCCTGGACAACAACGCGTTATCAACGAATATATATTGCGGAATTTGGGTTCCAAATGCGGATGTCCGCGTGGTGAATCCCATGGGTCAAATCATGATAGAAGTTGAGGAAATCCAACGGGCATGCTACGAAAATGAGTCACCAGAAGATTGCGGATTGTTTCCTTATTCTGATTTATTCGTCAACGTTACCGAACATGTCGATTGCCCCTTTGTAGGAAGTCTCTGCTTAGGGGGAAACAATTCGGCAGTTCGTTTCGAGACCGGATATCGGGATTCCACCTACCTAGGACTCAACTCCCCCAACAGGCCAATCTATCGGAGAACAAGCACCTGTGCGCCGTTGACAGCGGATAAGTTTACAAATATTACATTCGATGCTACGACCAATTTCACCACCATAGCATTTCGCTTCGGACCCAAAATCGACACTGACGATCCTTCGACATATACCATAACCAGGTCTCCCACCGTAGAGCAACTCTTTACGCCGACAGGCTATGATTTGAAGACTTCATCATCAATCTTAGGGTATCTCTATCCTGACATCAAATTCTTGAATCATTATCTCACTCCTCCTAGGGATTTCAAACCCATCCCAGACCTCGCAAGCGCAAACGGCGATCCTACAGAATACCCATTCGTCATGTTTATGAACACGTTCAAAGTTCACTATCCAAACATCTCTAATGATCCAATATTTCCTGCTAAAACCCGAACTCTGTGCCCCCGTAGCAATGAGACCTGCTGGAATAATACGATACTGCCTTCCTCAGTCCTCGGCTGCACCGAACGTGCTGAAGTGTGCTATCCAGACTCGGACCACTGTTTCGATGTATGGGCTCCCAAGGCATTGGACAACATGCTCTCTGCAAATTGGACAGGAGCCGAGGAAATATTCTTAACAATGTTGGGCCTCAGTTATTCGAACTTCGGGGACCTTTTGTCAACCCGGCATGGATTGCTTCTCAACGCTACACAACGGATCATCGGCAACCGACTATCCCAGGCACTGGATCCGTATCAATGGAAATTAGAGGTCAAGCGCCTATTTTATATGGGCTTGTTGAGAGCGAAGATGGAAATGCTGGCGGTCGTGCGGGGTACGAGGGCTAACAACGCGGGGTATCAAAATATCCTCCCAGCGAGCCGTCGCGACATTTGCCAAAAAGTCAAGTTCCAGGCGAAAGGATACACAAACATTAGTTTCCTGGGACTCTTGCTAGCAATACTCCTACCTTTGATCTTTGGATTCGAGATCCGAAAGCATCCACCTACGGTCTGGGTTGCTCTTGGTGTAAGGCAACTTTTTCGGCTCGTTCAAATGCTTGGACGAATGGTCGGCTCAAAGTCCCACAACGGGAGGAACATTCCAGTGGTTCATCCTAGACCTTTGCTACTCCAGGCATCTAGCAGTGATGGAACCCCCAGCGAGAAGAAGATAGAGGACACGGTGGTTATGCCAGCCAAAGTTAGAAGGCGGAATTGATACTATTCTTCACATCCAAAGATCGTCAAATTATTACCAGCACAATTTTCCAGAATGTGGAAGTATTGGATTTGTTACCTGTACCCCTGTCTTGAAGTCTCAGTTCACGTTATGATACTTGGTGTTTTCCGCTGCTATTCAAGAGCCCATTCACCGAGAACAGCAAGACTTTCTGTACAAACAAAGCCCAACCCCACAGATTACAAACAACAACTTCTTTGTTCAAAACACTATTCCTTTCTTTTCTACTCTATATAATCTCCCCTCCCCACTTCACCACCCTTTCAACCATTACCTCAAATCTCACCCACAAAAACATACAAAATGTGTAAACGAATCACCAACAAACACTCCTGCACCCACACCACTGAAAATTTCGAGCCTTGTGCTTCATACTACCCTGCCACCACCACTAGAGCCGACACCATATGCAAATTTTATCAAATGATCTTCGTGCAGGCTGCGGGAAAATGCAAGATGTGTTTGAATGAGGAGGCGATTCCTACGAAGAAAAGGGGCTTAGCCATGCCGGGATGGAGGGGCTGGGGATTTTGGCAATGAAGGGTTTATTTTTAGATTGATGGAGTGTGTTACGAATAGACTTTAAGACGAGAATAAATGATGGAAATCTACCAAAATACTGTTGTGAATAAATGTAAAAATTTGATAGGAGCTAAGGAATGAACATCAAGTCGGCCCAACTTTCAACATAGGTGTCCTCTTCCACCTCCAAGCTAGGCGGGAATTTTTTAGTCATCCGGAAACCAACAATCATCGCATTTCATGTACGGTTCCAGGTGCTCTCTGGAAAACAGCCGGGTATGGGTTGGCTTGTTGGTTCTTTCGACTTCTGCGCATCTTTTGATGAACTGTCTTCTATGATTGCATTTGTAGATAATTAGGACGCGGGTACACATCTTGAGTTCAGGGACAGAATTTGTGGTGAGCAGCTGGTATAGGTGAGGGGTGGAAGCGACGAGCGGAAAGTTACTAACTGCTATTGCTAATGGGAAAATTCGATAATGGATTATCAAGAGGAAAGAGAATATAAATATAGTGTGGGGATTGAAGATCTGACGCTGCTGACGCTGTTCAGATGAGTGTGGACTCATGACATGGCGGATGAATGAAACCCTGAAATCACGAAGCTGACTTGACAAATACTGACGACAGTCACAAAAGGGTGATGAGTTATCTCGAATGAGCGTCAGAATTGACCACATATTTGGAGTCATGAAAACTCTTTAGATTATCTCTATTAGATTGCTTCTTTATCAGTATGTTTGGAAAATCAAGTTACAAATTCAAAACTAAGAGCTCGGTGTAGCCTGATGCATTTCAATACTTGCTAGAATCCACAGTGGCATGAATTCCTTCAATTTGCAAGGTCTCTAAGAACATAAATGACATTCCGCAAAGATTCCCAGGGAGAAATTCCACTCAGCCATTACCATAATTAGGCTGCTGGCAAACGTAGCAGTCAATATTCCGGAAAACATCAATGTATCTCTTGTACAAATCGGAGCCTAAGCATATTAAATCCCTTGCAATGGCATCAGCACATAAGAATTCTGTGATGGAAGCATGTCTGCATTTGTATTGGTAGATGTCCTGTCTACACATCTTAGGTTCGTAGCAGGGTTGGGGTGGAGAGTGCTAGATGGGCAGAATGGAGGAAAACAGCAAAGTTTTGCAGCGGGAAGCGAGTTTAGAGAAATGGAGAGAAAGCTTTGAGTATGAGAGTAGCAGAAGGATACTCCTAGAAAAGTTCTATTACAGAGCTGAGTACTAATTCTTAAGATAACAGAGGATAGGCCCGCCGGTAGTGAGTAGATTGTTGAATCATAATGGAATGGGAGTTACAGTGGGGAATGGTCACCAAGTTGATTCAGCATCATACTGATCAATCATTCTGATTCTAATAGCGGACTTATGTCATACTAATTGTTCTTCTTTGCTGTCTTTGAAAATTTGTGGCAAATGAAAGCAGGCAAGCTTCACAAGTCGCTTGGAGAATCACAACGTTGCAGCCTCAACTAATTATTTTGCTCAGCAGCATTCTATTGCTGCTCCACTAAAGCCGGATCCTTCTGGTTGAATTCTGTGCTGATTCCTACCGAAAATGAAGTAGCTTTCTGACGGCGGCGGTGTAGTTCAAAACGAAATTTCCGTAATCAAAAAGGTTCATCAGATCGACAACGCTTAAGGACATCTCTACGAAGAAGCTAATGCAATGCACACAGAATATCTTGAGAGGGCATTTCCGACTTCGGGAGATCTTTTGCCGCGGGTGGAATACCTCAAACTTTCCGGATCCTTAGGTTACAGAATTTTGCAGCTCGGAAAGGTACTTTTCCTGAACTCCTCAAGCAAGCAGAAACTTCTTCTGATTCCAACTTCCCCTGCCTATTCGAAAGAAAAGTAGAAACATATCATCTTATATAATCAAAATACTTGACAAATTAGTGCCATCATTATTTAGTGTACTGGTGGGATATGGGAAGAACGCTGCAAGAAGAGATCTCCTACATGAATCATGTCCAATAATGTCGGAGTCTCTAATATGTCGCTAGATCGGGATCATCTACAAGACATGTAGCCAAGAGATTGCCTTTCCCGCATCCACGGTAGAGTAGCGCTCGTTGAATTGCTCTTGACCAGTCGTTCTCATATTCGGCAATTATACCCATCGCCGGAGATTTGACATGCATGACTACTGCAATAAACGGCTTAGCTGGCGGTACTTGAAAGGATGGCGCCGGCGCCGGGAGGCTGACGCCAAAGCCGTCTTGTGAAATAGAGCGCGCTAATCAATGACGATTCGAGATCACCAGTGGATGTGGCATCTTGGCGATCGATCTACGATCTAAGATCCACCTCGTGGCCGAGATTTGCCAACGTTATTCGGTAGACGAGGATCTCCGAACGGGGAGAAGGGATTCGGGACCGGTGGACGGCTGGGGCAAATACGCAATAAGGTGCTTAGCTCGCCAAAAATTGCTTCGGCTGTTCTGACAGTCTCCCCCTTGTACTGTTTTCGGAATCGCTTCATCTAGTCTTGAACATCACTCCGTAATCCTTATTGCTGTACTAATCCGCCGTTTAAGCGCTTGACTCAAGAACTGCTGTCGGAAATCTTTACTACCTCCTCTTTCGAACAAACTTTCCTAGCACTACACAGGTACGGAGGGACCTCCTAGGAATCTTCGTTAGCAGCATCGCAGATCCTCTGCTTCAACGTAGGTATTAGCACTTTGGGTCCCCATACGGGCCTATGGTAATATCGAGCCAATGCAGCGCATTTGATCGTCAACATAGAGCCACTTCCCGCGTCAGATTGTTAATATCGACAAAGCTTCACGCATTAGGCCTTGGGATCTTCAGATCTTCAGACTTCAAGCGATATAGGCTTTCTGGGATGTGAATTGACGGACAAAATCAAAGCAAAATACCTCACGAGCACTACTTCTAGTGTTTATAAGTCTTTTGGGTGGAATGGCCAAAGAATATGTATATAAAGGGCCATCTTCCTCGTTAAATGTCAACTCTGCATCCTCACCTAGAACAATCTCGACGCCTTCTCTCCATTCCATCAGTTAATCTCTCATCACACTTCCCAGCCACGATGAAGTTCTCCCTTTTCCTCCTCCCAGCCTTGAGCCTCCTCACCGCTGCTGCACCTGCTCCCACGACTGCTGCAGTTGCCAAGCGTGATTCTGGAAGCCAACTTCAAGACTGGCTCGTCGACCTCAACGACCAAGTCAAAGGCTTCTCCACCCACATGAGTACGTATCCTAATTAACACCTCACCACACGATACAGAGCCGGTCTGACACATCATCCACAGCCCAAGTCGCCAATGCCGTCCCAGCAAACGCGGATGAGAGCCAGAAGCAGGCCGCTGCCGCTTCCGTCATCCAGGACATCCAGGGCGTCATCGGCACTTTCCACACTACCAACGACAAGCTCGTTGCTGCTAAGAAGGTGCAAGCACGACAAAATCTCGGCAACCTCCCCGGCGATGTCCTGGGCCAGTTGAACGGGCAGCCTATTGTTTTTGCCAGACTCCTTGTCACTCTCGTTCAGGAGTTGAACCCGGCGCTTGAGTCTGTGCTTGTCACTCTTTCTCTCAGTATGTACACATCGAACCAAGTGAACGTCATATAGACCAATTACTGACATGATTACCAGCCGAGGTTTACGTCGCCCTTCAGCCGCTCCTCAGCGTTGAGCTCCCAGCCTTGGTGACCAACGTCGGTAACCTGGTCAACGGCCTTGCTGTTGCCCTGAGCCCTCTTCTTGCTGGTCTGGGTGGTATCCTGGGTCCAATTCTCCTCGGCCTCGGATTGTAAGAGATGAAGAAAATTAGGGTCTGAAAGAAAGGAAAGGCTTATCTGCTAGCTCATAGACAGAAATGGGGGGTTGTGGACGGACATATAATTAATGACTGATGGCTGTTGTTATGCGGATTTATTATACCGCTCAAAAAAAGCATTCGTTTTGATAAAATATGAAGAATATAATAGAAACAAATTAATTATGATACAAAGACTTAGAAATGACCTCAGATGATAAAGTTCTGCGGTTGACAGTCTGCCTCACCCCGCAAGTTTGGTCTATTGCAACCTGGTGCGCACTCTGTCGAAACAGGCTCTGGTGTGATGTGACCACATGTCCAAGTAATCATTTGTAGGTAGCACATGCTCCAATCACCCAGCTCTCGTTTTCTGCCTTCTCCCTTGGACATTTAAGGCTCAGTGGCTCATGAGATGAAAGAAAGGTGCGTGGTTACTCAAAGATAACTAGAAAGTAGTGGGAGTGTTCGCATTTTGAAACGTTCGAGTCATATATACGAGCAGTAGAGATTCTGATGAAACGCAAATGAATATACAAGAAGATTGCTCGCCAAATGAGCCCTAAAAGTTCCAATAAATCATCGCTCCAAGCAACTGAAAACCCAACAGGCCAAGCTTTTGAACGCAATATTGAAGCGCTGCAAGAAAGGAGCCAGTCACTCGCTGCTATGAGAATAGATGCATTGAAGATCTGTTTGTGTGTATCGAAATCTTTGGTGCATGAAAATTTCTGGCGAGAAATGAACTCCGACTCTCCTCTCTGCGCATGCTCTCGTCATCGTTCATCGATGCTTCCGGACCGTTGTAACCGCCTCTACCGCGTTGAAATTGTTGAAGTGGTGCTGAAAATGCCATTAGTGACATCTTTGTTGTCTCAATTGAGTGCGACTTGTTGGGTAGGATATCGGCAAAAGCGAACGTGTTTGTGGATGTGGGATGTAAGATGTGGCAAATGTGCTCACTTTTTGGATAGAAAAACGATGCCTTCGGCAAGGCGAAGGTTATATTTAATCGAGCAAGGCATTTTTTGAAGAATTGAGTCATTGAAGTGTGGGCTGAGCAACTGTCTCGTGGTCTGGCCGTGAAATGGGTGTGGCGTTGACTTTCGCGCGTCTCGTACACTTTTGGTTGAAACTTGGAATAGAATAGCGACCAGGAGACCCGGGTTGGGATTTTCTTGGTGCTCGAAATTTGAAACGATTGATGGCGTATTCAAGTTGCGGGGCTAATCCATGAGTAAAATGCAGCGCTATGGAGACAGTATAATTACGCAGTTCAAGACTGCCTATAAACATACAGTGTTTTGATACAGGACATGATCTAGATCTAGCAGAAATACAGGAAGTAGGTATGAACAGCAGATGGAAGCATATGATACAAATAACGCCGAAATTCGAAAAAGGCAAAAGGCCCAGCCATATGTAATATGAACACTCAAACACCTCCTAAGCAGTCCCTATGAACAACTTTAATATATGAAACAAGCTCATGATACACCCTGCATCACAGTATCTAGAAACTTCTCCGCCTTGTCTGCCTTCTCTTTCGGATCTATGAATTTAGATCTGTGTTCGAAGCAAGGGTACTCGAGGTAATAAACGCTGTTGGGAGGGTCTTGGGTGTAACGGGAGCGATGATATCGGGGGTAGACGATGATTGAGCTACCGGCCCAACAGCCGCAATTGTATTTGACAGGGCGTTTGGCATCTTTATTGGCCTCAGTTCTTCTGCTTGGTTGTTAAAACATGTAGCTAATAAGTCATATCCATTTGGCTTACCCCCGGCAATAGAAATCCTCGACTTCGTCGTCGGTGGGTAGCTCTCGGCCCTCTTCCTCACTAGATGAATGCGACTCCAAAGAACACATGAAGACGGAAGGAAGATAAATAGAAGTAGTGTGCTAGGAAGACTTGACGGCAGATGTGTGCATTCAAGGAGTTCGAGCTCCGGAAGATGGTAAGATGAAGCGGGTGGATAGAAGATTTGAGGGGATTTGGACAACAGAATGTCCATTGGGTGGGAACGAGGCATTTTATAATCGTTATACCGTAAGCAAATCGGTCAAAAGAGACTATCAAACTGTTGGACTATCTGACTGTCTCTAGAAACTAATATCTCCTAAGCGCCCTCGAGGTACTCCCGGCGGCTGACTCTGAGGGCTCGGAAGTCAGAGAAGAAAACGGGAATTCTAGTCGTAATAGCATCAGACGGTCAGCTCCTCATATCGAGGGGCTGATGAAGACCTCGAAACATATTCGCAAGCCGCTTCCGACGGCCTTTGACGCCGTGCATGTACATGGCTCGGTCTGATTGGGGCTGAGCAGGGCAGAAGGCCCTCAACAGGCAGGAAACGGATGGTCAATGCACTGTCCCCAAGTCTTCGGGACATCTAGCCTTGCCAGAAGGCTGGTGTCATTAAAGCTATTGGGCTGAAGATAGTGCGCAGGTGATCTGAAGAATATGTTGGTCACCAACATTCAAACGGATCGCAGCCACTGGGCGGAGACACCGGTACACCATCACAGGAAAGCGAACAGAGCAGAAAGTAGAGAAAGCGCCCGCCTTCGTGCTCGGGCAGAGTATTCTATCCTCCGGATGAGTGGCGGAAGAAGTGTTTGACGCGCAATTTGTGTGACCAAGGCTACAGTAGGCGCCTCTCCAAGTTGAAGATCTTGACGCCAAACGTCCCTCTTCGGCCATTTTGATAAAGCTCGACTAGCAAGCTCCTGAGCTCTTCGAGACTTCTCGTTTGCACCTCCTTCTCCTTCGTTGGCGCTCGGATAGGTCGCGACGGGATTGCTCCTGCTGTGGCAGGCAATTGCGGGTAGAAGATGGTGGGTAAGCATGGGCGTTGGATCCAACTTCTTTCCTGTCTTACATTGATGCAGCTATTCATGGCATTGTTCCATCCTCGTCTTGATACTACGCATGTCTTCTTATCCTTGAGCGCGTAGGTGTTCCGGTATTTTGGGAATATTTGACATGTTGTTTGCTTTTTGAAGGTTGAAGATGTGACATTTCTAGGCCTTTTCTGCGACTTCCGCCACCCCACATTTCTCTGCCGCCGGCTCAACGCCAAAATCTACCATCAACGACCACCTAGGTACGGTAAACAACGACGTCAATGATGTCTGTTCCTGTGGTTCCAGCATCTGATGGCTTAGTGGCCACGAAAAATGCCATAAGACTTCAGGTCTGGGTTTCTTCATTGGGAAATTCTTTAGCATAAATATCCTTATCAGTACGGAGGTACCTTCCCCGAACATCATCCTCTCTCTACTTCAATATATACTATACACCAACATGCCGCCCTCCCGAGGTCCTTCTCAAAGGGGCCGCAGGTTCTCCCAGAGTTCCCTGGAGGGGCAGAGAGGCACGCTGCATACCAGCAAAGAGACGCTGCATGGAGACCTGCGTGTCCGAGATCGCATACACCACTTCACGGTACCAGTCTATATCCTGCGATAGACTGAGCTTCACTGATTCTATCTTCTAGTGGGCTTGGTTTACACTCACTATGAGTACCGGCGGCATAGGGATCCTTCTGGCAAGAACACCCCATCGATTCAACGGACTCACAGTCCTTGGCGACATTGTCTTTATCCTCGACCTGGTACTATTCATTGGCCTCTGCGCGGGAATTTCGACTCGATTCATATTATATCCGAAAGCATTTATGGCTTCTTTGGCACATCCGACCGAGTCTTTATTCTTCCCTACGTTCTGGATATCAATTGTGAATATTCTCAGCAATATCCAGTCCTATGGGGTACCTAAATGCGGCAATTGGTTAATAGTCACGATGCGCGTTCTCTTTTGGATATATACAGCCTTGACATTCTGTGTGGCAGTCGGGCAATACTTTTTCCTTTTCACTGGAAAGCCTCTCACGCTCCAAAGCTTTACCCCAGCATGGATCCTACCAGTCTTCCCTGTGATGCTTAGTGGGACGCTCGCGGCCGTGATGGGATCGTCTCAACCCCCAGAACAAGGGCTGCCCATCCAATTCGCAGGAATCACTTTTCAAGGTCTTGGCATCCTCATATCGACGTATATGTACGCCAGCTATATTGGTCGCCTCATGACATCTGGTCTTCCTCGAGTAGACACGCGCCCAGGCATGTTCGTCGCCGTCGGCCCACCTTCTTTCACCGGTCTGGCTATGCTGGGTATATCCCAAAACTTGGCGTCAATCTACCCTTCTTACACCACAATATCTGGAATCGCCCAGCCTGAGGTAATAGCTGATATTTTCCGCATTGTGGCTCTCTGCGCAGCAATATTCTTGTGGGCAACAGCGTTTTGGTTCTTCAGCATTGCCTCGTGAGCGTGCTGCATGGGGCATTTACGCAAGGCATGAGCTTTCACTTGGTGTGGTGGGCTTTTGTGTTTCCAAATGTGGGTTTTACAATTTGCACAATTGAAATTGGGGAAGCGCTCATGAGTGAGGGAATCTTGTGGTTAAGCAGCGCGATGACTATCGTTCTGGTAGCTGTTTGGCTCTTTGTGGGAGCGATGCACATCAGGGCTGTTTGGAAGAAACAAATCCTATGGCCTGGCAAGGATGAAGATCATGATCAATGAGTGTTTGATTTTTCTACGTGTCCAAATATATTTAACGGCCAATTGATACCACATCATTCAGTTTTGGAGTGCCATACGCCCAATTTACATCGCAGTTCTTCAAGCTCTGGGATGGATTCGCGACTTCTTCGACTTGTTTTTGGCATCTTCAACTATGCAATTTAATGAAATGGTTCTAGTGAGACTTAGTCTGTGAGACAGCTATGTTTTGATGCCATCAAGATTAAAAACTAGTTGGACAGCATCAAGTCCCGCGCTGGACATAATGACTGCACAAACCCGAGCTGATTCACTCAAGCAGCAACGGTCCTGGGAAATATTTGCTTTTTATGCATCTGCACATCTTTATGCGGAAGTGGACTCCGATGACCGGCAAGAACAGAGGTCTTAATGCCAGGGCAAACAAGTAGTCTTAGAGATGGGAGGCGCCTCGCAGGATGTGGTAGTCTGAGGGAAAGTATAACTAATACAATGCCATACATAATTTGAATCTTTGTTTTATCTTTGAGCTTTCATCTCATATAAAGTCGCCATCATGGACAATTCTTGCGCAATTTCGTCACTCCTCGCGGAGTCAGCTCTCAAAGAAAAATGTCAACAGCCAAAGATAAACCGCCCGTTACTTACACTTCCAACGACAATTGCAACTTTCAGCAGTGGAACGGTTGCACAAGACACGCATCACTATTTCCACCAGCCACCATGTACGACGTAGCAGCTCCTCTCAGTGATGATGAGGAACGAGCACCAAGCTTGGGAGAAGGAGATTGGGAAGGAGAAGAAAGCAGCGAAGAATCATCGGAGTCGAGTACGTACAGTATTTGTATTTGTCTGAAGTTTGTGATGAATCCCCCACGCCTTGTGGCAGATATCCAGGGCCCTCGTCGTTGATGGTGGAGGTTCCAGGTCCACCATCCCCAAAATGTGGGGAGACCATGCTGGACACCACAGGCTAGCTTCCGCTGCAAGCTTGCCCATGGCGAACAGCTTCGCAGACCTCAACGTCTCCTGCAAATGGCCTCAATCACTGGCGCAAGAGCTGCTGCACATTCAGCAACTCTGGCAAAGCAAATTGCTAACCCGTCTGCAGTTAACACCAGCGACGATGAGGGCTACAAAGTTACTGACCGAGCGGAAGGAGTGGACACAGGGCGATTGAAGGAGAGACCGGAGCTTGCCCACCACCTACAAAACGACAGCTCGATACTTACCCTCGCGGTCGGAGACCAATTCATATATGCAGGGAAGCAGGATGGAGAAATCGTGGTATGGTCAATGGCATCCTTCGAGCTGGTTCATAAACTCCAAGCCCACACGCGGGCTGTCCTCTGCCTTTTCCTCTCCCCGGACGGTCAGCTATTATTCTCCAGCGCAGGCGATGCAATTGTCAACGCCTGGTGTCCGACCACTTTAAGACGGCTATACCATGTCTACAGCACCTACGATGTTGGAGACGTCTTCAGCGTGGCGTATTCGAAGCAATTCGAGACAGTGTATCTGGGGGCACAAAATACGAGCATACAATGGTGCAGTCTGAGTGAGTCGACGACGAGGCCTCAGCCAAATATAGCCAACCATCCCGACAGGCGAAATCATAGGTTCTTCGATTCGGTGCAACATGGAGGAACTTCTACGCCGCGGCCACAGCCGACCCGCACAGCCTTCAGCGAAGGAGACGTGCTCGAGATTGACAAGGCGCATATGAAGCATTATGCGCATTTTGGCTACGTCTATTGCATGTTGATGGTTCGCGGGGTCACTCGGCTTGTTGAGTCGGACGAGGATGTCCTGATTTCGGGCGGTGGGGATGGCACAATCAAGCTTTGGAAGCTCTTCCAAGACGAGAACCGTGGAATTGAAGAAATTGCTTGCCTTGGACAGGATGATGCCGAGTCGGTACTCTCTATGGCTGTCGATGGGTCGTTCTTGTATAGCAGCAAATTAGAAGGAGTCATCGAACTGTGGGATCTAGACACCAAGCAGAAGCTCCGTGTGATTCGAGCACATAAGGGGGATGTCATGACTTTGCAAATGGGCTGGGGATACCTTTGGAGTGCCGGTTCCACCGGGTTTGCCAGAGTAAGTTCGTTGTGCCTCATTTCGCTCCACAATTCCTAATCATGAGTTTCTATAGAAATATAGCACAGTTCAATACGGCAAATACCAGAACTCGACATCTTTCAGTCAAAAATATCATTGTGTGAACAGGTGGAAGGCTCACGAGGGTCGGATCTTAGCTTCGGCAGTCACGAACTACAATGGCCAACAACTCTACATCACTGGTGGCAACGATAATTCGGTTTCCATCTGGAACATCACGGGTTGTACCTCGGAGACGTATAGTAAAAGTGGTAGAAACGAACTCCTTCCTGATAATCAGATGGTCAAATCTCTGCAAGAATTTGTGTCATTCAAGACAATCTCTTCTAGGCCCGATCATGCCGAGGACTGCCGGCGGGGAGCCACGTTCTTACGTACCCTGTTCAAAAAACATGGCGCCTATACAGAAATGCTGAATACGGACAATCATCATAATCCTGTGGTCTATGCTAAATTCAGAGGCAACCCAGCTAGCTCAAGTCAGCGAAAGAAGATCCTCTTCTATGGCCATTGTAAGTTGGTATAGATCGCCTGAAAGAGTATCAACTGACATAAAGATTAGATGATGTCGTTCCTGCTGATAACAAACAAGACAAGTGGATCGTGGACCCATTCGAGATGAAAGGGGTCAACGGCTACTTGTACGGTCGAGGAGTGTCGGACAATAAGGGCCCAATCATGGCTGCTCTCTACGGTGTCATGGATCTTATTCATGAGAAGGAGCTCGAGTCCGACCTGACTTTCCTTATCGAAGGCGAAGAGGAATCTGGTTCTCGCGGCTTCAAAGACGCCGTCAGACGACACAAAGACCTGATTGGTGACATCGATTATATCATTCTGGCGAACAGCTATTGGTTAGATGACGAAGTGCCTTGTTTGACTTATGGCCTGCGAGGTATGCTTCATGCCACGGTAAAAGTTGACAGTAATCACCCGGATGTTCATAGCGGTGTCGATGGAAGTTTCATGATGGATGAGCCCTTATTTGATTTGACGGCAATATTGGCAAAGTTGAAGGGGCTACACAATCGTATTCAGATTCCAGGATTTTATGATGATATCTTACCTCTGACAGAGGCGGAGGAAGCTCGCTACAACGACATCACCGACGTCTTAATTCGCCGAAATCCCCAATTGGGCCCCCCTGACACCCTCAAGGCTTCTCTCATGGCTAGGTGGCGAGAGCCTAACCTGACCATCCATCGATATAAGGTCTCTGGTCCAGATGGCTCGTTGGTGTCTTCCCACGCCAGCGCAGCCATTTCGCTCCGTCTTGTTCCCAACCAAGAAGTTGAAGATGTCATCAAATCTCTCACGGACTTCCTTCAAGATGCCTTCGTCACTCTCGACACCCACAACCATCTCTCCATCACCATCGACAATCAAGCCGATGCCTGGTTGGGTGATCCCGACAATGAGATATTCCAAACTCTGGAAGAGGCAATCATGGACGTTTGGGGACCTATCGGAGAGACCAGACGATCGAGCGTGCCAGGACCGAAGCCCAAGCAGCAACCGAAATCATCAACGCCTCCGACTATGAGTCCAAGTGTGAAGCCGACACCTGCCACAAGCCAGACTCTGACAAATGGTAGCGACCACACCTCCCTCGCAGCGGCTCCTCTTGACCCTTCCCTTCCCGAAAGCGCCCTAGATTTGTCGAGCCCCTCCGATGGTGTCAGCGCGCCCAAGAGACGAGGTCGAAAACCTTTGTATATCAGAGAAGGCGGTTCAATTCCCAGTATCAGATTCTTGGAGAAAGAATTCTCAGCCCCGGCTGCACATCTACCTTGTGGTCAGGCTAGCGATTCGGCGCATTTGGATAACGAACGTTTGCGGGTTAGTAATTTGTACAAAAGTCGTGAGATTTTCAGGAAAGTGTTCAAGGAGTTACCAAGGAAGTAAAATGTTTTCATGATATTTTGATATTGGGGATGGTCAAAAAATTAGCGTGGTGTTCTGAGATACCTTTGCTTCGTTGCGGATGTTCTTTTCCATGGAAGGGCGCAAAAATTTAGATGGCTTTGAAAAGCAATTTTAGGAGGAAAATGGTTGAGCATTATGGATAGCTGGAAAATACCCACTATGTAGCTACATTCATTATTTTCGCCGTATCGTCCTTTTTTTTCTGTGAATTAGTTACGCCTCGACTGGCAAATCCTCTCTCAATTTGAACTCGTGCCTACCCCTCGTGTCTCGACGAGTGTCACCATGCAGATTTTCAAGCTGCTGTCAATTTTGTAATTCTTCAGACTACATGCCTATTTCAACTTTCCTGCTGCCGAGATAGTCTACCTGAGCAAAATGATGTCCATCCGATCGCGAAGAACAACTTGAACGTGGCGTCTGAAGACATATTCCCTGTGTCGGACTGGAGGGAGGTGCACCATACGAACATAGCAACTACGAACTTGTCCGTCGCTCTTGCTTCCGGGAGAATAAATATCAAATTGGGAATCTATGATGGGACGAGAGCTATTTGGCAGCCACTATGAGATCTCCTGCTAGAAGTATCACGAAGAGGTGTGCTGGGAAATGCCACCTCGTTTGCACAAACTTTTGTTTACTTCCCACAGAGGCCATGTCCAATATTTCTCGCCTCAGTAAGAACGACTTGGACATCTCATTGCTTGGTTCACTTCGGGCTCGCTAATTCACTTTCATGATTCACCGTTTTTGCTCACTTTCAAAAACCTCAGATCTGTTGGCCTAGCTCTTCACCATGGCTTCACCTTGCCTGCGTTCTGTTCCCTCGACATCTTCAACTTTTTTCGACCTTTCACCTTTAGGCGGGCCTCTTGGTCTGACTTCGATCTTCACCTTCGTCTTACACATGCTCACGGTAGTCTTTGGGGGATCTCTCGAACACATAATTTCCCCTCACCGACTTCGTTCTTCAACTCTACTTCTCATCAACTCTCAGTCTCTTCTCTATATCATCCAACTACAGATCTGCTTGCCCAATCACCTTCTTCGATATTCTTCTTGCAAGTCTGGTGTGCCTTTCGTTCTACATTGCTAGGATATGCAACTTTCATCTCCATTCGACTCTTCCGGCTCCTCAAGCATCAACACTCTTCCATCTGCTGTCTGAGGTAAATCCTCCTCCTCATCAATTGCCTCATTCTCAACCGGTCAATTTAATTCAGTAATCTCAAACTGATAAATTATTAGATCTTCACGATTTCAAGGGGACATTCACTTCTGAGCTTTGCCCTCTCTACGAGGTTACTTTTGTTCTTCTCTCCTTAACCTCAGAATTTCTTTATCTCAATATTCAACTTGATATTTTATACAAATTCATGTCTTCTGCTTTTCAATCGCAATTATGACTTCAAGAGACAAGGATCTGAACAGAAGCGTTGGCGAGGAAGAGTTTAGGAAGAGGTTCCGCAAAGCATTCGATATTGATCCAGCATTAACACCAAGTAAGCACACCTCAGCTTTCGGGTGCTTCTGCTACTAATTTCTTGAAAGCTGAATTCTATACGCTGCTGAAAAAGTCGAACTTCAATACACATGATGCCTACCAATTAGTAACAAACCGGGCGAAAGCTCCAAAGAGCTTTCTCATCCCAGCAGATGTGCTCGATCGGTCATCGCCTCCATCTGATCCCACCCCCGAAAAAAGTAACATTGTCGTCATCGACGAATCTGACGACGAAGATTTGTTGAGCCCCTACAGAAGCTCTCAGAAGAGGAAGAAGCGCTCTACTTCGCCGACCAAGCCGCTAAGCACTGAAGGGACATCGAATTTACCTAAGAAATCCTCCGCTCACGGTGATCATACATTTTTACAGAAGGAGTTTCGGAAGTGGACTTTGCCTGAAACCAGCGAAGACGAGGACACCAGGCCCTGGAAACGTATCTCGCCCTCAAAGCCTCGCAACGTGATTCATAAGAAAATTCATCGACCTGTTGAGAATTCGGACGAGGACACGGACGCGGACGAATTTGGGAGCGATAAACTAAGTAGTCCCGCTACTTCAAACTCTTCTGAGAGAAACCCCAAAATATCTATCAGATCGACTGTGAGCTCAACTCCTCGGCAAGACCTCTCCAAGTCTTTGAACGAGGTTACAGACGCGGAGTTCGACACTGATCATGAGGATACGTCATCGGATAGTGAGAAGACAGATAATGATTCAGATTCGCCCGATTTGGACGAACTCTTTTCCGCCTCCATCCCAATCCGGCCAAAAAGAGTCCCGAGGAAGCCCGATCGATCACGCGGGAATCTAGATGACGATGTACTGAAAAATAGAATCGAAACGAAAACAACCCCATGGATAAGAAGGCTAGCGGGTGCCTTGTTCAATCGCACTCTACAGTCAGCTGAGGCGGAGCGTCTTGACGGCGAAGAAAAGGAAGCGTTGATTGACTTGACCAGTGGGAAAGGCTCCTTGCCACATCAGGCCTGGGAAGACAAACCGATGAAAGACTTCTCATTCCTAGGAGATCCAATCCGAAAAGATCGTGAAATTGGCCGCGACTTCTATTCAGCAGTTGAGGTCAACGGCAACACGTATCGGATTGGCGATTTCTGCCTCGTACGTCCAGATGATCAGCATGCAGGTAACTCTCTCCACTCCTCTAACCTCGAGGTACTCTGTTGACATTACTAAATTAGAGCTACATGGCAAGAAGCGCAAAGAGGATCCGGAGGCATATCATGCAAATGACGCTGATGCCTGGTTTGCAAGAATCGTCTCGCTCTACAACGATGAAATGGATGGCGAGGGCTGTCATTTGCACTGGTTCATTCACGGCTCCCAAACAATCCTGGAAGAGACAGCGGGATCTCGTGAAATCTTCGACAATTCCATTTGCGATGACAACCCACTTGGATGCATTGTCGATCCCGTCAAAGTTGATTTTGTCGGAAACTCTAAAGCCGATTATTACTCTCCCATCGTCGAAACGAAGTACACGGGGAAAGAATATTTTTATCGTTTCAAGTACAACGAGTTTGAGAAATCCTTTACGCATGCAAAGGCACCAGATGAGCAGTCTCTCTTCAGTCAAGTTTGTGACTCCTGTAGAAAACTGGATAAGGCAAGCCAATTCCCCAATGCTAACAGTACGAAAGGCAATGCTAATGTTTTGAATGGTATACAGGAGAAGAACTTTTCCCAGGCACGTTCAATCGGTAAAATTGATTATGGTGGGAGCATTACAGCATTCGAAAAAGAGGGCATGAAATACTATGTGAAAGACTTTATCTACATAGTTCCAACGAAAGGTGGTCGGTATGAGATCGGGCAAATTCTCAGCATAAGAGCTCTCAAGCGAAAAATACCTTCAGTAAATCACGACAGTCAGGAAATCCGCGTTACGGTTCAATATTTTGGCCACTGCGATGATAGCTACCCGAAGTGGTGGGACGAAGTACGCAATCACGATTCGCACGAAGTGAGAGATAATCGACATCTCTATCTTTTGGACCGAGACGATGAAATAGCTGCGGAACGTATCGAAGGGAAATGTCAAGTCCGCCATGTTGCGCATATAAAAGATATTAATTCCTACAAGGATGAAAAAGACACCTTTTGGACTGACTGCAGAAAGTCCGAGAATGCTGGGGGCAGACGCGAATTCAGTTCTTTGGGCGCAAAAGACATACAATACTCGGAAGAGACTCAGCGCGAGCTTACTGAAGGGAAGAAAACTTTGGAGGAATTCCACACTTCTCAAGGCCCTATACGTGTTCTGGAGCTTTTCTCCGGCGCTGGCGGGCTGGGGCTTGGGCTACAAAATAGCAAAGCGACTATCACCGACTGGGCAGTTGAATTTGCTCCAGCTCCTGCTCGTACATTGAAGAAAAATTTCCCCCACGTCCAAGTATACAATGAGGATGTGAGTAACTTCCTAGAGAGGGCAATGGCGGAAGATAGAGGAATTGATACCTCGAATTACGAAGACATCGAGGGAAACCCAGTCTCTACACGGACGCCCAAACGGGGCGAGGTTGGGATGATCGCAGGTGGCTTTCCATGTCCAGGATTCTCCGGTTGCAATCACAATCCTCGTAACGATGATCTCAAGAATACCTTAATCGCTGCGGGACTAGGAGCCGTCGACTTTTTCCGGACTGAATATGTGCTCCTGGAGAATGTTGTGGGTCTGCTGAGACATAAACTCGGCGCAAAGCAAGGCAAAAATAAGTTGGAGGGTGGTATTGAGAGAGGGACGCTGAAGTAAGTTTATGTCAATCTTGTGGGATGTCTCGCATATTTGTGGTCATTCGTAACATTTGGTAGGTTCATCTTCCGTGCTCTAACGAGTCTTGGTTATGCGTGGTATGTATTGCCATTCTTATCCTAGCAATACTTTGCCTAACAGTACTAGTCAATTTACCACTTTGCAATCGGGAGAATATGGCATACCCCAAAGTCGCCAGCGCGTCTTCATCTGGGGATCACTATGTGATCTTCCTAAGTATCCTCAGCCAACGACTACATGGCAAGGTGTATGCTCAACTTCATTTCACCGGACCAAGGTATCCGCACCACACAATCAAGTCACTGTTGGTGATGCATTGACAGATCTTACGCCTTTCGAGTGGATAAACCCACACAATGTCATTCAACGTTCTTGGGACGAGAAAAACGACAGAATCCAACGATCGGCCAGGATTAAGCAAATGGCCATTATCAAGGGCATGGACTACGTCGGCTCAGAGCTACAACCATACGCTTCTCCCCCGCTGTCTGAATACCAGAGAAAGCTCCGGCGTTCGGTCAAGGACAATCAATTGCGAAACCATGTCACGCTCGCATACCTCGACAACCCAACGGTCGTCAAAGGACAGTACATCAGACAAGCTCGCACCGAGCAGATATGTAACATTCCGATGCGACCTGGTGCTGATCACCGAGACCTGCCCCGGGGATTGAAGAATTGGGGATTGACAGCGGCTGAGTCGGCTGCCCGGCGGAATAAAGACTACCCCGGTAGATACGGCCGACTCAACATGGACGGGTCACTTCAAATTTGTCTTACAAAAGCAGACCCGGCGGGTAAGAGTGGCAGGGTAAGTGTCCCAATCTGCTCTGAATTGCCAATGTTCTAATCTTTCGTAGATTCTCCATCCGACTCAGCACAGAATCATCAGTGTCCGAGAATACGCAAGGGCGATGGGATATCCCGACAGTTTCGAATTTGAGAATGAGGATCCACGACTAGCATATCGAATGATTGGCAATTCTGTGCCTGTCATCCTGGCGGAGGAGATCGGAAGAGAGTTGCTGGAGCTAAGAGTACGCGAGTTTAAGGAAGAGAAAACAAATTTGGTTAAAAATATTGATATTGAGGTTATCGATTTGATATCGGATGATGAATCTTAGGGAAGGTATTCACACATATGGCCATATGAACATACTGGGAGAAGGAAATAGGCTGGGAAAACATTCATGTAACATTATTTAACGGCCATGAATTCGAAATATGATTTAAAGTTGACATCTGGGTGTTTCATGCTGCGTGAGACAATCTCCTTGCTGTCACTGTCCAATGTCTCCATGGTCATGTGGGGCCTCCAAGCTGGTAAAACAAATATGACGCTCCCTTGATGAGATTCATTTCTGTTGAGAAATATCACAGATGCTAACATCGATGCAGCGGCGCAGATGAGTACGTGCGGTTAATCCTAAGAAGTTGCACATATAGAACCTCACATGCATATAATACGTACGACACATGCCAAACGTCAAGAGAGCAAAATTGAAAAGTATAATTGATTCCACGCGAACACATAAAACAACGCTATTCTTATCGCATCGCTCCAGGTAGACAACCCCCATCATTGAAGCGGCTCATTCATTTTTTACCCAAAACCAAATCATCCTATATTTCGCTCTCCTCCTCACTTTCTTCAGCTTCTTTTTCTGCTGCCTCCTCGGCAGCCTCCTCGTCGTCGGCGTCCTCCTCGTCCTCTTCCTCCTCGGAATTGTCGTCAGACCCTTTTGGCCGAGGGGCCGCGTAACGGCGCGTGACCGATACGGGTTTGAAATAGTTGCCAGACGGGGTATAATATCCCGCCGGATCGTGATCAACTTTATTGCCATGCTGATCCCGCCATTTGAGCGTTGATGAATTGTACCGGTAAAGATCGTTAACTTGGATAACGTGGAGGTGCTTCTTTTGATTATTCCCAGTTTGCTCCCCGTCGGAGTCGGTATCAATGTCATGGGGGTTGGTTGCGGGGGTAGGTATGGAATTCTCATCCTTGTCGAACAAGTTCCCAGCCTCATCCTTGAATATCAAACGGCCTTTGGAAGTTTTCTTGAAAAACATCAAGCCATGGTCCTCCTTAGCTTGTGCTTTGATTTCCTGGATTCGACTTTTAGTTGCCCCGCTTTCCGACGGCGTCGGTTCAGATTCGTCAATAACATCACCAGCCTCCTCCTCGTCTTCGGATTGGTCTTCGGAAGCATTGGTCGCAGGGCCTGGTTCAGTTATCGTGACTGTAGTAATTGCATTGGTCGTGACTGGTGGGGTTCCAGTCGTGATTGGAGGCTCTGGCGGGGTCTTGTCCTTGGTCGGCTTGGGCTTTGGCGGAATTGGCTTACTGTATGTCAATGGCGCACCACCGAGTAGGAACTCATTCATCCAAATGATCGCTTGAGAAAAAGCTTGCTTCTTGAAAAATAATTCCGCCTTGGTGGTGGCAGCTCTGCGCACTGCAAATCCATCCTGCACGTAGCTGTATGTGGTGAGCTGATACGGAGATGGTCTTGCCTGGAGACGTTGCTGCAGAGGGAACTTCGGTTGGGTAGCCTCGTCCCCAAGTGCAATGCTCAAAGGTGAAGTTCTACTGTCAATTTCAGAGACGGTCATGGTTCCTGGGTCGGCGATGAATCCTGCATAGGTAATGTTGTTCAGTTGTACTGTCGCGTCCTTCATGGTGTTCCTCGTAAGAAGTCTCATTGCCAGGCTCAGACCTTCACCATAACCTACTACACCCAGGTCTCCGCTGATTTTGCGAGTGTTTTGGACATAGTCAACAGTTTCGCGTATTAACCTGTCGCGCCCTGCAGCGTCTAATGAGGGTATCGTGCCGGGAGCTGTAAAGATTCAGTACGACAAAACATTAAAATGGCTGCATCATTGAGCTAACTGTATGCTGGGAGGAATTGTTGGGGTTCCTGGTCATCCAGTGGAGCAAACTTGTTCGCCCAATCGGCCTTGTGGAAGAGGATGAGTAAATTATTTATATCCAGAAGAGAGTACCAAGAATACGTACAACTACTGTCAAATAGCCAGCCTGCAAGTCTAAGTCAGCGCATCGAATCTACAATGAGCGTCCAAGTCTTCTCACAGCAGCATATTGGTCAGCTCTAGGCAGGTGGTTAGTCATGGTATCTCTTGGTCGCAACGCAGGATTTCTTACAGCATGGCGCTGGGATAATTTATTCCGTTTCCATCGGTGAAGAAAATAATGGCATTATTCTGGTGGACGTGATTTCCAGTGGCTTCAGAAACATAGGCATTACGCCCATTGATTGCTACCACATGGCCTCTGGTATCCCCTCTACGCACCAGAAAACGGGTGAGCACTGTTTCTTGGGCAATCAATCTCAAACTTGAAACTTAACGTACAAACGTTCTTCACCTGTGGAGTGATTGTCAGTAGTTTCACTTGGGTATTGGGGCTAGATGTCACGTACCTGAAAAGGGGCATGACAACCCCGGTTGATGAGCCATTCTGACGGCGTGAACGATGGCCTCGTGGACGGGTATGAAAGGAGGTAGAATTGAGAAAGCAGAGGTCCAAAAAGAAGCATGGAGAGCAATTCAAAGCGAGGAGAATGTCTATTTACGAGGCATGCCGCTTGGCATCCCTGGCATTCCAATTACCTTGGTCGTTGTCTCATTGTCACCGTAATTCAATCTCTCTGACATTCCTCGCCACACCTCATATCTTTACATTTTGCTCTCCTCTCCTCTACCTACCCTGCACTGTACACTTGTTGGTGGCAGGTAGGTAGACAGGTAGCATAGAAAGGGATTGGTTGATGAAGGAAAGGAAGAGCGATGGACGTCCAAGATCCTGATAGTCTGTGGCGTCACGTGACTCAATCTGGCTCCACATTAATACGTGACCAGCTTGCAACTTCGAGACCTCGAGAATAGGAACAAGCATCCCATCCCATCGTATCCCATGAACATAACTCCAATGTTGACTCCCATCTCATCTCATAATCACATCCAGCAGTAACCCGCTCGGAATATCCGCATCCTCATGCTTATCCAGGACGGCAATTTGAGATGCCAATGCCCGTGGAAAATGGCACTCGTGGCCGAGATGCATCCGGGCACCGGCTTCCCGAAGACGACGACGATATATTGACAGTCTCCGGTCCCGATGCAGAAGAACAGCATATAAGTTTGAGTTCCGATGCCGACACTCATTTGTCCGTCCAAGATACAAGGCAATTGCCTTCGCCGTCTCCAACCCCTTCGCCAAGAAGCTGTTCTCCATCTCTGGTGGTGACGAACCCATCAGCTTTAAATGGAGACAGGCATTCGAGTTCATTTGAAAAGGCAGCCCACAACTCGGGTTCTGAGGCAAAGGATAGTGCAGCTCTCACCTCGCCGCTCTCTATCTCAAGGGGTCTGCCTTCTCATGAGCTCCACGATATTCCGGAGGAGAAGGTCAAGAAGCCTCGGAAATTGTCCACCGCCAAAGCCAATGGCGAGGTCCTGAAATTGTCTGCTGCTGAAATGGAAGAGTTGACCTCGGCTCCAGAGTCATTGCCTGTCACTTCCCCGGCGAAACTGTCTGTTTCCGGCCAAGCATCACTCGCCGCTTCCCCTGTCTTTGAGAGGAAAGGTTCGGTATCCGAAGCGGCTCGTCCCGATTCAGATGACCAGAGAAAGGGGGACCAGCCTTATAAGCCTGTGCAGTCTGAGCCATTAAAGATAATTACGCACTTAAACGGCGAGCGTCAATCAGGCACCGAGACGACTCCTTCACATGTCGTCAGCAGGCGGCCTGGTTTTTCATCCAGGACTATTTCCACTCCGACTGCTGCCAGCAACCGTATGTCATCTTACAGCAAAAGCACGACTCGCCAGACTTCGCCAAGGCGTAAACCTGTCCCTCATGGAACACGGCCAGAGCCGCTAGATCTCGGTTCCAGCTCCAAGCCCGTAGCAAATGGCTCGACAGCGCCTGAACTCCCTCCTTCACCAATCCCACAAGCTATTCCTCTTCCACCTATGTCGATACCCACCTATTTGCAACTTGAGTTATCATCATCGAGGCCATCGCCTTTGTACATTTATCGATCAGCAACGGGCGAATCGCCTTATGAATCTTCGAAAATCAAATTTGAGCGTTTATTAAATTTTCTGTTATTACCACCCCAGCTGGAGCAAGTATTGTATTTTGGCTCATTAGCGTGTCTTGATGCTTGGTTGTATACCTTTACAATTCTGCCACTTAGGTTTTTCAAAGCTGCTGCCATCTTAATACAATGGTGGTTCGAAGTTCTTGCAAAAGAAGCGCGTTTCATCTTGGGATTCATTTATCACGGGGCTGGAAGATTTTGGCATCGACATCGTGAAAGGCGTGGCAGCACAGATTCTTCCTCGCGATCCCGAAGCGTCTCAAGAGTGCGCCGGCCAGTTGCTTCAACCACGCCCTCCTTCCAATCTCAGTCAGGAAGGGCCGCTGAAGCTGTCAATGGCAACGGCAACGGCAACGGCGTTCAAGAAAATTTCAAGTTCGAGTCGGAGCGTAAGTCCAGGCAAGGATGGGGTCGCAAGCATCGGCGGACAAAATCACAACCTTCATCTTTATCTTCAAACCACAAGGCGGATCTTCTTCAAGGGGCTGTAATCATATGCAGTTGCATTCTGTTGATGAAACTTGACGCCAGCAGAATGTACCACAACATTCGGGGCCAGTCGGCCATCAAACTCTATGTAATTTACAATGCACTTGAAGTAAGTATGCTCCTCCACTGCTCAATTTATGCTGACTGTGAAGGTCTGTGACAAACTTTTCGCTGCTTTAGGTCAAGATATATTCGAATGCCTATTCTCCAATGAGACATTGGAGCGAGATCTAGATGGCCGAAGCAAAATACTGAGACCCCTTGGGATGTTTGTGTTGTCTTTGATATACAACGTCATCCACTCAGCCGCCCTCTTTTCTCAGGTCATCACGTTAAACGTGGCAGTCAACTCTTACTCGAATGCCTTGCTCACACTCTTGATTTCCAACCAGTTCGTCGAGGTCAAATCCACAGTTTTTAAAATGTTTCAAAAAGACAACCTATTCCAGTTGACCTGCGCCGACGTCGTTGAACGGTTTCAACTATGGTTGATGTTAATCATTATCGCGCTGCGAAATATCGTGGAGCTTGGAGGGCTGAGTGTCATTGGTAGTGAGGGCGATGTCGCGAAAGATGCGACAGGTCCAATCAGGACCAATTCCATTCTCCCAAATAGCTTTACTATTCTTCCCAGCTGGTCTGGCGAAGTTTTATCGCCATTCCTGCTTGTACTTGGTAGCGAAATGTTGGTGGACTGGATCAAGCACGCTTACATCAGCAAGTTCAACCGCGTCAAACCGGCAGTCTATCAAAAGTATTTGGATGTTCTTGCGAAGGATTATTATACCAATGTGAGTTGATTTGCCCGGAAAGGAAGTACTGTACTGATTTACCAGGCTTTCGTGAACCAAAATCTCGTCAAACGATTAGGACTTCCCGTTATCCCTTTATCGTGCCTATTTATTCGATCATCAGTCCAGACTTATCACATGTTCTTGGCGACGCATATCCCACCGCCGATTCCTTCGACAGCTACCGCGTTGTCAGTCGAGTCTGCCACCACGTCTCCGGCGACTACAGCTGCCCTCGAACATTTCGACAACATCATTCGACGAGCGCTCGGGAGATCAACGTTTGGAGTTCCAGATCCCGATTCTATGAATCGCTGGTATCTTCCCAGCGCCGACGATGTCATTGCGGCATTAACAATGCTTATATTTTTCTTGGGGGCATTCTTCGTTCTTCTTGCCTGCAAGTTGGTCCTTGGGATGCTGCTTCTGAAGTTTTCCCGAAACCGCTATCGGACCATGAAGAAGCGTGAGCAGCAGAACTATGACATGGAAGGGAGAAGAATTGGTGGCTGGGGAATGGTCGAGTTGGAGGACGAAAAACGTCGTTATTTCTTCGAGGATGATCCTGAAACTTTGAGAAAGCTGAAGGAGAAAGAACGACTCGCTAAAGAAAAAGCTGCTGCTGGACAAGACTTCTCGAAGATAAGTAGATATGAGATGTCAGCCAAGAGGATTTGGTAGGATGTAAATACTTGTACTAGCCCTGTATACCACCGCTTAATAATGCACTGGATCTCATGTACCCATTCAAGCCGTTGCCGGTAATAGTTTTCTGGCATTCTTGTTTTCTTCATCCACCAAACTCATGTTTAGATAGCCCTCTCGTTCCTGCCGGAGGTTCATACCTGAATATATGCCCACCATCATCTGCTACGCTCTTGTCTTGTGCCGTTGTAGCGAAAAGAACATCCAGATTTTCCCCTCCCCATGTAGGACATGTCACTGCCTTTGCGGAAAACAACACATCCCCTATGTGCTTACCAGACGGATCATAGACCACTTCTTCCTGTCAGATTTTCGTCGCGTGAAGAGTAAGGTGCTCCTGAAGACTTACTGACTCGGCTTGAACCATATACTGCCATCCAGATATTTCCGTCCGTACTGCTACGATTAAACTTCGATCCTGGGCTGGGGAATAAGATCGTACTCACTCTATCACCAGCCCATCTGGCTCCCCTGCTGAATCAGTGAAGTCCACGAGCACTCTGCGGTTCGAGATCGTCCCACTCTCGAGCTCGAAGTCGTATGCCCAAGTCTGCTGACCGACTGAATCATTGAAGTACACTTTTGCGTCATAAAGTCAGCAATCTAGCCATCCAATAAGTAGAGGTGGTAATGAACGTACTTGTTTTGTCGTCTGGACTCCAGCCTATTCCATTCCCACAAATCACGCCGCTTTCCATCTGATGCAAACTTCCATCCGGATGATACCTCCAAAGCCGCCCCTTTGGTTTGTAGTCTGGCGGAACATTCCCCGGTCCCATCGCCGCTGCCTTTTAAATCATCAATCACTCCTCAATCACCACAAAATGAGGTGTGGATCTCACCTTCTTATCAATCTCCGCCAACCAGAATCGGCCCTTGGCATCAACCGCTCCTACCTCACATTAATAATGAAAAACACCCAATGTTTTCAAAACACAAACGCACCATCATTAAATCTCAGCTCTGCCCTCTCACCCGTAGGGATTATCTCCTTCACAACCTCAAGCTTCCCCGTCTCCTCATCCAAAAACGCAATACCCTGGTAATAAGCACAAATATAACTACCCTTCTTCCCCTTCCGAAAACATACTACCGTAACACTATCCTCAAGTACAAACGTCTTTGCCTCGCCTTCCGGAGCACCTGAGTCTGGATTAAGATGCAAGATATACAATTCAGAGGGCTCCTTTAAAGGGTCAACCCAGTGCAGTGTACTGTCGCTGGATCGGTATATCGGCGCTTCGCCAAGAACCATGGGGCCGAGGATGCCGTTTTTGTACCATGGCTTTTGGGGGGCTGATGTTGCGATGTTCGAGGCCATTTTGAGGGGCTGTTTTGGATTGGAATTATGGGGATGTTACGAGATGGGGACTGATTATTTGCATGTGTTGTGCAGCTGGACCCTTGATGTGGAAACCCCCACCTCGCCCCACCTTTGAGTTGATCCAACGTTGCACGAATCCGGGTTACCCGATTTGGATTGGAAACTCGTTTTGGGTAAAATTTTGCACTCGGAGCTGTATCTCAATAATAGTAGTAGTAGGGACTTCATGCAAGTGAAGTATTTGAACTCATCAGAGAACGCTGGTATATGGGATGAAATAGAAGATGAGGGGTCGTTTCGCTAAGCAGAACCCCTCCCCTTTTTTCCTGGCAACTGTAAAGCTGAATTTAACTCCAATTATTTAAGGCCATATGAGAATAATTGTGCAAGGAAAATGCATCCGTTCTCTTCAACTGCAGGTCAACGAAAATCCGTTTCGCTCATGATGTCACGTTACGCTTATTACACTCCGTGTTCGGGGCCTTCTGCCCCGCGCTCAACCCTCTCCATAAATGATCGTCTAACGTAAGGTCACGATGCAGATTCGGGCTCGGTCTAAATACTTCCTTTGCGCCTGACTCATTTGAATTTTGAAAATGTATTTTCTTCAAGACGATAAACATTTTTAGTACCAGCAAAACATACACTATAAAGTCCCAAATCGCCCAGAATGAGCTCGGAGACCCCATCGTCTACCGACCTTCAAGGTCCTCAACCGCCATATCCTCTCCACCCTTCAATAGAACATAAGTTAGATCCTGTGTACAAGGAGTTCTACAACAAACACCTTGTCAACCAGCAACAAGTGCATCTCCAGCCCGTCGCTGCTTCCCGCACTTCCGGCGTTTTAATCCCGGGTGCGGGACCAAAACTTCCAGTTGGAAAAGTAGAGGATATTGCAATCAAAAGGAGAGAAACGGAGGGTCCAGATGTCATGGTTAGAGTCTTCACACCAGAAGGCGAGAAACCAGCGAATGGCTGGCCGTTAATGGTCTACTACCATGGTGGGGGCTGGGTTTTGGGCAATATCGAAACAGAAAACGTGGTGTGCACAAACTTATGCAATAGAGCAAGATGCGTAGTCGTCAGTGTAGACTACCGGTAATTTCCCTTCCCATTATGTCAGAACCTCAAAATCTAATATAAAGTCTCAAGTCTGGCGCCCGAAAATCCCTACCCAGCAGCAGTCCATGATTCCTGGGAACCTCTCCTATGGCTCAAAGACACCGGCGCCTCCCAACTCTCCATCGACCTCTCACAATCCGCAATCGGTGGTTCCTCAGCCGGTGGAAACCTAGCAGCAATCATGTGCCACAAAGCCCTCTCCACCCCCTCCCCCGTCCCCTCCTTCCTAACCCAGCTCCTCCTCGTGCCAGTCGTAGACAACACCGCCCTAACAAGCAACACTCTCTCCTGGAAAGAAAACGAATTTACGCCCGCGCTGCCAGCGAAGAAAATGATGTGGTACCGCTGGCACTACCTACCCGACGAAAAAACGTGGGGCGAGCCTGAAGCTAGTCCGTTGTTGTATGGAGAGGAGGATGGGAGGTGGGGGAAGTTGCCTAAGGCGCTGGTTGTGGTGGGGGAGCTGGATGTGTTGAGGAGTGAGGGCGAGGCGTATGCGGAGAAGTTGGAGAGGAATGGGGTAAGGGCTGATTTGAAGATTATGAGGGGGATGCCGCATCCGTTTTTAGCGATGGATGGGGCGTTGCAGCAGGGGAGGGATGCGATTACGTTTATGGTTGAGGCGTTGAAGGAGGCGTTTAGTGGGAAGTAGGAAATTCTAATGAAGGTTGGAAGTGGTGTCATGGGTGAGATAGTGATGTGTCTTTTCATCACTCTGAAGAGTGTGGAGATGTGGGATTGGATAGCTGGCATATATCTTTATCATCTCTGCACATAGTCATATGCACCGCTTAGAGTAGAGAGCCAAGATTTAGCTACGAATTTATAAATTTCAATTACGCCTAACAACTAGCCAGATGCAAAAGCCAAGATGTTCAAAAGTACCAAATTCCACATCTCACATGACCAATCCTCTGCTTATACCCAGCATTCTCCTTGCAACTTCTTGATCCCCAACGTCACAGTACTCCTGTCCCTCTCTCGTACTAGACCTCCAATGCCTCCACTTGTCATCGATATCGGGAATCAAATCGATAGCAGCAGGTCTATCGGCAGGATTAGGCTGGAGCATATCAGCAATAAGGTTCCTTAGGCCCTGAGAGTATCCTTTGTCGTTCATCCGGGAGATCTGCCAATCATAGGAGTAGATCCGCGGCGGAGGCATGTCAGTCATCATATGGTAGATGACAGCTCCCAAACTCCAGATCTCGCTGGCACGAGACCAGGACTGCGTACTCTTGTAGATTTCCTAAATCTTCTGTGAGAATTGTCTTCAAAGCTCCACAAAGACAACTTACTGGAGCCCAATACCACTGCTTAAAAACAGGCGCATCCTCTACCCTCTGTGACATAGCCACTCGAGCACCAACACTCCCACAGACCTTCGCCCACTGGAAGCCACCCAACTTACATTCTCCGTAATGCTCGCCTTTATTCCCCGGCTTCTTGAACCAGATCTGGCCAGGACTAACATCCATGATCAAAATAGCATGCCAGTCTTCATCATGCTTGACCCACTCCCCCGGAATGCCGTCCGTCTCCTTCACGCCATGATGCAGCCACAGCAGTGCACGGGAGATGGACCGCAACACGTGCCAGCACAGTCCTTCGGGCAGCGATGGACGTGATGGATTCGGCGCAGCTAGTTTGTGCCACGCCTCTGCATCTGTGAATCCTGGAAGTGAGTTTGCGGAGCGGATCAAGTAGGCGAGTGAGCCGGCGTTCATGTCTTCCCAGATGGTGATATCGCCATAATCGCCCGCCGCCGAGACGGGTCCAGTCAGAGCTGAAGATTGGACGATGTCGACGAGGGAGATGATATTAGGATGGTTGAGAATGCGGGAGAGTGAGAGGGAAGCGTGGGGGATGATCACTGAGGCTAGTTTTGTGTTGTAGGTTGGTGTAGGGTTATTGCCATTGATGTTCAGCTTCTTCGTCACCTCAGGGTCGTTCGGGTTTAGGTTTTCGGGACTGAAGGGTGAGTCTTTGGTGTAAACTTCAGGCACTTTGGATGCGAGGAAAGTGGCGTTGTCTAAAGTGCGAAGTACGGGAACTGAAGATGCGATGTCTTGTGGTTCGCCGGGATTCAAGGGGACGTATTGCGTATGGAAGGGCATAATTACGATAGTTGAACAGATTCTATATGCGCTTTGAATGAGAGAAACGGGCTCTTTGGGGGAAGTTTTTGTTGTCTAAATCAATACAAGGAACGTGAGACGGAGGAATGTAGCAATGAATGAAAATATGCAATGTCTCAGTGAAACTTCAAGGACCACGTATACCTATTTGAGTGTCGTGCGAGTACATTAACTCTCACTTAAGAGTTGCTCACGGCCGTAGATTCATGGTTTATTTTGACTTGATATATCGTACTTGACGGTGCTACTAGGCCATTTGAATGGCTCAAGCAAAATGGGATCTCTGCCTTGCTAGGAAACACTGAGAGTAGTCGTGTGGGTGAGAGACAGACCGCGAAACATGTCATTTGTGAAAGGCGCTCATCGAGGATTGGCATTTCGATGTTGATATTGTCGGGATCTGAAAAAGGAAGGCTTGTCCGGGATTTGAGCTTACTAACATTCGGCCGCAAATAGAATCAGACGCCGAGGCTGGGCTAGATGCATCTCTATCAATAATCAGACTACAGTACTGCTACAGTACTGTACCTACGTACCTACGAAGGTACTGTACCTCTACTGCAGCTTATATTACGATTATGACCTCCTCGGTTCCTAATCTCCCACTGCTATCCGGGCCAATGTTCGCAGAGAGGAGGATTTAGTTCAACTGGTCAGAACCCTGTTAAAAACAATCGACCACCCTACGAACTAAATCCTCGAACCTAGTGAACTTAAAACCCGAAGATATCGTCTTCAGATACCTGCGGACACGAAATACGAAACACGAAACTTCGAGATCCCCAGAAACCTCAACCCATTATGGCCTTCGTCGAGACAGAAACGCAATGGCATACAGGAGAGCAGGAAATGCACAAGCTGCTTCGACTGCCGCATATGGACAACCCGACCCAGCCATACTTAGCACCTAATGCCTCCTACATGCTCATGCGGTCGCCGCTGATTGCCCTGGGCACGCTTGATTCAGCAGGAAGGCCTTGGACGTCGCTGTGGGGGGGAGAGCCTGGCTTTTCAAGACCTGTCGCGCAATCCGTAATGGGAGTCAAGACAACAGTCGACAGGATACATGACCCAGTTATAGAAATACTACTTGGTGGAAGGGCAGATGGCGAGGTTATACAAGAGAAGGGTGCCGGCAGAATGGTCAGCGGATTGGCTATTGACTTGGAAACGCGAAGGCGGGTCAAGCTATATGGAAGGATGGTTGTCGCTGCACTTTCAGCAACCGAAGAGGGGCTTGGAGAAGTCCAACTCGTAGTGAAGATTGAGCAATCTCTGGGTGAGTAATATCTACCCAAGGAATCAAGGGCAACGCTGACGTGGCCAGGAAATTGCCCAAAGTATCTGAACAAGAAACATATCGTCCCCAGCGTGCCTCAGCCAAAGCTAGTATCGAGCAGTCTCCCACTACCTGAACAAGCCGTCGATGTCATCAAGAAAGCCAACCTTTTCTTTATTTCATCCTCAAATCACGAATCGGACATGGATACAAATCATAGAGGCGGCCCTCCAGGATTTGTCCGCGTTCTTTCGAATGACGACCAGGGAGTGGAGCTTGTATATCCGGAATATAGTGGCAATCGACTTTACCAGACTCTGGGAAACCTCAAGACGACCCCTCAAGCCGGATTAGTGTTCGCGGATTTCGACACAGGCGATGTCCTATACGTAAGCGGGACAACTGAAATCCTGATTGGCAAAGCTGCTACAAATTTGATAGCCCATACGAATCTTGCAGTCAAGATTAAGGTAGAGGCCGCGCGGTTTGTCTCGAACGGTCTTGCTTTTCGGGGCCAAGAAGGAGAACGTAGCCCGTACAACCCTCCAGTGAGGTACTTATCGATCGAAAATCGCAATGGGATCTCAAGCAATGCAGATCAGATCTATGCCAAACTCATCGATAAGAAGATTCTGACTCCAACCGTTGGACGATTTCGCTTCCATGTGGCCGATCCAAAGAAAGCGAGCAAGTGGAAGCCTGGACAATATGTCGCATTGGGGTTTCAAGACGAACTGGACATTGGATACAGTCACATGAGGGACGATGACCCCCAAAGCATCAATGATGACTTTCTGCGAACCTTTACAGTCTCATCAAGGCAGCCGGAAGGTGGTTCAGAGGCCCACGATCAATTTGAAATTACAATTCGCAAGGTCGGGGTTGTTACTGATTTTCTATTCAAGCATAATGCCCGGGTCAATCTGGAAGTACCACTCCATGGCTTTGGCGGCGATTTCTTTATCCAGCAGTCTGAAGGAGAGAGTGTCTCATTTGTTGCTGGTGGTGTTGGTATCACACCTCTCCTAGCGCAGGCGGCTGATCTTGATCTATCACGGTTCCACCTTTACTGGACGGCCCGGGCCGAAGATCTGGGTTTGGTGGTCGATACCTTCGAGAAGGTCCCAGGCCTTGCGGAGCACACAGATGTGTTCATTACGGGTAAGCTCGACGAGACAACAGAAAATTTGAAGAAGCTTGATTCGTCAGCGGCAAAGTTGCAGAAACGACGGTTGTCCAAAGAAGACTTTTCGGGAGATTCTGCGTCCAAGTGGTACCTTTGCACGGGTACTGGTTTTCGAAACTCGTTGGTTGAGTGGCTCAATGGGAAGACCGTTCTGTATGAAGATTTCAATTATTAAAACTCGTGCTACAGCAATCAAATTCTTAATACCCGCTAAAGGACCCTCCTCGACGTACTGACAATACCCACCTATGAACTACAAACAAGGTCGTAGAAGCTACTGCGATCGCGGAATTTTATATCCAATTTGCATTAGCATGGACTTTTGCCCCTGAAACATTCTCCCTTGTCTGTAATAATCTCGTACAGTGATCGGTGTTGGCTATTTAGTCGGTTGGCGGCAGAGCCCTACGTCCAGATTCTTGATCTTGAAAGACATCTTGTTATGACCAAAAAATTGGATCAGACTTCCACCAACGTTTCCTCTCACCAATTGATGCCTATGTATGACAGTTCAAGGAGCTATGCCAGACAGATTCGACCAGGTCGATTGACTGTTCAGTTAGAGGTCCCTGATTGGGTCGTTTAGAAAGTGCGACCTTAGGACAACCAACATTCTGACTTTCCCTGTTATGACTCTTCGCCGCTTCGTCCCTTCTTGTAACGAGCATTTGAGAGCTAAATATTCGAAAATCCTCCATCAGAAAACTGAAAACATGATCAGCTTGGAAATTGCGACGAAATCCGATCTTGCATTGGTGCTGCCAAGCCTGCTGATAGCGGGGTATCTTGAACAGACTGGGATTCTTCCTCCCACCATCAAGATTTTCCAAGATCAAAATTCTCTTCCGGGCGATTCATTCGTTCATCTGAGCCTACCAAGCGGAGAAATTCTACAAGACGAAGCAATTGTCCAATATTTTGCAAATACTGCCAGCACGAAAGATATTTCGTCCGTATGGGTACTCTCACGTGAAATTGAGGTGGTACTACCGCTGACATTAGAATACAGGTCAAAGAATAGATCCACAGAAGCAAAGGCTTTCTCATCCAAGATTTCAAGTCCATAAGTAAGCCATTAGAAGAGTTAAATCGCTATCTTACACTGCGAACGCATATTGTGGGATACAGCCTCAGTGTGGCAGATCTTTCAGTATGGACCTCCATCCGCGGAAATCGAGTTACATACTCCTTGATCAAAAAGCTGTCCAACCATGTCTCTCGATGGTACAATTATATCGAAGCTTCAAATCCCTGGATATCTGAGATGGTGGCCGAGCTCAACACCCACGCGTCGAAGGATAGGGCAGCACTAAGCGCAGCAGGCGCCAGCTATGATATCGACTTGCCGGACATGAAGGGTCCTGTCGTAACGCGATTTCCTCCTGAACCGTCTGGATATTTGCATATCGGCCATGCAAAAGCGGCTCTTCTCAATGACTTTTTTGCCCATCGACAGCCAGGCGGAACTTTGATATGTCGGTTCGACGATACAAATCCCTCGAAAGAAAACGCGGAATTTCAAGACTCTATTCTAGACGACTTGAATTCTATTGAAATTTTCCCAGACAAAGTTACGCACTCTAGCGATTACTTCCAGGAGATGCATGACCTTGCGCTCAAGCTTATTAAAGCAGGCAAGGCATTCGCCGATGATTCCGAGCTTGGGAGAGGAGACGAAGACCGAAAGAACCGACTTCCTTCTAAGCGCCGGGACCTCGGTGTAGATGACACTCTCAAATATTTTGCAGAAATGAAGTCCGGTTCTGAAGAAGGTCAACGGTAGTGCATTCGTGCAAGAATTGCGTATGACAGTCCGAACGGCACTCTCAGGGACCCAGTCATCTACCGCTGCAACCGAATTCCGCATCATCGGACCGGCACTCAGTGGAAGATGTACCCCACTTATGATTTCTGCTCACCAATATTGGACTCGATCGAAGGCGTCACGTTGGCCCTGCGTACGAACGAATATCGAGATCGCAATGCTCAGTACAACTGGATGCAAGAAGCCCTAGGTCTACGCAAGGTGTCCATTTGGGACTTCTCAAGACTGAGTTTCGTTCGCACTTTCCTCTCAAAGAGAAAGTTGACTAAGGTTGTGGATGATGGCAAGGTCTGGGGCTGGGATGACCCCAGAATGCCGACTATCAGAGGCATTCTCCGCCGTGGGATGACCGTCCCAGCTCTGCGCGAATTTATTCGCAAACAAGGACCAAGCAGAAACGTTCTCAATCTGGAATGGGGTGTTCTTTGGGCTCTAAACAAGAAATACATTGATCTCCAGGCCCCTCGCTATACATGCATTCTCGAGGACCAGGCAGTTAGCTGTCGAGTCGGCGGTTTAGAAGGTCCAAGCCAGATCATCAAACCGAAGTACGTGAAGAACCCCGAATTGGGCTCGAAGAAGGTGATATTTGGCAAGGCAATTCTTCTTGAGCAGATTGACGCACAAATCGTCCAGCTCGGTGAAGAAATCACGTTGATGAATTGGGGAAATGCCTACATTAGTAGCATCAACAAAGATCACCGAGGTATCACAGTTATGAGCATGGACTTGGAGTTGCACCTTGAAGGCGATGTCAAACTCCCCAGAAAGATCAGTTGGCTTGCGGCAACGAGCACAAATCTGGTTCCCGTCGAGCTTGTTGATTTCACTTATCTAATCACAAAGGACAAATTGGAGAAAGATGACCAGCTCGAAAGCTTTCTCTCGCCTGTCACTGAATTCAGGAGTTATGCTCTTGCAGACTGTAACATGACGGAGCTGGAGAAGGGAGCAATTGTACAATTTGAACGTAAGGGGTATTACAAGTTAGATGTCCCGCATCAAGGGGATAATTCGAGGATGGTATTTTTTAAGATCCCTTCAGGGAAGTCATGAGCATGTATCAATTTCCCATTTGTTCTAGAGCATTCTAGTCATCCACATCCGTAGAAGACCACAGTTTTTCCGTAACATCCAACATGTGTCGGTGCTCCTCAATCTTGACCTTGATCCTCTCAACACAGTCTTTGCCAAGCGGTAATCTAATAGTTTCCTCCATTCCCTCAGCCTGTCCACTCTTCATCGTCGCATCAAAGATATGCTGGCAAGCTTTGTCCACATCATTAGGTGCCTTTGCACCAGCCAACGCAATCGTCGCATCAAGCATCTCCTTCATTGGAGTGCCGTTATACTCTTCCGGCATCGGCGCAGCAGGACGAACCAGCGCATGCGAGAATCCCGTTCCAAACCATCCAGGCTCTACAACCAACACACGAATGCCCAATGGTTTGACTTCATGATACAAGGCCTCCGACATGGCTTCAAGCGCGAACTTGGAACCTGAGTACAGGGAACGCGAAGGCTTGGCCTCAAGACCGGTCGTGCTGCTTATTTGAACAATGGTACCGTTGCGTCGTTTGCGCATGGCGGGTAGCACGAGACGTGTTAGGGTCATGGGACCAAAGAAATTGGTCTCCATCTGATCTCGAGCTTCTTTGTCGCTATTCCACTTATGAGTCCCATACTTAATTTCTCATTAAACAAGAGTAGCATACCTGATGGTCTCAAAAGCCCCCAGTAAGGCATACCCCGCACTATTGACCAAGATATCGATTTTCCCCCACACAGCAGTAGCCTTGTCAACAGCTGCTACAATCTCGGACTGGGGACTTGTCATATCTAATGCGTGCCAAACACCACCCAGCTTCTCCACTTCAGAGACTAGGTCTGGCGTTTTGGAGGGGTTGCGGGATGTGGCTATTACTTTGTGGCCGGCTCGAAGAGCGATGCGTGTTAGGCTGAGGCCGAAGCCTGAGGAGCAGCCTGTTATGAGCCATACCGGAGGATACATGTTGTTTTTGGGGGATCTGAGGTTGATTGTAAGTTAAGAAGGTGAAGTAAGAATGAATGGGGAGGAAGTCATGAGGCAAGCTCGCTCTTGTTATATAGTTGGCGAGTTGAGAACTGAGAACTTAGAACCTAACGTAAAGCTAACCACTAGTGGTCAAAATACTCGAGATATTAACTCTAATTGGTTTAGAAGAGACTTGTCTGAGGACAAATTCCGGAATAGGGAAAGGTATAGAGAGGCTCACGGAGGGTGCGTGGGGTTAAGCCGCTAAGTCCGGAATCTTCCGATTGGTTCCATATGAACTATTAAGGAACAAGACTTCGGTATTCTTTTGGATATATCTGAAATGTCTTCGAATGATGCCTTTCGATGGAATTCCAGGGTGGTTTGCTTTCTCAATCATTCACGTGGACAAGTAAGCGTGGAAACGAGGAGATGAAAAGAAGCATATTTATAGAGGGCAATAGCAGATATTCAGCTTGCGGCAATCGACCATAAATAAAATCACTCATGGACACGAAATCGATAAGAAAATATGTTTTATTCTTGTTGCCAGTCTCACTCGATCCAAGTCCCAACCTCTAGGTCAGATTTCGCACTGGACGATAGCTCTGATGAGATGTACAAGAGGCTTCTAGAGCTTGTTAATTTCATCGTTGACAACGTTGTTGATTTCAGGATCCATTCCTGCTAGCACGCCCTCCTTGCTCGCGAATTGATCGATGGCTGTGGGGAGCGGATTAGCGTGTGGTTTTCCAGAATTTATTGATTCAGTTTTGCTCCAAGAAGTGATTCTATAAGTTCTAAAGATAGGGGGAATGTAAAACTGGCCAAGGAGAAATAAGGGAATCGTACCGGAGTCAGCGAGAGCATCTTCGGTCTTGTCGTTGCCCCTGTTAGAGTTGGTAGCGTTGTTCTGTCCGTCATTCCCACCCTGTCCCGTAGCGTCTTTCTCGAACTCCTTTATATCGTCTCCGAGCCCCATTTTGATAGATGTGGAAGTGCCGGTAGTGGTCTGCAAGGGAAACAAGTCAGCTTCGCCTCAACATAAGGTTTGATGCCAAGACTGGGATGCCGCAGGGTACTTACGGGAATTGAAATAGCGTTCGAATAAAATCAGAGTATTGGGTGATTGATGGCTTGCCAAGAAGAAAGAGGAGAAAGCCAAGACCTCTTTATAACCCCTCATTGTGGGGTTGAGGCTTCGCACCATCTGGACCAAGGAATGAACCTTTCTGGCCAACTTCTTCCGCGGAAGAGAGCAATATTATGCACAATGATGTTGCTCTTAGCTTATCGCGATAGTAGTGTGCCTCCCTAGTGGCTGGTTCCAAAACTGGCGTATATGGCGGGGCAGCATAGCCTAAGAAGAATGGAGTCTATTGACACTTGCGAAAGAAGCTACTTAGCCGTAAGCCCGACCAAGTTCATGTTGGCTAGATGAGACAGGGGAATCATATAAAAATGAGGCATATTCCCATTTAGAACAGAACAATACTTGTCGAGCTGGGTGGTCCTCTCAGTCTGTCAAAATAAATCGTGATGTTGCATGTTGAAGCAGCGTCGTGACGCGCCAAATTTTTGCAAGCAAGCTTCAGATACAAGAAGAATAATATCGTTCATTCCACACAGAACAAACCCAGAAAATTCAAATCATGAGTCCGTGAAATTCATCCAGAACTATTTGCACGCGACCAAGTTTGAGGAGGATCTGGTGAAAATGGGTTCTTGCTCTGAACTGTCAGATTCTCCCAGTACAGGTAGATATGAGGCTTACTGGAACCACTACATTTATTCATCAAAGACCATACTTCGAGGAAAAATACTTTTTGCTAGAAGATAAGTTTGAAGGGATATTACAAACCTCGAGATGTCGTCTCAAAGCTTGGCAGCTTGGCATTCAGGGGCGTGCCCAACTGATAAGGACGATAAGACATCCTTGTCATGAGCAACTACAATTGATCTCGAACCCCACTCTCGAGCTTCACTTCACCTGCAGACATATCCAATTTTATAATTACTCACATCATACAGAAAATCATCAAGCTCAAAGTCATGGAGTATAAGAAACCGTCTTCCTCGGGCATTACCCCACGAATAATCATCCATGGCGGTGCGGGCAATATCCTACCGAGCAACCTCCCCCCAAAGAAGTACGAGCAATATCACGATTCCCTCCTCAAGATCCTAGCTGCGACACACCATTTTATGACCTCTCCCTCCTCTTTTCCTCTAGCGACAGCATCCGCTACATCTGCCCTCGATACAGTTACATTTGCTGTGACACAATTAGAAAACAATCCACTATTCAACTCAGGACACGGCGCGGTGTTTACTCGAGATGGAGTCAATGAACTCGAAGCATCAGTGATGGTATCGAGAGGGAAGAAGAAGAGGGGTGTGGGTTTGATGGGGCTACAAAGAGTGAAGAATCCGATAAAGCTGGCGAGGGAGATGTTACTACACGGGGAGAAGGATTTAGAGGGTGGAAATGGTGAACATCGAGGACCGATGGCTGTGGACAGCAGATCGAGCTCAGGGGCTCAAGGCCACTCTCAGCTGCATAAATTTAGCGCGGAGCAATTGGCAGAAGACTGGGGTCTAGAGATGGTGCCTCCGAGTTACTTCTTTACACAGGCTCGTTGGGATGGTATGTTGAATTAGTGTGGCACATTGAAGGATTTATATTGACTGTCTTATAGAACACATTAAAGGCTTAGAAAAAGAAAAGGAGGGTGGAGTCGCCACTTGGGACGAAGAAGATTTCTTTCCACAAGGTACTTGCGGAGCCGTGGCTCTCGATAGCGAAGGTGTTGTGGCAGCAGGCACAAGCACCGGTGGCATGACGAATAAATTGACTGGACGCATTGGAGATACGCCAACACTGGGAGCTGGATTCTGGGCTGAAGAATGGGAAGACGAATACAGCTCCAAAGCTGAGACTGTGTTAAGGGAGTCGAAATCAGCAGTGATTTTGAGTGAGACGTTGAAGGGATTGATGGCAGACTGCCTACCAAATCCTCTGGCTTATTCTCCATTACCGAAAGCTGATATTGACCCCGCTTTCTTGGCCAAAAGTGACAGGGTCTTCCGGGCGGGAGCCATGTCCGGAACTGGAAATGGCGACTCTTTCCTGCGGATAAATGCTGTGCGAACAGCATCAGCCATTGCTCGATACCGAGGCTCAAAATCAAACGAGAAGACAAGCCTACAAGATGCGATTACTGAAATCACAGGACCCGGAGGAGAGTTAGTCAAGAGTGCTGGTGATAGATGGAGAAAAACTGGTGAAGGTGAGGGAGGTATCATTGGCATAGAAGTCACTGTTGTCGTTGACAAGAATGGCAACAAGAAGTCGGCAGTCTCTCACATCGTGGACGACTACAACTGTGGTGGTATGTTCCGTGCAGCCGTTGACAAGAATGGAAAAGCTGTCATGAGAGTTTGGAAACCTAAGCAACATGAAGGTTTAGAGGCCTATGAAGGGGAAGGCAAAGAGTATGATCTCAGAGATTGGTTAGATGAGAAGATGTAACGCCAATACATACAGACTTCTTTTGAGGAGACATTTCTAAAAGTTTGTATTTTCGGAGCCCAGTCGAAAAGTGAGAATCTTTTGCCATCAGTAACCTCAAGTCGGTGGCATCTGTCTACTGTCCAGTCTGTTTTCAAATTTAATCTCAATCGTTTCACGCACCAGATTCCGTGAGAAAACGCAGAGTAATCGAAGCTCGACCAAGACGAGCCACAAGCCATCAGGTGACATTCCGCAATCGCCCTCCACTTTCGAGCTCCTCGTTCGTAGCCCACATACGTTCGTAGAGTCATCAATACACACCCAAAAAGCTTTCTTGTTTTAAACTCCAAACTTCATTCTTCGTTTCTCCTTACTTCAACGCATAAGCAAAACCACCAAAAATGCCCCACCTAGACCACATAATCGTCCTCCTCCCCCACGCCTCCCTGCTCTCCCCACCCTCCTGGCTCACCTCAAACTTCACTATCACCCCCGGCGGCCGGCACGCCGACAACGCCACCGAAAACAAACTAATCTGTTTCCGCGACGGTTCATACGTAGAACTAATATCCTTCATCAACGATGATCCTGCGCTCAAAAAGGGGCATTGGTGGGGTAAAAAGGAATATGGGATTATTGATTTTGCTTTTACGAGTAAGAGTTTGAGCGCTGAGGAGAATTATGAGGGTGTTAAGGAGAGGTTGGGGAATGTGGAGTGGGAGAAGGGGGAAAGGGAGATAGTGTATGAGGAGCCGAGGAAGGGGGGCAGGAAGAGAGATGATGGGGTTGATGTTAAGTGGCAAGTTACATTTCCTGCTGTTTCGGAGAATGGGTATCAGAGAGGCGAGCTGCCATTTTTCTGTCACGATGTTACGGATAGGGGATTGAGGGTGCCGTTTTCGGAGGAGAGTGTCAGGCATCCGAGTCAGGTGGTGGGTGTCAAGTCGCTGGGGGTTTATGTTCCTGGAGAGAGGGAGAGGACGCTGGGGAAAGGGTATGAGGCTATTATTGGGAAGGAGGGGGATGGTGGAAGGTTTGAGACGGAACCGTTGAAGGGCGAGGAGGGGAATGTGGGGTTTTTGGTGAGAGAGCCTGAGGAGGAGAAGCAGAGGAAGTTGATGGAAAAGAGGGGTGGGTTGCTGTTGGGTGATTTGGTGTTTTACAAGGAGAAGGGGTCAGAATCAACTGCGGGGTCAACTAGGATTGATGAAGAGAGTTCGGATGTTGAGATGGGTGGGTGGTATTTATAAAGTAGTTTTGGCAATAGGTAGAATGCAGCGGGGTTCTAAGGGGTGCCAAAGTCTGGCGCTGAAGCAGATACCGAGTTTGGAAGCTTGGGAATGTTATTTGCGAAGATTATGACCATTAGCTACATGCATGGACTCTCAAAATAAAGCTAACCTGAGAACCAAGATCCCTCTTGCCAAAATTTGCACCTCTCGTTATCATCAGGGTCCGAAAACACACTCCCCAACAATGTAGAGTTCAAGTTAAAAATTCTTCCATCGCCATAAGCCGGAAACGGCGGCACTCCCAGCCCATCAGGCTGGCCTGTCTGCACATGGTTGCTAATTATGCTCTGTAGTACCCGTGCCACTGTAGTATCCACAGGACCACCGCCGAGATTGGGTGTAGAAGTGTCGCCATTAAAGAACGTGTATGCAAGATCAGATCCATGGAGCCCAGGTGGGACAGTAAAAGTATACTTCCATGACTTTCCCAGTCCCTCTGCTTCCGATTCTGCAAACGCTTTCGCTAAGGCGAACGAGTGGCAGTTTATGATAAAGTCTCCGGTAATTAAAGCAGCGCGTTCTTTTTGTGTAGCATATGGGTAAGATCCATCGAAGACAGGGGGGTAAAGGACTGTTGTTATATGCGTAATAGTGTCGGGAGTTGCGCCGGGAATTATGCTCTGGACAAGCTCTAAGAAGGCGGTATTGTTTTGGATGGAGGGGTCCGTCAAAAACCTTCCTTCGTTTCCGTTGCGCCCTGTTATTAGGCTGATGTTCTTATCAAAGCTTCCATTTAGAAATCTTTGGTCCGGTAAAGCTGGCACGTAATCTCCATCCACTACTGGTCTATACTGAAGTTAGTATGTGGCTTGAATAATAGATGGGAGGACAATGACAGCGACGAGCCAGGGTCTCAAGGCAGCTCTAAAGACCTGGCTCAAGAGCTCGGCTGAACAGATTTTTGGAATTCAAGAGGAAAGTGAAACTGACCCGAAGCTAAAGGTTCCATATTCGCTCGTTGCAATCAGTGCAACGTTGATGTCGCTAAGTATCTCAAATGACAGCTGTCTCAGATCCGCAAGCGACATAATACTTGCGTTGGCAAGCGAAGATGCTAGCGAAAGTGTCTTGTTGAAAATTCCCGTTTGCTGGGCGTCAGTCGGAGGCGCGTAACCGGGAGACTGTGCAATAGCCTTGTTAAAGAGGGAAGACGTATTATAAGTGGCAGGAGCTGTAATATGGTGCATTATCGAGCCTGCTCCAGCCGATTCGCCCATTATTGTGACCCGAGATGGGTCGCCACCAAAAAGTGAGATGTATTTCTGGATCCATTGTAAAGCAAGCCGTTGGTCGAGCAACCCAACGTTGGAAGTACCGCCCTGTGCCTGGAAAGAGGTTGACGCTTGCCAGCCCTGAGTATGTCAGCAAGTACCTCAAAGACCGAGCGGGACGCTCACAAACAAGCCCAGCCGATAATTTGGGGCTACGAAGATCAGGCCTTCCTGTCCATCTGCTACACTCTCAGCTAGGAGAGTCGCGGGATTATTTGCTCCTGGTGCTCCCGTCTTGTCACCATTGACATAACCGCCTCCGTACAACCAGACTAACACGGGTGCTACAGCAATTTAGCTCTAGGCGAAGCATATGACATTGAATGACCTACCGCCGCTTGATATTGCATCCCTTTCAGTGCTATTGGCTCCATTATTTCGCTGACTCTGTGCGTAAGTCGAATTGTAAATTCTCTCCGGTAATATTACATCTAAGAACAGACAGTCTTCATAAGCATCTGGTCCTGGAGGCAGACCTGTCGGAATTGTTGTTGGAAGACTTGACGTTGAAGAGGTAGGCACAGTGGTCGACTTTGCTGGCTCTAGGCCACCACCAATGGCATCGAGGTAAGCACTGACGATCCATGCTGTCGTGATAGTGTTTTTAGCTCGGCTTTTCAGACAAAAATATGAGCAACTTACTTGGAGTTGCTTGTGGGCATGCGATGGCTTGCTGGCCATCATTAATGGTACGATTGACTGTTTGCGGTACGATGGGTGGCTCAAAACGAAGTGAACCGGTCGGTGGAGCCGCAAATCTTATGTTGGAGAAGCTTAACAGAGGCACGGGGCCAGAGCTCTGTGAGAAATTTAGCATCGGAAGTATGTTGAACGCTTAGAATATTAGGGCACAATGATATCCAAGCGAATACATACATTCAGGGAAGCCTGCTGGACTACATATCCGAGATCAACAATAGGTAACGATGAAGCTTGTACCGCGAATGCTGAAGAGCTGATCATAGCAAAAGAACGACAGACGTGAGGAAAATGCATCACGATAGATTGCACAGTGAGGGAGAAAAGGACTGGTACAGATGTCACAACCACACAGATTCCGGGTTGGGGTATCTTATGTCTTTGAAATCACACCCCAGTCTATCCCACTGAGGCTAGACTCCTAGCAATATTCTTCTGGCCCCTGATGCAAATCATCTGTGCCGGAAGGGCAGTGCAGCATTTCGTGGTCCATACGAGACCAATTGCATGGGTTCACGAAATGCATTGATGAAGCTGGAGGGCCGGTATAATCTCACCACAACATCAAGCTCTCCGCCGAGCCTCCGGACGAAATTTTAAATTGGGAATGATTTATAGCGTGAGCGTATACCGTGGCGTACTCGGTTGTGTCGCCAAAGAAAAGGGGGCGCTGTGCGAAGGTGGGGCAGGCGTAAAGTTGGACTTGAAACCTGCGGAAGGCGCGACTTGGAGATGTCAAAGAAGACTAGGCAATGGAGCTATTTGAGGAACAGAAACAGGAATTGATGGATCCATAAATACGAGATGTAAAATAACAAGCATAACAAGCATAACAAGCATAACAAACATAACATAAGCAATCCATTCCAAACAACCTATACGGAGGAGGACATGTTTCCTTAAAGCGGCGCATCACCACTAAACGCGTCGCGTCCCCTCTGGCGCTGCAAAACCCCACGATGGCTTCCCCGCCATCACTATCACTATCACCTGGCTCGGATTGCTCTTTTCATACGGCTCCAAGCTCGCCAGCTCCAGCTCCAGCTCCAGCTCCAGCTCCGGCTCCCTTGGACTCTGATGTGGACATGTCTGGTTCTCATGAAGTTGATTCTGCAACTGAGATCACAAGAATATCTCAGTGCAAGTACCGACCAGGCGTCCCGATAAACGAAGACATTCGCCAACACTGTCATATCTACTTGGACGAGCAACTCTGTATGTAACTACGGATCTAGGCATCTACCCCCATGGACGGAATCAACTGACAAAAACAGACGGTAGCGCTCTTACACTCCTCGGCGACCTCGTTACCTCCGGTGCCTCTCATCCAGATGCTCAAGAAAAGCCAACTTTGGTTCCCATCCCCTACCATATCGAGCTTGTCAGCATCATGCTCGTCCATCCCAATCATACAAACCATGCACCTCCAAATGAACGCCTCGCTATCGCCTCAAGATCCATTACGTTTCTTCGAAATACCCTGCGAATTCTGGGCCCCGTGAATGCGAATCTCGTCGAAGCATTCTCTCTTTCTCCTTTCACTTCTGCAAGAACCTCCAGGCGCAGTCGGAATGCCGCAGAAGTCGAGGATGGCACAAGCGGGTCAGACTCAGACGAGAGGTACGACCGGATGAGAGGGGTTATCGCCAATAAAGGCAGAATACGAACGTGTGCGAAAGACTTCTGGCATATCGTGGGTTGGGCATTCAATTGCAGCGTCAAGTACCCAAAGAGATGGCAATATTGGAAGGTGTATCTTGATTATATGCTGGATGTTCTGGATGAGGACTGGGAGGAGCGGCAGCGACAAGATGAAGCGAGTATAAAGGACAAGCTTGAAGAATGCCAGTTCAAAATGGTGCGGAAGGGCCTGCTCGTGAAGTATCTTGCAGAGGTAAAGGGCAAATCAAGTATCTTGAAGCGGGTCGTTCGATCAGTGTTTGCGGACGGAGAGCCTGCTAGCCTGAGGGAGTTTCCAGAGGTCTTCGAGAACGAGACCAAGGAGGCCGTACACAACGGACAGAAACGCAAACGAGCCGATACTATGGAAGTGCAATTTGGAGACTACGATGATGACGAGCCGGAATTGGCATCTTCGCCGACGCGAGAGGATGATGATGACGATGACGATGAATTTGTCTTGCCAGATGCTGAACCTTACCTAGGAGGCATTGATTCCATTGCCCTGCGACAGCGTATCCTGACCTTAGTGTGTATCTTCAAAACTTACTTAAACGCGAATTCACTGACGATTCCAGTTCTCACGAGTAGCCTTTTACCTCCCGGATGAGTTCATCGACATCGCAGAGCTCTACGAAATCATTGTCTCTAACTTAAAGAACGTGCCCATTCCTGCGTTCTCTCTCATCATGTCGCCCTCCAAATCCTCCGAAATGAAAGTCGAAGTCTTTGTCTCCCTTGCCAATCTCATGCTCCTTCGCTACTTTCCCCCAAGCGTACCCCGCCTCAATGAGGTGACAGGCTCGGACGATGACAAAATTACACAAGAAGTTCTTGAACAGTGCTTTCTGCCTCACAGTGCCCAGACTACCTCCTCCGACGACAATGCTAAAGTATCCATTCTAGTTGAGAGCTTGTTCCGGCTCTATTTGAGAGAATGCAATTGTTATCACAATGCTGCCCTGAAGCAAGCAGTCGGGTTAGGTATATTAGCAAGAGAAAACAAAATCAAGACGGAAAAAAAGCCAAAAGATCCTGGAGCCAGAAAAAGACAGGAGGTGGCCAGGGAGTGGCTGAAGGCTAGTGGAGAGCGGTTGAGGAGCCTGCTTGCATATGTTCAGAAGAATCCTCCATCTAGTCCGGACTCGGATTGAGATTTATGATACCCGTCTATTTTCAGCGTAGGAGTATTGGGGTAAATGGACAAAAGTACGGCGCTTTCGGGCGGGTTAGGAGACATAATAGCTCTGGAATCAAATTAGTGGATATTGCGGAAACACTCCACGCAACTCCATGCAACTCCATGCAACTCAGTGGTTCATGATGATCTTACTTGAGGCGATGGAGATTTCGCAGAACGTGTGAGCCCTGATCAGCCCGTTCCATTCTGGGCTTTCCGCTTCGTGCCTCATTGCGGCTGCTTCACATAGCTTTTCTTGACCAGAGATGTGACACGGCAAGTCCTAATTTTGATAATAGTAACGGTCCCAGGACGAAAGCTCTCCATATGCGAAAGAATCTCGTTTCGAACATGGGGCCCATTGGTTTTCTGTATTAGTTTCTGCATCACAACATATCTTTTGGATCGGGAATGGTCACTTTTAAGCTCGTGATCATTCCTGCTGCGCGAATGGGGTAAAATAAGGGTTCACCTGGTTGTACAAAAGAAACTCCATTCCTAAGCACCAGAAACTTCAGATGTCAAATCAACAAAGCATCTTCATCATCTTTCTCTCAATTACTAAATCATTTAGATACTGAATTCTTCCCCAACAAGCTTCTCACTCAACTTCCACAACTTTTCCGCCTGTTCTGGATCAGTTGTGTACCCCTCCGTGGGAAACTCCTGACAATTTCTCAAAAACAGCCCAGATTTACCTACATTCTCATTAGCCTCCTTCAAATCTCTTCCCCTAAAACCATCAAAACAAACTTACCATCAAGCCCCCCATCCAAAACCGCAAAAACGACCGTGCTAGCAGCCGTCTCTACCGTCTTCTCATCCTCCTTCAAGTTCCCCGATGGAGGGGTGCCGTCTCCATACTTCTTGATTACAATCTTGTAAGCTTCGCCCATAGAAACCAGTGAATCATCGTCGCGGATATGTTTGTATAGCTCTGTTTGTGGCACTGCATACCTTCTATTAGAGAAAGGCTGAATGGGGAGGGAGGGAGGAATGTACTGCCAGGTTGCAATGCAAAAGCTTCAACACCTTGACTCCTCAGATGAGATGCTAGGTAGGCGTTAAAGAGGATATTCGCAGTTTTTGAAGCCGCGTAGGCGAGCCAGGGATGGTATGTTTTGCCATTCTAAAATGAGGTCAAAAATTTCTCAACAACCCACGAAACGAGGAGCACGTACATCGAAATTGTAATTCTCCAGCTGGACATCTCCAAGCGTATACCCCGTACTTGCCACATTTACAATTCTCGCATTCGGTCCCGCCGCAATAATTCTCGGAAGAAGCAAATTAGTCAAAAGGAAGTGACCAATGTGGTTCTTGCCATCGTTAGCTAGAGCCAAACACCTGGAAGGAACGAAGAACTCACAACACCAAACTGAATCTCAATCCCTTGCTTCGTCTCCGTGTAAGGCATCACGCACATCACACCCGCGCAATTAATCAATCCATGAATCTTCTCTGCTTTTCCACTACTGAGAATTTCTTTCGCGCTTTGACGGATACTCCTTTGATCACTTAAATCCATCTGCACAAATACGACATCGATGCTGCTATCAATGATCTGGATTTCTTGGATCACAGAAGCAACTTTCGACGCACTGCGCGCGAGTAGGAAAAGTGTTTTAGGGTGGCCGTGAGCGAGAGAAATGGCTGTTGCGCCGCCAATTGTATCGAGTGAAGCGCCAGTAAGCACGACTTGCATTGTTTCAGTCAAGGTGCAAGGGAGAGGTGGGAGAGAAGGAACGAACTAGTTTTGCCTGAGCAGCGGGAGGTGAGGGCTTGGGCTACTTCGGAGCCGGTTGTGTGTTGAGTGAAAGTCATTGTGGTGGAAGGTTGGTTGAAGCGATGACTACCTTCTGAGAGACAAAGTCGAATGTTTGTAGTATGAGCGTGGTTCTTAATTGGAAATCGTCAAAGGAGTTTTAGGGACTTTTTCTCTCTTGATGAGAATGGCTTTGGGAAACTTGTCAAGGAGATTGCGTCCTTATTTATACGTGGCGGCGTGAAGCTACTAGCTGTTAGAGATTAGAAAGACAAACGTCTCGCTTGCAGATCGTTTGCCCAGTTTGTAAGATCCCAAGCCCTCTAGATCCAAGGTAAGCATACATTTTGAAAGTATAGCGTCCTTGATTCGACAGAGGTACGATCCGAAGTACCACATGCAAGATCTCGGAATAGTCTTGTTAAACCCGACAGACGTGCATAAAGAGCGTGCTAGTCTCGGATGGCGCTCAAAAGGGTAAGCCATAAACCACATCCGATACGAATCACTGTCCCCTGTATTCATCAAATGCACCAGTAAAGGAACGTGTGTCAAATATGGGAAATTCTCGATCTATTGGTATATGAGTCTCCTATTTGCCTCTTCTCCTCCAGACGTGGCAAGTCATTCAAGCAGAATCATTACCACGCATCTCTATTCATCCTCAAATCCAACCAGTGAATCATGGCGCTGCATTCCAACCATTTGATTATGCTCATTCTCCCACCTTAAATCAAGCCTCCTATCCAGAAGCATTAGGTGCTATACCCAATCTCCTCTCGTCATGAAAAGAACAAAACGTTTCCAAACTCAAGTTCGTGTCAAATTAGCTAGTATATGCTGACGAGCGCCGCAAACACCAGCAAATGAAAGGTGGTATCTCGTGTAAAAAATCACATGAAGAACAAAGGTGCCGGGGAATAAAGAAATTCTTCGTCAGAAACCCTCCCATCGCTCCGATTGCTCGTCATTCAGGTAGATCTTGTGGGGGAATAGTATGTGTGAGAAGGCTAAAACGCAAAATAAAGTATGCAAAAGCCGTATGTGCAACTGCGTGGAAAGCTCGGCTGGGCCTTCGAAAGAGTAGGAATACATTCGGCTGGAAAAAAGCGGACGAGAGATGCTTAGAAGCAATTCAAGCTCCCCTTCTTCTTCTTTTTGCTGATGGCATTCATGCGCTCCTCGAGTTGTGCTCTGGCAATTTCAGCGTCTCGTCTCTTCTTCCGCTCTTCTTCGACCTGCAACATGCTCCATCTATTTTCCTTGTCTGCACCGTCGTTCTTTTCTCTGTTCCTAGCTTCCTTGAGATCAAGCTCAAGCTCGCCAGCGCGCTTTCTCCATGCATCACAGTCAGCTTTGACTTTGTTGCTTTGTCGCTCTAAATCCGTGAGTGCCTCTTCCAAGGTTGTTGTCAGTTGCTTCTCAGCGAACAAGTGCTTTTCGATTGTGCGTATCCTGGCTTCTTGATCTTCTTGGATTTGAGAGATAGCAAGGTCCTTGCTGCTGGGCCTGGTGCCTAGAGTTGGAGTAGGTGGGACTGGAATATTTGCGGCATTGTTGGTTGGGGAGACGGAAGCTCCAATGCTTCCTGGGAGAGGGGGCAGTGGAATGGCAGGAGGTGGCGATGGTAATGATGCAACAGATGCAGACTTGCGAAGGTGGGATGTTGTCGAATTTGAGCGCTTGGGTGCCATAGAAGGATCGTGTTGGATATCCTCAAATTTCGCCTGAGATGTAAGCAAGGGTAAAAATTTGGGATTAAGGATACTTACTTGAAGTGATGCATATTCTTCCTTGATGGCCTCTAATTCTGTTTGCGCGCGAGCAGCGTTTGCGTTCGCCTCATCCAATTGAGCGTTGCGCTCGGTCTGCAAGGTAGAAAGACGATTGTTGGCCATCTGGTGTTGGTCGTAATTGGTAGCTAGTTGTTCCTCTAGCTCATCGACAAGACGTGAATTCTTCCTGTTCTTGGTCTCGAGGTCGCTCATTTCCTTCTTCAATGCTGCTAACTGCTCGGAAACTGTAGTGTGCTCGGCTTTAAGCTTTGCACCATCGTCAGTTTGTACGAGTAATGCAGCGAGTTCGGCCTTGACAGTCTCAAGTTCTTTCATCAAAGTATCATTGATGCTAGAGAGCTCTGTCACATTCTTCTCCATGTCACCACTCTTCTTTTGTTCGGTGGCCAGAACCTTTTGGTCGGCCAACAGATCCGAAATTCTGTCTTGCAGCTTCTCAGTACTGACATCTAAGCCAAGGCCAAATGCGACTTGTGTAGCAATCTTTGTAAGATCATCGCGTGCTTCCGCAAGCTCAACCTGAAGTGCGTCGATATTTTGTTGATGCTTAGAGGTAAGTTCCAGCAGCTGCGCTTCATGCTCGGATTGAGAATTCGCCTTGATTTCCTCGATCGCCTTGGCGTGATTTGCATGCAAGAGGTCCAAACCGTCTTGATGTGCCTTAACCACAGATTCGTGCTCGCTAATTTGCTGTTCAAGTCTGGCAACAAGAGATTTGTGTCCCTCCGCCTCGGCATTTGCAACATCTCGTGACTTCGCCACCTCGTCCAACTGTTCTCGAGCTGATGCATGAGACTCCTCAAGTTCAGCTACACGAGCAGCATTGGCAGCGACCGAGGCCTTATGCTCATCAATCTCCTTCTGTAGAGTGCTGACCAGATCATTTTGACTCGCGTTATCGGTAGCCTGAGATCGGTGCTCTTCTTTTGTAGTTGACATTTGTTGCTCAAGCTCTGCAATGGTTGCCAAAAGGTGTTTCTCTGAGGTCTCCATTGATTTCAATGCGGTTGTATGGCGACCTTCCCAATTAGCAAGCTCTGCCTCGAGATCGGCTATCTTCTTGTCTTGAATCTCTTTTTGATCGTCACGCTCTCCCATAGCCTTTTCCTCATTTGAAGCGGCTGCATGCGCGTCAATGGAAGCTCTGAGGCCTTCGATTTCGGCCATCAGTTCCTTCTCACGAGCGCTGTGAGTTTCACGGAGAACCATCATCTGATTTTCGCTCTGCAACAATTGATCTCGCATCGTGGAAATAACCGACATATCCATAGGTGAAGACTTCATACTCGATCGTTCGCGAGTCAAGCCCGAGATCATCTGCATCTTGTCGTTGAGTTCTTTCTTGTTGGCTGCAAGGTCTGCTTCCAACTCTTGAACTCGCTCTGATCGTGAATGCAGCTCATGCATGGCGGTATTGAGATTCAATTCGAAGTTTTGCATAGTGTCCGGACTGGTGTCAAAGCTTTCAGTGGCGATATTTCGTAGCGATGCGAAAGCGCGATGGGCTTTGTCGACCATCATCACGTTTTGACTTGATTTGCGACGGATGACGGGAGTCGATGAGCGTGGAGACTGGGCTTCGTTCATCTTGGCCTTAGTCACCTCTGTCTTCAACTCTTCTACCATATCCAGAGCATCCATATGCTTTTCCTCGAGCTCCGCATACTTCTCGGCCAGCAACCTTTGAGCTTGCTCTTTCTCCTCCGCAAGCTTTCGTAAACTCTCTACCTCTGCCGCAATCATCTCGTCATTGGCAAGCAACTTTGCCCCTACCCCTGACTCCGACTTCTTATTCGCGGCTTCAGCATCAGATATTTCCAATGTACTGGGCAACTCCCCAGCCGAGGACAACTCCGATGAGAGCGAACGCGAGGATGAATATTGTCCTCCATCCTTTAGTCCTTCCACCCTCGCGTCTGATAAAAAAGAAGTGGGACGTGTGTCAATCGGTGTAGATACAGATAAGATTGAATCACGAGGGTTCGGGTGGCGCGCTTCGTCGACAGCGTCTTGCATTTCGGCCAACGTGCGGAGGGCCTCGTCATATTTGGCCCGAAGAAGATCAAGCTCGTTGATGGTACCCTCGTGCTCCACCTTTAGCTCGCAAAGTTCTTGGGTAACATTGTCCAGCTTGTCTTCAACGAATTTTGACTGGGCGGGGCTTTGAGGTGGATAGTGGTTCTCGTCCGAATCCTGAGCGCCAAGTTCGCTATCAAGTGGCTCTCCATGATCAACAGGGCCTTGAGAAGCTGTTCGTCGGTTGTGTTGTGAGTGCAGGTCATCGTCTTCCTCCGGAATGACATCTTTGTGGCTGCGTCTGCTCGCAAGGCTTTGCTGTCTCGAGTGATCATTGAATGAGCGCCTTCCATTAACGGCGACTGATTCAACTTCGGCGTCGGAGCCTTTACCATCCTGCTGGATATGATCAAGTTCGTAAAGGAGGTTGTCCAGTTTGCCCAGACTCCTCTGGCGCTCGACAACGTGCTCTAGCCTGTCAATCTCGCGCTGCATCAGCTCAGCATCCTGGTCTGCTTCTGCAAGGCGTTCCTCAAGCGTGGAGATGTAGTCCTCACAGCTCGCCTCGTTCTCTCGGACACGGGCGATCTCTTTGCGAAGCTCCATCACAATTGCGGCATTTTTCTCTTCGCCGGATGTATGACCGTCCAATTTTGCTTCCAGATCATGGAGATAGTTTTCGGTGCTGGTTTCGCGGTCCATCAACTTTTGGAGGCGCGCCTGGAGCTGCTGGTTGTGAGTCTCAAAATATGCGCACTTGGTCTCCTTTTCCAACAGGGTCGTCTCAGTGTTCGATAGGGATGATCGAGTGCTTGACAGGGATTGCTCGAGGGTCTGGATTGTTTTTTCGTACTCCAACACTACCTGTTCCACGGCTTCGGCAAATGAATTTGATCGTTTCAATCGTTCTGTGGCACTGTCACCCAAGGTGTTCTCAAAGGTTTGGTTGCCGGCGATCTCGCCATCACGAGCCTTGGCCATCTCAGAAATCAGCTTTGCATGACGCTGGCTGAGAGCCGTATAATTCTCTTGGGTATCAAGCAATTGATTCTGAAGTTCCACCTCTCGTTCGTTTTGTCGCTCGGGCCTCTCGATCGTGGGATTCCGGCGATCATTCCTTTCACTCCCGCGCTCGGAGCTTCGGATCTGATCGCGAAGAAAAGCAACCTCAACCTTCAGACGGTCGATTAGCGCCTGTTTGTCACCCTCGTTGTCTGATACCTGGTTCATCCTAGGCCGGCTCTGGATCGCACGAGCCCGTTGTGCGTATTGGACGGTGTTTAGAGTCTCGCTCAGATGAAATTCTGCGGGGGTAACACATGCAATCATATAGGTAATTGCATTGCCCCCGAGCGAATCTTGAAGTAATCGCGTGAGCTTGGAGTCACGGTATGAGACGTGAGACCCGGCCTGGCGGGATGAAAGCTGAGAGATGACTTTCCCGAGACTCGCAAGGCCTGCATTGATTGATATACCTTCTTTGGCACGCTCGCCTTGCGCACCAGTGTTCTTCAATCTTTCACTTCCGGCCAAATCCACAAAGTGGAGCTTGCTGTCAATTGTAACCATGGTGTCTGCGCCAGTCATCGCCTCCAATGGTACTGAAAATCGTTTTTCCGCACCCTGAGTCGTCTGTGATTTGCTTTTGCGCTGAACCAAATTCAGACTGAACACTGCATGCGAACGTGATGACTTCGCATTGATAGCTGTAGCGTCAGTTTGACGAATGGTTGATCCAAAATTTAGGGCACTCATTAAGTCCTCCACAGAGTTTATTTCGATTTGGTGCAAACCGGTAAGTAAGATATGTCCCTTGACATCTTCCCGAATTGTGACCGCCCCTCTCTCGTGTAATGGTGTATGCTCGGGTAGTAGCAGATCTCGGAGCTGCTCGTTGTATATCTCGACGTATGTCGCTTTCAGAGTCCAATTCTTTTCCGCAGATTTGGCCATGGCTGCGGCCGCATTCATAGAATATCTTGTTGGGGTTCGAAGTCCTGACATAGAGTTCCGATTCGTCGCTGGCCGTCCACCGTCGAGTTTCTCAAAGAGCGCCGCAGCTGCTCGTGGAATGACCCCTAAATTTGCACGTTAGTGTCTGCATTCTGAATTATCGATGCGGGTAGAGAGGATATGGAAAACTCGCGCAGATCGTAGAATTTGGGAAGCAACATACCCATTGCATCTAAATCAGCTTGCTCGCCGGGCCCCGAAGTTCCCATTGTGTATGATTTCCCAGCCCCGGATTGGCCATATGCCAACATGGAGACGTTGTAACCTTGTACGAAAGCATTTGTACTCTCCAACAGGTACTCCCAGATACCTTCCTGGTTCACATTCTCGCCAAAGACCCTGTCGAACACGAAATGTTTCTTCCCCTGCGGAGAGTCTATCGCCAGATTGGTGGGTGACGTTACTTCGACCATTGATCGCTGAAATCTTTGTGGAATAAGCTCGAAGCCAGGGTCCGTCGGCTTGAGGGGCGGTCGTACACGCACAGCTAGAGAGGGAAGGTTAAATCGGGCGTGCTCGACACGGGGGAGAAACGAGTAAACATACCAACTTTGACGGAGGTCTTGCCATCCTCATCTGAGGCTCGGCTTCCCCCTCCAGCCTTGCTGGTCATACTCATGCGGCTGTTTGTGCGTGGCGGACGCATCATTGCGCTCACAGGCCTCGAGGGAATCGCCGCAGGCGATCCAGGCGGCGAGCTAGCCATCACGCTCTGTTGAGATCCGTCGTTGCGACAAAATGGGGTGTTGTTGGTATTCGCGTCTTGCTAGATGGAGGAGCGCAAATCTTGAGGGAGATAATGGATGGTATTGGCGATGTAGATCGGCAGCAGTGAATAAATTAATGAGGATAAGTGAATGACATGTGTGTCGCAGAGGTTTCGAAAGTCGATATTGGAAAAATAAAGGTCGTCGGGCCAAGTCTCAGGTCTCCTCCTTTCCTACACCTGGTATCCCAGATATCCCAGACCACGGCGCGTCGCTTGTTGTCCTGGAGCGCCGGTGATTCGCGGGATTTGTTATCCTGAGGAAATGGTTGAAATGCAAATGCCGTCGAGATTCGATGCGCGCGTGTTTGCCGTCAACAGTCGGCCCCTCGCACAGGTGAATGGCAGACTGCACTGTATACTGTATGCCTTCAGAGGGAGGACTACAGAATATACAGATAAAAACTGCAAGCGCAGGGACTCAGGGAGCCGGAATAATCTTAAAGGAGAATTAGAATGCCTATTCCCAGCTGGGGCAAGGGCCGTGATAGAGAAAAAGGGGAACGTACTTGTATATTCCGCTTTAACCTCCTTGGGCGTCCACATCGCCTGCATTCAGGGGTATCAGCGACTCAGCAACGCGAACTGGCCTGTTGGACGGGCGACTAGTCGCAGACTCACTACTGTACCTAGGCACTAGGCAGCGCGTGGAATTAATGAGAATGGGGGCTGGTGGGGGCAAGTTGGCAACCAATTATTATTATTATTTTTATTATTATTATTGAGCCCAGCAATAATCATGACCTTAGGGAATAGAGACCCAGGCTCAGCACTAAGACTCGTGCTCGCGGGAGTACCTTAGGGAGTGAGTAACGGGGGGGATTCCTGAGGTGTGGATGCCGTATCGAGGCTGGTATACTACGAAGAGTATTGGTATTGTACAGCAACAGTGACCAGTAATTGCTCGGCCGGTACAATAATCTTACCTCCTTCCTTTAATCACATTCATCTACAGTACGCGCGAGGCGAGGTCCAGATCCTGCTGTACGTCTACGGCATATTGGTGTCGGTATTTGACAGCAACATTAATGGACCTGGTGGAGCGCCTGATTAAGCATTTGGAAATACAGCCAGACCGGCGCCAAAAAAGTTCCTGTTCGGGAGACGACGTTGGGCTGCCGGGCACGTTATAAAATGCAAGGGATAGGGGAGTAGGGGCGCATAAGTCTCTCTAGCACGTACCCAGGCCAGGTAATGAAGTTGGCTCCCTCTTCTCTCCCTAGAACCGCCTTGCCCAGTGTCCATCTTTCATATCGATCGGATATCCAAGATATCAATTGTGGCGACCTTCTGGTGCTTCCCCGCATCTCTTATCCATCTCCTAATCTTCCAGACCGCGATAATCCTTCATACTTGAGACGTTTTGGACCCGATGTCCTGGAAGCATCATCCATCGTCTGAAAGGGGAAGCAGACTACTGAGTAGTGACATATCTGCACACACCGCAAGTTGGTCTGACGCCGCGCTCTATTAGGTTTTCAGCGCAGAAAATTCAAACCTTGAGGTCGTTGTCGTTTTTAACTTTTAAGTTACCTCTCTCTCCTTTTTAGTACATTAGTTAAAATTTAGAGCACCCTTTTTTTTAGTCCAAGATCGGTACCCAAATAAGTGATTTATACATTTCCAGATTCGTTATTAAATCATGCTATGGTTCAGCGCCACTTGCAATACATTGCCCGATTGCCTCGGCACCATGAGTGTATTCCGTCGATGTTTAAGGACTGCTTGCCGCCCAAGGCAGCGCATAGGGACTGTGGCTTCCGGCTTTATCGCCATGTTTCTCGATGCGATTTCTTCTTAAATTACGAATTGCCAAGTTGTATATCATGTGTTTCAGTATCTTGATAGCGCCCGTTTTCCTTTCCTAGCTTGCCCCTTTCGTATGTGACGGGCTTTGCAGCTACTTCGTAACCTTGCACTCCTCCGCCTCATAAACGACTCCAACGGTCAAACTACTTCGTACAAGTATCTGCCCTTCTTGTCGTAATCTTCAAGTCCCACAATATCCTTCTTGATCTTCATAAGCACACCGCCTTTGGAACAAACCCTGGACAATGATCCGACTCAGGGTCCAAATGCAGTACAGCGTCGGGTCAAACCGCCCCCGTCAGGTGGCTGGTGGCTTGCCTTGCCTCGGCCAGTTTGGTACATCACAACGATATTTTGTCCAGGCTCGTCGAAAATGGTCGAGTCTAACGACGTTCCCGTTCCTCGTACGTACAGGCTGCAGCAATTATTCGTGACAGCTGCATCATCGTTGGATCAAACCATAGTGCCGCGCATACAATACTTCCGATGTACAGTAGACCGCCTCAAATGCCCGAGACTGCTGCTTTCGAATCTTCTTCGCACCTCCCGTTTTCTCCGTCCTCAATAGCACGGAGGCAAGCCAGCAAGCCCGCAATTGGGCTCACCTTTGCCTTGCTTCCGTAAGGATTCTACGAAGAGGTATGAGTGTACAGCAAACCAAGTATCTGACTGCGGAAGCGCAAAACCGGCATCGCGGGATCCATAACCTTACCATATTTAATCACCGCAAGGTTGCGACCAAGCAAATACTTGCTAAAAAAGACGACCCCGCAATTCCACGCCCAGAATCCTGCCACAGTTGGTCACGCCGACTTTCATCACCAAGTCTCGGTCTTCATTTTGAGGTCATCCTCACCGGTCTTGCATCCATAGTGCTGAATCCTCCGCAAGTTCCGGGGATGAGGCACGGTGGGTAAATGCACTTTGCATGCTGATGTGCAAGAGCATCCGAGCGTGCATGCGTCTGCTTTGCGCACGGGCTCCTGTTGTTTTGTGTTGTGTTGTTTCGTTTCGTTTCCTTCTGCTGATGACCTGGCCTGGAGGCTGGCGATCATAAATCCGTCCACGTACCTCCACTCTTTGGAACTCCACTGTCTGCGCCTCAGATCAAGCGTTCTTGGCGACTGGAAATGAAGATTGAGATCCATCCCGCGGTCGAACTCCGCAATGCTCTCAATTTCAATTTTTCGAAGCTTATGAAGACTCTGAATCGCGTCGTAAAGTTAGGATGCATATTCTATGCGCTATACCATCTCAACTAAAGCAAATCATGTTAATTTTGATAAGGCAAGTCATAGTTCAGCGGTCAAAGTCGTCGAAGAAGAGATAGAGTTCACGGGCTTCAGCCTTAGAGCGCACACGGCGTTACTGTGGCTATTAGTCTAAATTAAGCATAAGCCCTGCGTCTGACGCCTTTTCAGAAATTCAAAATCACGTCAGGTCTTTCGTCAATGCGACGTCTTTACGGAAAGTTGATTCCATGCTGGAAGGCCGTGTGGAAAGCTCTTCCACTTTCAGCTGAGAATGAGTCGAAATGACGCTGCACTCCAATTTCCATATGAACTGGAAGTTTGAACTTCAGAAAAATTTGAGATATTTTGAAATATTCTTGGGAACTATAGTATATGCCTGTTCACAAAAAGACCATTTAATATATTCCGGGTCCCAAACTAGTCCGGATGCACTAAGCGCACTTACTCCCAAAACATTTCCAGATCAGCCCTCCCGTTATCAAACATATCATAGCATTCCTTTTACGCAACCATCATGACATTAGGCACATCCATTTACTTGTGGCAAAAAGTCTCGCCTTCCCTGTGGGAGCGACGCGCTCTCGGCTCGGAGCGAATGTGGATACCACGCCCAGAAGACCTTCATGAACTGTTCGTTAGCGGGACGCTGAAACTTGAAACACTTGTAGGGACATCTAGACTCCATTCAGCTGCAAGAAATGCGTGGCGGAGGCTGCGGTATGATACCCCGGAGTTAGTAATGAGGGGTGTATGTCTGGGTGGAGCAACGTACATGCGATACCAGACGCCGAGAGATGAGATGGAAGTCAGTGAATGGATGCAGAGGACGATATTGCTTGGTCAAGTGCGGGGGGCTTTGGGCTTTGAAGGCCTGAGAGAGAGATTTCTGTTGAAGAAACAGGATTGTAAAGCTGAACCTGCATATTTGCTGTTATACTCGGAGCTGGAGTCGCACAACGATTGCGCTAGGCGCCTTCATGTGATGCTTAATGTCGACCACGAGATTACGGACGGCATCGGAGCCCGGATACTGTTTGGAAAATACCTATCACTTCTGGCATCATACCTCAGCGCTGACTCCGAAGACTCTCCGGAAGTGATAGACTGGGAGAAAAGCAGTGACAATCTCTCACAGCCATGGCTTACTATCATGAACGACAAGCAACGTCTCTCCGGCCCGGAGTATGAAGAGAAAGTGCAATGGAACAAAACAATGTTGCTCGAAATAATGGTAAGACACTCCTCTAAAATCTACCAACCAATCACTAATAAACACTGCTAGACCCAAAATCCAGGCCTCCCCCTTCTCGACCCTCCAGTGTTTCCTTCCCAGCGTACACACTTCATCACCCTCACTCCATCCCAAACAACTTCCCTCCTCACAGCCACCAAAACCATCTCACCAAACTCAAAGATAACCCGCCTCGCACACGCAGCCGTCACCTTAGCATTCCTACGCTCACTTTCTCCTAATTCAATACCCAGCACGTTCTACTCCTCATGCTGGCTAAACGGACGCCGGTATCTAGCTCCGTCAGAGCAAGCAAAATATTATATTCCCTGTTGTTTATCCTTCGCGCCTATCATTTTCTCAAATTTGCAAGAGTTGGTGTTGGAAAAAGAGGCAAGTAAAGAAGAGATAAAGAGGAAGCTTGTGAAAGCTTGTGAAATAGCGACGGAACAATATGGGAAGATCAGAGAGAGAGAGAGTGTATTAAGTGAGATTATTAGCGTGGTGGAGGATATTGGAGATGGCATGGCTTTGTAAGTTTTGTGCCCGTTGTCATTGAAGCGGGAAACTAATACATGAGAATAGGGCGAAATATAAGGACATTCAGACGAAACGACCCAGCAAAGCGGCTCCTGTAAGTTTTAAAGCCTTCGTCGTGTGGAAATAGGTGCTAATACACAATAGTTATTCCTTAGCGATGGAATAACAGAACAATATATCAAGCATGAATACCTCAATTCAGGGGAAAGTGTGTTTGAGGTGGAAGATGTGAAGTTTGCTGCTAACGCTGATACCGAGCTGTAAGTTGTCTCTTTCCCCCAATCGGAGGTCAACGAAGGAGATCAGAGACTAATGCAGCAAGATAGAATTGTCCGCATGACCAGTTGGCGTGGTCGGACTACGATTTCGGGGGAATGGAATGCGAGGGATTATGATGAGGAGATGATTAAGAATATCCTCGAGGATGTTGTAGATATCATGCTGTGTATTTGCGAATAAGTGGGATTGGGATGCTGAGAATTCAACGAGGCTTTTTTTCAATGCAATTATGGAGTGATCTTTGCATTGTTGCCTAGCTAGCAAGGAAGTTTTAGGTCGCGTTTCAACTACTAGACATCCGGCAGATCAAGGCAGGCAATGATGTCGCTAGAAAAACTGATATGCAAAATGTTTTGTAATGCTCAAGGTTGAGATGCACAGTCATGGTGGTCCCCTGTATGTTGTTGCGGTATTTCGTCCAATGACGCAGTTGCCTATTCGAGCACAACAATTGCGAATCATCCATGTTGAAAATCATAATTCTAAAGGCTTGTATTTTGGGCATCTTTTGCTACATCAATCAGCTTGGTGCTATGAACATGGCTCGGGTATTCATCTCCAGACAATTCTCGCTCGCTCAAGTGTCCAAATCCATAATGCCCCCTTTAATCAAATTGTCAATCTCCCCCAGCATGGCATCTCTCCACTTCGTATACTCCGCCCTGTTCTCTTGGCTGAGGTAGTCATACCGATCTTGCATCATCATTCCTAAACCCTCTCTCTTCACCAACTTTCTTGGTCTCTCGTCCTCACTTTCCTCTTGATGTCCACCAACACCACCATTATCGATATTCGTAAACCAGTCCAACTCCAACCACCCATTACTAGTGACCTCTTGAACCCAACTCTTAACATCTTTGGCCCCGACAACCTCCCACCCCTTCCAAGCCTTGTCATCAGCCCCAACTTTTCCCACAATCAGCACATCATCCTTCGCCCCCTTAAAATCCGCCAAAATTTTATTCCTCTTACTCGCAAACTCCTTTCCTGTAGTCTCCTTCCCCGTCAACTCCTGCATAACAAAAAACCACACCGCCGCCACCAGCGCCGGAATCTTCCCCTCCATCGTCTGCTCCCCACTCGGACATGGCAGAGTCAATATACTCTCCACACCAGCCAGCACATGTGGCACCGCCTTCGGGGTCTCCATCTCGCGGCACATCTTCCTAATCACCGGCGCAAGCCACTTCGGTACTCTCTCATCCCGCTCCTTATTCCCAGCATACTTGAGTCCTTGTTTCGGCGTGCGGTTATTGGCTCTGAAATTGGCAAGGCTGGTCTCTTTCAGCGGTGTTTGTTTTTGCGGCAATGGACGAGACGGGGCGGGATTTGAGGCTGGGCCACGCCGGCGGACGGATGCTGTGAGGACGCGGGAGAGGTAGGCATAGAGTTTGGAGTAGACACGGGGAGGGACGGGAGGACGGGGCTCAATGGGTGGGAGGTTGAGGGTTGTTTTTAAGCTGGGAACTGTCAGTATTGTAGATGCAAGATAGGGTTCTAGAATGGAATACCGCTCGCAAGCAATATTCGCACAGGCGTATGCTCTTGCAATTTCCTCCTCTGCTTTCAGCGTGCTAGCTTTCATGCGAGACTGGGCGAGGAGAGAGGAGGCCAGCTCGATGAGTTCTGGCGGCAGAGCGCCGGAATGCCGTGGGATGAGGTTTGATAGAGCTTGTTCGATCGGCCTACTCATTTTGCTCTGCAGGTTTCCTCGGTATTGAAGTTGGATTGTTGAATTTCTCAAACTGGTAAAAAAGTTCGAGATCCGAGAAGTACCTAATAATAAGTTGCACGCGATTTCGCGTTCTCGCTAAAAGCTCCCCGATTCATCCAGGATACCCCTGAATCCGCAATCTAAATGCGCCATCTTGATTCTTGAGGGACCGCGAGAACAGAAAAAAACAACTTCACAACATCTCACTTCAGCACATCTCATTCTTGTCGGCGCCTCATAAGAAACCACCATGGCTTTTGGCAGATTAATACGTGTGTGCGCCGCCTCAATGGCGCTCGTGGGGGTCGTGGCCGCGCATGGAGGGGCGCATCAGAAGCCTCTCCAAGTTGACCCCGACGCCAACTGGGCGACTCGACATATGGCCGGTAGGAATTTGTTTCTTAGTCGCGCAATGCAATGGCTAATAATTTGGTGTTAGAGGAGCATCATATTGGCAATTTCGACCCCGCATCCTTCTTTACCCTGCACGACTTTGACGACAATGGCTTCTGGGATCACCAAGAAATCCTCAAGCTCTATGGGAAGGAAGACCCGGATCCAGCTGCGCCAAAGATGTCGCAAGAGAAACAGGATGAGGTTATAAATGAGATCATGAAACTTATGGATACTAATGGCAATTCGATTATTGAGCGCGAGGAATTTATGGCGTTTTCAAATGACAAGAAGGGCGACCTGCCAGATTTCGGGACGGGGCCAGGACATCATTGGGATATTGAGATGGAGTATGAGATTCATCATTGGGAGAAGTGAGTACTTTTTGGCGAAATATGGTTGAATTTGGATCCTAATTGAGAACAGATACCATGATGAGAATACTAAGGAAGAGGATCTAACGCATCCCGAGGACATTGCGCATTTCAAGCTTCATGATATGTTGGAGGATGAAGCAGAGGCGCAGGCACAGTTGGACAAGCAATCTATTGTGGACCATAACATTCCCGCCAAGTTCAGGAAAGATTTGTAGATGATTATAGAATATTGTATAACAATTGTTCAGGATACACGGCGTAAAATGGTTCACATGATAGGGAGCACGGGCGAAAGTAACGAGGATAAAGATCCTATTTGGGTATCCCACTTGTAATATAGACGTCGAAGACGCAGTGCCACACACCTGGTGCAAATGTCTTGACGAATTCGACATGATCAACCTTCGCCTTCCTCTCGTCCTCTGTTTGTTCTAGACAAGAGCCAAAGGTACCCTGGATTTCCAGTTTCCTATAATCCACATCATTTACTCCCACATTCTCATGGACGTGAATCCAGCCCTCCTCCGCCACGACCGCCAATGCCATCTCCCAGCTTCCCTCACTGCTAGGAAGCAATCCACAATTCACATGCATAACCTGACTCTTTTCGCTCTCACTCAAACCCCTCAGTCTCGCTGCTGCCCTCCTATTGTCCTCCTCGAAAACCACAATCCTATCCACTTCCTCATCGACCCAATCCCCGCCAGCTTTCACAACCTTGACGCTCCACCCATTGCACCCCGCACCCCTCCTCAACCCCTCCACACTCCACCCATTAATCTCCCATCCATAGACCTTCATTCCTAGCGCTACATAGCTGAAAACAAAGTACCCAATCCCAGCATACATATCCACTGCCACATCCCCTTTCAGCTCCTTCTTGCTTCTCAACCTGTCCGGCTTGTTGGGGGAAGCGTGAAAATCAAGCAGCCTAGCCTTTTCCTTGACATTCCCCCGACTAAACATCGTATACCTCGGAGCCCATACTTGAGTGATGCCATTCTGCTTCGTGCTGACCCAGAACGCCTCTTGAAAATCGTTTTCGGTTGGTATCTGGTCTGGAGACAGATCAGGGCCAAAATCACCGTACAGCGTGATCAGACCGCTGGGCGTTCTGAGTATGTTTTCTTTGCTGTCAGAATTTTCATCTTTGTGGAGAGGAATTCCCGAGTTAATCGCCAGATGCGTCAGAGTTCCTTTCCCTTCTTTCTTAGAGATTGCTTCTAAGAATCTGGTCCATAATTGGTTCCTATGAGCTGCGGACAAGGATGAATCAAGCACGTGCTGCCAGGAGGTCCCCGTGAAGCTCCCTGAAGGTAGGAGAACCATCGGTGGGTAAGCGACCCATCTTTTGGGGGCTGTAGAGAGCAGCTCTTCTAGTATTGCTTCGATGCCGCTGAGGAGCTCTGTCGGAAGAGAAGAGTGCCAGGACGTGATGGCTTCGATAATTGGGTTAACCTTGACAGCTTTGGGCTTGGAGGGGTGTCGTTTGGAAGTCGCGGTCCCATTGGCATTGGTTCTGTGATCAATTATATCCTCTGCTTTGGAGTAGTCCATGTCATGGATCAAATTGCATTGGAAGGAAACCCGTTGTTTCGGCGGCAACTAGTATCTGCTCAGACGCTTCTGGAATACGGGGCTATGGTGGTCATGGGACTAGTTCTAGGTGGTACTACCTCAACAGAAAGACTTCGGAATCTTAGAATCGTGGCAGCCATCAGATTAATAATCATGAAAGGAAGGCTAGAAGATTCAAGACAGCCTATTCCACAGTCTTCTTCACTGTTTTCTATCGAGTCATTAAGTTTTTGTTGTGTTGTGTGACCCTTGACCGGAAAAGCTGATGGTCCAAGCTTGTATCATCATTCGACGCCTTTGAATTTGAATTTGAATGTCTTCAAGCCACACTTGCATGCTTCGGGATGCCCTTTCCGTGGTCCCCAGCCGAGTCATCGCCGATTCAAATCTACTCCATGAAGTTCCATTCGATGTTTGGATCATTTTCGGGTTCTTGGTATAACGCTCGACGTGGTCTGCCAAGCCACGTCTACGAATGAGATCCATGTTCTTTGTTCTTGTTAATTCCTCTCATGTTCTTCACCTCATATGTTCATCTCTTCGGACACAAGCGCGGATCAGGCCACAGTGTAATTCCCATCAAGGTCTCTGGTACTACGTATATATTCATCGGTAGGTGGGGACGGACCGCGCATCGGCAGCCTTGCCAACAATTTGATATCCCTTTCACCAAACTCAAGTCACGATACCAACGGCGGAGCAGCTGCCAATTAGACTTGACATACATTCAGAAGTCTAAAGCATTATCAAGACAAATGTCCAGGAAAAAGGAAAGAGCCACTCCCATGCTTTCTTGCCACTTTCACTCCTCTACTCCCTCGCACTTTCCATGAAAGGCAACCACTAACTTGTCGTGTAGTCACCATTTGAGAGCTATCAAGTTGGTCAAGGCCCGTACCTTCCACAGCCTTCCTTGGAAGAGGAGTTGCCCTCAAAGTGGGCTTATCCAGGGCTTTCAGCCTGGCCTCAAACAGAGGCCAACATGTTTTCAGCTTCAGCTTTAACTTCAACGCCACTCTACAGCCCCTACCTCCTAGATCCTCAGGATCCATTTGAAAGTAACTTGCTACCAGCAGTACCCGCAAACACTTTCTCTGCTGACAATCTTGGGGATGATTCTTTCCTGGATCCGACTCCGACTTGGCCTGTTCCGGAAGACTCTTTGCCATGGAACACGGGAATTAATACCAGTACTCCATGTCTCGAGCCATCGCAGTTGCAAAGACACGGGACCACTAATATCACTAGTCAACAACAACGATATGACCACAGTGTCCCGTCTTTCAGAACACGTGAGAAGGAGGTACTGTACACCCCGGGATGGACGAGTGGCAAGAAGGCGAAGGCGGAGTCCATGAGACAACCTTCAAAGCTCCGTAAACAAGCTACAGCTAGTAGCGCCGAGGCATCCAAAGCTCCACAGCTCGCAAATTCCGGCTCAGAATCAGACAGCAGCTTCAAATCCCGACTAAAGGGGAAAGGCAACCACAATCAAGTTGAGAAGCAATATCGAAATAGGTTGAACGGACAATTTGACAAATTGCTCTCAGCTCTTCCGGCAAAAGATGCCAACGGATCTCGAGCCAGCAGTGAGCAGCAAGGCAGGCGTGTTAGCAAGGCAGAAGTGCTGATCATGGCAAAGGAGCATATTGCTGCTCTAGAAGATATTAACGCAGCCCTTGAGCGAGAGAGGAAGATGTTGACGAGCAAGATCCGGGATTTCAAGAGCGCGTGGGTAAGCTCTGGAGGGAAGCTGATACCTTAGGGCTTCGATATTGGCCTGTTGTTTGCAAGTCGCAGAGACCAACCATAAATGGAAGCTATACGACAATTCTCGACAGATTGTTCAGGTTCAATGTCCGGCCGAACTTATGTTCGACAGGTCAGACGTCTGAATATTTACCGTGAGCGCGAAATAATGGGATCAGCTTGCGCTTCAGATTCGGGGTTCCTTGCGTTGGTTCACCCCTTGATGAATTCAAGTTCAGCGATCTGGGTTTTGTTTTCGTGAACCTATGAAGGACATGTACTTTATACCATGTACCACTGATCTGAATTACTTCACACAAACATGCATTTATTAATAACCCCTCCAACCCTGGGTCACAAATAGACGAAACAAGCCATGTTGCACTCACCCCGCACTCATTCAAAACACGCATCGTATGATGAGCATCTGACGTTTTTTCGCGAACTGCAACAAAAACTGCAATCCATCTTGGCAAAAAGGGGTATCAGACCACCACAACGCTGCCATTGCATGATCAAAATCGCGATTTGCAACAGCAGATGTTCAAATATCAGCGAGTGGTTGGCCTACTGCAGAAATATCTTCCTGAGGCAGAACATATACTACACGATCTAATGGTGGGTAGTCAATATCAAAGTGTGGTGGATCATCAGGGCAGCTTCTCTTTTCATATGTCACTAGGAACTTTGTTGCACGTCGATATGGACCATCTCTCCGGTGAGCCCGGAAGACCTCTCCGATATCATCTACCGGTAACTGTAGCTATAGAGATGCTATTTACGCCCGAGGAATCGCCAGGGCGTGAATGCCTTGTCCGTACATACGTACCTGCATTTGAGTACTATATACCTTAAGATTTTATTGTACATTTAAGTCATGAACTTCTCTTTAGATAAACTTGAGGATTGCTTTCGAATCAAAGAAACTCAGCTTTCCGGACCAATAGTCCGCGATGCCTCACCTCACCTGACCAGCCTTGTGTCGCAAGAAACGATCCTGGACAGCTTCCCCACAATCCAAAAATAACGACGGACTTCCAACCCGCCAATCTACAACTCCAGCTCCAACAGCCTCACAGACGGATAGCATTTTTGTTGCTCTTCGCAATTTTGGCAGGAGATTTTTCTCCGGTCCCTTTCGGAGTTTTTGTTCCTGTACGCACAAAGGTGTGGTGGGATGACGACACACAACTTCAACCCAGCCGTCCAGGGGCGGGCGAGCTAGAGGAATTGGGAAACCCAGTTGCAGCATCGGAATTCGAAATGGGGGTCCGAATTGGATGGGATTTGCAAAAGTCCCATGTGCGGTGCTGATGGAGTACAGGGTGAGGGTGGTTGGCTCTGGCGATCAATGGATGCGATACCTCAACTACTGCCCAATCACTCCACCACGGAGGCAGATAGAAGAAAATATATTCGAGGATAAGCCTTATAATCTTCAACATCATCGCAAATAAAACAGTAATTGGAGAGAATGATATGTATAGACTAAACAGAGTTTATTCGAAAGTATTTACACAACTTTCATCTTATACTCCGGGTATTAAAATATCAAAAAGCAGCTATGCTAGCGAGCAAATAGCTGAACCACAGAAGTGCTCGCTCTTTTTCCTCTCCACCTTCAATAAATCTCCCCATTTGTTAATCGTTGCCTCTGCTTTTCACCTAACTTCCTTCACTGAAAGTAATAATTCTTTCCATACCTACAAATCAGAAAATAAGGAGATAAATCCAGGAAGTACACAGAGACAGCCACCTGTCACTAACGCCCCCAAGAACAAATACAATTGCTAAAAAGACAGACAGTTAAACACATCTAGTGCCCCCCAAGCGCGGAGATCCTGGCGCCGGCAGGTCGATGAATTAGGCCAGCTTTGCCAGTCACTTCGGATTCACCCTCACTCCGTCCCTCGATCTCTTCATCGCTATCTTCGACGATCTTGGTCGGAATGTCAGTGCCAATGTTGTACTGCTGACTGCTTCGCTCAGGGGTGGTCGTTGAGCTAGAAATCGACATGGAGGTGCTCGAACGGTTATGGATAAGATCTGGAGTGGGAGGGATGCTTGAGTTGCGCCCGCTTGGGTGGAGAAGGCTGTCCTCGCCCATATCAGACCCGCCGGCCGAGTGTCCATCGTCACTTGCGGTAGCGGTGGACAAGTTGCTTGCACGGTGGCCACGTGACTTATGCATCGCAAGCTCTTCGGCCTCGATATCGGCATCGTGTGCGAGTTGGAGACCCTCAACGGCGGCAGCGCATTGATCGCTGATGTTCCGGATGATGTGGGCAATGGCATCGGTCTTGTCCTTCAGATGGCGATCGGCGACGTCAACGATGCTCATCTGGCTGTAGCGCTTGCTGTTACGAAGACCGTTTCTGAGTCTGGTTTCCATCTCTGGAGTCATGTCCTCGCCGTTGACCTTGCTATATCTGTTGGAGCGTGACGCAGCACGTGCATCGTAGGTTGCGACAGTGTTTGCACTTTCTTCTGCCTTGCTCTCCTCAGCGATATCCTCCAGATCGCCCTCCTCTTCGTCGTAACCGCCCTCAATGTACTCAGCCAAATCTGGGCTCTTGCCGAGAGACGAAACGAGGTGCTCCATATGGTGAGCTTGACCACTAATCAAGCTGCGGAGGTGGAGCACAACACGCTGGGCCTCATCGCGCTGGCGGAGAATGGTAGAGTTGGTGTGTTGCAGGGCAGAAAGCTCCTTCTTGTTGCGTTTCCGTTCGCGCTCGAGTTCCTCGGCAATTTCTTGCTGGAGAACCAATGCTTCGAGAGCATCGTCACGTTGCTTCTCGGTGCCGGAAAGACGCTGGTTAAGGCGGGCGGCATCATCCTTCTGTTGATCAATGAGACCGGTGAGACGTCTGTTCTCACGCTTGTGGTTCTCAATCTTGACCTTGAGATCTTGGGTCTCCTTGGTGAGCTGCTCAGCGAAAGCTTGGAATTTGAGAAACTGATACTTGTTAACGAGTAATTCTTATCCAGATCACGATGCGACATACTTGTTGTTTCCAGCTCTCGAGTTCCTCGACAAGGAAGTTGTTTCTCTTGGTGACCTTGCCGAGCTCCGTGTCCATGCGACCCTTGAGATTGATGAAATCTTGCCAAGCTTCCAGAGCGTCCCTGGAGTATTGGTTTCGTTCTCGAACAATCTCATTCAGATGTCTCATAGAGACCTTAGTCATGAGCGGCTTCTTCACGGCTCCTCCAAATACAGCCTTCATGCCGGTGTTTCTCCCCTGTAGTGAAACATGGTCAGTAACGTGCGGTATATAGCACCCCAGGGTATAGGAGATCAGATGCGAAACTTACCATTTTCTCACACACATGATCCATGACAGCCATGATAGAATCCTGGTTCCACCATTCAGGGTCCTGAATTGACTCGACCTCGCCTCTCATCACGATGATTTGACCAGCAGGGACAAGCTTTCCGCCCCCATACGCGGATCGCAAGTGTTGTGGAACACCAGATGGTGTCACATCCCCGTTCAGAGCTTGGGTCATCCTGTTCACCATTTTGGTGCGTTGGCCAGCGGAGAGCGCAGTGGGCGGGCTTGATGTAAGAACGAAGTTGCGGTCCAAATCCACCACCAAAGCATCTGTTGGAGCGGTGAAGAGGGTTCGGCACTCAGCGGTAATACCAAGAATGTATGGTCCCGGCTCCTGAACCAACTCTTTTGCGTGTCTAGCATGTACAACGGGAACATACAGACCGCTCCATTCGTAGACACGAACACAATAACGAATTGTCTCGGCCGCCACGGTGAGCATTGCCGGGTAGTGACTAACGAAAATAATGCGACGTGTAGGCGACAGTGCGGCTTCAATTACACCAACAATGTTGGGAATGGAGAGGCAGGAGAACAATGGCCACATGGCGAAGTTCTGGAAGCCAGTCGGGCTGGAGGGGAATTGGTAGCAAAGAGCATAATCCTTCATGTCAATTCGTACCAGATCGTTGAGTCGTGGCGCTGGAAAGCTCAAGATACGTGAGACCTCCTCGGCGTGGAAAAGGTTGGTGGCCTTGTTCCAATGGATCCACATTCCTCGAAGATAGTCGCCCAGTAGGTTGTAAAGAGGGTATCTGGAGAGGAAGGACAAGCAGTACGGGATCCAATATGTCTCATCCGCAGAATCGTAAAAGTCCGACTCAGTTCGCCTTCTAAGGTCTCGAATAGTCTCGGCGCGCTTCTCATCTGCTCTGGACCAGACTCGAAGGGCAATCCCGTACAATGTATGAGATGAATCTTGCTGGAGGACGAACGAGTGATGCACGCAGTGTGGCTGGCTGCGCCCGGTACAAATTTCTACATCGTGAGGAAAACACGCCTCAACGCGAGTTAGCATTTGTGCACGGTAGAACATTGCGTCGCAAACTCACCCTCATTGCAGCATGCAAAGCTCTCGCTATCTCATTATCCTGCTCCAATCTTGGACTGCTACCAAGTATTTCGGGCAACCAAAATTGTCCAACAGCCCCCTTCATGTGCCCAATCTTGCCCTGGGTAGGGGCCGGTGCCTTAACCCATTGTGATGGCTCGCGACCAACACCACATACCATATAAGCGTGTGTAAGTGTCTTCGGTGTTCGTTGTTGGGGCTTGACATTCAAGGTCGACGGAATTGGTTGTGTAATTCTGGAGTGCAGAGAGGACGTTCTGCTTGGGATTATCAAGTTCTGATCTGTCTGATCTCGGGTTCCTGGGCGTCCCTCACGGTCCCCAGTACGAGGTCTGACGAAAGAAGAGTGGTTATTGAGTGAGGGCCCCATGATTGCGGCTGTGTGTAATGCTTCGAGTTCTCCTTTTAGGTGATATTGATAGGAGATGATCAAATCTCAAACAGTTCGATTGGCCTGCCAGTGAAGATTCGAATATTCGTCTAAGGAGAGTTGACAAGTGGATATGGAAGGGTAAAGAACGTATTAGGAGCAGATGTCGCTGAATGTTGGGGTTAGTTTTTGCTGCGTTCGCGGCTCGTCAACCAGCAAGCTGCAAACGGCAGTTCCAATTGCTGCTGAGATAGTATAACTCGCAAACAGTGAAAGATGAAGCCGTCTGTCTACTACTGCGTGTCGTGCAGATGGCAGATGGCAGAGGCAGATACAGATGCAGAACGGGAGTGAGAGAATGAGAAGGAAAGAGGAGGTGGAGAGGCTCGAGGGTTGGAACTCACACTGGAAACTTCAGACGGGGGAATTCCCAATAAAGGCCGCATGGATTGACGGGGGCAGTGGGGCAGCTTAGGAAACGCCATGGGTAGCTTTTGGCTCACAGGATGCTACTGGGCCGGCGGACGTGATATGGGAGATTATTGGATGTGATGAAGCCCCGTTAGGGACTCATGGTGCCTGGACCTGCTAGGATAATGGAGAGCAAGCGTGATGTTAGCGTCCGAGCAGCCCTGAGATTGTTCCGATGGGCCAGTGGGAACCCTGGCGACCCCCATCTTAATTGCAGCCGGTATTAAATTGCTGCAGCTCGACGAGTGCGTCTCGTTTGAAGTCTTTGCAGACGGCACTGCAGCTCGAATCGTGGATGTACTTCGAAGCATTCCTTCGTGTGTCGATAGTCGATAGTCGATAGTCGATACCGCCGCCTGGGGCCCGATAAACTTTTGATATTGCGTTGTGCTGTCAAAGCCCAACTATGCTTTTGCGGTCCGTTTTCCCAAGGTTTCCTCCTCCTCATTTCGGGCCAGTAGTCAGCATGACCTTCACATACGAAGTAGATTCGACTCGAGCCACCAGTATTGCCACCAAGTTCAGGGCCCTCGATTCAGGGGCTTCCATGACTAGTGTGCTGTCCTGAGACTGAACAGGTGCAGGTGCAACGCTGGGCACGAGCCTCTTGCTAGTTACAAGGGGGCGGGGATTCCGGAGGGACCAAGCGAAAGGCCACACAGCACGCTAAAATCAAACATCGCGTTGGTCCCGCACTTGGTGGCCCCCGGCCAATAACGGCGTCACTTGTTAGACATGAACGAAAATCCTCCTGTTCAGCTCCACCCAGAGATTTGCGCAGGCTGGCATGGCAGGTTACACCTGGGAAGACGAATTGCTTCGTGGTTTATTAACCCGTAACTGCTTGTTGCTTCTTGTGTTTGCCACCTTGGGCGTCCGACTTGTCGCAATTGCCTCGATGTTTCGGTTATTGAGTTCATGGCCCCGCCGGTTAGATCTTGATATCTTAAATTAACGTGGGAATCGTCAAGCTTTGATAGCGAGGCCTGCTATCGCGGCACCGAAAGAAACTTTGAGTTCTGGAAAGAAAATGCAGGCGTGACGAAGATCGACTATCTAATCAAATTGCTTGCCAAGTTGCCCCTGACTTCGTATACTTTATGAAACTGATGCGACTTGGTGATGATATTCGTGCTACGGAATCCATGTTTGAACACGCTCTGAGGGGTACACATTATTCTTTATCTTCGTCTTCGCCAGCGTACCCCCTCGGCGGTTCTTGCCCACACGGCATGTTGGAATCGTGTAGCTTGGACAAAGAAGTTTTTGGCGTTGGTCAGGGGTAACACGGGCCACGGGCCAGCTTAATGATGCATTGATACAGTACAGTCTATTAGAAGTACCAGTGGGCTTGCAAAAACAGGGGTTTGCGCGATCTCCAGTCAGGGTACCTCTTTTTTTAGGGTATACCTGATTCCCAAGCTCTTTCTTGCAGCAAATTCAGATCGCTGTTCACCAAATACATGAATTTGGCTCCATAAATTGGCCCAAAAAAGGAAAATAAGCGTTGAACATCAATGTTTTGAGCCCTAGTCTTTTTGCGGTTCTTTTGGGAATAGACTGTACATAGATCCAACAATGCATGGTGTCTTGTTTCTGATCAGGCCCTTAAATCTGGAGTTGAGGTTATCAAAAGATACAAGAGAGACAATTTCTCCCTGCAGCTCTTCGGTTGCATGGCAAACCTAGAATTTGGAACGCCCCCCATGCCCCGAAAACCGCATTCGCCCCTGAGCCACGTGATTCGGTGGCTTTTTATGCTTCCTGGACCGAGCCGAAAACGAAAATGCACCTTTTTAGGGTACCAGAAGAACCTTCGATTGGATTTCAGATCTCGCTGCCATCCGGCCCGTCAGAGAGTCGTTAACCACCGATTCTACGGGAACTTGCTAAGAACACGCCGCCGTCTATAAGGTTGGATGTCGAAGTCAAAATTCAAAAGTATTGCAGATTCTGGACTTGAGTCAACCAGTAAGAAGTTGAGAGGGCATGCATGCATTCATGTTGCAAGCCACAATCAATAAACAGTGATGATTCGACCCCTGAGAGAGTCGTGTCAAGCCGATGGATATTTAATTGCTGCATAAGGCTGACGAGGAGTTGCATTAGTCCATTAGCGGGGCCCCGGTCTGGTTCTTCTCTTGGTGGAGAACCCTAATCGAAGTCGAGTCCTGCCCATCTTGTAGTCCACTTGACCAGCACAAGGAGAACTCGTGCCTAGGTTACTTGTTCATCTCTGCCGCTTTAGAACTTGTTTGCGAGCCAGTAAAATCAAATCGATTTCTCCTCTCGGGATGATATTTGAGAGCATAGCTGTACTGCTTAGTACAAGCATACAGGAATGTAAATGCTTAGCATCCAACTCGATGCGGTAAAACATCACCATATCCCCAAACATCAATGCCTACCTAGCTTGAGGCTCCTTCTAAACATATAACCCATGCATCCAGCCAGCACTAGAGCTCCCTCCCTTCAACACCACAAGTAACCACCCAACTCCAGCATAGCTATAAGCAGAAAGGTGCGATAGATAATATCATCGTTCCAATGTGACTTTGACAAGAGCTTGTTGGCCCAAACAAGAGCCTAAGAAGAACTATGCCGCCAAAATAGGCAATGAAAGAGTCCCACAGCATGACGAAGTGGGGTGAAAGAAGTCTCACGCATTGTGGTTCTGGAAAGCAGTCTCTTATGTGAAATTCTTCCTCATAGCGAGAAGGTCTCAACACTTCCACAAGTCCAGTCATTCTCGTGGTCCCCAGATTGCATTTCCCCTCTGAAAAGGCATTTCTTGTTCAAGAGACCCTTTATGTCGTGGCCACAATTCACTACGGCTATCTGGTCGTAAGTTGCTTGCTCGTAATCATCCCAGGCACACCAGTAGAGGAGACACTGGTTGTAGGAAACCAGCTTCACTTGCGCCAACAGGCTGAAGGCGGGTGGCTTGAGATGTCCATTTCCGTCGATTTTGGTTGCAGAGGAAATCAGTATGAAGCTCTTTTTCCATCCTGTTCCAGAATTAAGGAAACTTTCGCCTTTAATGTCGTAGAATGTCCCTCTTTCCAAGGCGATCTGTGATCGAGCGAGGAGATAGCTAGATGTGATGGGCCAGCCGCAAACAAAGAGGGAAATGTGCCAGTAGAAATCACGTCTCTCGTTGCCGCTTCCGCGATTGTCGAGCCAAATATCGTTGACTTGTGCGCTCAACTCGGTGATGAGGGTTGAAGGACGCTGGTACTTTGCATACTGTACACGATGCGGATTCGGATTCGGATCTGAGTCCATCGGGTCGTCCACCCCCTCGTTGCGGGAGATCATCAATGAAAGTATTGATACTCAACTGACTTACCTGTTCGACAGATACACTCGTACCATAAGATGATGTGATTTAGATGTGATGCGGCCATGATTCATAACATCTAGAAATGACGTTGGCTATGTGGAGGTAGTTGTAGAGTGGAGGTGGAGGTTGGTTCGGGACTCGGTTCTATTTTACAGTAAGGTTACTGGCGAGGCGAGGCTGCAAGGACTTTTTTGGGTCCTTCAGCCTCGAGCTCGAGTTTTTCGCAGAAAATCCAAACGACCATCGATCATCGATCATCAATCATCGACCATCATATCAGCAGACAATGGACGATCCACTTCTCTCGTCTCTCTGCAGCATCTGCCACATAAACGCCCCCAGATATACTTGTCCTCGATGTTCCGTTCAGACCTGCTCACTTCCCTGCTCCCGCCGTCACAAACTCTGGTCCTCATGCAGTGGTGTGCGTGATCCGACCGTCTTCATTCCAAGATCGCAGCTGGCAACCCCTTCTGGAATCGACCATGACTACAATTTCCTTCATTCAATCGAGCATCGAATCGAGCGATCGGAGAAAGAAATTATCGAAGATCGACGCCTCGTAGGAAGAGATGAATTGAAAGTTGCTCGAGATGGAGAAGATGCGACACGCCGACGAGAGAGGGAAGAACCAGGGGAGGCTTGTATCCATCGGATACTCCGTGCTTATAAGATACGAGTCTTTCGAGCTCCGAAGGGAATGAGGAGGAATGTCGAAAATACAACGAGTTGGAGCAGGAAGTCAAGATCTATTAATTGGCAGGTGGAATGGATTAGGGAAGGCGCCTCTGAAAGGCTGCTGGCAAAGGCTTTGGGACACAGAAACCTGGGACACGTTTTTGCGGAAATTATGGAGGAGGAAAGGAAAGTCCACTTAACGGCAAACGAGAGGAAGACGGAGAAAAAGCGCAGGGCCGAGCAAAATAAGGAACGCTATGCGAAAAGATTGAAACTAGAACGACAGAATGAGCTGGATATGACGACCATATCAAGGCTACAAAATACGCAGACGGGTGCGTGGAGGGATATACCATCTTATTCTCTAACGGGACCAGATGACTCGGAAGCGGCAGGAGCCAACCTACACTTTTTCCTTCATCGACCGAATACGCCATCGTCCTTTGCCAAGGTCTTAGTACCATTAGATCATTCGAGGCCTCTACTTGATCAATTGCGAAAACGAGAATTGAACGAGTTTCCTACAATATATGTACAAGAGCACGATACTCTGCCGGAGCATTGTATGTTAGAGAAGGACTTTCTGAAGGCCACCGGACTACCACCGATAAATCCGGACGAGTCAAGTTCAAGCGAGGAACCATCAGGTGATGATGATACGAGTACCAGTGGATCCGATTCTTCTGATGTGGAAATGGAGGAAGGAGAGATTCGTTAAAATAATATACCCATTTCAAGTGTAGTAAGTGCAGTCGCCTCGTGCTGTGATATTCTTTGCCTCAAAGTACTACATACACTATGTCTTGACTTTTGCTTGATGTGTATCAACGTGCTCTGATATTGGGTTGCTGAGAGTCGGTTTCTTCTTGAATAAACATTTGGATCAACATGATACCCAGCAATGGTGCTAACCACGTACTCATTGAAACGATATCTCGAAGATGGACAATTGGAGTATTGGGCTACAAACACTCGAAGAGTCTATTTTTTATGCCAGCAGAGTTCTTGAGGTAAGTTGCATCTCGTACTTGTCTTCAGAAGTACGCCTCCATCGAATCGAATCGGATTCTGCCCTCGGTGAAGAGAAGAAGTGGGCGGTGAAACTCAAAGCCAAAGTGGTTCTGCAAGGCTTCTAAGGTCAAATTTTCGACGTTGACCTTCAAGCCACATAGCTTCCGACTCCTCAAACTCTTCCCTCAACTCAATACGTAATTTACAACCGCTCAGTTGTTCACAAGATGGCTCCAGTGATCATTGCGCTGATCAGTGAAGCGGTCTGGGAAAACTCAGAATTCTCTCTAGAGGACATTATAGTAATGAGTAAGATCAATTTCCTCGTTTCCAACGGCACATCTGACTCGTACAGGCGCAGCGAGACAATGTATCCTCTATTTCATGGTTCCGTTCATATTCAGCCAAGGACTGGTTGCCTCCCTCTCGTTCGGCCTTCGCTCCACTCCTGCCGTGGGATTGACCAGCGGCGTTAGGATGGCTCTCTTCCTTCAGATTCCTGTTCTGCTGACAGCCCTTGTCCTTGTTCCCTGGTATCATGACACTACTATCAGGGCTATCACCTGTTGGGTATGTTTCGTCTGCTGCGAGTCTGGTAATGCATGCTAACTGGGATTGCCCCAGGTCGATAGCGGTTCAGCAATGCCCTTTGCGGAGTCTCGCTCTGATTTCTCCATTTCCGCCGTTACCTTTATGGTGCTTTTCGTCACAGGATTTTGGGCTGGAGCAATTTTTTGGTATCGCCCCCGCGCCGTCGTTCGTTGTGGGTCTCTCTATATATCCGCTTCGAATACGACTAGGAGCTAACATTGTGATTCTAGCATCAGAAACCTCGAAATCTCCTCCGTTGCCCTCCGAGAAAGTTTAGGTACCGGGAATTTGTACATTGATGGGATACTCAGCTCACCCGTGCTTTGAATGCAGGTTCATGGAAAACAATGAGCTCTCCAGAAGCAAATATTGTATAGAACCAGTACTATGTTGTGAGAAACAGCAAGGGAATAGATGAAGGTCCAAGTGCCTGAATACAATGAAGATTCAAGTGTTTATTTTTCAAAGCAGGAAATGGATCTAAGTGAATTAGATGCTAATCGGCCGAACTTCCTTGGTTGAGTCAGAAGTACAGGTCTCAAATTCTAGATAAATCGGGTTGATCTCTTCATCGCATGCTTTCTTGAGCTTTTATCCCGGCAGCATAACGAAAGCAACGGCCTCGATCTGTAACTCCACCACCAAGAAAATGCTTTCGGCGGCTCTCGATAACACGGCCATCATGCAACTCAAAGCCACCAGTGAGAGCAAAGTACCCGTACCCGTATCACAAATCCTCACATAACTAACAACAGCAACAGATGCAGCGTTCGCAAGTCTGAACATCGTTGGATTCTTGCTTGCCCTCCTTATCGGCTACTTGACCTCTTCCATCCATCGATATCAAGGGAGTCCAAATTCTGTCGTCGCCATGTTCTCAGCAATATGCTTCTCGGTTGCTCTATCATCGGAGATCTTGGCCATTGCTGCTATATGCATCTTGTTCCTCTATAACCTTCGGCCTTTCGAAGTTATCTCGTTGGTATGCACCCTCCAAGCCTCGATAAATCGTTAGAGCGAGTACTGACGTAACATATTATAGCTTCTCTCGTTGCACGATATCAGTCACACGCATTTCTCTTCTATTGCCAAAGTGGCTTGCTTTTACAGCTCTATTGGGTACTTCTCGATCTGCCGGCTGGCATACCAAATTGCAGAGAGATATGGTGAGTTCCCTCGAATCATTTTTGCCAAAAGTGAGCATGAAGTGACTCATCGATCTCCAGCTCCAAACCCCAATATCAGTCGAGCAAGACCGCGGGGCACGAAGAAGATATAACGGGCTGCAAAAAGCTGATCATGGGCGTGAGGTATCTTTGTTCGCCGGGAGTATTTCATGGGATAGACGGGACGTTTCTTACATCCTGCATAGATTTCGGAGCATAGTATCACTCAGCGTTATGTTAGAGCTCTTAGAAATTAGCTGAACAGCATCAGTTACGGGACTGGCAATCTATGTAATCAGAAGTCAGAAAGAAATATTTCCAACAAAAGATTTGTTCTGATCTCCGTGAAATCTCCATCTAGTAAAGGCGGTTCTCTAAAGCGGATTCAAATCAGGGTCTAAGAGCGAAAAAATGATCTTCCCGCTTTCATCTGGGAGGAGAAATTAATAATGAAACAGCGAATACAACTATACGCGTCGAATGGATATGGTCGTAAGAATTGACTTTGCCTGGTTGAGAGTTCATTTAAGCGAGCCCCCTATCCCCAAGACTTTACCTGATTCTCCCTGATCATCACACTCTTATTTTCTAACAAGTCTGGGTGGAGTGCTATTAACAATGCGTGGCCAGAAAAATTTCTTCCCCTGGGCCTCACTTGCAGTCACAATCACACTCAAAGCACAAAGCACGACCAGTTGCAGTCAAGTCACATCATGAATTTCCCGTCCTCCTAACTTTATCATCGCTACCTGCCTACTCTACACTTAACAACAAAGCAAAGGTAGTAACGTCTCAAGGGGTATCATTTCCATATCCCAAATCAAACCCGCAAAAAATGCAACATTCAATGAAAGAACGCTCCCATTCATCCAAAAACAAAATCCATTTCAACCTAATCCCAACGACCTTTCCTCATCCACAGGTATCGGCGTTCTAACCGTCAACTCCCCGTATTCATCACCCTCTAGCTCCAATTGCGAAGGATGGCTCTTCAAACTCGATGGCTTCGAAGTCCGTTTCGGAAGTTCGGCCGAGCCGTTCGCTGCTGCTAACCTCTCAGCTTTACGAAGATTATTACGCGCTTCTCGTTGCCGAATGAGATATTTCTCCGCCTCTATAGCTTTCGCGCGCCGATTCTCCACCTCGTCTCTCTTGACCACCTTTCTTAGCCCCTCAGAAGCGTGGATCAAACCATCGATACTAATAGCATGGTTCGTCATCTGATGATTGATGTACGTGTAGATACTAGCTGGTGTGGAACATTGCAGCAACTGCTGCTCGTTGAGCTTGAGCAGCGCGAGCGCGACTTGGAATAGGAAGGTGCTGCCGTCGTTGGTGCAGAAGACGACGTCCCAGACGCGGAAAAGCGCTTCGGCTGAGAGGCAGTCTGTGAAGACGCTGAGAAACCATTGGAAAGTCAGGGCTTCTAACTCGATGGCCAGGTCGTCGAGGTGCGCTGAGAGCTTGGGGAGTATCTCGGCGACGTATTGGCGAAGTACTTGCTGGTCTGCTCGAGATGCAAGGAGGCTGTGGTCGTAGTAGCCTCGTGGGAGGATGTTCTCGATGATGCTTGTGAGAACCCAGAAGGCGTCCTCGGCGGTTGGCATGATGAGCAACAAACACGCTGTAATCAGATTCATGCCCTGGCAGTATCCAACTTCCTCGTTTCGTCGAGAGTAAGCCAGCAAAACCTCGTTCAACTTGGCGACACCTGGGCCCTTTCTAAAGAAAATGTTGTCTGTCAGAGTGCGGTTGATATCCATTTGGATCTGAGCAATGATTGCAGGATCATCTTCTCTTTCTCTGTGAGCCACCAAGTCTTCATAATAGCCAGGAATGCGTAGTGTCGCTGCCCCAGAACATTCAGCCCATATCTTCGCACGCTGAGAAACAGGAATGCCGCCCAAAACAAGTGTTTTGAATTCGTTCCATTTGGCACGTCCGACTTTGCCTTTGTTGCCCAAACCAGCGACACCTATCAGTTCTCCATCTGCCAAAGATGCTTCAGGCATGATGACCAATGGCCTCGAATTCTTATCCAATTTGTCGGCAAGTGCTGCCGCAGCAGCTTCGCCGTCACGCTTTCGCTCAGCCCGGACCTTGCGCAGGAAATCATTCCATCTGACAGTTTTCTCACGCTGTAGAGAGTCATGGACTTCTCCCAACTGCTGTAAGAGAAGTTTGACAGGCTCTGTATCTTCCTTTGAAAGCTCGGCTTTCGGAGGCGAGGATGGATCTGGTTTTGAAATAGTAGCATTATCTGAAGTCACAGGAACTGCGGGTGGAGCTGCGGTAGTACTCGCGGATGGCAAAAAGCCTCGTTCTTCTGTCGTAATTCCCGGTGATCTTGGCACTTCACCACCCTCCATGACTTCAAATGCAGGTACAGCACCTGAAGGCGTATGCGATAACAATTCCGTAGGAAAGGTAGCGATCTTTAGATAATCCTGCCAACGTTTGGCAGGTTTGCCATCTTCACCCCGTTCTTCAATTGACGTAGGAGTGTCCGGTCTTGAGTCTTCTAAATCGGCTTCGTCTTCACCAATACCCGCGGAAAGTCCACTTCTTGCACTACTCAACATTTCCACTCTGCTCCCTCGTTTGCTCTTCCGTATCTTTTCAGCTGCCTCTCTTTGCCTTTTCTTTCGCCGTTGATCATAGATAAATCCAAATCGATCTGTGAGATATTCTTGATTATAAATGTTGTTATATGTTTGGGTAACTGTTGGCGGCTGTGCTTCTAGAGGTAGGATTTGGTCCATCTCAACGGGGCCATAATTTTCTGGCTTTCCAGAAGCTTCAATACCCTGCGGACTTGCGCCCATCGTGTCCCATCTTTCTTGCGTACTTCGTGAAGGGCCGCTTTGAGTACTGTTCCCTGCTGTCCGCCGCGGTGCTGGTATGAACTTGGGTGGCTGTTTTGGAGGTGCAGGCCTTGCCGACATGGTTGTTCTCGTGCTAGCCGAAGACTGTTCTCTAATGGCTGGAGTGGTTCCTGTACTATTTGCCCGGCCACGACCATTAGCCCCTTCAGTATCGCGGACAGAGGTTGCACTCCCAGCAACGAGCTTCAAAGCTAACGTGGCTAGTCCAGATGAGGGTTTTCGGTCTCGATTCGAAGCTACATTAATACTTGATGCTCGACTCGTACTTCGTGTACCATCCAGAGGCTGAAACAAGTCACTCTGCAAAACAGTTCGTCGTCCGTTGCTTCCACTGCTTCTTGTTGCCGTAGATTCCAAACCATTGACAACATCCCCGTTCACACTGCTAGCCCGGCTGCTCTTTCTGCTTGTCCCTCCCCATATATAATCTTTCCAACCTTTGGGAACATTTGCTGGCCTGTTCTCTAAAGCCTTCAACGAATCTCTTGCTCGAATAGTCGCATCATTATCGATGAGCGCACGCTCTCCAAGAGCAACTGTTCCACCCATAGCATCGCTCATCAAGTCCTCCAGATCCCCTTCTTGCGATTCCAGATCCAGATTAATATCTGCAGGTTTTCTTTCCGCTTCAATAGCGCGCAAGCGAGTCTCCATATCCAGATTTGAGAGGCCACACTCAAGAATTATCTTCCTCAACGCCCTCTCCCTATTTTCAGTCTTGCGCCTCAGCGCAGCCATCTGCGCATCTCGCTGAGCCAGGTCTTCTGCGATTTGCCTGACCAAAGCGACAGCTCCATTCCGCGCAATCAATCTTTCAATATGTTCATCGTTCGCGTGGTGGATGGAACCTGGAACATGCCTAGTACTAAGCGGGGCATCATCAAACAAAGCAATGCGCTCCTGGTTCGACGGCGACGATATGGTCAGGCTCTCAACAATCGAAGGAGTAGGATCTGACGGGACTCGAGATTTATTGGCGGTGCCATCTACGGTGGGAGGCAGAAAGGAGCGTTCATTTCGTGGGGATTCTGGCGAAAAGGAGGGGAATGAGGTCAAAGATTTATCTGAAATTGACGACGCCGAGCTGGACATGTAGGATGTGTATTTTCGAGATTTCGATCGTACAGTCTGCGATCGGGAGCTCTTCGCCGAGGCATTTGAGTGATGTGAAGCTGATCGTTCTAGTGATGCCGAGCTGGCATCGAAATCCATAGCCACGGGAGACCAGCTATCATTGAGTTCGGCCTCGCCCCAATAGTCCAAATCGCTGTCCTGGGACAACCTCCTCACCGTCGTGGCAAAGGCGGCGGAGTGGCATGAAACAAAGGAAGCCTCTGTGAATGCTGGCTGGCATAGGGAGAAGATGTTGGTGTTGAATGCGACGTGGTGAGACTTGTGAGGGTAAAAATGGTCCTTGTTGGCGTTCAGATTAGGAAACGGAAATGCCATGACGAAGATAGAAAATGCCGTTCGCGTAAACCCTGCAGAGCAAACGCGGCGCAGAGAGCCAGCTACTTCCACTGTGAAAAAGCAAGAAACTCACATAGAAATCACAAAAATTTCAGCATCGCATTATTATTTCTACTCCAGCTTGAAGTCTATTCTCACGAGTCGCGTTGGCGTGATCCATCTCAAGGATGAGTGAATTTTGAGCACGCAAATACCGCATACAATTCGCGTGAGGAGCAGGGCAGGCAGGCTACGCAAACGCAGCAGTGTGTTTATTTAGGGGCCACCGCAAGGCAAGGCAAGGCAAGGCCTGCCAGGGTTCTCAAAGCTTCAAGAGGGGCTGTCATCGCCGCCGCTATTGGCTGTTCAGCGTGCCGCGGCTCGCATTCAAACCCCAGATACCAAGTAGTTCGGCTTCGGGAATCCAGAGTCGTCCCCGCAATCCAAGTACAACTAGTTCTATGATCCATAATCAGTTGCTGCTGGAGAGCTGACAAGAGCTCGAGCATCTCCTTCTTCCTCTTCAGACCCTCAAATTGAGTGGTCTTCATCTGCTGGTTCATCTACGTTCTCTACACCTCAGATACAATGACTTCCGCACCCAGGAGACGCTTGGCCATGCTGAGTGAGCAGCTGGTAGCTCCAGTTGCCGACCAGGGCAAGTTCGAGGACATTCCCGTCCTCAAGAAGATTGCCCCCGATTCCACCGGCCCTCGTGTCCAGGGAAAAGTTATAATTGTGACAGGTATGCTGGCCTATCATTCTCGCATGCAAATTACTGACTGCGTTCTAGGCACAAACTCCCCGCTGGGCATTGGCCGGGCATCAGCACACCAGTTTGCGCAGAATGGTGCAAGAGCTGTGTACATATGCGACTTTAACGATTCGAACCTCGAGACCCATAAGCGTGAGCTTGCGTCATTGTATCCCAACGTCGATGTGCATACGCGGAAGTTTGATGCTGCAGATGAAGCGTCTGTGAAAGCTGTTGTGGATCATGCTATCAAAACATATGGCAGACTCGATGTCTTCTTTGCAAATGCAGGCGTCGTTGGAAACAACAAGCTTTTTGCGGAAATCACAGCTGATGAGTTTCTGGCTACCTTGAGGACAAACGTTGTGAGGTGAGTTATATTTGAAGCTTGGAGAGGAAGGAAAGCTAACGTCTTTCAGCGTGCATCTTGCGGCTAAGTTCGGCGCACCAGCTATGCTGATTACCTCCGCTGAAAAAAAATATCCATCCGGGAGCATAATAGGCACCGCATCCGTTGCAGGCGTTAGATCAAATGCCGGTTCAAGCGACTATTCCGCATCAAAAGCCGGTGTGATCTCGCTCGCGCAAACACTCTCATATCAACTAGCTGGAACTGGCATCCGAGTCAATGCCATTTGTCCTGGTGTAATCGAAACTGGAATGACAGCCCCAATGTACGAGGCGGCGAGACAGAGAGGAACTGAGAGTAAGATTGGCCAGCTTAATCCACTGAGGAGAGGAGCACACGCAGATGAAGTTGCAAGAGTTGCTTTATTTTTGGCCAGTGAAGAGAGCAGTTATGTTAACGGACAGGCTTGGGCTGTCGATGGCGGTTTGAGTGCTGGTCACCCCTTTGTGCCTGGAAAGCTGGGTTAGAGTTATGGGTAATCAAGCACAAGATGACTTTACTCTTCCTACGTTTCTGCCATGTGTTTTTAAGCCGTTCAATTCTTTCAGGAAGAATTTCTCAAGTGGGCATATCATCATGGTCTTCTACGATTCCTGCTGAAAATTCGTTGCCAAATTGGCACCGTTGCTCTCTCCTTTTGGGAAAAACCATGCTATCTTCCAGTCCTTCCATCTTCCATTTCAATGACATTGCCGTCAATTAGTATTTACCATGAGGATGAACGCAACTTCCAATCCTCCAATCCATGTTCTCAGAGCACTTCAGCGGTCGTATCTCTTCGCCATGTACCGCTCAAAAATCATGTAACGTCTCATGCCAACACCACTCCAGCTAATGTCGAATTACCCCGCTTCAAAACTGGAATTCTGCTCGTACTCCAGAAGTTTCTAGAAAGGGTACCGGTACTCCACGCATGCCTACTCTCGGCAGCGAGCAGGAGAGGCAAGAACTGTGTGTTCGGCTTGTTGCAGTGAGCCGCAAAGGTGAAAGGTATCTGACGTCTACTTCAGAAAAGTGGAAGTTTCAGCCCTTAGAATTATGTCTCTTTGTTTTTGGGAAACACATCCTTTCCCTGTTTGAGCCAAGGACGACAGCCGGAATAATGAGCTACTAACGTTTGCTTGAATGGCTGCCGAACCAAGCCGATTTGTGGCAAGCTGCATCCGACTTCTCTTGACACGGTATCACGACGTGAGTGCGTCCTAGTCCGGTTTTATTTCGGGGGCTGGGAAATCGGCACATGGTTCATCATTTGCATTTTTTACTAAGTATGTCACCAAAGCTCCTGCAGTATTTATCTGATCAAGCACGGCTTCCCCGCTCACCGATCTATTCTTGCTTATACACAAGGGGCGGATGTTGAATGCATAAATTCGGGGTAAGCTGCAGAATCAATATCTCGTGTTACCAAAAATGGCTTTCCAGCCACCTCAATTCTTTAACCGGAAACCCGTTTCGTTGTGGACTACAAAATTTCGAGGCTTTTCGGATATTAGGCTATTAAACACGTTTTTCATCACCTTGAAATCCAGAATTCATGTATCGCTCGGGTGCTCAGCAGCTTTTCCTCACGTGGGAAGCAGTTGCCTGGATTCTTGGAGACAACTGGAATTCCTCCTTATTCACCAACAATGCTTCTCGGCCGACGGCTGCGTAAATGTTGTGGTGGTCAAGCATCTTGCAAGCACAAGCAATGTTGTGGAAAGAGAAATGCAGCAGGTCATACATTTCGTTTAGATGCAGAGTTCCATGTGGGGATAAGCAGAAGCCCGCATTTGGCCTTCCCCTGCTCGTCTTAAACCTTGATCGTTCTTTCCAAATTGGGAACAGGAAATTCATCTCAAGTATAAAAATGAATGTCCCTTTCCCATCTATGCTCTATACAAGACATCCGCAGAACAACAATTCCGACGTCTTCAACTCTCAACTACAGACTATCTCTAAAGCCTCAATTCAGCTTCTAGAACAACCATCATCATGAAATCGTTCATTCCCCTCATTCTTACTTTCATTGGTCTCGCCGTCGCCTCGCTCAATCTCAGAGATGACTGCCACAGTGACAATTGTCTCCGAGCCGTAGCTGGCACTCGTCTCGGTCCTGGACAGGCCTCTACAGCAAGCGCGGACTGCTCTCTCTTCCTTAGAACCACCATCACCCCACCTGCTACCACCGTATACATCACTACGACCACGACCTTACCGCCTTCAAGCTTCAATACTTTCAAACAAAAGCGACAGACAGCAAGAGCAACCATTCCTCCTTACGCCAGTCAATGTACAGATGCTGCTGGATATTCAAGTGCCTGTTCGTGCTTCGGCGTCACCCCTGCAACTATAACTGCACCAACTCCTGTAAGTCATCACTTTCAAATATGTATTCACAATTACTAAATAAAAGTCAGACACTTACTTCCACCGTTACCGTCACCGCCTCGCCAACCTGTTCTGCAAACCTCAACACAGACCCCAACAATTGCGGCAAGTGTGGAAACGTCTGTCCCCCAGGCAGTGTCTGTGAAAACGGCTCTTGTTCTATCTCTCAATGCAAAGGCCAGACCTGTTCGACAGGCTTCTTTAACTGCGAAAACAACGATAATTGCTTCTGCTTCACCGGCGCCACCGGTGCTGGCTTCTGTGCTCAGAATGCTATTTGCACTCTCTTGACCGGCTGTGCTAATGACGATGACTGCGGCGTTGGATCGGGCGATATCTGTGCGCTGAATACTTGCTGTCCCTTTGAGGATCCGAAGAAGCCTGGCGTTTGTCTTTCGCCTCAGTGCTCGAATCCGGCGATGAAGCTTATGCAGATGGCGAGGGTGAAGAGATCAACTGGGGGTACGGCGGCGTTTAAGTGAGGGGCGGCAACTGAGCTGAGACGGGGACTGAAAGGGGGTCACGAGAGCGGCATATGGGATTATTTAATGATCACATTTGATACTTATCAAAATCGGAGTTAAATGGTAATATGATCAAGGTTCAGGCAAGAAAAAGGATACAAACATCAATTTATCAATCTACGTAAGCCTTTAGGTGTGATTTAACTTTGCCTTGCCGTCACTCCCACTACTGCTTCACCACTCATTCACTTCTACAAACCATCAACTACAAAAACCCTGTTCCCTACCTATTGCCTCCATCATGCAGGGCAACTCAAAGACCGAGACTTCATCTACTAATGGAGCTTCGGTCAATACACCAAATTGCTCCCTAATCAATCCCAAGATCAGATTACTGGAGACCGAAGCTTGTTGCGAAATTCAAATTCACTTTTCTGGCTTCACTGAACGTACAGCGAAAGCAACTGACAGCAAACGCGCACTCGACCGACTTTCGTATTGACTGCAGTTACTGCCATTTGGTTCTAAACTCATGAAATAGAAGGGAATCTTTTATTTGATTGATGCTTCAGAACCTATTTGCCGCGCTGGTGTATGTGCGTGTGCCATCAAAGCTCAAGAGTTTCCCGTCCCAGAGCCCTTTATTGCATCCTTGTGAACGTGTTGTTCCCTACTCCAAGAATTCCCCAAGTATATCTGGTCGTTCTAGATCCTGTTCTCGCTGTTTCATGATCGTCATGACACATCAAACAGACTTGCCTCCGAAACCCTTTCTCGACGCACCTTCGTGAGCGAATTTGAGTCACAGTGTGAATCTGGTTTTGAGGCGAGGAGTATATAATCCAAGATACGGAATTTGGAATTATGCGTTCACGGCGTGCTTCTTAGTTGGACAAAAGACCAAGGATGTATCCTTTCTATGCTATAATTAGAAAGGGAAAATTTCAAACTTGTTGCACTCCTGGTAAAGGACACACTGTTTGGAACATCACATGATTGTGCTTATTGCTGACAGTAATTAAGTTAATGAATGAAATGAGATGAGATGTGAACAACGTAACAACAAATTTGAATGAGATTGAAGTCCTTTCTATGATGGTGAATCGAGATTTTTGAACAAACCCACACAAGCCATGTGCATTACTCGTTCGTCGAAAATCGAGAATTGGAAGTGAACCACCACTTTTGCTGGGGATGGGTCAAAGTGATGACTGTAAATTTTGAGTAGTATTCGTTCCATGGAAGAGGAGACAATTGGCAATATGTGAATTGCTGTCCAGAAATAGCATATCACTATTTCACACAGGGAACAACCTGCGTGAGCGAAAGGCCTGAACGCATCTTTTGAACTTTCTTAAAGATTCTGCATACTCGCTTTCACTTAATACCCGTTTGGCCTGAGAAGGCCATCCATGGAAGTAAGGGGTTGATAGATCTGACGGAACGAATTGTGCATTGGAAAACGAAGCTATACGATGAAGCGACACTGAAGTCGAGAGACGAGAGACTTAATTAATATTCACCTGCGGAAAATAATTGGAAGTTCTCAGTAGAACTATGATACATATTATAAGTCGTCAATCTAGTTGTGTCTAAACACCAAATCCTCGCCCGCGCTTCGATAGATAGCATCGAGTGATCTCGTTCCAATAAATGCAAAATACGCCGCGCCATTCTTGGCTTGCTTTTGGTATCCGTACATCCATATCATACATCTTCATCCGTACATCCAGGGCCGTGGGGCCTCTCCGCACTAACATGTTTTAATGCTCGTCATTCCAGACAGCGATGTTGAATTATATTTGTCGATCCAAGATCTTCCTTTCACTCCTCACTCAGGTCCCAGGATATGGCTGAACATCCTTGTTACTGCCCCCCGTCAACGCCCTGAGACGTCCCTTGAACTTCTTCACGACCTTCTCCGCGTCCTCCATGGACTGCATCATCTTCGGCCGGTCATCGAAATTAATACTTCTTCTTCCCTCCTTCGCTTTCGGCATGGAGTAGTCGCTGGTTGGTGGGCTGGCATTGGAAAATGAGAAGGACTCGACTGATGAATTTGAGTCGCGGTGCTTGTGCCTTCGCTGTTTCTCCATTGCGTCTTCCATAGCTAAGGTCTTCATGAAGTGCTCATTAGAAGTTGGTGTCCGTTGAAGGAGCTCGGGCCCAACAAGTGCGGAACCTTCGATGAACTTGGATGGGCGCCGAGGACGGCGAGTTGGTGACGGTGTGGGGGAGTTTGGAGAAGACATTTCTGATGTGTGTAGTACAGTGTATCAATAAGAACTCTTATTCGATAAGTGGTTGATGTTTGCTGAAAGTGGTAAATATGTTTGGAAGTAATAAGTCCCAGGACGTTTGCTATTAACAGGGACGATGATCGACAAACAAAGATGTGAATGCAGAGAGATTCCGAAGCAGGTAGTGCAAAGGCGGAGGCACAAGAATATATCAAACACGGAGGGGTTAGTGTTATCAAGCACACAAGAACGAGCGCCAGGGGTGGAGCCTATTCGTCTTTTTATGACGAGTTTCGCACACCCTTTCTAGCAGGCGCCACGTTCCGTCGGTAGCGAAGACCCTGCGTTCCACTGGACACAGGGGCCCCTACCAGCATCGGTTCGCATCGGATCCCCTGCCATTTCGCCCCAAGACACCTCACCTGCGACGCAAGACCCTGCAAATCTTTGCTTTCTTCTGCCCACAAGTCGGGATGAAACTTGACAGGACAAACTCAGAGGACCACCAGGACCCTTCCACCAGCCCCAATGCCCCATAGTGACGATCGGGAGAAGGGCAGCTGGGAAGTTGGGCATCGTAAAGTATATTGTTATGAACGGATTTATGCAGGTAATCAATTCTACAGGGAGGAGCCCGCTGTGGGTTGCACGAAGTACTTCGTAATTTTGGGGGGCAGGTACGATGACGCAGGTGTTACTGTTACGGTACTTCCAAATTGATTAAAGCTGGATTGAGTCAGGTGGCTTTCTTCGTGTTACCCACGAAACTCCCGTGTGGAGGATTCAAGTCCAGATTGCTTCAGAATGTTGGATCTATTTTAGGCAAACATGCAAGAAGTCTCAAGATGGGAGACGAAAGAGTCCGGGCTGAGCCGAACGCGGTCTCGATTCGACAGCGCTGTTTGGCTGTTGCGCCGCCGAGAAGAGCGTTACTGCGTCAGTGGCTGGTTCCCTGAGAAACATCCTGGACCTGGAGGCTTCTCCGGTCTTCGGCCCCCTCGGATCGGACAGAGGAGCTGTGGAGGTAACGGTAACAAAACTAGATACCAGTACAACTCGGACCCCGAAGCAAATTTTGACGGCCTTCCCGCTCCTAAACTGATTTGAAAAACCTCCTCGAAACAGAAAATAAGTTCTGGCCCTTGAAACAGAGCAAAAGTTTGCTCGTCGATTCGCGAGCGGCGCGGATGATCGAAAACGCAGGTACTCTGCCGGTAGTTCGTATCTCAGTCAGATGCATTTCCGGCAGTCTGTGAGACTCTCAACCGTAAGTGTATGACGCGATGTCGAACATCAAGTGATGTGTGAGTGACGCGAAGTTCTCGAGACTCATTAGTAGTGTAAACGGGCCAATTTGTAGCTGATGATCTTTCCACGAGGCTTGAAAGTTCGCAGCATTCGGACTCCGAAGAAGGTGGAAGACGCGATTGCGTGGTCTCACTTGCCCAGAGCCAGATCTTTGTAGTTATTGTCAGCGCTACCAGAAATTTCCTCCGGTGACACGAAGAAGCAGGCACCTGAGTCAAGAAACATGTCAAGTGATTTGTACCTTGGAGTCGGGCGAAAATATTTGCGTTTGTTGGAGAATTCAACGAGGAGAAAGAGGCTATTTTGTCGCGTTGGCGCTAATCTGATACTCCGTGTTTCTTGGTCTCGGCTTTGCGTGTCCTCGAAGTCTGTACATCGTGCTTCCGCTAAGGTGGCAAGTGCACCAGCGTCATCAACCAGACAAGAACGTGACTGCCAATTTGGGATAGAAAATTCTTGGTCAACGATCAACTGCAAGAGCGATACCAGTGCTTCCTATTGCCTTTCCTATCGTTTGAGAACCGAACACCAAAATCCTTTTGAAGTTGCCCAAACCAGGGGAGACGGTCCCCCGAAACCCACGCTTACTAAATCCTTATTCCATTTGACTACGACGCATCACTTTCTATGATGGATTCCTGCCTCGTAGATTTCTTCAGATCGGCTGGTATTGATGGCTAGCGTGATCCCTATTCATGAAGCCCTCAGAATCAGCATTGCTTTTTTTTCCAAATCTTTGGTAGCGGATCAGGAGTAGACTTTTATCTTCGTCTCCAAACTACCGACGAACTATTTTGCTTATAAGGAAAAACACTTACACGCAAAGACGCCGTCATCGACAGCGGGGCCTAAATGACTATATTCGACGACAGGGTCGGCGCCAACCCCTGACTGCATGAAAATGGCGTCTTGAGCGTTGGTTGTTAGGGTTTGCTTGTTGGCCTGGTACATGTCTTCTTGTTCAATGGTATCGGAGAGCCTTTGATCGAAGAAGATCTGACCAATCTACATTGAATGATTTAGTACTGCAAGGTGGGGACAGATTCTAAGAATCTTTGCTACACTCACATGCGCCACAGTCGATCCCTGAAATGTATTGTTATTGGTCTAAATGCTATGAATTGGTCGGTACAAACGGAACTTCTCGAATTCGAGGCTACGTACGTGCCGCTCAGATGTGTAGCAACATGAATATGATGCGTGCGGCCAGCATAATGGCCCGGATAGAAGGTTTGAAACTGGGCTACCCCGTCTGCGCCTACAAACTGGAGGCCTCGACCGAACGTAGACTCCTTGTTGCTGGGGTCTCCATTGCCATTTCCAGGATTTACAATACGAGAGTAAACTGCAGAGGTTAACACTTATTTAAAAAGCTGAAAATGGGAATAGCAAACCTCCAGTTGCATTAGCATGCCACATATCTACCAAGACATTCTCAAGAGGCTTGCAGTTTTTGACGTCGAGAACTTGAATGTCGAGAATAAGGGGGACACCCGACTGCTGGCTAGCCTCTCGCAGGTCAGAGCGGATGAGCTCTCCGGAGACGTAATAAGGGCCTTCCGTGACCTCTGGCGTGAGGATGCAAGATTTGTTGCTGGCAAAGACGATGGTGAGATCGGTTTGCGTGTTGTACGGAATAGGAGAGAGATGGTTCGTCGCTAAGACAGTTGGACCATCACGGGCCTTGATCTGGACTGGGTCTGGGAATCTTAGCAAATCCATGATAGTGTCCAGGATGAGCTACCTGTTGAGAGTCCACGCTTTTCTCGCTCGCTTCTCAAGATTTCGGCACGTCGTTCGACATTGCGTTGCTCGATACCACGAGCCTTGAGTTCGGCGGCGCAGTGGCTGATATCTCGTGGACTATTCACAAGACCTCGAGCATGGGCTCAGACTTCTTCATGGATATTATGACCTGGGTGTGCTAGTACTGCAGCCAAATTGATGAGGCACAGGGTTGTAAAGGTAAGGATCTGCATCTTCGAGTTGTTCTCGTTTCGGTATTTGGGATTCTACTGAGGGTGTCGAAAATGCACCAAAAGTAATCATTTGGTCCCGGTGGTTGTGATGACGAGATTATAGACCTTTGTCAACGCTCTTGGGCCCTTACTGGTCTACGTACGTGCAGCGTGCGTGCTGTGAACATCTGAAGATTATCTCTATTCAGTATATATTAGACCGCAAGTGGCGTGGCTCTGGAGAGGTGAATGAGGCTGCTTCTGTGTGAAAAGACTTCCTCGTCATCTTTGATGGCAACGTCACTTCGAGCCCTTTCCGGAATGACGATCATGTAACAGAACTTCAGACATTCACATTCCATGACCACCAAAAGGAAATTTCTATTGATTGGATGAAGATTTTATTGATATCCTACAAAAGGGATAAAGAGCAATAGGAGAGACTCTCCTATTTTCAATCTTCGGAGCAAGGATCTAGCATCCACTACTCCTTTGGTCAACATAGCAGAATTCTATTGCCAAATGTACTCGAAGCCCCTCGAGACCCCTTATATCTTCAGTGGAATCTTTCGATTCGATGTGAGACATTAGACGAAGCCGGGTTGGCATGCTTCCTGGGAGGGCGAATAAGGGTATTACCCCACAAAACACATTTTGCCGGATGCGGGGAGAAAGGCACCCAGTGACCCACACACAAACACCTTGGACATTCTGGCTCGTCCCGGCTTGGCAGATCTTGGCAGTTGGATACAAGATTGCGTCTGGGTTACTTCGAGCGTTTTGACTGATATGAACTTCGGAAGGATGGAAGTCTCTTCCAGAGGTTCAAGCCTCTTTTTGATGGTTTGACCAACTACATTCTGAACTGGACGTCTATTATCCGAAGAAAAGTAAATTCTACATGAAAACTAGACACCTCAGCCCATAAAAAATCGTGTGTTGTAGACGGATGAGGGCCACCGTGTGGCCAATAAAGTGCCAAGAGATCCCTTGCTCATATGACTAGCAGACTTTCCTATAACCTGCCAAGGACTTCGAGTACAAACGACTTTCAAAGGCGGCCAAAAGAAACGAAAAAGATTATCCCGACATACTAGGTCTAAAATAGAACAGGAAAAAGCATAGTAGTCTCAAGCGGCTAAAGTGTTCAGCTTCTCGGCGGAAAGGCTTCAAATCTTACCTAGCCCGCTAGGTTGATCCGTGATAGGAGTATAAGGATGGCATCCGATAGCCAACCTGAATTGGTGCTCCGTTCTCTCTAGATCTTGAATCTCTTAATCAAGATGTATATTCCACTCAGAATTTTTGTGTTCCTCATCCCTCTCGGCTGGGCAGCTCCAGTACTAGACTCGATCTCTCGTCCTCTAAGTGCTCGTGCAGGACCAGCTGCAGGAACCATCATTACAACTTGCTCAGCGCCGAATACTATTGCGCTAACTTTTGACGATGGTAATTCCAAACTGGCCACCCCGAAAAGCCCGAAGAATGCTAACAGTCGTTGACGAACAGGCCCCTACATCTATGAAGTGAACAAAAGATATCACCCCAAAAAAAGACAATAACTAATTAAGTCGAAAAGGGAAATCTAGTAAATACATTGAATGCTGCAGGAATTAATGCGACCTTCTTTGTGACCGGTAAGTACCTGACAAGAACCTCCTTGCAAGATGAAGGAAGCCGAATAATCTACAAATCAAGCAAGTCTAAACCATGCACAGGCACGCTCTATAACTGCATCTATTCCCAGGCCGCGCAATTGAAAGCGACAATGGCCGCTGGACACCAAATTGCATCTCACACCTGGGACCATCAAAATTTGGGGTCCAAATCAGCAGCGGACATCAAAACAGAAATGACCAAGCTCGAGACGGCTTTTTCAAACATTCTCGGCGTAAAGCCTACCTACATGAGGCCCCCGAGTGGTGATTCGGGAGGGCAGACAGTCAGTGTGATGCAGCAGCTTGGATATCGCATTGTGAAATGGGACATTGATTCTGAAGATTGGAATAAGAAAACGCCTGCTCAATCGGAAGCTAAGTTCACTGCCGCTGGCTCTGGATCTCATATCCCTCGTACGCCTTATCTCTCTACTAAAATTCTTTCCTCTGTCAACGTTTGGGAGCTGTTTCAGGAGCTCAAGCAGTCATATGCGGACTCTTGAGATAGCTTCCAGACTTGGTCACTTTCGAATAAATTGAGGTACTACTCCATACTAACTCTAGAACAGTGATGCACGAACCAATACAGACGACCCCCAGCACACTGGTGCCGTGGGTGATCAATTGGGCAAAACAAAAGGGGTTGAAGTTTGCCACGGTCGCAGAGTGCGTGGGAGATCCCGGTGGAGCCTATACTACTCCTGCTCCAAAGACTGGTGCGACTTCTTGCTAGAGATAGGACTGGATTGGGTGTTTTGGACAGAGGGGGGGATTTTTTGTGCATATTGGAACGTGAACAAAATACGTTCATCACGACCAAGATTACAGTATCCAATACTACGGCGGCAGCTTCGACATCATCGGAGCTTTTGGTACCATCCATAGACAAATGGATAAAGCGTGATGCATCATTTCGTCAGTAAAGGGTTTGAGATGTAGTAAAGGAAGACTTTCTTCGACCTCGCATGGCCAAAAAGAATGCATTTTCATCATCACGTGAGCTCTCAAAATGGCATCTCCATCCGAGTTTTCTACAGTAGAGTAGCATCGATGCCCGGCGTGTTGACTTTCCATCTACATCGCCAATGTTTATAGGGCTTACAAGTCGCGGTGCTAAAGTACGTAAAAGCTTCAGACTCTAGTTCCGGTTTCTGTACCTAAAATAATGAAGAATTTACTCTTGTTAAACCATTCTCCTGCTCTTTTTCTTTTCAAGTCCCTCAATCGCGTACTGTAATAATGTCTAAACAAACCGCGCTCATTTCTGGTGCTGGCATTGCCGGGCCATTATGTGCCTACTTCCTGTCTCGAGCTGGCATACACACCACAATCATCGAACGTGCTCCAGCGCTTCGAAAGGCGGGCCAGCAAATTGATATTCGAGGTGCAGCTGTCCAAATCATCAAGAAGATGGGGGTTGAAGAAGTCATCCGTTCAAAAACCACAAAGGAAGCTGGACTTGCTTTCGTGGACTCCAACGGCGAAACATGCGGCGAATTTCCTGTGGATCAGAAAGGAGGCGCGAGTTTCACGTCCGACATTGAGATCTTACGTGGAGAGCTAGCACAGATCTTCTACGACGCAACCAAGAAAGAGACTGAATAAATTTTTGGGGATCATGTGACGGCGATTCTTGATGATGGCGACAAAGCCGAAGTCATATTGGCGAGCGGGACAAAACGAGAGTTCGATGTTGTTATAGGTGCTGATGGTATGAGTTCGAAGATTCGACGACTTGCCTTTTCGGAACTTGAAGATCCTATCAAACCGCTTGGGCAGTGGACCGCGTTCTTCACTATTCCCTATAAAGAATCCGACGGCACTTTCGCGAAGTGGTACAATGCTCCAGGAGGAAGGAGCATTCTTCTCCGTCCTGATAATGCCGGATACACGCGAGCGTACCTCTCCATCATGAGTGATGCCCCCGCCGACACCCAAGACCGAGATGTCACAGCTCAAAAGCAGAAGATGCGAGAGCTATTTTCCGATGCTGGGTGGGAAAGTCCGCGTGTGCTGGAAGGAATGGACAGTGCAGAGGACTTCTATATGCAGCAAATTGCTCAAGTCAAGATGCCCACGTGGAGCAAGGGGCGAGTGGCAGTCATCGGGGATGCGGGTTATTGTCCTTCACCTATATCGGGTATGGGTACAACTCTGTCAATCATTGGTGCCTATATATTAGCCGGTGAAATTGGGGCCAGTAATGGAAATCTCCAAACGGCGTTTGCTGGCTATGAGGAGAAGATGAAACCCTACGTCAGCAAAGCGCAGAGCCTTCCTCCAGGAGTCCCAGCCCTTCTCAACCCACAAACGAAATGGGGTATATTTATTCTTCAGACTGTAACGGGATTCGTTTCATGGAGTCGTCTGCCACAGCTGATATCGAAGTTCTCGAGTCCTCCTGCTGAGGATAAAAGTCTTCCAATTTATAATTTGTGAGACAGCCGCCCTTGTATGTATTTAGAAATACCACCTCCAACTACAAATGATCAAACAGCTTCAAGTTAGTAAATAAGCCAGATTTGACTTTTTGAAATGCTTTTCGCTACATAGGTATCACTCAGTGCAGGCTTTGATTGTCCCACAGTATGTGAAACATTCAGATTTTGGCTACTTTGGGTCTAGTAGATCCCATCCGCTTTGATAATCACACGTGTAATAGATCCAATATGGGGTGGTATAATGATATGAGAGCTTATACTTGAGAATAACATTGAACGAAAAGACCTGTTGCTCTTCCCACTCTGTAGGGAAGATCAACCAATCAGGGCAGCCGCGGTCGGAAAAACTCAGCCTCCGGGCGCCCCTCGTTTCGATGGCACAAAATTAACTTGACTCACCGCGGGGTTGGCTCAAAATACAAACTGCCATTTCAAAGGCCTGAATTCTTTATACGCACTCGCAGATACTCAGTGGACTCAGCAGAAGTTTCTGAAGACGAATACTGCGATTTTTGGAGGACGCAACTCTTTTCAAGGTAGTTGAAATCCCACCGCCAAAATGAGCATCGACTTCCCTAAGGAAGAGGAAGCGGTCCTCGCGCGGTGGAAGGAAATTAAGGCATTCGAGACTCAGGTTGGTAACTGCTGGAAGATTTTGATCGCTGGAACCCGCACGGAGAGCAGCTGCTAACAGTCTGACAGGTTGAGCTCTCCGAAGGTACGGTCGTGCGATCTGTTTTACACCCAGTACCCCCAGCTACATTTCTTATTATTTTTCTTGTCTTTTCAAATTAACAGCTAACCGAAATCCAGGGCGACCCCGATATACATTCTATGACGGTCCTCCATTCGCCACTGGTCTTCCCCATTACGGGCATCTTCTAGCGTCTACGATAAAGGACATCATCCCAAGATATTGGTCTATGAAAGGCTACCATGTTGAGCGACGCTTTGGATGGGATACACACGGTATTCCGATCGAGCACGAGATCGATAAAAAACTGGGAATCTCTGGCAAGGATGCGGTTATGAAACTGGGGCTCGAGAAGTATAATGCGGAGTGCAGATCTATTGTCATGAGATATTCGACCGAATGGCGCTCTACCATCGACAGACTCGGCCGGTGGATCGATTTCGACAATGACTACAAAACAATGGATCCAAAGTTCATGGAGTCGGAATGGTGGGTGTTCAAGAAGATTTTCGATAAAGGTGCTGTATATCAAGGATACCGAGTTATGCCATACTCGACGGTCCTTACCACAGCTCTCAGCAACTTCGAAGCAAACCAGAACTACCAAGATATCACAGATCCCGCAGTGGTGGTATCATTCCCACTACTTGAAGATCCTAATACCTGTCTTCTAGCCTGGACAACGACGCCTTGGACACTGCCTTCACATCTAGGCTTGGCTGCACACCCGGATTTCCAGTATGTCAAGATTTACGACGAAGCATCCGGCAAGAACTACATCTTGTTAGAGAAGCTACTTGGAACGCTGTACAAGGATCCCAAGAAAGCGAAATTTAAGATTGTTGATCATATCAAGGGTAGCGACATGCTTGGGTGGAAATACGAGCCCTTGTTCGACTACTTCTATGAGGAGTTCAAGGATTACGCTTTCAAGGTCATCAATGCAACATATGTCACCGATGACAGTGGTGTAGGAATTGTACACCAAGCCCCGGCATTTGGTGAAGAAGATTACAATGTTGCGATGGAAAATGGTATCATCAATGAACATCGTGGGCCACCTAACCCAGTCGATGAGCGTGGTCATTTCACAGACAAGGTCCGCGATTTTGCTGGTCAGCATGTCAAAGTAGCCGACAAAGCCATCATCAAATACCTAAAGGGTACTGGGAGACTCATCGTTGACTCTCAGCTCAGGCATAGTTATCCCATGTGTCCACGATCAGATACGCCGTTGATCTACCGAGCTGTGCCCTCATGGTTCATCAGAATCCCAGAGATTGTCCCTCAGATGTTGGAAAACATTGAAGGCTCACACTGGGTTCCGTCATTTGTCAAGGAAAAGCGCTTTGCCAGCTGGATTTCTAATGCTCGCGACTGGAACGTTTCTCGCAATCGATATTGGGGTACTCCTATCCCACTCTGGGTCAGCGACGATCTCGAAGAGAAGGTTTGCATTGGCAGTATTGAGGAGTTGAAACAACTCAGTGGCTATACTGGCGAGTTGACGGACCTTCATCGTGACAAGATTGATCACATCACAATCCCAAGTAAGGTGGGCAAGGGGCAATTGAAGCGCGTAGAGGAGGTCTTCGACTGCTGGTTCGAATCGGGAAGCATGCCATACGCAAGTCAACATTACCCATTCGAAAACAAGGAGAAGTTCGAGCAGTCCTTCCCTGGTGATTTCATTGCGGAGGGGCTAGATCAGACCAGAGGATGGTTTTATACACTTCTTGTGTTAGGAACCCACTTGTTTGGAGTTTCTCCATTTAAGAACTGCGTGGTTAACGGAATCGTTCTGGCTGAAGACGGCAAGAAGATGTCGAAGCGACTAAAGAATTATCCTGACCCCGTTATTGTCATGAGCAAGTATGGCTCTGACGCTCTTCGATTATACCTGATCAACTCACCTGTCGTGCGTGCTGAGCCATTACGATTCAAGGAGGCGGGAGTCAAGGAAGTTGTCGCGAAGGTCTTGCTGCCACTGTGGAACAGCTATAAGTTCTTTGAGGGACAGGTTTCTCTGTTGAAAAAGATTGAAAATGTCGACTACTGCTTTGACCCTGCTGCGGAAGCAACCAACACCAATGTCATGGATAGATGGATCCTGGCAAGCTGTCAAAGTTTGCTTAAGTTCGTCAACGAGGAGATGGCAGGTAAGAAAACGTTCCTCGGAAACCTAGTAGTGCAATCGATCACTAACTGACTTTAGCCTACCGCCTTTACACCGTTGTTCCCAGACTTCTTGACCTCATTGACAATACGACGAATTGGTACATTCGATTCAACAGAAAACGCCTAAAGGGTGAACTTGGCCTCGACGATACCAAGCATGCTCTCAACACTTTATTCGAGGTTCTATTCACTCTTGTCAAGGGTCTTGCACCTTTCACACCTTTCATCACAGACACCATCTACCAACGCTTATTGCCACATATTCCTAAAGACCTCCAAGGAAAGGATTCTCGGAGTGTACATTTCCTGGCGTTCCCGGACGTCAGAGAGGAGCTGTTCAACGAGGAGATCGAGCGCCGGGTTGGTCGCATGCAACGTGTTATTGAGTTGGCCAGAGTTTCAAGAGAACGCCGAACCGTTGGCTTGAAGACGCCATTGAAGACGCTCATCATCATCCACCCCGACCCAGTCTATCTGGAGGACATTCGATCACTAGAGGGATATATCACAGAAGAACTCAACATCAGAGATCTTGTACTCTCATCAGACGAGGCGAAGTACAATGTGCAATACAGTGTATCTGCCGACTGGCCAGTGCTTGGAAAGAAACTTAAAAAAGATGTGCAGAAGGTCAAGAAGGCGCTACCCGGCTTGACTAGTGACGAAGTCCACACGTTTGTGCTGGAGAAGACTATTATCGTGGATGGCATTAAGCTCGAAGACGGTGATTTGGTGGTAAAGCGTGGGTTGAAGGATGATGTCGCCTCGAAGCACCTGGAGACGAATACAGACGATGATGTCCTCACTATCCTCGACGCCGAGCTTTACGCAGATCTTGCAGACGAGGGACTGGCGAGAGAGATTATCAACCGGGTCCAGCGATTACGAAAGAAGGCAGGCCTGCAACCAACGGATGATGTCAAGATGGAGTACAAGGTCCAGTCAGATCGTGACAACATCGGGCTTGACAAAGCTTTCACGGAGCAAGCACAGACAATCGAGAAGGCGTTGCGGAGGCCGATTGATCACCACAAAGTCACGGAAGATGGAGGGAAGATCCCGGACCAGGCGGAGGAAGGAGTCATCTTGCAGGAGGAACAAGAGATTCAGAACGCTGTGTTTTTGCTCCGGCTACTGAAGCTATGATGAATGACAGAACGGGCTTTGCTATTTTCAGGATTGTCATTTAGTCTTCAGGCCACCTTAGAGACCATGATGAATGTTGTAGATTTGCTATTAAAAGCGACATTATGAATGAAGATCCATTATGGCTTCTTAGCAGCAGCCTACATATTCGTGAGTGATGATAATGAGATAACCTAGACAAAACCCTTACAACGTAGCAGTTCTTCAACCGCAAGAACTCAGTGAGGCATTTGTCTTTATGAACGGAATTGTAATCCACCACGATGCATTTTCCATACGCTGAAGACTGGTAGACGTCAACGATATGCAACCAGAATGAGGGGGCAAATTCCTCACCTCAGCTGAACATTTGCCAGCCGCTTTGGCAAACTTTTCGATTGGGCTCGTCCGAGCGGGCATTGCTGAAAGATCGGGTCGCCTGAATGTACTGTATTGATTCTGATTGTTGTTGATGAAGAAGAGGCCCGATTTGGCAATGGAAGCTTTTGCTGCACTTCGCTGTCGATTTCGAACTCGAGAGCCAGTGAATGCAATCGACTGGTGCTGGGCCCAGGATTTTTAGCGCCACGGGTCGCCAAACCGGCTGGTCGCGCGACGCGACTTCAAGGAGACAACATCTAAGCTACGACTCAAACATAATGATAATGTATTTGCTCAGCTCACAACATTGCCGATACTTTGCTCATGATCGCTGCTGATCGAGCACCACTATGCGACCCATCTCGTATAAACATCTTTCGATGGTCTCGCCGAATGCCTTCCTCTAGATGCCGCCCTCAGGAACCCCTCCGCAATCCAATGAGGGACAAATCAGCACGGAAAGTGCAGAACCATACTACAGCAACGAAGGTAAGTGAAGCTATACGCTTCGGCATGTAGTAATGTTGCTGACGACGGACCAGATGTCGCGCTCCTCCATGATATTGTCGTCCTCGCGCAAGAGCTCCTGCCGAGACTCCCTGACCGCGAACGATTACCCACCAACGCGTTATTCAACGCTTATTACGATATTCTACCCAGACTGGGACTTAATGCCGATCACGATAATCGATATGCGCGAGTTTTGTTCAAGATTGGAGGTCTCCGGGGCGAGGGGACACTGTATGAGAGATTTGAGGAGGTCCTCTCACGAATGGGAATCGAAATCGAATTTGCGAATGAAGACTACGACGGCGACGACGAGAGTCAACGGGAAGGCTCCCAGACCAATATCGAGAACGCGGCTGCGGGGATTACCCCCCCACAAGAAGAGAATACCGAATCAAGAGGGCACCGCAGGCGCAATTCTGAGAGCTCGTTCTGGGACCAGGGAACTCAAGTTACCCCGACGGCGCATCCAAGACGAAATTCCTTCTCATCAATTGCCGAAGTTGCATCCCAACCCGGTAGACACCCGCAATTTTTACGAGAAATACAACCTCCACAGCCCACCGCTTCAGTCCCGCCTTCGATTGCTGAGCTCAAGGAGGACCCTCGAGACCATATTGGAGCCTGGCTAAACTCGCACCAAGAGAGACCACGGAGGAGGCGGGGAAGATCTGTGTCGACACACACTAGTTTACGAATTCGACGCCGACGACCTTCTGTTGATAATGGCCACGGCAGACGAAGGGCAAATCCTTCGATTTCTGCCTCCGATAACTACGAAGCTGCTAGTGAAGAGACAGCAGTCACATCAGCTGTCGACTATGATACCGTTTCTACCGAGTCTCTCCAACGACATCCAAATATTGACGAACCCTTGAATCTGATGGAGCTGAAAGGTTCATTGTTGCTCAAAGACCATCTGAATTCAGTGGCTAGAAGCCATTTATCCGTTTGGAGAGAGAAAGCTTTACAGATACGAAAACACCACGAGATGCTGAATGAAATGGCAGTGAAGCACGACAAAACTGTCTTGCTCACTATCGCCCTCGCAAACTGGCAGAAATTATGGCTAGAATATCGTCGGGTTAGAGATTCGAAAAGATTCTTCACGCATCTTGAACGACGAGCTGTAAAGGCTAGAGACATGTATCTCCAGGTAAAATACTTGCAGCAATGGTCATATGCTGCTCAACGTCAAATTCATCGTACGTCATTTGCACGGCAACATATTATCAAGTATCGATGTTTCAATGCTTGGGCCGAAGTGACTGCAGTCAATGCGTTCAAAGTCCGCAGACAGGTATTAAGCAAGTTTTTTGGTATATGGAAGCAGCGTTATGGTAACGTGTCCGCTGCCACCAACTACGCTCTACAGCGGTATGAAGACAATCTAGTGGAGAAGACATATTGGCAATGGATTCAGAAGAAGATGGATGCGAAGGCTACTGCTTGGTGGGCAGAGGGAGCTAAGCGCAAGTCGTTGTTCAGTATGATAGCTGGATATCACGTTACATGGGAGAACCATCGAAATGCGGAGGAAGCCCGACGGTATCGAATTGTGTGGAATAGCTGGCGGATTTGGAGGATCAAGACGAATGAGAGAGCCAGACAGAGAGAGCAAGCGACTGAGTATTATGAAGCCAGGATCTGCCGTAAAGCCTTCACAAAATGGAGGGGAGAGACTCGAGTCATTCCCGCCAGAAACCTTGTCCAGACCGATGTCAACCAGCGTATGCTTCGAGATACTTTCGACATTTGGCTCTATCGCACTCGCCAAGAAAAACGCGCTGCTGAAGTGGATCGCTTGAAGATATTGCGAGAAGCTGTGACGACCTGGCGCTTCCGATATCGTTCCCAAAGACTGCAGACCAAGATTGATGGGCGAATCAAGGCCGAAATTCTTTACAAGTTAATATTGGCCGAAGAAACTGCCTTGCTCGAGAGGAGAGGAAGGGAGAAATGGCTCCGTCGTATAATGCTGACCTGGATGGAGAACGCGAGGCGTATCAGGGACAAACGATTGTATCTGGAAAATATTGCTCAGTCACACTTCGGGAACAAGTCACGAAAGACTACCATGGCTCTCTGGTTCGAAAAGACACAAATCCAGCGCGAACAAGAGAGCAAGGCTCTTACATTGTATCATCCCCGTCTTTTCCAAAAGGCTGTTATGCAATGGTCTGAACGCAACGAGCATGTGCAGAAGCTTCAAGGCTGGTCCCGGGACGCCGAATTTTACTTCCTCACTACAAAGTCCATCAAACGATGGAAAGCATCCACTGAGGCTTCCAAGCGAGAGAAACGAAAGGTAGCCTATACTCAGGTCCGACGCACTGTGAAGATAAACCTGGCCACTGGGATACTTCGCAACTGGCATCAGCAAGCACAAAAGGTTCTCAACCTTCAGGACCAGGCACAGAGCGTTCGCCAAAACAAAGACGTTGTTATTGGCATGGAAATATTCGATCAATGGCGCGCTCGAGCAGCGGAACTTGCAGAGCTGGAAGCTGTGTGGCGCGGCAATGTTTTGAAGAAGCACCTCTCCGTTTGGAAAGAGCGTTCAAGCGTCTACCAAGCCTTGGAAGCGGAAGCAATTTTGACATATGAGGAGAAAAGAGAGGGTCGAGCGTTCAAGAAATGGCATGTGACGGCACTGCAACTTCGTTCTCAGACGAATTATGCATATGACATTCGTGAGAAGAACGCTAAAAGGACATTCCGGAAAATGTTCATTTACTGGCATCAAAAAGCACTTATAAAGCGGCCTCCGAAGATCATAGAGCCTGAAGAACCACTGGTGGAGTTTGGAGCCACAGAGAGAGCCGAGACTTGGTCCGAGTACGGAGATGGTCACGAAAATGAGGAAATGGCGAATGGACCAAGCGAAGTCGTCCCATCGACTCCAATTCCAGGGTACCTGAGCACCCCCTCCAAGAGAAGCGAAAGAGTGATGGCTGTTGCTGCAAGGTTTTCAACGACACCGAAAGCTCCTCTATCTACCCCTTTCGAGCGACAACTAAGAGCACAATACTCCGGAGGGCAGCCACATTCCTTTCGGAAAGGTGCTGCGAGAAGTACATTGGGCATGGGCAGAGGTTTCGACGATATCGAAGAAAAGCGTCACGAATAGGGTATCGAGTTAGTGCAACTTACCCCAAAGACTTGATATCAGCGTGGGGAGAGGGTCTGGATCTGATGCGGAGTAAATACCGGAAGCATGGCGTTTTGAGGATGGGCATTGTATTGGATACCCGAATATCTGGCATGGGTTGCATGTATGTGGGCGTTCTGGTTCAGCGAATAGGAGGGACAGGGAAATATCCAGCATGACGAGACCTTATCATTGTTTTTTGACATGACTACAAGGCATCATGATAAGCTGTAGTTTATGAAAGCGTGATAGTAGTGTAGAGAGGCCAATTTATTCTAAGTTTCAAGGAAAAGAAAACATCAGATGTCCATTTGTCTCAAGTTTTTGTAAGTCTTGTACCTCGTGATACACCATCGGCTTTGTGTGGCTTCATTCGCCGGCAGATCTCGCCCAAGCTTCCCAAAAGCTCAAGCTTCTGACAAGGCCACCATCCCGCGAGGCAACGCGACATTTGAAAACGCCCATCTCGACACGACGACACGCCGCCAACATAACAACATCCGGCTACTATTTGCTTTAGATTTGCCTGCATCTACATATTTCCCTGGAATTATGAACTGCGATGCGCGCTGATCAATAGTATGCGAGCAGTGCTTCCTGGAAAGCCACGGGCCAAGCTCCAAGCTGTCTGTACGGGCTGCTGGGAGAGTAAAAGACTCATAGTGAGCCAGAACCTCCTCTTACGCCATATTGTATGTTCTGCGTTAACTAGCCGATCTTGAACTAGGCATATATTACCGGGAATGCCTTCGTTGTCCTCACCGGGCCGGACACGATCCTACAGACGATATACGACGATGACGACGCACAGCTCGAGGCCATTGCTATTGATGAAGCGTCCGGAAAGATAGCAACGTGTACGGGGTCAAACATCCGGGTTTACAAGCCTTATGGACAGAAAGAGAATGCTCTTAAGGTGGGGTGATTGTGTCATGTTGCGAGTACAAGGCCAAGTACTGACTGGGCGTCCAGTGGTCTTTACAACACAGCTTCTCCACGGAAGAACCAGGAAATCAGTCAATAGAAACACTTTCTTGGGGAGTAGCGGAGGAACTGCTTGTAGGAGGATCCTGGCTTACACTCTTCTCGACCTTGGACGAACCAACGACGATATGGAAGAAAGAGGTTGCGAACGCCGTTAAATTCGCCAACTTCTCATACGACTCGGCATATATTGCTTCGACGGGGAAATATGACCGGTTGGTGAAGATATGGAGACGATTGTCTTTTGGCTCAGACGACACGAGATTCGACTTCAGTTACCTCCCACATCCTGCGACTGTTACGGCCATCCACTGGCGGAGGCCGTACCATGTGGACCAGACAATCGACAATGTGCTATATACTATCTGCGCGGATAACGTCTTGAGAATTTGGGCCGCGACGGACCCTCATGGCTTGCAATTGCTGCAGCTTTGGGCACAGATTGATTTAAAGGAGTCGATTGCGCCTCGGGGCCTTTCTCCAGCAGATACCTCGAATATACGATTCGCTTTTATAGTAGACGGCCGGGACTTTATACTTGCTACAGAACATGCTGTTCAAGCAGGAGGGGCCAACAAAGAGGATCATGCTCTATCACATCTGATCGAGGTTGCAAACAGGAGTCCAGAGATATGCATTGTCCTGGATGGGCTGGGCAATATGTCTGCTTGGGGCTTAGAAAATGTAGGGTGCAAAGCACGGCAAACGACGAATATCTTCAATGTTGCACATGTGAATGGCCTGGATCTTGGTCTCCCCATGGATCCCACGGAAGACTCGAGCTATGTCCAATTTTACAATTACTGCAATCTGGATGGTGGAGGCTTAAACGTTCTGATTCATCATTTCGATGGGAAGATTGAGGTCTTCGAGAGCAACGTTGCCGATTTATTTGATCCTTCTCCAAGAAAAGACCGATTTGTTTCCAAAGCCTTGTGGACAGGCCATGCTTCTGCTATCCAGAAGATTGTCAGAAATGTTAGTGGACGAGCGGTTGTTTCCCGCACTGATGGCAATGAAGGCATCGTTTGGAAGCACATGGACCTCGATGGAGGTACGTCCGTATACCGCCAAAGCATCATCTCTGAGAAAGAGTATATCCACAGAATATGCGTCCTTAGAAAGGGAAACTTCGTTATCTACCTACACCGTGATAGAGTCGCACTTTGGGACACAAGAACATTTGAGGCGAGTTTACTGGCGAGTTGCGACTTCACGGTCGAAGGGAAGACTCTTTGCATTCTCATGCTCCCCGAGTTACAGAAAGAAGGCCTTATTGCTCATGTCGCGACTATTACTTCGAAACTGAAAGGTATCGTTTGGGAGATCCATCTACCCCGGGCGCGAGCTAGTATTTCGAGAACAAATGGATACCAGGAAGCCTCAATTCGAGAATTTTGTCGATTTGATCTTGGCAAGTCTGACGAGCTCTCATATGTACTTCCTGTGGACCCAGCTGGATCGCCTCCAGTAATTTCAGGGTTCTTGGATACATTTGCGAGAGATATCGCCATCTCATACACCCATTCTGGACTAATTCGCTCATGGACAGCCAGATTGGATCTAGTCAATAAGAGTGTTGACTGGCTCGAGACCTGCTCAGTTGACACTGGAATCTCCGAGCCAGCACTTGCAAGTGGTAGCTCCATACGGAAAGCTGCGCTTGTAAACTCTACGAGGTCGAAACTGACTATTTGGGATGTTCGAGGAGCCCAACTGGAATATTCTCAAGATTATGAGCAAGATTCGATTCGAGATCTGGATTGGACTTCAACGCCTGATGATCAGTCTGTACTTGCAGTGGGCTTTCAGTTCCGAGTTATCCTTCTTGCTCAGATGCGTTTTGATTACTTGAACAAAGGTCCAGCTTGGGCTACTCTGAGAGAATTCAATATTCGTGATCTTACACCTCACCCCATTGGAGATTCAGCCTGGCTAGGTGGTGGCAACCTCATTATTGGTGCCGGCAATCAACTGTTTGTTTATGATAAAGCAGTTGACCACTCAGCTCCTGTGGTAGCAAATTTGGGCCTCCCACATCGCAAGGCTCCATATGACATCTTCGAAGTTGTTTCCAGACTGAACGGACCTCTACCAGTTTACCATCCACAGTTCCTGGGCCAATGTACGCTTGCCGGAAAGACCGCACAGGTTCAGAAAGTATTGATCGCCTTATACAAGACTTTGAAATATTTCGTCGAGAGCGACTCGATAGATAGCCATCTTGAGTTAGAGCTGGAAGAGTTCTATTTGCCTAGCGACTCATCCTTAACGTCCAGCAAGATATCGAAATCCGCATTTGGCACCCTCTCTGAGGAAGAGGAAGAAATAGAGACCGTCACTGAAGAAGTTGCCCTTTCGATAAATGAGAAACTGACCAAGATCGCCTTGCCTCAGCTGTCAAGGCAGGAGCAGATTCATTTAGCTGATATTGTTGAATGTGTCGCCATTGTGGAAAAGCAGCGGCGGTCGATGGATGACAATGCTGCAAGGTTTATGCTCTTCTTCCGACAACACGCTTTGCGCCGTGGCCGAACAAATGAAAAATCGCTGTCGTGGAGAGAGATCAATTGGGCATACCATAGCAATAGTCAAGATATCCTAGTTGATATGGTGACACATCAGTTCCATGGGAAGATGCTGTGGGAGCATGCTCGAGAAAGTGGCATGTTTATGTGGATGACCGATCCCACTGCTCTGGTAAGTGGTTCTCGTACGAAGTCGTGATATTGATGTTAATTGCATTCCAGAAAGCACAGTTCGAGAATATTGCACGGAATGAGTACACCAAGAGCGATATGAAGAATCCTGTCGATTGTACGCTCTACTACCTTGCGCTGAAGAAGAAAGCTGTGCTTCAAGGCCTGTGGCGAATGGCTAGTTGGAATCGGGAACAAAGTGCAACAATGAGGCTTCTCTCAAATAACTTCCAGGACAAGAAGTGGAAGACGGCTGCATTGAAAAATGCTTACGCCTTGCTTGGAAAGCATCGAAATGGTACCGTTACGTTTTCCCAAAGCTTCGAATATAACTGACTGTGGCACAGAATACGCCGCTGCATTCTTTCTTCTGGCAGATCAGTTAAAAGACGCCGTCAACGTGATCTTGAACCAACTGAAAGATCTACAACTCGCGATAGCAGTCACACGGGTCTATGAAGGCGAGGGAGGGCCGATTCTGAGAGAGCTACTTCAAGACAAAGTCTTGCCATTGGCAGCCCAAGAGGGCAATCGCTGGTTGGCATCATGGGCATTCTGGATGCTGCATAGAAGGGATATGGCCGTACGAGCATTGATCGTATGTATTTCCAATTTCCAAGTATCGTCGTCTCGTGCTCATACACATCTTGCAGTCACCAGTGTACACTCTGCTCGAAACGCCCCAAACTCCCGACCTGCAAGCAAAGCTTTTCCTTACCGATGACCCGGCACTCGTGATATTGTATTCGCAATTACGACAGAAGACACTCCAAACTCTCCGCGGCGCCTCAAAAGTAACGCCGAAGGTAGAGTGGGCGTTCGTATTGCACAATGCGAGGTTGTATGATAGGATGGGGTGTGATTTGCTTGCTTTAGACCTAGGTAATTCTCTTTATCCTTTAGTAAAGTCGAGTACTCAAGCTAACGGTGTTCCGAGTCCGTAATTGGGAATTCCTCCTCCCTACCCCAACCCTCCAATCCCTCGACCAGCCCGATCCCCGACAAATGCTTCGCCGCCGCTCCTCCCTCGTAGTCGCAGACTTGCCTATGCCACACGTCCCACTTGAGATGAAAGCCGGCGGCGTCAATGGACACCATAAGCCGCCACCGACTGTGTTTGAGGAGCCGCAGGGTAATGATTTATTAGATAGTTTCGGGTTCTAAGGAAGTAGGAGCGACGGCGTTCAGGACGGGCAAAGATGGAAAGAATCGCACGAAGAAAGGTAGGAGCGATGGAAGCTTAACAGGGTTTTGCATGCATAGCAGCGGTCAATCAAGGTTATCAACAATTTCTGTACACTTACCACCATATATAATAAAAGATCCTTCATCTTCACCGCATTTCTTACGCGTCCATTATCCCCTAGTCGCAACAAACGGTCAAAACTAAATTGGTGTCCTGACATCTTTGCCCATCTCCAACTAAGCTTTGCCATGAAGCCAGTCCGGTCCTTTCGCCACTGACTCGCCTTTGCAGCCCACCCTTGCTAATCGACAGCTAAAAATCGCGACGTGCAACTTTGCGCTTTACGAAGCTACGGAAATGTAACTTAGAGCATAGTTTAAGTCCGCCTTAACTTTAAGAGAGAGACAACTCCGGGGCTAAAAATGTCGATATGCAACAAACATGAAAGAAGGGATGGGTAGTGAAACTAGACATGGTGGAGGGGCCCGTGTTAGTGGCATGGCATGGGAGGCTCGGAGATGTTAAGATATTTAGTTTGAAGGGTGGAGCTAGAGCACTGGAGCAGTGAGGAAGTGCATGATTGAGTTTGATTGTTCATTTGGACATCCCATAATCTACTGATGGAGAAGTCCGTGATATTAATAATAGCCCTCCCTCGGAGCAAAAAACGCAGCGCTGAGCATAGCCAAATAATACCCCAAGATTCCTACCATTACCCGCAGGAGGGTGATTGCTATTGCGAGGAAGAACATCGTGTTAGATTTTATCGTCGAATTTTGTGAATATGTTTCGTTTTTCGAAGTGAGTCAGTATTCTCTAGGATTCGACTTGCGATTCCGAATAAAAGTGTGCGGCCTCAAGAGCAGCAAATTCCAGAAATTGATACCGTCCCCTTGGTTCGCGTTTGTAGGCCTGATCGTATGCGAGTTGATGAGGTAGATGTAAGTGCTGAGTATCGAGATACTAATCATCAGCGCGAAGACAACGAGAATGCAGAAGTCCGTGAGTGATATGAATAACATTTTCGAATTCTGTATGAGGTTTGTGAATGTATCTCAAAAAGTTATTCTCGGATTTTGCGAGGCGTGAGGTATAAGTTTGTGCATTGCTTTCTTTGTTCGGGAGAATGGTCTCCGGAGACGGAGTCAGGATTGTTTCTTTGTTTGCGTGTGGCGTTGCTTGCGGCATCGTGATTCACGGCGTGTTAGTGACAAAGAGGGTATGATGGGTTTCGGGCTTACAATGACTAGCTGCGTTTCGAGAACATACCTTTTTGTGAGCCATGAAATGGTATTGGGGATAAAATGCTTGAGATTTTCGCGTTGATGACAGAGGAGCCATACTACTAACCTCCAACTCGAAACCCGAAACAAAACCGAAGCGATGTCTGAAGAGGATGATAAGACGGAGATCTACTCTATTCTCTCTGAGCCGTTTTCGGAGGAGGAGGAGGAATTTATATGGGAGAAAAATCAAGACAAGAAATATTTGGAGGAAGAGAGACGCTGGGCGGAGGATAATCGTTACTTGGAAGCTGCTAGGAGATCGTCGGCAGAGTACCAAAATGTGCCAGACAATCGACTGTCCAAGGGTTACGAGACGCCAAATTCGGAACGGGGAAGCCGCCAAAGCTCAGGGAACTTTTGCGAAGTCCATCAACAGGATTGTCGTGGGACCATCGAAGGGCTCATAAAAGCTGCCCAGCAACTATTCAGAGAGAAGATCGCCATGCAAAACGAGAACGCTTCTTTACGAACTCGCCTCAACGATACAATCTTACAACTTGAGAAGCAATTAGTACGACGTGAAGCAGATCAAAAGAAGATCTGCGGGCTGTCGATCAAGTTACAAAAAGCCAAGCCACCAACCCTTCCACAGGCTCCGACAAGTCCATTAATTTGCGACGTCCAGCTCGTGGATCCGTCTGTCGCCGCCGAAAATGACTTCAACTGGCCTGAAAAACATGCGGCTACAATGCAGCAACTTACTCGCGGGCAGGAGGGAGATTCCATCGCCCAGCATCTGCTAGGCCTCTGGGATCCTGACGTTCAGATCGTTGCAATTGGGTTCCAGTTACCAGAATGGGTGACGATTCGATTAACAAACACCGAGAACGATGGTCCTCTCGGGAAGACTGGATATTTGATCCATATTCGGGTCCTGGAAAATATTACCAAGAATCTACAAGATTTGACTGGCTCACTTTCTGTCTTGGAAGCTGCCATTAAGAACAACGAGTCTCTTCTACAAAAAGAGAATGAACTACGGCTTAGAGCCGAGAAGCAGATTGAAGAGCTTTTGGGCAAGTTACGGGAATGGGCAGCGCAGGATAAAGCAATGACAGACATCAACCAGTTCGAAAAGGAACTCGAAGTAGAACGGCATAAGCTGGAGAATGAGCTGAAGCAAGCCGAGCATAATCTCGAGGATGCAAGGAAAGATGGCGACTATTATGATCCAGCAGATCCGAACCAAGAAAAGGCAAAGGAGAAGATTGAGCGGCAAGTGGAGGAAATCAAGAAGCTCGAGGATGCCATTAAGGACTTAGATAGTGAGCGCGAACGGCTAGCAGAAGTCCGGCATCTCTGAGCCTGTCTTTTGCGCGAGACTTTTGATAGCAGAGAGAAGGCTGGGCAATAACTCTTGCCACGCTTGGAGAAGTATTCATAGTAGGGGGCCAGTGACAAATAGAAGCACTTATATCGATCCATGATCAAACTTTCCTCATTGAATCTCTTGCGAGAATGCTTCTTTCTTTTTCCCCTTCCGTTCGCCCTTTGTTTTCTGCGCCATTCAATGATCTCTCTTTTGTCGTCTCGAGAGATACATCCTGCTCAACTCCACAAAGCAAAAGCCATGAGCAGCTAGATGTACCCAGGGTCCTCCTAAGCCCTTCCCATACCCAATTCCTCCCTCAAAGATCCGACTCAAGGCTCTCCCCAGCGGGGCGAGATGATACACAGCCAACGCGCCGGCCACGTTCCTGCTCGTCCTATCGACTGGGCGGACAGCGAATATTAATGCCACCAAGCTCGAAGCGAAGAGAAGAGCGGCATATTGTCGAATGAGGGCGTGTGATTGTGGTGCTGGAGAAGAGAGCTGTTCGGAGGGATTAAGAAAGAAGTTGATGGATGCTGGGAGCTCGATGAGAAGGTGGAACCAGAAGGGTAGAGTGGACAAAATCGTTACTGCCATCTTACTCGCATGTTCGTACGTTCTGAGCTGAGGCCGGGTAGTTGCAGGCGGAGTGTAGCAACAATTCAAGTTAGGAAAGCGCAGAATGAATTATTGGCGCAGGGCGGGAAGTAACGTTTCCGATAGAGGGAAATGCTGCGCTGCAGGAGTAAGCATTGCATTATCTAAAGTTGAAGTCTTGAAGTTTTCAAGCTCACTGTTTTTGCGTGCGTTAAGATCGCTCCAGAGATTGAAGGTATATACACAAAATATGCATACCTGCGTTGATCGAATTGTGGTGTTCCCATCCCACGCATTTTTCGTGGTTCCCGTTCGTGGCGTGTTCCTGAATTTCTCACTTCGGGTGAGTCTTTCAGGGGTTCGGCATCGAAAGCTAAGCCGTTTGCGGGTGTTGCTCTTCTTATCAAACAGCTCCTGCAGCAAAATCCCAGCCACAACCCCTCCCTCATCCCTGCTATCGGGAGGCCAAACAGTCCAAGCGAGAGTCCCTCGAATTGAAGATGACAAGAGACATACTCACTCATTCTGTTGGGACGGATGCGTCATGAGGTAATGCACGAAATACCGTGGAGAATAAATTATACCAAGCTTAAGATCATTCTTTCCATTTGCTCCTTTACTGTAGAAGAATTGTCCACGGTCATTAGAATACTTTCATTCCCGCAAATAAAGATACAGATATCGACCCCACAATCGCGGCCTGCAAAGTCACATCTTGATATCTTGATCCACCTAGAGTATCAAGGAGCCAGTCACCCTGATGTCAGCTCTCCCCAGCTTTGGCTTGCTGCTTTCTGCAGCCTCGGTTCAGAAGCTGGGCATAATACTGAGCACCTCACACAACGCACAACAGCTCCAACAAATAATTTTACGTCTCTTTGAAGGCCAACTTTGACCTTCAGCTCAATTGAGCCTCCAGCTTGACCAAAGACACTCGCTCAATCATGTCAACCCCAATTGATACGCCAGATGCCACTGGCAAACGCTTTGGAGACTTGAACCTCTCCATTATTGGGTTGGGAACAGAATACCCTCCCTATCTTCTCGACGATTCCGCATTAGAGATACTCACCTCCCGCCACTATCCCGAGTCCCCAGCGTTTGTTCTTCTCCTCACAATTTTGAAATCAGAATTCTAACTTCACTTTCCAGAATGACTAAAATTCGCATGATCAACAAATATACAGGAATCGACACCCGCTCCGCAATCGGTACCGTCGACCACCCAATGGCAAATATGGACCGCGCGCCTACCATCACCGAGCTTTGTGAAGTCTTCCTGAAAGACGGCGTCGCACTTGCAGTCACAGCCGCCAGGAAAGCTCTACATGAAGCGGAACTCTCTCCTGCAGATATAACACATGTTGTATCAACTACTTGCACAAACAGCGCAAATCCAGGTTTCGATCACTACGTCTGCAAACAGCTGGGAATCACACAACCAGTCGAGAAAGTCCTGCTCCACGGCGTAGGATGTAGTGGAGGACTAGCCAGTTTAAGAACAGCTGCGAATCTTGCCCTGGGAAGCTCATTCATGGGACGAAGAGCTAGAGTTCTTGTCGTAGCATTGGAAATCAGCAGTTTGCTGGTGCGAAGCGAATTAGACAGTATAAACGAGTTGCAAGAAACGAGGATCGGCGTTACTTTATTCAGCGACTGTGCGAGCTCACTTGTGCTGAGCAATGGTGTCGGCGGGGTAGATGATGCGGAGCCCGTGTATGAGTTGCTTGGATGGGACCACAGGGTCATTCCTGATACTGAGCAGGATTTGGGGTTTGATGTTGATCCTTTAGGTATTTTTTGCTTCCCACTTGAAAGGCAGAAATAGAAGCTCTGACAGTGAGATAGGTTGGAAAGTCGTTCTCTCCCCCCGAGTTCCGAAGCTCACAGGGGCGGTGGTCGCGCCCACGTTCGCCGATCTCCTCAGCAATCTCTCTTCCCTCCCCCCAAACTACAAGCAAGCAGCGGACTTCGATTGGGCCTTGCACCCGGGCGGCGCTACCATCCTTTCTGGCGTCGAGCGCGCTATGGACATCACAGCTGAGCACATGCGCGCCAGCTACGACACCTATATCAACCACGGCAACTCGTCCTCTGCCACCATAATTTCCGTTATGGATCGACTTAGACAGAAAGACATGGATAATTTGGCGCCTGGAGGGAAAGTTAAGGACTTTGTGGTTGGAGCTGCCTTTGGTCCTGGTATTACGATTGAGATGTGTTTGCTGAAGCGAAATTTAAATCATGTGCGAAGAACGCTGGTTGGCGCTGGGGGTGAGGTCACTCCACCGTTGAGTGATGCAGAGCAAAGTGAGGGGAATAGAAGTGACGGGGAGGAGGCTGAACTGGAAACCGAGATTGAGAATGTGAAACAGCAGACTGAAGAGCTTGTGGCAAAGCTAGCAACTGTTGCTCCTCTGGTTCCGGAACAGAATGCGGAGCTTCCAAAGCCAATGGTGTTTGAAGAGGGTAGTGTCGCGGAAGCGTTGAATGGCGTTGATCTGGACTGAGCATTTTGGAGCGGTATTGGCTGGGGCACTGGCATATATGTATGCATTTAGAAAGGCATCTGCGTGGCGTTATGGATCGGAGTTTTGGTTGTAGAAGTGGTGTATTCAGATCTCATCTGGCAATGCCAAAAAGAGAAAGCGAGAGTCCTACATAGATGGGAGGAATGAATAAACGATGCCCATTCGTGAGTTTTGGGGATTAAAGAGAATAATGGTAACAAAGATACATGGTTGACATCAAAATGAAGATGTGGGAAACCGCGCTTTATAGTTCATTTTGGACGTCAAAATCCAATGGTCCCCGCCCACAAATTTAAACCAAATTGGGTCCCCACTTGAGGTGTACGGAGATCAACTACAGTATTGCACTAGACCGCATACATCAATTGTGTTAAGCATTCAGAACTACCTATGGCACTGCTCTTTTCCTTGGAAAACCCTCAATCCGATGGACAAGGCATTCACTTCCATACTGGGATAACTTCGGCCATTAGTTCGCTACCTTATAACACAAAATAAGCAGAAAGCATCCAACAAAGAAACAAACCGCTGTTACTTCCTAAGATCATAGCTGGTTTTTCCTGCTTATCCTACCCGGTCAGGACGGATGTCCGCCACTAGATATATTCAGACTTACTAAAACTCCTCCTGTGGGCCTGTCTATATTGACCATGTGGTTAAAACCGGTCATACTAAGAGGCCGCCTTGAAAGGGGCTTGGGCAATATGAGCAGTCTTTTTTTTTTGCCAAATTTTGGGGGGCGGCAGTCTTTTTGGAAATACGTCATTCGCTCACTACAAAGGAAAGTCAAGGTTTAATGAACTGAATGGGTATCTAGATTTTATGTTCAATCAAACGTAACCTTCTTCCCCTGAAACGCCACACTCTTCTTCGCGTCTTTCGCCGCCTTCGCCGCCTGCCAACTAGGATGCAACGGCCCTGCATCATCTTTCCTTCCCATTCCTCTTTTTTTCTTATGGCCTATTTCCATAGCGTTTTCTCCTGTCCCTCTATTCGGTCTGTCTCTTCCAAATCCACCAACTCTTCCTCTGGAACCTCGTTTTGCATCTTCGCGCCCTTTCTTACCCATCTCCGCGACCCTCGGCGCCCCACTCTTAACATGATTCGCGCCGTCCCCGAACTTCTTTTCCCATATAGCACGTCGTGCCATTTGGCCGGGTCGGTTCTTGCGGATTGGAGCGGGTGCAGGGTCGTCTATGTCTGAGGCGGAAGAGTCGTCAGAGCCGGAGAAATAGCCGCCCAGGAGAGTAGGTAGGAAGGTCGTGCTTTTGGGTGTTGTTGCTGGGGGTTTTATCTTGGGTCGTTTTGAGGGAGGGGGTGGGGATGGCGACGGAGAAGGAGAAAGGGAGAGTGACGGCTGTCTGTTCAATTTCGAGGACTTCGTAGAGGGTCGTTGTATGCCGTCATCGTCATCGTTTGAGGAATCAGAGTTGGAGTCGGAATCGGATCCAAGTAAGGCATCGTAGCGGGAGAGGTCTTCCGAATCCATATCTTCGTCTCGTCCATCCATCTCGCCCTCCCCCTCGATGTCGGACTCAAAGCCATCCCAGGTCGGTCCTCCGTCTGCTTTTATAAGTTCCATTGTCTTCTGCGTCTTCAGAATTCCCCTCGGTGCCTTCTCCTCCTTCTTCCCCTCCTTCTTGGCCCCCTTCTTCCCTTTCTTCACATCTTCAGGCATTGGAATGCCCATATCCAAATACAATCCCCTGAGTATATCGTCCACAACCACCTTAACACAACCCATATTAAACATCCCACTCGTCACATTCCTCACCGCCGTCATTTCCTCCTCACTCAATCCATCCTTTTCCTTCTTCCCCTTCAACACCTCTTCAGGCAACATTCCACTCTCCACAAACCGCTTGATCTTTGCTATGCGACCATATAAATACCCCTCGGTTACCTCACTCAACTCCAAAGTCTTCAACGCCTCAATCTCTCTATTGATCCTGGACACGTCACTGCCGTTGGTTTGCGCGAGCTTCTGTCTCTTGCCGAGTTTCTGGCGCTCGAAACCTTTAGCTTGTTTTAGGGCCCGTTGGAGCAGTTTCTTGCTTTGGGTGAGTTTCTCGCGGATCGCAGATTGAGGGTCGGCCGGGGCTGGGCGTTTTCGTTTGGGCATTGTGAGGTATTGTGGTTGAAGGAACTGAGGGGGAGAGGGAGAGGGAGAGGGAAGTTTTGGGAAAAGTCCAGCCTCGCGTACAGTACAAGCACAAGTACAGTATGAACTTTTTTGCGGGGCTGGATGGCACGTGATGATCGCGGGGGCTCCTTCGCGACGACGTTCGTTCCTGCCTTCGTCTGCTCGGGTCTCTTCCTTCAAATTGAAGAAGTCACGAATGTCCGTCATTATCGCTATTTGGTGATTGCTAATATTATGTATTGTGAAGGGCGTTAACAACGGTGAGCAAGTCTTCAGAGCTTCAAATCACGAAAATGCTAACGCGCCATATCCATATGCATACCCTGTCCAGCAAATCTATGCAGACATCCCACTGCATCCCCTTGATATTTCGACTCGTCAGCAGTCTCACTACTGTCAAGTGGCATTGCACATTGTGTTTCTGGAAACGAATGTATTTTGATTCCCACGAAACCCCCACTGAAACTAAATACAGAGAAGGAAAATCATCACCATGTCAATCTATATACAACCAAGCTGCGTATCTACAATAGATCTCTAAGATCTAACAATCCATCAGGGTCATCATCTTATTTTCGCAAATTCCTTCTCCCAGCAAATGAGCTTAAGAGCGGTTTTCACGGTTCTTGACACCGCCAGCACCTTTTGCGGGGGCCTTGAAGGTGGAGCCAATAGGACCCCACTTGATGTTGGAGTAGGTGACAGATGCGCTACCTGAGGCGGACTCAACAGCGTCTGGGGCACCTGAATCTGGGGAGCACGTTCCTCGGCTGACACCTGGGGCACTGGCGTCCTTGGTTGGTGGGTAAGGAGCATCGAGCCAGAGCATGTTTGCGGTATGGTCATCCCAGATGGACATGACGAGAACCATTCCCTTCTTGATGGCAGCACCCATTGTCTTAAGACCACCCTTGGTGGCGAACTCGTTGGTGTCTCCGAAAGCGGTCTTTTGAGCAGCACAGAAGCTGTCGGTGATGGAATTACCGGTAACACCTGAGATTGTGGATTCCGAGTTGGGGATAGTGGTTCCTCCTTGAACGTAAAATCTCTTAATTTCCTTGAGGTCACCGTTGGCTGTTCCGTCTGTAGAGATGAATTGGGTGACGACGGTGAATGGCTTCGAAGTATCGACCTTTGCCCCCTTGCCCAAGAAAGAGGTGTCGCCCATACGGTACGAGTTGAAATCGCATCCATCAGCATCACACATAGATGAGTATCTCGCGCCGATACCGCAGTCAGCTCCGGTGCATCGAGTTGGACCGACGACGGAGCAAGGGTGACTATCAAGACTGTGTTAGTAAGAGCTGGGAAAGATGATATGAGTATCCTTACGGAGTGTATGCAGCTGATACTGAGTTTGCCTCCCAGATATCCATCTCATTACAGCAAGATCCGTATTTTCCTGCACCAGCGTTCTTATCGTTCGACGCAGGGGTCCAGCCGTCAGAGTTTGCCTTGGTGAAATCGTTAGCTCAAGTTCAGACTATGCAGAGTCGCAGAAGGAATCATTTACCTCTCCGTTGATGAACTTGATGTCCTGGGGACATTGCGCATCACAGTATCCAGTTCCGTACTTGGCACCAGCCTTGTTGGTTGAGAACTTGGCCATTCCTCCGTCGGCATCCATCTCACTGAAGTAAAGGGCGCCATTCAAACCACAGGGAAGGTTGGACACATCCACATCAAATGTGAATTCTTGGTTCATGAGTTGTAGCATCTGGTAGGATGTTTGGCTTCCTGCCGCCATCAAGTATGTTCGAGAACCGACGTTGGTGTTCGTTCCCTTTGTGACGAAGTTGAGCTTCAGCGCGTTGCCGCTTGTGGTGATGCCATAGGTGCCAGAGTAGTCTGCTCCATCTAGAGCACAGTTTGCTGCGCAGGTCTTTCCATCAGGGCAGGCAGTTGCGTTCCAGGTGTTACCAGTGTAGCAGTTGGTATATCCAGTCTTGGTGTGAAGCCATCTCCAGTTGGCATCAATGACAATGGATTGTTGAGAAGTCGTGCAACCACTTGAAGTACATTTGCTGACAGTAAGAGCTGGGTGAGTCTCTGTTGTCAGAGTACCAGCCAACTGAGCGCGGGCGGAGACCAAAAGGGCCGAGAAAGCGAGAGCAGCGGAAAGCATGGTGAAAGATTGTTGATACTTTTCTGGGTGATGAGGAGACCTGGGAGAGGAGCTTTTGTGCTCTTATATGTGCTCAGCTCAGACAAGAGGTCCATATGTGCCCCCCCTCGTACTCCTCCTGTACTCCACATCTTGCACATTACTGGAAGATAGGTATGGGAATGCGGGGAGGTAACCGGCGGAGTGAAAGCAGCCGGAATAGATCAAGCCCCACAGGTTTGTGGCTTCATTGAGGCACATCTTGTCCTTCAATTCCCCATACCCCATATGCCCCTCCCCAGACCCAAGCCAAACAAATTATTGTGAAGGTCGGATGCGGAGGAAACGAACCCGTGGAACGGGGAAACTTAAAGACGAGATGGTAAGCGACCGGGATACTCAACCAACCACGACTCGACCTGTTTCAAATTAACTGTGACATGTGGGCTACCCCCTTTCAGACCTATCCCAAGCCTTGTCTTAGCTCATATTTGACCGGTATCAGGCTGTAGAGCAAGCCGAGCGAGGCGAGAGTGACAAGTGCCTCGTGTACCTTACAGGTCACTACACTACCCTGATGGAGTCTTATTCAGTTGTATAGCCCTTGTTACGATTCATCTGTTTCACCTTGATCAGCCGAGACAAAACATACCATCTCAAAATTTAAAATCCAGCTTCGAAAATTGATGGGTAGTCGTTGCCAGGAAGTTTCTTCCATCTCAAAAAGAAAAGCTCACCAAGCTGTGCCTCAGTGTCAATCAATCGGCTTGGTCTCATGAGCCTGAAGATCATCAGGGTATCTGCAAAGCTAGTTTCCTGTGCCTTGTCCTATCCCCTGCAAATCTTGCCGGGTGCGGGGAAACCTAACTCCATCTGCCGGACGGCGGTTGAAGTTCCTCCTTTAAATGAACCTCAAACGTTCGGGTAAATTCTTTCTGTCCAAAAGGGGACTGGTTCCAGGAAAATTGTTCCATAATTCGCTGGCATTCCTGTCACAAAGACCACTGTGAAAGTCCCTGCTCTCTTATCTCTCTGTAACAGCAACAATATCGTCTCGTTGTACACCATTTTGAAGAATCAGTAAAGTTTGCCTTTTCATGCACTTTAAGTTGGAACATCATGCTGGGAAGCAAAGTCGCTTTTCCTCTCACCACCTGATCCAAGTTACAAATTTTAAATTAATACGTGTAATTCACGGTAGAGATCCCGGGATTCCGTAGTATAAGAATTAGAAGTAGCAAGTACACAGGCATCGGATCGGAGAAACACGGCGCATTCAAGTTCATTTGGTCTTACACACCCGGGCAGTTTTTCGGCGATCATCTTCGGATCACCGTGCCTAATGCCCAATCTCATCGTTGCGCGTGACCGGTATTGTGTGGGAAACACCGGGTTTGAAATTGAGAAGTTTATTTGAGCCTCGGTAGTATCCGACTAGGGAATCACTTTGATAGGATCGGCTTGACGAGCGCCAAATGTGGCAGCTCCGAGATGTACTGTACATTGCACATGAGTGGATTAAGATGGGGTTTTTGATACGCGCTTCCTATCTTTTTGACTTTGGTCAAGTGAGATGGAAGCTCATCTGACAGACACTGCCACTTGTTGTTGCCTCCGCTTTACCTCACAGGAAGGAGAAAAGTATCTCCTAATATATCTTCATTTAATCTCCCAAGCTACTGCTCATTGCCGCTTGCGGATTCAGGGGCCGGTCAAAAGGCTTGGAAGATCCTCTACTGCATGAAAATGTTCTGTGAGATTTATAGTATCTGGGGATTGTAGCTGCATTGCACCCTGAAGCAGAAACAATAATGACAATCCCGGTTCATAATGCAGCTTTCCGTACCAGGTTGATAGTTGAAGTATTATCGAGCTCAAACGCACTCAAGTGACCCTATAAAAATGGCTCGCGATGGACAGAACAAACGGCATTAATTATTGCCCATTTTGAATGTCCCACTCGTCGTAGCACATTCAGAATTAATACTGCTTTTTTTGTCCACCAGGAGAGTGGATACAAAATTTCTTTCTGTTCCGCCTGATCCTAGCTTCAAAATGCTAAGAAAGATACTTAGTGCTAGCTCCATAATCGCTATCTTCTCCTACGTTAACCTGCTTGCAATATTCGAATTGTGGTCATGATCATAGTTGGGGTTTGCCACCGAAATACTCCCTCAGCCACAGTGACGGCGCAATGTTGGATGGGACCCCTTTTTCGGTGAAGTTCGCGGGTCATTTCTTCCGAAGGCTGAAAGAAACGTGGTGATTGGTTTCATCCTATCTTTCGAGATTCATATAAGCAAGAACTTTCTATTTTATCCGCACGCTTATGCGACTCTGAGGCTCGAGGTGCTGAACATGCCTTCCAGCCTGGTTCTTCTGGGAGTCGGGTAGATCGTGTAAGTACAAGTATCTTGTGATGGTTCACTAGCATTTGAAACTTATTTGGGGTCGAATATTCTTCGGCCTAGCTTCGATGCAAAGAAGAGATCCTTAGCTAAGTTATACCAAGTCCATGAAGGTTGTAAAATTCATGTAGAAAATGATCAAAATTGAGACTCCAAGAAAGGAACAAGCCGGTACTTGAGGAGAAGTATCTCCTGTGTATTCAACCAACATCAGCCTCATATCACCAAGCGAGGAGGGTTACTTCCACCAACAGATGCAGCTCGCGACCACCGCATTTAAACTTGCATACCCGCCCTGCTGCAGGTAATCGATACACAGCGCACAGATGTCACCGCTACTAAAACCCTTGCACCGAAATTCGTCCGTGTGGTGCCCAGACTATCAACAATCTTGGTGGCACAGGGAACATACTTCGATCTACATTATGGATGAGTGCGTCGACAGTCTAAGCCTCCGCGGCCCCAGCTAGGGGTCCAAGATCTCCTCCCCGAGATAGCAGATATGGCGGGCCCAGGCTGATGTCCAGTGAGTATTTCTACTTGCGGTAATCTTCTCTTACGAGCAACAAAGTACATGCAGAAGACATACATACCCTGATTCGGGCCTTTTGGCGATTTGCATTGTCTTCACCTCAAATCCAAAGCTCAGCACCATGCCAGATTGTTTGTTCTATCTCTCTGTCTATGCATTTGGGATTCTATATTGCGCGTGACATCTCTCCGGTTGGAGTATGCAAAAATCAGAATGTAGCTGGCAGCACACTTAATCTTCCCCCATCAATCAACATCACATTACCTGTGCAGTATGCACCTGCCCGACTAGTGAGGAACAGTATTGCTCCTGCCATGTCTTCCTCGGTACCAACTCTTTCCAGAGGAATCTTATCTCTGGGGAAGATACCATCGCCGATTATACCCGCTGCTAGTTCAGAAGGGAATACTTGAAGTAGGGTTTAAGTCAGCTTGGAGTCCAGGAATGAAAAAGCGCAAAGACGCAATCTTGGAAGGCTTTTATGAGAAAATTCCCAAATAACATTCTTCCGTGTAGAGAGATGACAAATTTGAATGCTGAGAGCTCCATACGGAGGGTAGGCAAACAAGTCATTCGATAAACTGCCCAGCATTCGCAAGGCCGCAAAGTTTCGATTGCCGAAAATTCAAACTTACATCCAGGAGCAAGTATATTTGACCGGATTCCCAAGGGGGCCAGTCCGGTTGCTAACTGCTTCATCATATGCGTCGTAGCAGCTTTACTCTCCCCGTACGCATACCCTCCGGGCACCGTACGATTGAACGCACCAATACTACCCGTCGCTATAACCTGACTTTTCTGCTCCACGTTCCCTTTCTTGTTCCCCTCATCTAGCAGCTCTAGGAACGCCATGATCGTGTACCATACCGCGGTCGTATTCAAGTTGAATGTGTTCGTGAAGTCGTCGAAAGGCGTTTCTCCATACGCTTTCTGGAAATCAGCAACCGTCTTGATTTCGCCCTGTGGGATCGCGGACTGCGGTCCCAGAATTCCAGAATTTGCAATCAAGACGTTTATATAACCTATTTCGGATTTTATTTGCGATACTATGGAGGCGAGTGTTTCCTTCGAGGTTACGTCGCCTACGATGGGGATTATATTGTTCGTTGAGACGGATTTGGAGGCTTGTTCGAGGACTTCTTTTCGGCGTCCGATTATGTAGACTTTATTGGCACCATTGAGAGCCATAGCTCGCGCCATCATAAGACCAATGCCTATGGAAAGTATAAATATCAGTAAGACAGTCTGCGGGCGTGAGTTGGCCTCGTACCTGAACCGCCACCGGTGACGACAGCCACCAGGCCATTTACATGGAAAAGATTCGGCGCTTGAATCGATGTGGTAGCCATATTGGCGGGTCAATCAGGCAAAGCAATTTGGAGTAATAATTCAATAGGTGAGAAGTTGCACAAAGTTTTGTGTTACTGTACTCTATAGCTTCCAAGCTGTCCCTCATCGCGGGGTCATCATCCCACTTTCCCCACCTGCCTTTTCGGGCGAAAATTTGCGCGCCGATGTTTCTCATCGCCCTTCGAAATGCTTCAAATATTTCAAACTCGCGCTATTTGATCTGGACGAATTCGTCTTCCGTTTTCTGTGTAGCGATTAAGTCTGTCAAGAACTCTGGTCATTTCACCTAGCTACCTAGATGTTCCAGTGCGGGCCTTTCATTGACTGAAAACTTTAAAGGTACAGCTTCATTTCCATGCTTTGAATCGCTTGTTAGAACCCTTCCTATCACAAATTCATAACATTAATCCAATGCTAATATTTTAGTTAACTAGTTTCAAATTATGCAACTGTAGTAGTGACTTGAAGCTCGAATACATTGCATCCTTCATTATTTCAATCACAAAAAGCACGAACCTTCATCATCACAGCCACGCATTTCATATTCCTGGAAATTCGTTTTAGATTCCATTCTTCTTCAGGAAGCCCAGCATCAGATCCGCAATCTCCTTGGTATGAGTCTCCACCGCAAAATGCCCAGCATTCAAAAGATGAATCTCTGCATTTGGCAGGTCCCTCTTGAAAGCCTCTGCTCCTTCCTTGACGAAGATCTCATCATTCTTGCCCCAGAACGCTATCAATGGAACCTGGGTCTTGCGGAAGTATTCCTGAAACTGAGGATACAGCTCCACATTCTTTCTGTAGTCGTAAAACAAGTTCAACTGGATATCAGTCTGCCCTGGTCGATCGAGAAGTGCTTGGTCGAGGGTGTAGCTTTCTGGCGCTACCAATTTTGGATCCGGAGCTCCGTTGAAGTATTGCCACTTGGTCGTATTTATCGTAAGAGCTCCAGCAGTGATGGCCTCTCGCAGAGTGATGTTCAGGCCATCCCCCTTCCACAGTTCCTGTAACGGAGCCCAAAACTTGGCGCCCAATCCCTCCACGTACGCGTTTCCGTTCTGGGAGAAGATTACTTGGATAGATTCTGGGCGGCGGAGGGCGAGACGGAAAGCTGTCGGAGCGCCGTAGTCGAAGATGTAAGGTGAGAATTTCTTGATGGAGAGGACGTCGAGGAATGCTTCTATGGAGGTGGCGATGGACTCGAAGGTATAGGGGTAATTTCGAGAGGCTGGGACTTCAGTGAAGCCGTAACCTGGGAGATCGGGAGCAATCACATGGTAAGCCGCTGCGAGGAGAGGAATTAGGTTTCGAAATTGGTGTGAAGAACTGGGAAATCCGTGTAGTAGGAGAATAACTGGTGCATCTTTGGGTCCAGCTTCCCTGTAAAAAATGTTTAATCCATCAGCTGCAATAGATTTCGTAGTGTAGGCTGCCATTGTGGAATGATTGATTTTGCTTGAATGGAGGAATAAATCTTTATGATGGAGTTAATTATCTTGTAATTGTGTCTGAAGTAAAAGTTATTGAAAGGGCGACTAAGTGCATATATATAATACCTGCTCCCGTTATACAAAAACGCTTGGTTGCAATATGTATTGTAATCACATTGCACAAGCGATCCTCTACTTAATAAGCTTGTCAGATGTTGTGATTGAGACCCGACTCTAGAAGCCTCAAATGGTGATACCCCGTGGTATTCGTTGCTGACAGCTGCGGGGTTTGTCAGCGCGCACGATGGTAAAATTCGTGTCTAAATAAGCATCATTATTCGTTCAATTTTAATTGGTAGACTTGGCATCGCTGGGCTGCATTCGGGATCTGAATTGATTCCTCATCTTTCTCCGTTCAACGACGAGCTTCAGACGAGGCTTGCAGTACTGGATACTAGTGAAGGGCGTGGTTCTCGTCATTAGCATCCCGCGGAGAAGGACGCCATGACGATGAAGCGGCCTAGCCACTCTGGAATTACAAATTTGACTTGGAAATGAGCTCCAATTTCTTCGTTTTTCAATTCGCTCTCTCTTTTAAAGCTATATGCATCAAATGTGACGTTTCCCGTCAACGCCACATTATTTTGTCGACTGCTTTCTGGTTCAATCTTCACCGCTGACTTCGAATTTTAACCTTACAAGGCAAGCCACCTTCCATTGGTAAGGTCAAACTGTTTTTACTGACCCTCTCTTTACCATCCAGGGACTCGAAGTCGAACTGCGACACGAGCGACGCAATGACCTGCACAGCAACACTTTCCGCCATCTTCTTTCCCAGACAGAGTCTCGCGCCACCGTTGAAGACTGGGAATTCAAAAGCTGTCTTTGTGATCAGCTTACCGTCTTCGAACCATCTCTCGGGTTTGAATTCATTGGCGTCACTTCCCCAGGTAAGCTCTGAGCGGTTCATGGCCCAAGTGCACCAAACTAACACGCTGTCCTTTGGCAAGAAGGTTCCGTCAGGCAGGGTCGTTGATTGTACGCACTGTTTGATCTCGAAGGGAACCACCGGGTAGAGCCGTAGAGCTTCGTAGAAGACCGCTAGAGTATATGGGAGGGAAAACGGATGGAATATCGCGGTATCGACATTGCTGAAGTCGAGCTCCGACAGTGGGCCATCCTTTTTAAGAGCAGCTCCGATGACCCTGTCCACTTCCGCTCGGATTGCGTCCACCACTCTCGTATCTCTCATAAGTCGATAGAATAGCCAAGTCAATGCCTGAGCAGTGGTGTCCTTTCCTCGGGGCAAGTCAGCATTATTTAGTGATACATGCAATCTTCACATACCGGCCGTAAGATAATTCAATGCTGCATCTGCAACCATTTGCTGATCATCGATAGTATCTAAGAGAGAATTGATCAGGGTTCCTGAAATGCTGTTAAACGTCCCGGTAGAACGAGATTCAGAATCTGACTTTCCGGCCGGTGGCTTTTCATGTCGGGCCAAGAGGGCATTTTCAACTAATTCGGAACCAAATAGCTTGACCTTTTTAACTGAATCCCTGAACAGGCCTCCTGTAAACTTCTCTGTGATTTGCCACAGGGGATTCTGAAATCTTTCTCCAGTGACCCCCGACGCATAATCGAAAGCCACTGTAAAGGGGTCCTGGTGATGTAATTCCATCTAGGGCCCAGTCAGTCGGTCCCAAAAATGTGCAGAGAAATCTGTACATTATACGCCATACGCCCAAACAGTTGAGTCGTCAGCTCGTGGAAAATGGCAGAGAGATCCACAGAGTCTTCGGCTGGGACAAGCTTGAGGGATCCAATGGTATCCCGTAGATACTCAGGTAAGGCACCTTCTGTGAGGATCTTCAAATTGGCATTGCTAAGAAAATTTGTGCCGGCTTTTCGTTGAACCTTCCAAAGCTCACCATCGACATTGATTATTCCATTCCCTCCTGTATGTTAGCTAGCAATTTTACACGGATGACACAACTTACCAAATAGATCCCAAGCTCTTCTCTTGAAAAAATCTCCCTTAGAAAAAGTTCCTTCATTTTTAAACACGTACTCCAGATTTTTTGGGTCGTTGATGACTACACCAGGAGGCAAAGTAGGGACTGAAATTTGAAATGTCTCAAAGCCAAAATGGCTTTCACATCTCGTAAACCATGCAAAGAGTTTCTCGCGTGGTTGAAGGAAGATGAGACCATTTCCTACGAAGGGGAGTTGGTCCAAAGATCGCCTTGAGGTTTGTGGTTAGCATAATGGATATCTACAACCAAACATTAAGAAACCGAAAGCAGGAAAATCAGTGGCAGTATATTTACAGTGGGGAGAAAACAATGCAAACAGAGAAAGTACTGCGAAATATACATTCAAATGTTTGCCGAAAAATGACATATTTTGATAGCCCAGTGTAAATCAGGAGAGAAAGATGCATACCGGAGGGGTTTGCCGTTCCTCTTGAGCGCCGGGCTGCTAAACAAAAAGTATAGTAATGCCAGTACAAAGGCGATCGCAAGAAGGGCTGTCACCAGATGCATATTCTCCGGAGACACATGGTGTTGAAGAGAGAAGATTCAAGGAGAGGTTTGCTCGGATGAATCTACAAGGAGGTCACGGAGATGGCGCCAAAAGCATTGACACTCCCGCTGTGGGCCCTACTAAAATGCCCTGTGAGGCTCGCTCTATCGAGTAGGAGCGAAGAACGAGCAAAATAACAGGAGCTCAATTGCATCGAATGTCCAGTATCAATACCTTGGGTAATTCCTCTATCATACCACTTTGGAGAGAGCTCTCACCGTTGGGAATGTCGAGATGGCCTTACTCTGTGATCTGCTTAGGCAACCAGTCGCTGCCAAGGAGTGACATGCTACCGGTATCAGACAGACGCTTGTACAGTATGCCGAGTTTTACCACCTCAAGAGCTTGGCCTCTTCAATCTCGCAACACACCTCATTGCGACTCAAAAATCATACCAGAAGCTTGAGATGGTTCTGATTTGCCCCCGCATACACTTTTATGAGATCAATGATCAAACTTGGTAGAGCAATTACCTTTCACAGACAACGTCTCCGGCTAACAGCTTCCGTCCAGGTTCCCTCAATATCTCCGCGAGAAGGTCCAATCCTGCCTCACACTCTGCTGGACATTTCGAGTCCCCATACTACAAAAAGCTTCACCTGCACAGCTTGTAGCAAGCACACTCTATCGAATCCTCTCGGATAATGTTACGAACTACACATACGTTGATTTCTGCGCAGGCGCCGGAGGTCCCACCCCATTCATCGAGAAAGACTTGAATGCCCAACTCGCGTCCCGTATACCACGATCGTCTCCTCCCACCGTTACCAAAGCCAATGGTCTTACGCCTCGCTCTCCTCGAGTCAATACTGCACACGATGATTCTGTAAAGTTTATTTTGACAGACCTACATCCCCATATACCAGATTGGACGGAAGCATCTAAGCGGAGCGAGAATCTAAGCTTCGTCTCTGAGTCCATTGATGCCTCAAATGCTCCTGCAAGCTTAGTCGCTAAGGATGGCAAGAAGATTTTCAGATTGTACAACTTGGCATTTCATCATTTCGACAATAAGCTGGGCTCGGACATACTGCGAAACACCCTTGAGACAGCGGACGGATTCGGGTACCTATATCCCACAGAATCTTGATTGGTTCTATAAATTAATGAGCGCGTAGTATTTTCGAGCTTCAGGAACGCACAGTATCCTCCCTCATTACGATATTTGCCATGGGTCTTCTTATGTTTCTCATCACTCCATTCTATTTCTGGAGATCACCGGGTCATTTGTTCTTCACATACATAATTCCTATCATACCATTTGTTCTTGTGTTCGATGGTTATGTCTCTTCTCTTCGAACAAGAAGCGCCGAGGAAGTCCAGGCGTTGATGAAGGAGTGTGGGGCATCGTGTGATGGGTGGACTGTGAAAAGCGGCCAGGAACAACACACGTTCCCCACAGGCTACATGACTTGGATCATTGGTGTTAACAAATAGAGAAAAATGCGGAATGCCCTTTTTAATTGCTATGTTGTAAAAATCTGAGTTATGATGCAATAGACTTTTTTCGCCTCCCTGCGTTTTCGCCTCAAAGTCTGGAAGTTGCAAAACGATATGAGTCTTTTCAATTAGTTAAAAGAGCTTGCCAGATCGAAATGCAGCTAAATTAGGTCCGGTCTTCATGCTAGGCTTTACTCTATGAGAAACATTATGCAGAAAAGCTTAGGGCAGAGGGGGCTGGACCCGTGTTCCGACAAGATCGATTTTATTACGTCAAGCCCGGCTTGTTACCTGATGAGGAGATATAAGTGTAGATCTTCCTTCCTTATTTTGGTGGGGAAAGAAGAAGTGACTTCAAGGGACGTCAATCCATGACTCGAGGTGGGCCTCTGGTTTTGAATGTTTAACTTTTTAACTTTTGACACTATGAAACGACGGCCTTCTACTATAATTCCGGTTAGTAATCAACCACCTCCTTTCAGTCAAACGAGCTCGAGATTTAATAGCATCTATCAACATATGGTGCATGAGACTTGTTCAAACATCTCTTTTTTTAAGTTCTTGTCATGATGAATCCAAAATATTCAAATCCACCACCCCCATCCGGATCCTCTAGGACTTCAACTTGAAGGTCCCATTTGTCCACCCTCGTTAACAGTGGTTTCATAAAGTGCGGCTGCCTATAAGTAATATATAGCCATCTCCCCCCTGGCTTCAATACCCTAGCGACCTACTCGCGACGTTAGAACCAGACGGTGACCAAAGGCAAGCCGCAAAAAGCTTTGACATACCTCGTCTACATACTTCCCCACATTCTCTTTTACATCATCTGGGGGATCCCACAAGCTGCCGTGCAGAAAAGCATCCAGAGTCCCCTTATCAATCGCTATATCCACGCTTCCATCTTCCAATTTCAAATCTCTCACGTCCATCACCTGCCATTTTGATGTGTTCAGGGACGCATATTTCAACATCATGGCATTGATGACAACTTGCGAGAAATCGACACTGACCTGATTCGCGTAGCCGAGGGCGTGTAGGTCTGCTGTTAAAGTCTTTTCGTTTCATCAATCACTCTCTCCTCGAACTTTTTTTTAAATACGTGCTTGAAAGTGGCAGGAAGAAGCTAGGAGAAACATACACTATTACCACAGCCCAAATGCAAAATTAATTCGCTCCCACTCGATTTTGGCAGCCATTTTTCCAGAAACGGCCGTATTTTCGAGAAGCTGCGGAACCATTCGAAAGATTCTATCGTTGATTCCGCGTCTGGATCTTCGGCGTCATTGGTTTGTGAGGCGGTTGCATAGCGATTATCCCAGAAGGCGGGCTGGGAGAGCTCTCTTAGTTCTGATTCTGAAGACATTTCTTTTTGTGAGAAATTTTTTGGACGGGGTGAGTGAGTGATGAAGCTGCGGAAATGTGAGTGGGGCGCTGATATTTAAATGGGACTAAAACTTTTTTGGGTATGGGCCCCAAACTTTAAATGGGTCCGTCACTCTTAGGAAGACGTGACACTAGTATTTCAAACACGAAAATACGAAATAAAAATATCAAGTGAAGAGGTGGAAACTGTCAGCGCTGCTTCTATTCCCCAAAGCAAACGTGTGGTTGGAATGAAAGGAAAACCGTTTCAATCTGACTCGGGGTCACAGAGAGCACAATGCAAAGTACAATGGTTCCGGATGGGAATTTTCCCCCAGATCAATTCTCTCATCTCTGTTTTTAACCTCGCTACTTAGCTTCAAGTATATTAATTAATGGTAGCATGAGAATCCTCGATATCAATATGAGATTCCAGCTCTTGGCGCCTTCAAGTACTATTGCGAATGATCGACCACCAAAGTTGTGACATGCCCTGTATTATATAGAATGTGGAGACGCTACTCGACAGAATTTGGGGCAAATCCGGATGCGGTATGATGTGATCTTGATTGAGAATGGGATTTTGTGGTCGTCTAGATTGGAGAAGAGATAGGTGGGGTGACACTATCCTGAGGAATGGTGACGAAGGAAAATTACTCATTGGTTATTTCACAAGAACGAGAGGGGTAAGATATCAGATTCAGGAGACAGAAGTTTGAGTGAGGATTTGATTGTTGAAGAGATAGTGATCAACTGCAAAGAAGAGTTTTGGAAGAGAGAAGTCTGAAGTAAAGACAGTTATCGGTAGAAACGGTCAACAATTCCACGAAAGTAACGGGCACATAGATAGGAGACCACGGAAATCGGTGCTGAGATTCAGTTAGAGCACTGAAGTAGCAATACGAGCTCAATGCTCGTGTTAAGGCTTTTCGGTGAGACCGAGGCTTTCGAATTCTAAGACCTCACTTCGGCAGATTAGCCTTTCTCTACATCACGGATTTGATGGGCTCTGGCGTGCAATCACGTTCTCCGGGGCTTCCGCCAAATGCTTTTTCGTATCCTTCTGCCTAACTCCCATCTTTGAGCGCCGTTGGTTCAACCACGAGGTAAGAAATGCGCCATGTTCCAGTCTTGGTGTAACAAAATCAGCCGAAAATCCCGAACTTCCAACCCAGGAGCACTGACTTTGAACCATGGTAATTTGAATACAACCCGTAGTTGTTGTCTTGCATCAGACGATATTCGAACAGTTGGGACAGAGTAGCGGCCAACTAAGTCTTTTCGTAGATTTAAATATGCGCGCCCACGGCACGGCCCGTAGTCTACAACCTGATTTTAGTACGTAAGTTTTACTGTTTCAGACCTGCACAGAAGGAACGTCTGCTATCATCCATGACCACGAGACACGAGCTCTAAGAAATCTACCATGCTTACATTGCACGACTATGCCATGCCGGCTCGGCTTCCAGTTTCGTTCAGCCCACTGACCGATGAACCTTTAAAAACAGGATTGAACTTTCGAGATTTGGCGGTTCCTTCCCAGGTCGTATTTCAAAGTCCCTTGGAAGGGTCTCATCGTAGGCTAACCGCGCGGGATGGGACATGCATTGGTTCTTATCGATTTTGTCCCGTCCTTCCCAGCGGCATAGTCCCGTGAATAGCATCGGGAACTCCAAGATTAGAGCTTCCATTGATGTTCTAGCCTTCATATTTCGAGAGTGGGGGACTGGGAGTGTACATGCACTCTGCGGTAAGGATAAGAAATATTGAGAATCAATACCGGAGCAGGACACTTTTTGGGTTTCGGTGGGTTGGAGGACACCTATGGACTATCCGATCTCCCTAGGTGAAGTAATTGTGCCATTTCATGACAGCTTTTGAAATCGTATTATTGCATGAAAGCCCTAACGAAGTAGTTCCCTCGGATAGATTATTGGGCTTAGGATGGTGTGCCGTGGCTTGGCACTTACGCCCCGAATCGGCGTGACGGGCCGAAACCTGTTCCCAATTCCAACATGATTTGTTAACGTAGATTTGACACATGCCTTTATGAACGAAAATTGCATTGACTTTGTCTGGACCTAATCTGCATTTTGAAGAGGATTTACTATGCGTGTTCCTGGCGGATCGTTGATAAACGCTGTGCGAGACCTCGAGGCGAATCGCTTGAGGGGCATAGGACATGTCAACCACAACCTGGTCGTGGGGCATGCGAGGCACGAAAATGACCTGCAGGAACATTGCAGATTGGACTCATTTGATGCAGCAATCGGTTCTGGAGGTCAGTTTTGTGGTGTACGTCAAGCGATGGTCATATCCTGCAACGTCCCGCCCCTGCGCAGAAATTATGCACGCAAAACAAGAGAAATTCCATGGCCGAGCTGAAAATAATGCACGAGAAAGGAAACATGGGGCGAATCACAACCCCCTCTACATGTAGCATCTAGCCAATCTGTGAACTGGAGGAAATTGTGGCAGAGAGGCTCAGCCTCAATTCATGATGGTGTGCGAGTGAGACAATGGTTAAACTTTCCATTGCCCAGGTCTCAGCATAGTAACATTCGAGAAATGTGCCGGATCAGAACGTTAAAACATTGCTATCTGGTGACTGACACAATGGCGGGCTCATTTTCACTAGATTTATGGCTCCTGAGCTAGGTCTACTTTCCCCATGTGACGAAATGAAAGCCGCAAACGAGGTCCAAAAACTTATTGGAATCTTCCCATGCCATGGTTGAAGTACCGCACCGACCATATGGTTACGAAATCAGGTCGACTTTAGCCAGTTGCCATAGAGAAATTAAAGTAAGCCCCGTCGAACTCGTGCTAGCCTCGTGGATACTGGGATGGAGTCGAGGATCTTTCGGTAGCGAGGATAGGAGAAGAGGCCTCAAGAATATCCGTTGTGTCCCGAACGCGACCCTATTTCCTGGTTTAGGCAGCCTTGTATTGATTGTATCTTGTGGAACTGCGAGAAACCCTGGTCCCATGTAAAATCATCCCAAAGGAATCGGGCCAGCCCCAGTATTTGGAGGGCTTTTTCTCCGCGCCACGTGGTAGCTGCCTAGTATAGCGGGGTGAAGATCATTGACTTTTGGGGAACGATCCGCGGCTGAGATCGAGTTGAAGGAACGTAACTTTCCAGGGTATGCTGTCAGGGCCCCCCAGGGGATGTCCGCCATTCCTATGCCACTTCTCGGTGCCCGAAGTTCTCGGGTAGTGCAGTGGTTGCACGAGCTGTAGAAGGATGCGCTCATTGCGCTGTCGGATTGATGTTGGCATCTTTGGGCGTCGTCTCCCCGTAAGCAAGTCTGGACAAGTTAGGTGGCGCACTTATGGCTCCGTGTAAGCTTTTGATGCTCGACCAAGCAATGGAAGGGTGTGTGTCGAAAGACCATGACCATGACCATGCTATGACATGCAGAAAGTACCTAGGTAGGGAACGAGGAAATGAGGCGGAAGCGGGTGTACGATTTTCCTTTCCGCAAGCCCCTTTTAGGGTTCGCCCGGATACGCTTCCGCTTCCGCTCCCGCGTTCACCTGCACTGTACTACTTGCCAACCTCAACTTCTAGCACTGGGCATTATTGAGCCCGTGCTGACAACTTCAACACAGACTTCAGTCCAAAGGCGGAGACAGACATGCAGCAACATGGTGCCTGCTCCAATCCTGCATTCCCTAAGAATACCTCTTTCGTTCCCGCCCCCTTAGATTTCTATGGTCCGAAGCGGGGCCTGCATCTTGGAATGCTTTCAGACTTCATTTTACCTTCGGCAGCCCTGTCTTGACTTCTTTGGAGCCACCGCTTGGCACAGATTGTACTTCCAGGTGGCCAAGGGAGTTCGATCCATTCAGTTCTGCAGAAATTTGGGACCTTTGCTTTCATGGAACTTGAGTCTCTTGCTTAGAAGGCTGAGCGGACATTATATTTGGTGGCGCGATTTTTGGCTTTCAGTCACACCGTGCTAGTAACGGTGAACTAAGACCTTTGCTTTTGATTACGAGCGTAACAAGATCGCTAGCGTGGACGTGAAAACATGTGCCAAAGTGGCCAAGTCACCGTCAAAGGCATCAATGTGGCGTTTCATAAGTTTCCTCTACTGCTACTTACATGGTTGACCGGTGCGGCAACCTTCGTGTTTAGAATTTGAGGCTGCTGCAGTGCTGCCCAGTCAGCTGCTGCTCAGATAACGCCAATCATCGGTTTCCGAAGCTAGCCCTACGCGGGTGAGACTTGAAGCAGGTACGGCTTTTGCTTTGATTATCAGATGAAGCTTAAGGCTAGCTCCCGACTAGCTGGTCAGTTCGAGCCGAAGCTGATTTTGTCTTACAGGTCGACTCTATACTTGGATGTATAGTTTGCTAGCTGCTTCCAAGGATTCTTGCATTCACTAAGCTCCTTGTGTGTGGCTTTTACAAGCATCTTCCTTCTGGCACAGAGCCTTGGCTGTTAAGCCTGAGAACGATACGAAAGGTGGCGCCGTCCCGGACCACCTGCCCACCCCTCTTCGACATCTAGAAGGCAAAGACTTATTCCTGGTTTTGTCGGGACAAGGTATCATCCCATCAGTAAATGCAAGAGGCATCTGATGAGAAGGCGCTCATGCTGTTTCTGGCTCCCGACCCTTCTCAGTCGCGCGCGTCCCGTGTATTGATTCTGGAAGCAACAACCAACGTCGGACTTGTTGCCCAATTACTAAGTCACCGACCAATTTCTCACCATTACCTATTCTGTTTCTGTCAGCCCCACCTGTGAATAGGTTGCGGGCAAGCTAAATCCCAATCTTACGTTGCATGAGAATGTTCGAAAGGCGCCCTTTCAAACTCACACACTCAAATGGCCGGCTACATCGGACGGGAAGTATTCCTTTTACATGATCACACGCTTTTTACTTCCCTGTTATCTACAATTGCTTCTTTCTGATGGCTTCTGACGGGTAGTCCTCACTTGTATATAAGTATCAGATATCTCCCTCAAATCGACTCAATCAAGCTCAGTCTCAGCGCCTTCACTTCACTGTCTACCTACTATTATAGAAAGATTCAGACACTCATTATATACTATGAAGCTCGTCACTTTTGCTACCCTCCTTTGGGGCTCACTCGTTGCCGGACAAAGTAAGGATCGATTCGATCGAAGTGTCTTCTCATGTGCATTGGCTAATAAAATCCCACAAAGCTACCTATGGCGACTTGTCGGTACCGTTCCTTCAAACAAGTAACCCAACCACTGTGAGTATTGCTCAATCTTCCAGTCATCCTTTGAGTCAGCATTTTGTCTGACTCCCCTTGCAGCCTCTACCCCAAGGCTTTCCATGGGGCGGCAAAACTGCCAATAATACCAATGCCTGTGAGTTATCCCACCCCTGGATTGAAATACGAACACACGTGCTGACCACTTTACAGATAGTGAGTTTCTTTGCCTGCTGCTAATGATGCGAATTCTGACTTTGCCCTTTCTCCAGACGGTACGTGTTGCGAAACTTCGTTCTTTTACTCGATACTCTTTACTGACTTCGAACTCAGATCCGCCTGTCACTGGGTATGTCTCAAGGTCACTAGAAGCCTTTCGTTAAGGAAGCTAACCAATGCAGTGTGATACGACGATATGATTTTACCATATCAAGAGGATTGATCTCACCCGATGGATACCAAAAGCACGCATTGCTCATCAATGGCCAATTTCCTGCCCCGCTCATTCAAGCAAATTGGGGCGACACGATTCAAGTTACTGTTCACAACAAGATTACTGGACCCGAGGAAGGCACGGCATTGCATTGGCATGGTATCCTTCAAAAGACATCCCAGTATGCTACCATTACTGAATATTAAATCTTTCAGTGACTAACATAATGCTAGGTGGATGGACGGCGTTCCCGGTATCCAGCAATGCCCAATTCCTCCGGGAGGAAGTTTCACCTATAGTTTCCTAGCTGATCTTTACGGAACCTCCTGGTATCACTCTCATTACTCGGCCCAATATGCCGGAGGCCTTGTTGGCCCCATGATCATTTACGGACCGGACACTGTCCGATATGATATTGGTAGGCTGGAGAAAGAGCGAACTCTACTTTGAAGATGTACTGATATGGTATACATAGACAAGGGCCCTTTCATGTTAACTGATTATTACCATAAGGATTACTTTTCTATTGTGGAGCAAGTCATGACACCCAACGCCGTAAGTTACAATCACTGGCTACTCAGCTGTCACTAACCTGTTTAGCCGCCGCCATTCTCAGATAACAACTTGATCAATGGCAAGAATAACTTCAACTGCTCTACAGTTGCTGCGGGAGACAATACCACCTGCACAAGTGGAGCACCTCTGTCAACCACCCAACTTACAGCTGGAAAAACCCACAGACTCCGTCTGATTAATGCTGGCGCAGAGGGAGTGCAGAAATTCTCTATTGATGGGCATAATTTCACCGTCATTGCCAATGATTTCGTCCCCATCATCCCATATGATACTCAAGGTGTGTCTATACCCCCAATGATTCTACTCATCATCACTGACACCCACCAGTCGTGACCCTCGGCGTCGGCCAAAGAACAGACGTCCTCGTCCATGGTCTCACCAACCCCTCCCCAGGCGGCTACACCATGCGCGCCTCCATCGCCGGCGGTGGGTGCTCTCTCAGCAATCAACCTGACGCCACCGGAATCGTCTACTACGGCCGCACAGTTCCACATACACTCCCAGCAACCACTCCTTGGCCCGCCTTCGTCACATCCGTCAACTCAGTCTGCGCCAACGACCCCCTCACCCAAACGGTCCCGTGGTTCCCCATCAAGCCCGACCCCGCGCCCCCAACAACCCACCAAATAGACATCGACTTCCACACCAACGCCACGGGCTTCTCGCTCTGGTACATGAACAACTCGACCTTCCGCGCAAACTACAACAACCCTATCCTCCTCCTGTCCAAAGCTGGAAACAATACCTTTGAACCGGAATGGAACGTCGAGAACTTCGGCTCGAACTCCAGCATTAGGATTGTGATTAACAATAATTCGCCCACGGGCGGCTTCGCTACGCACCCGATTCATTTGCACGGGCATAATATGTTTGTGGAGTCTGTGGGCTTGGGCACTTGGAATGGCGTTGTGACGAATCCGGCGAATCCGCAGAGGAGGGATGTGCAGTTGTTACCCGCTGGTGGGTACATGGTGCTGCAGATTACGGCGGATAATCCTGGTGCATGGCCGCTGCATTGTCACATTGTAAGTTTTTGCTTTTGTTTTCCCTCGTGCTTTTGAAGTGAGGTGAAATGAAGATTGTGAGGCTAATGGTGAGATTGTAGGCATGGCATGTATCGGCTGGTCTGTACGTGACGGTCCTCGAACGCCCAGACGATATCAAGAAACTACCTGTCCCGTCTATCATGGCGCAAACGTGCAGGGATTGGGCCACCTTTACTGGCGAGGAGGTCGTTGACATGATTGATTCGGGTCTTTGAGCGCCCCCACTCATTATCTTCTTTTTCAATTCTTACACTCGTTTTATTTCTTGACGAACACGGATGGTTTTATGTTGGGGTTTTCTTCTTGCTTTCTTTCACTTCCATTCACTTACCTTCTTACTTTGTGCGTGTTGGATTTTGGGACAGCATCTGAAACTCATCGATTGAGATCAGGATATAGCTTTGGCGGGCTTCTGTGAACATATTCCTTTGTAATTGACTTTAGTCCCGAGCATCAGTTAGTGATAGTTAGGCCATTGCATCTCCCATGAATAGAAACGGTTTCCACTCCAAGACCAAGTCTGATTGCACTCCCTAAAAATATTTATAATCTCCCTCAATTTTAGAGATACTTTCATCCTGCTTCTGAAGCTTTGGCATAGGAGCTATCGAATGGGTCTTAGGCAGAAAGTTGATGAGGCTTAATCAATTCTTCCAGCAAGAATAGGTAACTGGCTATCACTATTCGCGAATCCGTGGGTCGTGCCAAGATGATCCTCACAACAATGGTCCG